>Ga0256404_1000470_pt1 | contig 104766 bp, 143 predicted proteins | sample RumenRJG_01DNA_FD_185990 | JGI IMG/M metagenome (GOLD analysis project Ga0256404, IMG submission 185990) | Bovine rumen microbial communities from Lethbridge, Alberta, Canada - RJG_01 | ecosystem: Host-associated > Mammals > Digestive system > Stomach > Rumen | place: Canada: Alberta...
CCAATGGCATTTAGCAGCAAGACCAAGAGCGAAGTCTGCGGTAGAAGCGTGGAAACGATTACAACCAGCATCTCTCAACAATCCACGGAAAATAGCATCAGATTCGTCACGGGTAAATAGTCCGAAGCCCTTATTACCATATAACGCATCGTGAACTACGCCAGCAAGATTATACAAATCGTTTTTCTCGTCCCAGGATTTCAAAAACCATCTGAAAATTCTTGGAACAGAAAGACCATCGCATTTAAAACCTTTGGCGAATGAAAATTTTACATATTTTCTTTCACCACGGTAATCAAGCATTAAGATTATTGATGCATCATTCTTTAAAGTATGTAAATCACCTTTGGTAGTCCAGTTGAATTTTTCGGCTGTTTCGCCTTTTACACTAACTGACATGATTTTACTCCTTAAAACAAGAACACAATCATATCATCAACATCACAAATTTAGTTTACTATATATTTATGAGTTTTGTTAGGTATTTTCTTGTGCGGTATAGAAAAATTCTTCAGGTGTCGCATAAGTAATGGCATCTGCTGAATCCAACATATCTTCATATTTCTTTAATCTTTCTTCTGTTAAGAAAGCATCAGTTTCTATGGTCTTTAGAACAAGTTTAGCTTCTCTAAATGAACCTGTTTGAACAAGTGAAATAACTGCCATTAGTTTTTGTGCGATTTCCAATGGAGTAACAGTTTGGAAATCAGTAAAGATACATTCTTCACGGAATAATGAAATGAAATCACTACCTACAGAAATGTTATAATTAACTTCGCCTGCTACACCATCTATTGCATTTATTTTATCTACATTTTGATTTAATTCTCGTTTAAATCTATCTAAAGAAACAAGTTTTCTTTCTTCTTCAGGTTTAGAAACTTCTATGAAATCATAAACTTTATGATTTTCGTAATCTTCTATGATATATGGTGCTTCTTTAGTCCACCAATCTTTATTCATATAAACTACTTTACCATCTACTTCTACAATTCTGCTTACATATTTCATACCAATTTCCTCAGTGAAGATACAATCATCTTCTAATATTCCTGATTTGTTTAACATTTCTTTGGCAAATTTCATATTATCAAATCTGCCAATGAATTTAAAATTTCCTTTATTTAGAACATAAATCATTTTAAGCTCCCATCAAAACTTCATACTTGTGGTCAGTACTTAATGTTATTCCATTTAAATCTGTTGAAGTTCCATACATTTCATCAAAATAACTACTACGATTAAATGATGATAGTTTAGCTTTCATATTGTCTGTTTCATCTGTCACTGGACTATTTTGTTTGTTTACAAAATACTTAGTTTCTCCAATGCTCGTTACTTTGTAAAATCCCTTACCTTGCCATCCCTCAGAACCAGCATCATACCAAATGTCATCAGTAGCAAAATAAATATCATCTACTGATACTGTACTTATATTTGGAGCAGAAGTAATTTCAGCTTTAATTGTCATTTGTGTATTACAACTATAAAATCTATTTTTTACAAAAATACTGCCAGTTGTATTTCCAGTATATTTAAATATAGTACCTTCTTGTGGTTCTGAAGAAATAATGTTAGTATAATTACTTTGTTCAGATACCAAAATTGCATCACCAGATTTTACAAATGCACCCGTAATACCAAGTTCACTTGCTGGACCACTATAATAACCTACTTCTCCATTATTTGCTGCAAGCATCCAAATATCTTTATCTGTAATTTCGCCTCTATAAGTAAATGCTAATTTACATTTATAAATGTGATTTGTTTCAAATTTGTTTGATGCTCCAGTGTATTTAGCATAATGATTAAGAGAATTAACAGATAACATATCAGTTTCACTCGGTTTAAAACCATCATAAGTTAATGACGATACATTATAAGGGTCATTAGGAACATTTATATTTGCAGTTGTATATCCTACAATACCAAGAATACCACCATTTCTGTAATAATAATGATTGTTATTATTTGCGTGTTTTATTTTAATAAAGTATTTTTCAAATCGTTTTAACGAAAAGGTACCAGTATCTAAACCAGTCAAATCTATTGTAACATAATTATATGTTATACCACCTATTTCTTTTGTTGTAATAGATGGTGTATTTGAATACAGTATTTTTTTATAAACACATATACCACTTTCATGTATAACATAAATTTCAGTATTACCAGTACCAACAAATGTAGTAGCGACTTGTAAAGTCTTAATCTCTACAGGTGTGGGTGATGTATTTTGACTGACAACCATCCAAACATCATTTGTAGAATTATCTTCAGTTAGTGTATATGGTATAACTATATTATTTTGTGTTGCAACTGAACCAGTATCAAGAAAAGAACCACCTGCTTTTGAATAAACTCTACAACCAGCATACGAAAATTCACCTTTAGTGTTATCGTATCTAGTATCAGATATACTTTCCGTTTGTTTGTACTTATTAATTAAATCGGTTATAGAAACTTCATTCTTATTAGTGACAGTTTGGTTTGTTATACGATAAGAAGGTAATACATCATTAACAATATATGAAAAATCTGTATAATGGTCTAAACTACTTGTAACATCTACACCATTCTTCATTACCTGAACTGAAAATTTTTGTGTATTGCTATCACCATCTATAATAAGTGTACAAGTGCTATCATAAGGAACATACCCTTCTTTTTCCCAAATGAGTGTAGTTCCGAAATATATCTTGGCAACTGGAATGTTACCGAAATACATTTCAGGAATATGTTTATTTCCAAATAAGAATTTATCTAACATTCACTAACTCTCTAATATAATATGTAAGATACCATCATCTGTTAGTCCGTCGGTAGTATTAGCAGTTACGGCAGGAATTAAGAAACCAACTTGATTGCCATTGTGTTGAACTTGAACTAACTGGTCATTAGTTGTATTTGGGCTGATGTTAATTTGTGTAGTATGACTGTTCGCATCATCTACCTTCAATGCCAACGGTCCGCTACTTCCAAGTCCGATACGTCCATTTCCATTAACATTTTCTCTAGTAATCTTTAAGAACTGCGTGTCAAAGTTACCTCCTCCGCTTACAACAAGCTCGCCAGATACTGTTCCACCAGATAATGGAAGATAAGCACTTAGACCAATATCACTCCAACCTGTTGTAGTTAAAGCATATTGTTTTGTCCCAGTAATTGTATTAGATGAACTTGTTACAAATGTGGCAGAATCAGTTTCATATTTAGCAGTAGTTAGATAATTACTCATATCTTCTTTCTTTTGGTATCTACCATCGGCTTCAGTCTTTGAATAGTAGTTTGAGGATAATGGCATCCAACCTGTTGTAGTACCTGGGCCAGTTAATGTTGAATAAATTAAATAATTATTATTTAAAACAGTTTGTGTTGTATCTGGTTTGGTTACAAATGTTGCAGAATCATTGGCATATTGTGCAGTTCCTAATTTTGCTGAAACTTCATCCCATCTAGCACTAGCAGCCGTTAATGTATTAACATTAGTTGTGATACTTATTGGTGCATAATCTTCATCAGCACTAGATTTTGTTAGGAATGTTCCACTAACATCACTAAATGCAGTGGTATCTAGTTTACTAGAAACTGATGTTATAGCATTATACGCGGTTTGTGATAAACCTAGTTTACTATTATCCGCATTACCTTGTCCAGTTAATGTTTCATCGTGTATAACTTGTGTCATTCCACCACCTGGAAGAGTTAATACCTTCCAACCGGTAGTAGTCATTACATAATTTGTATCTTGTGTAGTTACATTACTACTTGTAACATACTTAGCAAATTCAGTAGATAACTCACCTGCACCACTGGTTTCGGATTTTGTGTAATAGTTTGTTAGTGATTGGTGAGCAGTCAACCATTTTCCTGCTGCACTATATGCAGTCAAAACATTATAAGATGCTTCCCAATTACCACTTGCATTAGCATAAATGGATTTATCCAATTTACCAGTTATATCATTAGCAACAAGATAGTTACCTGTTGGTTGATAAGTTGTACTAGCTTCACTTTTTGTTAAGTAGTCTTCCATATCAGTTTTAGTTTGATATATAGTAGAAGCTACACTAGAATCCAATTTCGCAGAAACTTCGTTCCAACTTGCACTAGCACCTGTCAAGTTGTTTACAGTAGCTGTAATTGTCTTTGGAGCATAATCATTGTCGGCACTTGTCTTTGTTAGGAATGTAGCACTATCACTAGCATAAGTAGCTTTTTCTAAATATGTTTGTTCAGCTGCAGTAGTATCTAATTTATCACTTACTTTATCCCAATTACCACTTGAAGATTTTAATGTATTTACGTCACCAGTAACACTATTTGGAGCATATAAAGTATCTGCACTTGTTTTTGTTAATTTAGAACTTACTGCTTCAATTTGTTCTTTATATGCTTGTGCAATACCAACATTCCATTGTGAAGTTACTGAACTATCTTTTGTAGCAACAATACCATCATAACCACTTAATGTTGTATCAGTAACAGTTGGTTGAGCAGTTAATTCCAAAGTCCATTTTATATTATTACCATCTTCTGCAGATGCAGCGAGAATGTTACTATCACCTACTAAAACTGTTCCCTTAATAGAACTTACACTAGAAATAGCTGATAATTGTTCTTGTGTTAAATTATCTTGTTTACTTCCAAAGGCTGTTTCTAATGCTTCTTTACTACTTGTTTCTGTTTTCTTGTAGTACAAAGAAAAATCACCACTAACTGCTTTCAAAGCATCTATATCAGCCGTTGTAGATAAAGGAGCATATAATGTATCAGCACTAGATTTTGTTAAATAAGTTTGACTTGCGTGTTGTGTAGTTTCATAACTAGCCATTCCGGCCGTAGTTTGATAATTAGCACTATCTGTTAAATCAGATACTTTAGTTGGTATTGGTTGATTTAATTTTTCAACGGCTTCAGTTGTTAAACTAATTGTATTATTGGTGTTATTAACACTAACATATCCTTCACCAGTATAAGTTTTACCTTCTCCACCACCTCCTCCAGCAGTACGAACTGCAGAAAGTGTCAATGATAGATTTTCCACTTCTTCATTTGTTAATGAAACCGGATAATTTGTAACTAATTTATTTAAATTTCCCTTATTCATATCTATCTTCACCCTCTGCTAATGATTTAAGTAACCAAGTTTTAATTCCTTCTAAACCAGGTATTTCTATCGTTTCAATAACTTTAATAGCTGATTGGAACATTCCATATTCAATATAAGGAAGAACACCCATATATTTAGCGAAATCAGTACCATCAAAAGAATCAAGTTGTTTAATGAAATCGTTAATAATTATGCGACCAATGTACTGGTTCCACTCTAAACCTGATAGCCTTACAGGATATGTAGCATTATAGATTATTCTATTTGCTTCTTCCGAAGTATCTTTCTCTAACTGATATTTGTTATATGATTTTACCATAATTTAATTTCCTGTAACTATTTTAACATTTCTAATAGCAAAATATGGGCGACCAGCAGCATGTGCTTCTACAATACCCTGTGAAGTATATGGGTCTGATGTAGAAGAAGGTGGGTAACTATTATATTGCCAACTGAATCCCATTTGGTTAAAATTTAAGTTTGGTGAATAACCATCTAAACCTTCATATAATGAAGCGTGAATACAGTTAACATTCGTAATAGTAATACCTGGTTTCAAGTTATTAACCTGTGTATTATAACCTGGTGCACCAAACAATGTTATACCATTTGTATCACCGGCTTTATAAGATAAGTAAATGGTAGCATAATAGAAACAACCAGGTTTCATTTCGTGGGTTGTTTTTGTACCTAAGTTCTTAACATCATATTCAGCATAACCCTGTTGTAATTCAATTATACCAGTATCGCACAATGCTTCTGTTTTACCGACTTGTTGTGTATCTGGATTTACATAGTCAGGCTGGTATTCATAGATGCCAAGAATTACTTTTTTATTATCACCTGACCATTGTTTAGTGTATATACCAATTTTAGTCTTGTAGTCATTATTTGAACCAGCATAGATTTTGTGTGTAATAGGGCAAGTGAACAAATAACCAATTAACATACCACCATTACTTGGTGCATATTGTGTCTGATTTGCTACTTGTAAATCAGCAATAGTAATCATAGCAGGTGGATAGTTGTCAGTAATCTTTGTATCAAGTGATTCTTGTAATTCTTGTACAATTTCAACAACTTCATTAACATCACTATCAATAGTTACTGCTTGTACACCTTGAGAATCATCAAATTTTAATCCTTTACCAAGTTTAACTTGTATAGCATTACTTTCATTAAACTCTAAACCATTACCTATTTTAGCTGCAATAGTATCGTTTCCAATACTAATACCATTACCAGCTTGATAATTGCCGGCACCACCTTCAATTTGTGAAGGCATACTTACAATTTCGTGAATGTTCAAATTAGAGATAGCAAATGTTTCATTTGTCTTAAAGTTTTCTACACTGATTTCTATTGGAGTATCATCAGTTGTAATTCTTATGTCAAATGATAAATCAACAGTTTCTGTATGAGCATAAGAACCATCTATCATTTGAGTAATTGTAGCGACAGTAGGTATTGATTTAACAATTACATCATAATAATTATTATCTGCAGTTGTTACATTGAAATTAGTTTGTGCATCAATGTGATAGAATCCTTTCTTTAACAAAATTTTGTCATTTGTCAATGTAATCTTTGTAGGATTTACATTCAAATCTTCATTGTAACCATTAACTACTGCACTTGTAGTGAATACATTAGAAGATGTACTGAATTTGGCAAAACCAATTTCATTATAATTTTCCAAACCAACGATATATTGGTCTGAACTTTCATCATAATAAGCACTAACACCACTAATACCAGATATACCAGGAATAGTATTAACACCCAAATTATATTGAATGTTACCACTAGCATCAGTTGTGGCAGTAATGCCTACACTATCATCTGTTGATGTTAATGTGGTATTGTGTAAACCACTAACACTTATTTCATTATTATTTCCTGAAATGACAATGTTCTTACCAGCAGTGTATGTTGTATCATTATCTTCTAGCTTTACCCATTTGATAGTATTACCATCATTTGTCAATCCATAAGTTTCATTCGCACTTATTGTACTTGTACTAGAAGTTACATAATTACCTTTTCGCTGATATGTATCTTCTGCTTCTGTTTTAGTCAAGTATGGTGTTAAATCTAATGATGTATCACCTATGCATTCCCAAGCAGTTGTTTGTTCAGCTGAAGTATAAATCCATTCACTATATTTGTCATTACCTGTTACACTAGAATTTTTAACAAGGTAAATTAACTTTGTTGAAGGGTTTTGTACATCTGGATGTCCTTCTCCTGAATTTGCAGTTGCGAAACCACCGAACTCTGGCATTTCCATCCATTCGTTATCTTTCAAGATAAGCATTTTACCAGATAATGAATCACCTGCAGAAGTAATGTATTTTCCACTTACATAGAACTGATGGTCATTTAATGCCAATCCTATGCCAGCAGTATATTTGTCATTTGCAAATGAACTTGTACCATAAGCGGTAATAGTATTGTTTTCACCATTAAACTTATTTTCTACAGTAGTAACTGCATTATCACTAGCTGCTTCAATAGCATCAGTCCAATCTTTACCACTAATTGTATGGTTTGTGATGTTAATGTTTTGACCAGCACTATAAGTTGTTACATCCCAATTTGCAGTAGCAGATGTGTAAACTACTTTTTCAAATTCGGCACTTACTACATCAATAGCACCGGATAAGAAAGAACTTGTTGTGTTCAATTCACCACTAAGGTTATTTACTTTACTACTCAATGCTGTTAAGTCAGCAGAATTTGCTTTTGACGATACTTCATTCCAGTTAGCAGAATGTGAAGTAACTTCGTCTGAAGCTGCATCCCATTTAGCACTATTAGTGTTTACATTATTATAAACAGAATCCCAATTAGATGAATTTGTCTTTAAATTGCCAACATCATTTTCAATACTTTTTACATATTCATCATAATTAGCTGACCAAGCGGTGAAGTCATTTTTATCTAACTTTGAAGATACTTCATTCCATTTACCACTTGTTTCACTAATCAAATCAAGTGCATTTGCGGAAAGATAATCACCTTTCTTTTGATAATTTTCATCTACCCAAGACGAAAGAGCATAGGCAGACATTGCTGATTTGTCTTGTTTTTTAGGTAATTCACCATTAACGAAATCTTTATACTCATCAAATACAGTTTTATCTAATTTATTTGTATTTAAAGTAGAACTGGCAGTATTTAATTCATCCTTTGTTGCTAAACCAATGATGTCATCTTCTTTCAACCAATCAGCAGAATTGGCAGTTAATGTAGTATAACCGTCATTCCATTTTGCTGAATTAGATACAACAACATCACTAGCATTTTCCCATTTGGCACTTGGGATAACTTGGTGAGCAGTCAAATAATGCTGAGCATCGGTCCAAGCAGTAGCAGCAGTATATGAATTAGCACTAGCTTCTTTAATTGTTGGGAGCCAGTCACTGCTAGGTGGCAAAATGAGTTCTTCCCATTTATTATCTTTCAATACAAGTTGTTTACCAGCAGAAGCAGGGTCTGCAGAAGTCAAATACTTACCACTAACTGATATAATATCGTTTTCAATTTTTATACCAGAACCAGCGCTATAAACTTTACCGACTTGTAATGGTTGTCTTACACCATTTTCGTCATAATAATAAAGCTCACTATCGTAATAAGTATTGTGCTTTTGAACTGCCATTTATAAACCTCTTAAACAATATATTTTACAATATATTTATGACTTTAAATGAATATGAACTCATTAAATGCTAAATAGAGTTTATATTGTATATTATAACTTTAGTCTAAAGTATCAAGCAATTCATTTAATTTCCAATTTTTCTTATGATGATTATTTAACCAATTTCCTGTTTAAAATATGGTAATGCTAATTTGGCTAATTTAGATGGGCATTTATTATCTGTAAATTCAATATAATTACTATAATCTTTTCCTAAAAATGTAGTATCTTTATTAGTATTTAAATATATGAATTTATAATTTCTTATTAAACATTCTTCTTTAATTTCATTGACTAATTCTATTGTATCTATTTTTGGTTTTGATGACATCAAATAAAAAATTAAATTATTTTTATCAATTCTTTCGGAACGTCTCAACCAATTAGATTCAGTCAAATTTTTATCTTTATAATGGATAAAATAACTTTTAGCTCCATTTTCTAATTGAACTGCATAAGAATTTTTACTATTTTTTCAGGTATATATTGGTTACTTGCCGAAACTAAATTTATGTTCTGAAAATTTAAATCTTTTGCATCCTTAACTATTTTCAATATGTCATATAAAAAAGTTTGTGACCAAATAAAAGGACTTGTATATTTAAGCCCCAATAAATTATATGTATATGCACCCAAACAATTATTACTTATAATAGTCATTTTTTATAAATTCATTAAATTTAGAATCCCTATATCTAATTTTAGATATTTTATCACTAACATAATTCAAATTATTGTATTTAAAATTCCATTCTTCTGGTCCTTTATATCTACAATGCAATAATCTTACAAATTCAGTTGTATGATATAAATTTGTTGAATAATTTTTTACAATCTTTTCGCCATCTGAAAGTAAAGCACCAAAAGGTTGTTTAGAATGTAATGGAACATGACCGCCAGATGGATTTTCCCAAGTTTCTTGATAATGTATAATGCCATCTCGTTTTACAAAAGTTTTAACACCAAAATCACCAAAAGAAAATAGATTTGCAATTTTATAGTTTTCTTCAGTACAATATTCAAATATATTTCTACCATTTCTTTTTTCTTTAAAATCTTTTGGAAATAAATGCTTCCATCTTATAGCAAATAAATGTAAATCTTTATGGATTGTTGAATAAAATTTTAATAAATCTTGAACAGATTTGAAGTTATTTTCAAAATCAAGATATTCGTCATCATCTATTGGTATTATCCAATCAGCATTAGACTTTTCATTTATATAAGTATCATATAAAACATATTGTCTGGCATAATCTTTAACATTTTCATAAGTTATCCTATCATCATTTTTTATTATTTCTGGTATATCTATATAACTTTCATTATCTATTATATGTAATCTATCAAATTTACATTTATTTAAATGCCAATCAATCCAAAACTTCAAATCATCAGAATTAAAATGTTTTGTCAATAATAATGCTTCTACAATCATAATTCAAATTTAGATTTTTTATTAAATATTTTATCAAGTCTATTAATTATATATTGCATATTTTTATCATTATTTACATAAGCATCATTAAAACAAATAACATCACTTTTATCAAATATATTATCTATTTCATCTATTGTTGTATCATCTTTTATTCTTATACAACCATTAGTATTTAATTCCGAATAATTTATTGTAATGTTTTTATAAATTTGATACATTTCAAATAAATACCAATTTACATCAGTTAATTTTCTAATTCTTGAATCAATTAAATTTAGATATATTTTATTTTTTAGTAAAGACCAGACTTCATTCATAACTGATTTTAATAATGGACTAGGTAAGTGCCAATTTTTATACATTTCTTTTGTATTACATAATTCTTGAAATATTTTTATTGAAGATTTATGACAACCATATAATTTTTCAAATTCAGCTTCATTGATATTTTGGATTTTTAATACTGGTCTATTATTTCTAAAATAATTTGTTGCTTTCTGTTGTTTTAAAAATATTATATCATCATTTGTAATAATAAATTGTTCAGATAAATCTTTTATTTCATTAAAAAACATTTCTATTACATTTGAATTAAAAGTTGGCAAAAATAATTGTGGAATATAATCTTTATGATATACGATTTTTACATTATTTGTATTCAACCATTCTGGTATTTGTGATTTCATTTGAACCACAATGAATACATTTTCTATAAATTGCATATTTTCATCTATACTTCTAAATAGATATTTTAATAAACCATTATCTCTATACTGATTAATAGAAAAACTAGGTATAGTAAATGATTTATTATACCTAATTTTCCATTCTTCATCATTACAATTTACATAAGGAAATATTATATCCATTACGAGCCTGAGCTTGGTGTAGGCACTGCATCTACATGTGTATATCCATCTGCAACATTACCAAATACTCTTACTTGTATATATCTTTCTTTATCAAAGAATTCTGGATGTTCAGTACCTTCTATGGTTATAAAATGTGGATAAACCCAATCAATACTTTGTGTAATTGGAATATTCTCTTCATCTGTACCATAATAATTATATAACATAATATGTACTTTAACATCTTGTCCAGCAACCTCTAATATAAAATTAGTTGCTTCATTTTCCGATTCTTTATCTATATAAACAATAATAACTAAATATTGAGCTTGTCCTATATCTTCATCAGTTACTCTTTCATCAAATTGTATTTTTACAACTGAATTATTATTAACATGTTGTTCTGGTGTTATACCCCCAGATATACTGGCTTTGTTAAGTATTCTTTCTTCATAAGTCATTCCCTTTTGAGCATTAGACCAAACAACAGTATCAGAACTATTAACAGTTAATACTTGATTACGATGTTGATCTGAACCTACAGGTGGCAATTTATCACCAACAACTTCTGATAATAATTTCTTACCGCCAGGTGTTTGTTCATCAAGGCCATCAACGATTAAATAACCATCTTGACCAGCGAAATCATCGTATTCTTTAATTGCTTTACTTTCCATTTTTTTTTTATTATCTCCTTTATTTTAAATTATTCTCCGACTGTTATTGTATTACCATTAACTGTTGGTTGAATGCCATTAACTGTGAAACCATCACTGCCTTGTGCAGCTTCCAATGCAGCTATTCTATCTTCCAAGCTCTTAATGTAAGTATAGAGTGGAGTCAAATCAGCTATACCATTTGTAACAAACGAAGTTGTACTATTGTCTGCAGAAGTAATTATTACATCAGTAACAACATACCCGGCAGAAGTTTGAAGATTTGTAGCACTAGCTACCCCATTCCAATCTACAACAAAAGCATCTGAGCGAGCATTTTCGGTTGTACCATTACCAACAACGAACAAAGGATTGTCTGTTCGTGTTTTTATGTTGTATCTACCAACAACTGTTTCGCTAATAGTTTTAGCAATAGTGTATGCACCAGCTGCATGAGAATAATTACCTTCTGCAGTAGTACCAATACCCTCAGCGTGAGAGTAAGCACCTTTAGCTTGTGTAAGATAACCTTCAGCATGGGATGCTTGTGATGCGGCTGTAGTATGAAAACCTTCAGCTTGAGATTCATTAGAAACAGCTATACAAGAATCACCACAAGCAAATGAATTATCACCATTTGCAGTACAAGCAGAACCAAAAGCAACAGCATTTGTTCCATTCGTAATACATCTTGTACCAAATATAAATGATAATGAGCGACTTGCAGTATTTGCATTACCAAAAACAAATGATAAATCTTTAGTTACACTATTACCAATACCAAATGCTACTGCATATCCACTATTCGGACCTCTAACATTATTTAATTTTCCATAAGCAAAAGCATTATATGCTGTATTAGCAGAACCAATAGCAACACCAGCTTGGTCTCCAGTAACAGTATTATTTAAACCAAAAGCAAAGGCATAAGTATTAGCAGAGTTTCCCTGTCCACCAGCTATTGAAAATTCAGTAGCACTATTTTGATTACCAAATGTTAATGAATAGTTACCGGCAGATGTATTATCACCTAATGCTACACCATTAGTTCCAAAAGCATTATTATCTTTACCAATAGCAACAGACCAATGTTGTGTAGCCTTATTTCTTAAACCAACTGCGAATGATTCACTTCCAGTTGCCGAATTAGAATTACCTAAAGCAATACTATGGTCTCCAGTAGATTTGTTGCTATTACCCATAGCAATAGAACGTGGTCCTGATGCTGTATTAGCATTACCAGCACCAAATGAATGTGAACCATTTACAGTATTAGTTTGTCCTAAAGCAACAGAATATGTACCATTAGCAGAGTTATCCCAACCATAAGCAAATGATGTTGTAGCCAAATTTCCTACACCCAAGGCAACCGCATTATTATCAGCAGTATTACTATAACCAATGGCTACTGAATTTTGTGTACAAGCTATATTTGAATTACCAATAGCAACAGATTTTAATTCGGCTTTATTATTTTGTCCTACTGTTAATGAGTATTTCCAAGCACTATTACTTGTACCTTGTGCCAAAGAATTATTATATGCTGTATTAACAGAACCTTGTGCTAATGAAATATCAGTTGCTTTATTAGTTGAACCCTGTGCGAATGAATTATCGCTAGCTGTATTACTAATACCCTGAGCAAATGATTTATTTTCAGCAGAAATACTTTGACCCTGACCTAATGAACCTGAATTAGCAGTGACAGAGCCACCTTGTGCAAATGAATAATCTTTAGCAAATGAACCAGCACCCTGTGCTAATGACATAGCACTAGCATAAGTTCCACCACCCTGGGCATTAGAACAGTTAATAGCTGTACTTTCACCACCCTGTGCTACTGAACACATAATAGAAGAACAACCACCACCTTGAGCAATAGAAGTACTTCTAGCTGTATTATTACTACCTTGTGTAAATGAGTTTGATTCCGAAGTATTAGCACTACCTATTGTACATTCACTGGCACTCAATGGAACATAATTATCTTCAACCCAAACTTTAGCTTCATCTAAAGCATATCCACTAGCTTCTTCAATGACTTCTGTCCAGTCGGATTCTGTTTCCCAAATACCTGAATTGGTTAAAACAGTATTATAAACATCATTCCAATCGTCAGCACTAATAGGCTGATGTTCGGTTAAATAACCTTGATTTTCTACCCATTCTTGTGTAGCATATTCATCAAGATTTTGGTGAGCTGTCAAGAAATTTCCACTAACAGTACTAAATGATGTAGTGTCTAATTTTCCAGTTATATCTTCATCAACAAGATAATCTCCTTTTTCTTGATATAAACTATCACCTTGTTCTTTCGTTAAAAACGAACTTGTTTTATCACCAACAAGTTCACTCAATTTTTTATCACTTCTACAAACTACACCGTTATCATATAAGACAGTATAACCATCATCAGTCGGAGGTAGTTTGTCAAAAGGAACTGCACTTAATTCTGCCATATTAAATCCTCAACGCAACACCATTAAAACTAATTATATCACTATTTTCATTAGACAATACATTAACATATTCGGTTGGTTCAGGTTCACTATCATCATAAATGAAGCCAACACACGAAACTTTAACTTTTGAAGTTAAACATTCTCCTGTAGGAATAAATTTATATTGGTTACCTGGTGCATCATTCATAAAATTATAGCACAAATTATGAGTTTCATTTGTCTTATAACCTTCTATGATATGATTAGCTGATACACCATTTACAGACATTGTTCCACTATAAACAAAATCTACACAGGGATTTTGTGGTGGATTTACATTATAAGTATAAGAAACATTAAAAAACTTTACAGCACTATTTGCACTTAATGTATTACCATTCCAAGTAAAGTATGGACTTGGATTCGTGTCAGAGAAATAAACAGCACGATTTAATAAATCCTGATTAACACCAAGTGGCTTAAATACACCATCACCTGATAATGTTTTATCGTGATTTACTTGGTCTATCGCAATTATTTTTCCACCACTTACTAGCATTTAAAAACCTCTCTACTACTATTTATGACTTTCTGCGAAGTTTAGATAAAATCTTCGTTCATCTCTTTTAGTTTTTCGTCTAGTTTCTTGTGTTTGAAACCAGGAATACAATCGTCATAAATGTGGTTAATGAAACGATTAAAACCAGTCAAGATAAAACCAGTATCTCTATGATACTTTCCTTCGTGCCACCAATTTATTCTCCATATAGGATTTGCGGAAAATTCCAACTCGCCAAAAATGGCAGTGTCATTCAGACCCACCATATACCAATTATGGTATTCGTCATTTCCCGAGTATCGTTCGCCACCTAGAATACATTTAAATCCTAGTTTCTTCAGTTTCTCCAGGATTTCCTGTTCTATTTCGGGATTGTTCATTTTTGTATTCCTCCCAAAATCGGTCAAATTCTTCTATCTGTTTGGCTAATTCGTCTTTATTGGCAGTCCCATATTTCGCAGATATACTTGTTGCCAAAAACTCCTGCCATTTATCTCTCAATTCGTTTATATCCATAGTATATTTATGGAATGCGAAAGCTGCCCAGGAAACACCCCAGGCAGCTCGGTTTATAGGTTGTTAGTATGTTTACCCAACCAAGGATTTTCTGTCTTCTCTGGTCAGTAAGCGTTGATTACTGGAACCTCTAAATGCTAAGGTCAAATCTTTCTTTTCTAAAATGAAAGGTCCGTCCACCAAAATGTCAACTGCGTCTAGTATCTCGTTTGTAACATTTTCTAAACATTTCTTACCGCCATTTACCAAGTCCTTTTCGTAAACATATCCTGTAAACATCCACAATGTTTTGTCAGGACATTCTTCCTTAAACTTCTTAATAAATGACAATAATGCAGTTTGATTTTCTTCTTCCATTGGTTCACCACCAAGAATAGTTAGACCTGAAATGAAAGATTTTTTACAAGCTTCAATAATTTCATTCTCCTGAATTGGAGTAAATTCTTCGCCATAATCAAAGTCCCAAGTTGCTTCATTGAAACAACCTTTACAATGGTTGCGACAGCCACTTACATACAAACTAACTCTGACGCCCTGACCATTTGAAGAGTCAATAAGCTTTATATTTCCGTATTTCATATTATTTCCTCTTAAAACTATCTAAATAGGTTTTACCATATTTATTTTTGATATAATCTTCATAGATTTTTGTATTTGTAATAATTTTTACATTATTCTTAATCATACACTGATGTTTTGCTTCATATTTAGCATCTTGTGTTCTATCAAATGGATTTATCATAGTTTCTTTTATATCATAATTTTTAAAGAACTGTAATCCTTTAATTTCAATATATTCATTTTCTACTTTAAAATCTGGTATGTAATAATAAAGTTTATTTTCATACAAATACTCAAATTTAACATTTGGCTGATATTCAAAATCTATGTTATTATCTTTTAACCAAATATAGTAAGCAATTTCAGGTTTGGAATCAAAATTTATATTTTCATACTTATATTTTGTGGCTTGTTTTCGTCTAACTAATGGATTTTGCGATGACCATTCAACTCCAAATTTTTCTTTGTAATTTTTCTTAAATTTGGATTTAACCAATTCACTGGCGAATCCAATACCACCATTATTTTTTATATAATTTATTTTTGATTTTCTTTGTACTTCTTTAGAACTCATAGGCGAAATTCCGTCATAACGCTCTAAATTTGTTCGTTGAACTTTTTCTTTTAATACAGGGTTATTTAATGTATAACTTCCACCATATCGTTCAAGCATCGTTTGTTGTGCTTGTTCTTTATTATTGTAGTTTTTATCACCATATAATTTAAGACAAGTTTCTTGTCTTTTTAATTTAGAAATTTCTCTTTGTTCAGGTGTTTTATTTCTATTAGCCAATGAAATTTTAGCATTTATATCTTCCTGATGAAGTTTTCTGCTTGCTTGAACTTTTGCCGAAATTTTGTTTTGTATTTCTACTGGTCTATTTGCTATTGTATTTGATACAGAACAACTATGGCACAAATTATTAAAATTCTTGTAGCATCGTGAACCGTTTATTTACTACAGTGCCACAATTTCTACAAGAATATGTAACAAAATCTTTTCTTTTTAATTTATTTTTAATTACTGTATATTCTTCTATACAGTTAATGTTATTAACATCATATACCATTTCAATCTCCGTTTATTTAAAGACCAATTCCCGTTGGTCTAATTTTATTTATAAAAAGTTAGGTGGTCTGCGGGAACAGACCACCAATCGCGGATTGAAACACGACTGTCCTTTATTTGTTATAGATGTAATACACGGTCATGAATGTCGCCCATGCGTCCCTGGCTCATCGCATTCGCATTCCCAAGGTACCCACAGATTCTTCTAACAACATTCATTCGGTCAATGTTTTCATTTCCACATTGTTCACAATGCCAAATTAGTTTTCCATCTTCATTACGTATCATTCTAATTGTTCCCGTAGATCCGCAACAATGACACCAATCTAATTTGCAGTTTAGTTCTGCATACATTATGTTATCATAAATGTATTTAATAACACTAAGTACGGCTTCAACATTGTTTTCCATATTTGGAGTTTCAATGTAAGAAATAGCACCACCTGGAGAGAGTTTCTGTAATTCTGCTTCAATGTCAATCTTCTTGAAAGCATCAATCTTTTCAAAGACTGGTACGTGGTAGCTGTTGGTTACATAGTTTCTGTCTGTGATACCAGGAATAGTACCGAATCTACGCTGGAGACACTTAGCGAACTTTTCTGTTGTGTTTTCAATAGGTGTTCCATAAACAGAATAGTCAATCTTTTCTACAGTCTTCCAATCTCGGCACTTGTCATTCAACTTCTGCATAATCTTCTTGCCGAGTTCCATACCTTCATCATCGGTAATGGACTTGCCAATCAAAACCTTAACTGTTTCATAAAGACCAGCATAGCCAAGCGAAATAGTTGAGTAACCATTATAAAGTAATTTGTCAATGGTTTCACCCTTCTTCAAGCGAGCAAACGCACCATTCTGCCAAAGGATTGGGGCTACGTCGGACTTAACACCACGCAAGTGTTCGTGACGAAGTCTCAATGCTCTATGGCACAATTCCAAACGTTGTTCCAAAATCCACCAGAACTTTTCCAAATCACCCTTAGCACTGAGAGCAACATCTGGCAAGTTAATGGTAACAACACCCTGGTTAAATCTACCATAATACTTTGGCTTTTTTGTCTTAGGGTCACGATATGGAGTCAAGAATGAACGGCAACCCATACAAGGATAGCAATCGCCTTCTTCACCCTTCTTACTGACTTTAAGTTTCTTCATAACCTTTTCGGAAATGTAGTCAGGAACCATTCTCTTTGTTGTACATTCAGCAGCTAGTTTAGTCAAGTAATAATACTTGTCACCTTCGTGAATGTTATCTTCTTCAAGTACATACAAGAGTTTTGGGAATGGGTTAGCATAGTACTGTCCATTTTCGTTCTTAACACCTTTGATTCTCTGCTTGAGGATTTCTTCAATTACCAAAGCAAGATTTTCTTTTTCTTCTTCATTTTCTGCTTCATTCAAATACAAGCAAACAGAAACGAAAGGAGTTTGACCGTTAGTGGTCTGTAATGTGAGGATTTGATACTGGAGTGTCTGAACACCATCACGAATATCCTTCTTAACCAAGTCTTCAATCTGGGCATCGGTCAATGTTGGGTATTCTTTCTTGAAGTATTCTCTTGCTACATTGATAAATTTAGACAAATGAGATGCTGTGATAGTTTGTCCACCATACTGAGAACTTGCAACTTGTGCTACGATTTGAGAAGCGATGTTGCAAGCATTTCTAAATGTGTGTGGTTTGTCAATTTGGGTACCGGAAATGATAGTACCATTCTGTAACATATCATCCAAATTAATCAAGCAGCAGTTATGGATTGGCATAGCGAAGTAATCCATATCGTGAAAGTGAATAATACCTTCTTTGTGAGCATCATAAATGTCGCTTGGAATTAAATAACGCTGGGATATATCCTTAGAAACTTCACCAGCCATATAATCACGCATTGTGCTTACAATGTTAGGATTCTTATTAGCATTTTCCTGTTGGATGTCTTCGTTTTCACCATTCAACAATGACAATACTCGGTCATCAATAGTGTTCTTTCTTTCTTCAAGTGCCTTTTGATAACGGAATGTAATATATTCAGTAGCGACTTCGTATTTGCCAGCTTTCATAATTGCGGTTTCTACCATCTTTTGGATGTCTTTATATCCAATAGCAACAGGTGAAACCTTACAAGTATCTTCAATGGACTTGGCTATATCTTTGATTTCCTGAACAGTTAGTCTTTCGTCAATTCTAACTTTTTCATTCGCTCTTGATATAGCCTCTACGATATTCTGTCGGTTGAAAGTAACTTCCGAACCATTACGCTTTCTTATTTTCATATAACCTCTTTTTATAACCTACTTAATAAACTCAAATCAAATTTTTGTTTTTCTCTAAATTGGTATTAGTATTTATAATTTTACCAAATATAGAAAAAGGACCCACTTGCGAGGGTCCTTTCAATTTTTTATTAGTTTGTTTGAACTTATTATTCGTCTTCGCCGAAGAAGCGTGCAGCACGGTCCATAAAATCGTCTGCATATGTTGGCTTCTTTGGTGGTTCAGCAGGAGTTTCTGTTGGAGCTGCAGCTGGAGCTGGGTCCTGTGTCTGGGTAGCTGTATCTACATTACCCTTAATCTCCGTGTCTGGCGCAGTACGTGTGCGAATTCCATCATTGACATTTGGGTTTGTCTTTGGGCGAACCAATGGTCTCTGGGCACGTCCTGGAACGGTACGGGCAGGTCTATCGTTTCCACCATCTACTGGGGCATCAACAGGGCGACGGGTTGGTCTGCGTGGAGTATCGTCATCGCCATCTGCTCTACGAACTTCAAAACCATTGTCACGGGCTACTTGTTTAGCCTGGTCAAGTTTTGACATCTTACGAATAGTAAATCCATTTTCTTCTGCGGTACGAATAGCAGCACCCAACTTTTCGTCATCGTTCATTTCTCTACGAGGAGCGGGACGAGCAGCGCGGCGTGGTTCATAATCGTAATCTTCTTCACGATAAGAACGGGTTGGACGCTGAGCTGGACGACGTGGTTCGTCATCATAGTCATCTTCAACCTTACGGGAAGGACGAGCTGTTCTTCTTGGCTCATAATCTTCTTCGTCATATTCACGCTGACGGAGTGGCTTAAAGCGACGTGGTTGTTCGTCTTCTGCTACAGTATCACGAAATCGTGGTGCCTGACGAGCTGGACGATAATCATCGTTACCTTCTTTTTCCACTTCTCTACGGGTGCGGAAACGGTTCAAATCTCTTTCATCTCTATCTCTAGGTGGAAGGACTGTATAACCATTTCTTTCAACTGTTCTACGAGCAGTTCTTAATGTATCTCTATCTATCATATTATTTCACCTCACAAATTTGTTTTTGGTATGTTAAATTTAGAATAATAGTTTATGTATAATAAACATTTTTAAAAATTTTGAACTTAGTTATTGTGTCTGTCTAATTAGATTATGTATTATCCAACAGTAACGTGTTTTGAACCTAAAGCAAAATCAACATTATACTTATCACATATATTACCGATTTCAATTTCATCATCTCTTGTAATACCATCAGTATAAATTGTATCACCATCAGCAGATATACCAAAGTATTCTTCTAATTCGGCTAATGCTTTTTGTTTATTTGATAAACGAGCTTCATTTACTTTATTTTCTGTAATGGAGAAAGCATTACTTTCACGAGGTTTTACTGCTTGTGGGTAATTTGTTCTAGCATAGTTTACTACACTTTCGGCGACATTAAACCAAGAAGGTTCGCCATTGTCATATTCCTGCTTAATGAAGTCCTTAATATAAGTTCCTAATTCTTTAATCTTGTCGGTTTCAATTCGTTTGTCAAGATACTTAAAGACATTTTCTTTCCACTGAGTATATGTTTCTCCATCAGTCATTCCATCGTCTTTAGTTTCAGTTTCTGTACTTTCATATAAATCAGATACAGGTTCATCAGATAATTCTACATTATCAACTGGATATACAACAACTTCCTCAACAAGGTCCATATTTAAACGATTTTCAATCATTTCTTTAAGTTTTTGAATGGAAGATTTATGAGCAGGAGCTGTAGCATATTTAATTACACCATTTCCTTTATATGGAGTAATACGAATAGCGAACTTGCAAGTTGGTAAATCTCTTAACGAAGTTTCAACAAGGTTTTCATTCATATCTTCGTCAAAACTATCCTGTGGATAATCGGCAAAAGCTTGTAATTGTTCAGGAGTGTATTCTTCATCTTCTTCAACATTTGTCTTGTCAAAGAAGTCATCAAATTTTTCACAAATTGTATTAGCAGTATCTTCAATGGAAGCGTCATCATTAAAACCTTGTTCTATTTCGTCCTGGAAATAAAGGTCAATGTTTTTATATTTGGAACTTTTTGCCAAACAAGTATGATAAACTTCTTCCTGATACTGCATTAAAGAATAACCAGATTCTTTAAGGTATTGTTTGAATGTTGTGTTTTCGTTTATCATTAGTCCAATCTCCCATCTACATAAGCTTTACCTATGTTAATACCAATAGATTCAGCATAATCCAAAGCAGCTTGTTTAATGATACATTGAATGTCAATATCCTGGCTTAATACAGCACCCAATTCTCTCTCTTTGTATTTCTTTATGTATTCATTGGCAAATTTTTCAAAAAATACTTTGCGATAAACATCATCATATTTGTCAAGAACTTCGCCAAGTTTCTTATTGCGTTTGTCATATTTAACCCATGCCCAACCGCAACCACTACCAAAGAATTTATATCTCTTGCGACCAGGAATTAAATTACCTTCTAGGTCGGCATCACCAACAACAGATTGCATACCAAATGCTTTTGCCATTTGTTTATCAAGTTTTGGTTTAAGATTTTGAATTATATCTTTCTTAATTGAATTTGTAGATAATGCTTCTTTATTTTGTGTAGTTCTTTCACTAGAACCCTTCTTAATGAGTTCACTAGCTTCACCCTTTGTCAAGCCCTGATTACGGAAGTCTTTCTTGTAGATACAGAACAATGCCCACAACTGGCGGCTAGATGCTGGTTCGTCTGCATCTTCTTTTAGAACACGATAACCGTTATTTTTCAAAATTTCTTTAGCTTCTTTCAATAACATATAAACTCCTATTAGAGGGACTTGAACCATTCGGCAAAGGCTTTCTTGATTTCTCTTGAACCCTTGCGGTCAATCTTCTTGTTAAATTCTTCGGTAGCACGAACGATTTGTTCAGCTTTCTGTGGAGAAGTAACCTGGATGCCATTTACCATCTTGTCAGCATTGTTTTCAGCTTCTCTCTCAACATACAAGCCCAAAGATTCGTTCAATACCCATTCGGTAGTTCTTTGAACTGATTCGTACATAGCATCGCAATAAGCAACCTGGGCAGAAGGCATATAAACTGCGTCAATAGTAACCATGTGATAATCGTCAGCTACAATGTTACCTTCAAGAAGGTTACCGGTACCACGGGAAGAAACACCCATCTTACAACCACCTTCAAGCAATGCTTGGAGTTCCTTACCATTACGGGTATCAAGAACTAGAGCCTTACCCAAAGCCAAATTCTTATCCATAGCAAGTTCTGTAATACGAATTGCAGATGCTTTAGATTTGATTTCAGCATAATCAGGGTGGTCTAGTTCACCAAGAGCTTCGTGGGATTCAATCAACTGGTTGAAAAGTTTTACTTCTCTCTCAATGATTTTCTGTGGATAAATTCTACCGTTACGGTTTCTATCTTCTGCTTGTAAGAATGGACCTGAAATATACATGTGCTGTTTCTTCATTGTTCCAACACTTTCTTCAAGTACATTACAGTCTACTGGAGCAGAACATTGTTCGTTAAATAATTTCTTAAAATCTGCCATATTAAACCTCGTTTATTTTATATACTATTTATAACTTTTATGTTCTTTTTCCCAGCGTTCACGGAACTCCGCAGCGTGTTTCTCAATCCAATCTTTTATGGCTTCTTCACCCAAATCTCGGTTTGCTTTTTCACTTTCTAGCCATTTATATAACTCAATTTCTTTAATTTGGTCAGCCATATACTGTTTTAACTTTTCGTATTCTTCGTCTGACATAAAATCCTCCTGTTGCCCATATTTTATTTATTTGTCAGACCTAACTCCTCTTCAGTTACTACTTTAAAATGGTAATCATTCTTCCTGCACCATTCCTTAGCCATATCCCACTTTTCTTTGTTTTTCTTAAGGACATTACAATATTCTTGCCATCTTTCTATTCGTTTTTGGCTCAATTTGCCCTTTGCGGTTGTTGTAAGTTTTGGGAACATTATTTGCCCACATTCGTTTAATTGTGGAACTTGGGATTTTGGCTTAACTTCAATTAACCATTTCTCAATCTTACCATGCTTGTTCTTACAAGTGAACATAAAGTCTGTAATGTATTTGTGGGTCTTTCCATCAATTTGGGAATAATAAGGAATTTCTACAATTTCCGACCCCCATTCCAAAATGTTATTATTAAGGTCTAACCAATTAGCCATAATCTTTTCATAACTGGAACGGAAGGTAACAGGGTGGCCTTCTACTTTGCCATTGTAATTTAGACATTTTTCAGGATGTCTAGGCATAAAATCGCCCTTCAAATAGTTATTACTAAACATTGACATTAGAATTTACCTTCTTCAATCTCTTTAATTGTTTTTGTAATTTCGCCACAGGCCTTATACATCCATTTATCTTGACAATACTGGAAGAATATGTTGTATGTTTGCTGTGGAATTTCTTTACAATTCAAACAAATTTCAAGAACTTTATTTGGAACCTTTGCGAGCTTAAAATAACTCAAAAGAAGGACAAAAACCTTCATATAATCATCGTCAAACAGATTTTCATAAATTGCGAGGTCTACTGTTGCTTCGTCCTTGAAAACCAATATGACAGATTCATAAAGTTCTTTTGTGTGTAATTTTATCTCATTTTTTGTCATAATCTATTTATAGAGAAAAGGACCGATTTTACTCGGTCCTTTTGTTAATTTGTTATTGAATTTTGGGTTACATAGCTTCGCTAGTAATAACACCAGTATTTCTATCAATAGTAATCTTAACATCAATAAATTCAATAGCTTCAGCAGGTACGATACGAATAGCAACATTCATAATGTGTGGGTCTTCGTTATCTTGTGTAACACTCAAAGAGTATTGTTCCACACCTTCTGCAGCTTGAACTCGGTTCAAGAAAGCGTCAATAGAGTTTCTAGCAGCACTTCTTGTGTTAGCAGTATTCTGCTGGAACAAGTAAGGGAGCAACATATTTTCAAGAACCTTTTCAATGTAGTTCAAACATCTACGAACATTGATTCTGTTCAAAGCACTTTCTTTCTTCAAAGCAGTCTTTTGTCCGTATAAGCATTCACCAAAGCCACCACAATCTCTAGAAGTATTAACATTGATGTTATACAACTGACCAATTTCGTCATCAGTCAAACGAGTTAATGGACCGTTGGTATAAGTGATGTTACCACGTTGAACGCCTGCAGGAGCGAACCAAGGATAACTTGTCATATCACAGTAAGCCATACGGCAAGCACCAGCAATAGACTTAGGCAAGTAAATCCAAGAAGCAAGTGTACCATTGTAATACTTGTCATAGCCAGCATATTCAGCAACATAAGTACCATTGTTGAAGGAGAACATTTTGGCTTCACCAAGCATTCTCTTAACAGATTTAGCTTCTCTTGAAGTTACCTGAACTACACCAATGTCAATAGTTCTGCTAGCAGCAATTTCAGCAATCTTTCTCTGGAGAGCAGAGTATCTCTGTTTACCATTGAATGTGTCAATAGCATCTACGTTAAACAAGATGTCAAAATCTGCCTTCTGTCTATCGGCATAAAGTTTCAAACCAGCAATCTTTTCTGTTACATTGTTCTTCTTTGAGTTAGAACCACCAGTCAATCCATAGATAGCGAAGGTCTGATGTGGCATAGCATAGGTACCAGCACCTGTTCTTGCTTCGTTTACGGAATTACGAGAAACATAAATGTAATCAGAGTGACCGTTAATGACGTTAGGAGCATACAAAGAATTACCTTCGGAGTCCTTAGCAGTTGGGTCATTAGATACAAACCAAGATTCAGCTGGGTCTTTCAAGAGAGCATCCATACCAGTTCCCCAAGCGGCTTCAGCAGTCTGTGATTTGGTCTTTACATAGACGTTGATACGATATACCTTCTTCCAAGTCAAAGTATCCTGGTCTGTTTCAACGTCATCTACTTTATCTTCATCGTCATACTTATACTTCCACATAAAGGCATTCTGATGGTTCAATGCTGGAATTTCAGCACATTCAGGAGTGATAATAGAAACACCAATGTCATTACCATATTCACCAGGACCAATAGATGTGATAATCAACTGGTTGGCCTTGTTAGAAACATACTGTTCTACGTCACCATTACCTGGTTCGTCATCAGATTCAATGGAAACTGTATAACCATCCTTATATCTTTCATTTGTTCCATTCAAGATTTCGGAAGTAGCGAAAGCAGCCATTTTGTTGATTGGGTCGCCATCAGGCTTTTGTGTGCCTTCTTGCCAAGGAATAACTACTGGATCTGGGTTATCGGAAGTATATACTGACAATGTTGTAGGAGATTTTGCGTTCTTTTCAGCAATAGTCCAGAACAACTTCCAATCGTAAGCATTTTTAGGAGTTGCACCAACTTTAGCAGCAAATTTTTCCCAATCCTTAGTGAAAATTACCTTTTCAATAGGTGTGTTCAAAATGTATTCACTATCACCTTCGTATTCAAGGTCTACACCTTCCCATACATCATAGAATGTAAGCAAACTATATGTTCCTTCTGCCATAAGTTCGGAAATGTCAGCGCCATAAGAATCAGCGATAGAAGCAAGTTTTTCTTTACCTTCTTCAGTCTTATTTAAGTCTGTTAATGGTTGTACTTTTACTTCAAATGTTACTGGATTTAAGTCTTTATCTTTACCAGTGACTCCAATACCAGCAAGAGCTTCTTGAAGTGTATTCATACCATATTCACGGTATTGAATACCAACTGCTTGACCTAATGTAGCGGAGAATGCAGTAGTATCAACATAGTAAGTCTTATTAACGCAGTCATCCCAATCACGGAATTGGATTTTACTTGCGTCAATAGGGTCTTTACACATTTCTACATTTGCGGAAGTTGGATTCCAAGTAGCAGCACCCTTATAGAAGTTTTCGTCTTTAAATAATTCACTATACTTATAAGCACTTGCAGTATCTAATGTATCTTCAATAGTTTTTGCGGCAGCCGAAGTCAAATAAGCAGTCAATGTTGTTCCAACATTATTTAATGTATCTGTAGCAGGAATACTAAATGTTACTTTATAACCAATGGCAGATACGGCTGAGTCACCTTCGCCACTAATGTACAATAATGGATTTGTTTTGTTAATTTGTACAGTATCAGGATAGATGCAACCTGATTCCCAAGCAGAAGTTGTAAAAATCAAATCATCATACATCTTACCGACTTCGCCTTTACTATTAACCTTAGTAGCAAATTCAATGTATTTACCTTCGGCTGTTTGAATGTTTTTAAGTTCAATGTCAGTATCTTTATCACCAACATTCTTGAATACAGCAATAGCAGGAGCATTATCGTTAATCAAATCTACAACAGTACCAAAGCCAGCTTTTTGGTAGATACCGAAACCACTCAATGCATCATCAACAATCCATTCTTGATGGTCGCCAGAACCAGCAATAGCAGTAACCTGAGTTACTGTATCAAGATTTTGTAGCATCTTCAAATTAGAGTTATCTTCATTGTCAATGAACTTAAATTGTGAAGTATCGGTTGAACGATATGTGTCCTTCAAGTCAGCATCGGTATATGGGTATTGAATCTGAGCATAGCCTTCATCACCCATTGTTGTTCTAACAGTCAACAACTGGTTAGAAATTGCCAAATAGTTTTCGGCAGCGAAGTGACCGTAATCGTCAAGATTTTCGGGCTGACCATAAATGTCTGTGAAATTGTCATAAGATGTTGTCAAAACTCTCTGGTTTACAGGACCTTTATTGGACTTCATTACGATAGCACCAATGCCCAAACCTGGTAAAGAGTTAGAACGAATGGTATTGTCTATTTCGGTAAAACGCATACCTGGCACGGAATACTTAGCCATAAAATTACCTCTTTGTTATAAACTTAATAATAAAATCACTCACTCACAAATTAAATTATAATCTCTATATTTATAAGAAAAGGTCGCCAAAAAGCGACCATTTTCTGTTAATTTATTATAACTTTCTAACACCCCATTCAATCTTTGTATTTGGTTCATAGAATAGTGGTGATAGCATTTTTCTTAATTGTAATCGTTTTCCAAAATTTATAGAAAATTCGTCCATTTTATCCATAGAATTTGACACACCAGAGTATTGTAATCTTATATCCCTAATGTAACCTATTCTGTAACCAAGTATGGCTAATTCGTCACCTAAAAATCTATCTTCTTCTCCCCAGTTACCATCAAAATTTGAGTTGAAAATTCTACCCTGATTTAATTCTCTTATTTCAGGAAGAACTTTCTTTGACAACCAAATACCTGCCGTATAAACACCATTTCTAGGTTCTGCATAAGTAGTCCAAGGAATAAAATCGTGTTCTTTTTCAGGCTCTATAATATAGTGAACTGGTTTCATACCTACAAATTTTGTATGAAGCAATCGTGGGTCATTTTCTTTAAGATAAAAGATTATACAATCGTATTTGTCTTTTAATTCATTTATCTTATTTTCAGGGTTTTCTGTCGGAACTTTATCCTGGTCTAAAAAGAGTATATCATCATCTATTCCTTCAGCACCTATATCTCTAGCATATCCTGCCATAAAAACATCGTCTGGCAAATACAGATTAGTTTGTTTATAATCACCTGTAAAATCATTTGGAATTTGACATCTATCAAAGACAAACAAAGGATTTTTGAAAATCCTTTGAAAGTCTTTAATATTATTTGTTTTACTTTTTATTGGAATTATCGTTTTCATTACCAATTTTGCTCATAATCAGAATTAAGTATATAGATGAAAGCATCTCCACCTTCATTCCAGTCACAATAAAATTCAATAGTTCCATTCATAAATGTTTCTATACTTGGCTTTTCTGTTACTGCAATTCTATCTACACCATCTGAATAAGTTCCACTTATTGTAACAGTATTTTTAGCATCATTTTTAATGTTAGTTAATATACCAGATAAAGAATGTTGTTGAGGTTCTGCAGCAGAAAATACTTTGAAGTCACCACCCACATTAAACGCAGTATAGTTTGTGCTTGTAACAGATAACATATTAGTAACAGTACTTCCTGCAGCAGTAAGATAGTTAGCACTCATATATTTTGCTGTGTTATTATAACTCATCCCATAAACAGCTCTGTTTGCAGTAATTACATTTGCAACTTTATCTATATTGATAGCACTCAAATTTTTAGCACTTAACGCACTAAAATATGCTGTTGAATAATTAAGATTTGTACTCTTAATTGCTGTGGATATGGTATTTGTAGATGTTACAGCACTGATATTTACATTTGCTTGTATTTTAAAATCATTTAATGCGGTCAAATGATTTGCGGTTCCGTTTACACACAAACTCTTATTATCAGCACCGGCTCCACTAAATGTAGCATTTAAAGCAGAGAAATCATTTGATATTTTATAATCACTTGGTGTAATTAAACTTAGAGAATCTAAATTAGTAGCACTAAAACTTGTACTATAAATTACAGTATTTGATAAATATTTATTAAGTCTTTCTGCTTTACCAGATGTTGAAGTTAAATGTGTATTGTTGTGATTAATAGCAGTCAAATCTATAAATGTAGCAGTATTATTTAATGCGGTTAAATTTGTACAAGATAATGACTCGGTGAAATTCCAATTTTGGCATCTATTATCAGTACTTAAATCAAATGTATTGTTGATTAGTTTTATTTCTGCTTCGTCTTCATCAATAAAGTCTATGGAAATAGTACCTTGGTCGCAATTAAATTCATGCTTGAAATCTTCAGCATTATAGTACTGGTTAATGTATTTAAGTCCACGGGCATCTGTTGTAATTGTTGTATGATTACCTGGAACAAATGTTTTTATCTTTGGATTTAAGTTATCCAACAAATCTGCCAAATACAAATCTCTTGAACTCAAAGGAATAAGAGTATTCTTTGTCATCCAATCGCCATCAGTTACAGTAAATTTAGTCCAAGTCTTAGGGACCATATTAAATGTAGCTGTGGTTATCTGTTCAGGAGTAAATGTAGTCCAGGCACTTGGCAAAAAATACGGAATGTGCTTTACATCGTTATTATCATAGAAACCACTATGTTCAGTCTCATACAAATGTGCCTTAAATTTTGCCATTTACTATACCTCAACTATATTTATAAAGAAAAACCAGTACTCCGAAGGATACTGGTCTTTTCCGCACGAACCGAGTAGAGTTTACCCGAGAATCTGTAATAGTGCTTGTCGGCATTGTCCTGGGCTTTCAAATTTTACCCCGACACCACCTGCCAACACGAAAGCTTCAATGTTCTTTCCAAAATCGTCAATGAGCAAACTAGAACCATTCGCAAATTTGGCTTTTGCCTTACCGGTCTTGACAATGTAAATGTTTTTGTTTGGAACTTTGGTATTAGCCATAAGCCATTCAATCTTTCCATTCACACCATCGTTATAATTTACCTGTGACAAAATACAAAGGTCAATACCTTCTTCATCACAGAATTTTTCAAGCCACTTATAGAAGCGTTCACCTTCGTTAGTCCACTTCATATTAGCCCAAAAATCTATTCCAGCGGCATGTACTTTTTCCCAATCTACTTTGTAATGTTCAATGGCATCAATATCTGCACAAGCACCGCAGAAATCGCAAATGACACCGTCCATATCCAAGTATATTGTATCTATTTTGTTTGTTCGCATATTGTATTTATATTGACATCCCATCTTCAAGTAGTTTAACATTCACTGGCATTACTGGCAGATTTATATTTGGAAACAAATTATGTCTTTTAGCATAAAGTCTAAAATAACAGTTAGTCAATCGTTCACTTAAAAATCCACCTAATCTATAAGGCATAGGGTTATTATTTACATTTGGAAGTTTATTACAATGTTTAATTACATCGTCAAAAGTCTTAAAATTTCGTAATTCTATAAATTTATCTACAATTCTATCGTAAATATCCACCAAATCACAGAAAATATCTTTAGATACTGAACACATATTATAGCAAAGCATATACTTATCTTCTAATGATTTCATCCATTCTACTTTATAATCAGAACAGAAATCAGTATCCATAATTATATCTGTAATTAAATTCAAATCGTCTATATTATGATTTAAAGCATATAAATCTTTTACAGATAAATCAAATGAGTATGGTGAAGCAACATAAACCATATTATAATCTGGAATTTCTAGTCTTCGTCTGTAATGATTTATTACAATCCAGTCAAAATCCAAATTTTTCCTGATATATTTAATTTGTGCGAACTCACTATAAAATCTATCGTCTAATTCACTAGACTTTTCTAGCTTCATAACATTAGGAATGTTCGTTTTTATATCATTATAAGTAAACACCAGATAATTTTTCAATTCTTCTTCTGGTAAATCATTCCAATAGAAATCTTTATGAGCCATTACAGCATTTACTACACGCATACTATCCAAATATAGAAAAAGTCCCCATTTATATAGGGGACCTTTCAAAAATTTAATTTACACAGAACTTACTTATTAGGGCAAGCGTTGTGAACCTTGTTGTCAATGAACAAACCAATTTGAGAAAGCAAATCAGACAAGGTCTTATTGTACTTTTCAGCAACACCAGTTCTAATTTCCTGACAATACTTAATGTAGTCATCTTCGGATTTGAAGTCTGTTGGCTGAACAAGCTGCTTTGTAGCATATTCAAAGATACCATCACCGATTTCGTCACCGAGCTTACGCAAACCAAGCTTCAAAGAAGTTCCATTTACATACTGTGTAACAATGCCACTCTTACCTTGTGGAGCAGCTTGTTGTGGCTGTTGTGGCTTTGGAGCATCAGCATCCAAACCATCCATTGTAACACCTTCTTCGTTCAATTTGTTGTGGTAATAATTTTTGAAATCCATATTATCTCCTAAATTTTATTTTATTTATATTAAAAGTTTTCGTCATCTTCGTGTGCCAAGGTTCTACAAATATCTTCCAAATCTTCACTCTGTGAAAATTTTGAACCGTGGGTGCCTACAATGTATTTCCACAACTTACGATATTTGTCATCTTCTTCCAAATTCTTATAATAGTCGGTATTTCTCAAAGCCTTCAAAGCTCTGTCATTCTTGATTTCAGTCATTAAATCGTTTTCTTCGGCTTCTCTAAGGAAATTTCTAAAGTCTGTCTTCAATTCGGTTTCTTCAAACAAACTATCCATAGCCTTATTGAACTTGCTTTCGTCATAGTTCAATGTCAAATCAAGAATTTCACCATATTTAGCTTCGCAAGCATCTTCTGTCAAAGACAATTTGTCAGCGACAAAAGTCAATAAATCAGCATAGTTTTCTTCTATATCAGTCTTCTCTTTGAGTAATGCGACTTTTGTTAAATAACTATCTATCGCACCTTCAAGTGAATCTCTGGTGATAGCAGGAACTGTATACTGATTATACGATTCTTTATAAATTTCTTTTTTGGCTTTCTTATAATCGCTCAACATATCCTTAACCATTTTGGCGACTGTAGCAACATTAGCTGTTGGTTTAGCCTTCAAAGAAGTATGTTTCATTAAGGAATTAAATTTCCCGTGCTTCTTTGATTCGCCGCCGAGTTTAACGGACAAGTTACCATCACCCAAAGCCTTGATAGAACCAATTTTTGCTTTACCAATAATAGAACGGTCTACAATATCGTAAGTACCTGCGTCAAATTTCTCAACACCAAATCCGGCATTGGTAAAGATTTTCAATATCTTTTCAATAAATTGTGATTGTCTATTTTCCATAATTCAAAAACTCCATTTTATAGTATTTATATAATTTCGTTATTTTCTGTTGAAATTTGAGAAACCCAAGGAGCATTTTTAACAACTGTTCCATTGAGTTCAGCATCTTTTGTTCCAAAGAATAGATTATCACTGAAATCTCCGAAACCCTTCAAATTTTTGTGTTCCAAAATAAATGTTCCACCTAATGTAGCAGTTTCCACAACTTTTCCGTTTTGGATTTTTCCTTCTTTTACTATATAGTTTGGGTCATAATAAATCTGGTAAATTCTATCACCATTTACATCAGGTTCCAAATTACCTTGTAGCCAGTCACCGCTATTTGCCGTTACTTGCCAGTACTTGAGCGAAGGACCCGTTTTACCAAGTGGGTTTGTGGTGTAGTCATACCAACTTACTGGGGCAGTACCGCTAAGGGGCGTCAAATACTGGTTTATCACTGAATATATGGCACTGGTTTCGTCATTTCGGATAGTTTTTGTTAATAAAAGTTTACTTCCGGTCGGATAATTGGTAATATCTGGTAATTCTTCATAAAGATATTTGTAGTCCCAGCCCAAAACGGCAGATGTTGCTGGGTCTTTTACGGCAGTTGGAGCAGGTTGTTCTGTAAATGGCAACATAGCGGAAACTCTACCTATTTTTGTACCGAATTGGTAATCAAAATCGTGACGAGAAACGAAACTTCCATCATAGTTACCAGCCATTCTTTCTTTCCAGTAATCTTTATCACCATTTACGCCGAGCTTTGTAATAATTTCGTCAATCACATAGGTTTCTCTAATTGGTTTATATAACCACGCTTCTACACTGAATGAAAAAGATACAGTAATTTCTCGTTTATCTTCTTCACCGAAATCTTGTGTCATTTCTATATTAGAACTTTCACACTTCATTTTAATAGAACGGCGCTTGTTAATAAACCAAAACTCCTTCAAATCAAAATATGCTTCAGGAGCGAAACGAACTAAAATTTGTTCTAAAATTTGGTTAGCATCAGATATATGTTCTGTTTTGGCTTCCATAGTAATTGTTAAATTATATGGAACTGGGTGAACATCAGCCCAAAACTTGTTAGCCATTAAATAGTCAATACCATTTACTTCAAAGTATTTGTTGTAGAAACCTCTTGACTCACCAGCACCTGAGTATCTATCAGACGCAAAGGCTATATTCTCAATTCTGTAAGTCATATTTGGTAATTGTATATAATACTTCTTACCACTTTCCTGTTCCACTCTAAAATCGTGGGACTTCATTCTAGGTCCATATTTCAAAGGAACCTGAATCTGCTTAATTGGTTCGCCTTTTTCATCATAACGAATAACATAAAGGTCATTAAAGAAATTACCGAAACCTACAATAACAGAACGTATTGTATCGGCGAAGAAATAATTAGCAGGATAACCACCACGTGGATGTCCATCAATCCAACCTTTCTTGAACTGATGGGTTGATGGGTCATAAACAGGGTCATTTATTTTATCAGGTGTATTTTGCGTCCAATTACTCATATTGTATTTATTATTTTGAGTGTATATTCATATAATTTACAATTCTATTTACTTTGTTCATATCTATATCAAAATTATATTTGCTTTTCATATAATTAACCAAGTTCATAAAGATTTCTGCTTTATAGTCACCTATATGTTTGTATAAAGCTGTATCATTATCAGAACATTCATAATCAAATTCTAAAGGTAAACATAAAGAAATATCAGTTGTTATCTTTATATTGTTTTTCAATAAAAATACATTCAACCAGCATTCATCGCATTTCGGTGAATACTCTAATCTATCATTTAAATACTTTATATTGTATGCTTCTATTGGAAATGTTTTAGGTGGAATTATACACTGACCACAAAAACCCAAATCTACATTTTCGTATTTTTGTTCTACTCTTGGAATATACAAATTAGTTATATACTTACAATTTACAGACTGTTCTACCAAATCATTAGGGTATCTTTTATCTTCATCTAATGAAATTACAACATCGTCATAATGTTCAGGATAAACTCTCCATCTCTTATGGCAGTATTCGTTATTTGCAATCCACTTCAAAATAACACCATATTTCTGTATGGCTACAAGTAGTTCAAGGGGCAAAATATGGTCTGGAAATTCTTCGGTAGCAAGCCATAGATAAAATAAATCAGGTTTCTTTGTTTGTGTAGCAAAGAAATAGTCCAAAAAGATAGGCATTTGATTTATTCGTTTAGTCCAGCAAGTCATTGTTACTACAGTCTTCATCATCTACCTCAATAATATAAAATTTGTTTAAAATATAATCATTGTTGAAATGTTCAAGCTGCCATTTCAAATCAAAACATTCATCTCTGATTAAGTTCTTTCTTCTTTCTTCTAATTGGTAATAATCACTTGTTTTTATTTCTGTATTACCAAATCTTAATACAGCTTTATCCATTCGTTCAGTTATTTCTCTATAAAGCCTTTGATAGTTTTCATTTTTGCTGATAAAATATGAATCAGGCAAAAGATTTATTCTATATTTTATTTTACCTGTGCGTTCATATAATTTTTGTATCTCAAAACCTTGTAATGTCTTAATCATTATGTCATTACCACATTTATTTTTCTTGACTTATAAAATACAATTTCATTTATCTTTTCAATTATATCTTTTTTGTAAGTTTCATCAGTGATGACACATTCTCTGTCATTATCCTTTAATCTAGGTTTAGCAAAAGCAAATGCGACTTCTTCAAAACCAAGATTTTCTGCGAAATCTATAAAATCCATAGTGTCTTTATAATTGTATTTAGAAATCGTAAAGCAAGAAGCCATTTTTACATTGTAATTTTCTTTTAAATACTTTATATTCTTTAAAAGATTATCCCATTGGTTATTATTGTTAGCTCTGACTAACTTATAAGTTTCTTTTGTGGCTGCGTCAATAGAAATTCTAACTTCTTTTATAATGTTCCAGTTATTTTGGTGAATTTCCTTCAATCGTTTTTCTGTCATACAAGTTCCATTAGTGAAAATTTCAACATTTTCTAGTTCACTATCTTTTGTTAAATCTTCACTGAGAATTTTCATATAGATTTTACTGAAAAATGTTTCGCCATCACAACCAATTTTCAATCTTTTTACTGATTTGATTTTCTTTACGATTTTTTCGTAATCTTCAGTTGTTAAATCTGGTTCTTTTGTGATAAAATCTTTTCTACAAGTCTTACATTTCAAATTACAAACTTCGGAAATGTTCAAATTTATAGAATACAAAGGATAATCATCAATTTTGTCCTTATTGTAATAGTATCTCTTACCATACAATCCATATTCTTCTATAAATGACTTCCAATTATAGAACGCACTATCCGAACCTTGTTTATAGTTTTGGTATTTGGAACACTTGGAACAATTAGAATAGTCTTCTTTGATTACATTACTCTTAAAAGACTTGATTTTTTCACTGTCAAACAATTCATCAAAATCGTCTGTGTGAATTTCAAAGTTTTTATCATCTAAAAAACATAAACAGGGTTTCGTGTAAAAACGATAACCTTTATCATTGTCAAAACTGTATCTAAGTATATTTTGGTTGATAATTGGTTCTACACAGAAATGATTATACATTAAATCAGCATACGAAATATCAGGTAAAGACTCTTTACCTGTGTAAGGACTAATTATTGAAATATCTAATTCATTCATTGTTAAATATACTCAAATCTAATTCATTTGTCTGTTTGTTTGTGTTAAATGGATTTACATACTCAGTATATCCAATAGAAATTGTGGCAGGTTGTTTGAAAGTCTTAATATATTTTTCTTTTAAATTCTTATATGCTCTATTATCACAACTTGGACCAGTCATTTTTATTTCCCATTCTTCTAAACTTCGTTGTAGATAATGGAATAATTTAACATCAGCATTTCTAAAATCAACATATATATGTGAATCTACTATATCATTTGTATAATATACTTTATCATCATACCATAATTTGTAATTACCATCTATATCAGTAAAATAATGAACATAAGAATAAACGGCTGAACTCTTTGTTGAAACTATGGATTTAAAGCAAGTATCTTTTTTGTTATTTTGAAAATATGATGGATAAGTATAATGACAATCTTCAATCATACTATTACTTCGTTTATATGGTCTTTCATTATCTTTGTATGAAATGTATTGCCAAGGTAAAATATATTGTTCTATATTCTCTTTATCCAAATAATTACAAAATTCGTGTAAATTCTTATATTTCTTACTATTCAACCACAGATATTCGTCATCATCTAAACATAAAATATAATCATAGTCATTTTTATGCTGATTATAGAAATCAGTGTATATTTTATGTTGTGGATTTTTACAAATATAATCTTCGTCAATGAATGTATAAAAAACATTTGTGAATTTATCACAAATGCTCTTTATATCTGATTTACTTTCATTATCATACACAAAAATATCAGTAACACCAATGCTAGTATAGTGTTTAATATATCGCTGCATATCTATTGGCAACTGATATCTGGTAATTAAACATAAAGCAATTCTATAATTCATTAGACCTTCAACATTCTATCACGATAGAAAGGTTTGAGTTTATCCAATTCACGAATTACAACATTTTCAATATGGGCAATATCATTTTCCAAATCTTTAATGTGTGCTGTGAAATCGGTAATGTCTTGCTTGATTTTGTTCTGGTCTGTTTTCTGTAAACTAATAACCTTTTGGTCGCAAATATATTTTGCGGCATCATTAGCAAATGATTTACCTTTCAAACCAGGCATATTTTCCGCAATATACTTAATTGGGTCTTTTTCTTCCAATCCCTTTACTACAACCTTTAGATTTTGTGAAGCAAGAAGTCTCCAATTCATTTTTTGTTTCTTGTCCTCGTAGATGTTCTTTTCTACTTCGCACATTTTTGTTTCAACTTCTTTTCTCCAGTCAATCCACTTGTTCATTAGTTCAATCATATTAGGAATTAGAACTTTTGTATCTACGTCCTTAGAAACATCCTTAGACTTTGTTCGTTCAATCGCATAGTAACGATATGATTCACTCTTAATCAAGTGCTTGTGGATTTTGCTTTCAAAATCTGCTTCGCTCTTTAACATAACTTCCAACTTACAAGCTTCTGTCTTTGTTGAAGAGTCATTTACATACAAAACAGTTCCGTCATCAATCATTGAAATCATTTTGTTAATGAAGGAGTTTGGAGAGAAACCAGGACAATAACCTGTAATCGTCAAAAGAACATTCTTTTTATCACGAACAAGTGTGTAATCACATTCATACTTAATTGAGCCTTCACCTGTTTCGTACAAATGTTCAATTTCTTCAGGAGTAGAAAGGATTTTACCACCATACTTATAATCAGGACCTTTCAAGTATTTCATAATGTCCTTGATTTTAGTTTGTTTGCCTTTCTTAACTACAACCTTCATAGCTTCTACAATTTCTTTCAAATTGTGAGCTGGAATGTTACAATTCAAACCAACAGCAATGCCGGAACATTCGTTAATAAAGAAATTTGGCAAGCGTGTTGTCAATACAATAGGTTCTTTAAATTCGCCTGTATAGTTTGGAATGTAATCTGCAACATCCATACATTCCAACATTTTCATACCGATTTGAGAAATCTTTGCTTCTGTATATCTGTCAGCAGCAGGTCCATCTGTCAATGAACCCCAGTTACCTTGACCATGAATAATTGGATATTCGCTTGTTGCCATTGTTACTAGAGAACCATAAGCAGAACCGTGTGGGTGATACTTACCCATACAATCACCTGTAATTCTTGCTGACTTAACGGTCTTGTTATCCCAAGTTGCTTTCAATTCTTTGGCTGTCCACATTAGTCTTCTTTGTGCTGGTTTCAATCCATCACGATAGTCAGCCAATGCTCTATCTTCCAAAACATCCAAACCATAAACTTCCATATTCTTATGGAGCATCTGGTCTGTGCCTAAGGTTTTTCCGTCTGTTTCGTTTTCAAAAAAATTGTCTATATTGCTTTGTTTTTTCATATTATCTCGCTTATATTACATTTGTTTGGAATGTATTTATAATCAAAAATCTTTACTCAACTTTTTCTCTTTGTCAGCTAGTTCTTCTTTCTTGTGTAACAGAATTGCTTTATCTATAATTGTCTTCTGCAAATCACACCAGTTTCTAAAATTTTCTAAACCTGAAAAACCTTTACAGTCATTATTATATACAAATTCCGAAGATTCATTTGAAGTAAAACTTTCTTTTCCATTAGGAAATAAAGTATAAGAAATCGTATTAAACTTTATTCTATAACATTCATATAAAGTAACAAAAACTACCCTTGGGCTTGGTCTTCGTTTGCAAGGATTGTTTAATGAAAATGTTTTAAACTTTGGGTCTTTGTTTGTGTTATTAAACCCAAATTCCCTTAAAATATCTTCTAGCTGTGGTTGTAATTCATTCCAATTCATACAACAAATATAATAAGAAATCCCACTTTGTGTGGGATTTTTTATTTTTTGAAACTGCTAGAAGTCTTCTTTCATTTTATTAAGTTTGATTCTTTCTTTTAATTTGTTCGCATACAAATTGAAAATTCCTTCTGTCATATTTGCTATAATGTTTCTGGGAATTACAATTCGGTCATTCAATGAGGCTAGTTCTTGATAACTATAACCAGCATTTATTTTGTCATCGTGTTCGTCATAATAGAGAACAAACTTATCTTTTTCGCTAATTCTCCCATTCAAAATGCTAAAGACTTTTACTGCTTGCTCATAAGGTATTACATTCATTAAAAATCTTCCTGAACATTGTGTAGTCTAATCATCATCTTAATTTCATTTACCAAGTGGAAATACTTAAATTCTGTAAAGTTCTTAAAATCTTTGTTTGAAATCGTGATAAAGATACAACCATCTTCCAGGTTCTTCTTTACATTCCGCTTCAAATTCATACCACCAGTAATTTCGTTGGTAACCGGACGATACACAATAGTAAGTACATTCTTCTTGAAATCGGCACTCTTTGTATTTTCTGTAAGAATTTTATTTACATTCTTAAAGGAGTTAATCTTGAGGTTGTTGAGAGAAATGAGCATTAGAAGTCCTCCGCCATAGATTTGAATTTTGTTACCTGTTTTGTGAGTGTTTCAGCCCTGATGGCTGCTTTAGCATTGTTCGCTAAAATTTCTTTGATTTGGGAAATCGTCAAGCGTTCCTTAGTTAAATCGTAAACCTTGACACCATACTTATTTTCAAAATTTTTACAATTTTCAACTGTAACTTCTTCACTGAGAAGTGCGGAAAAATCATAGAGAGTAGCTTCGTATTTGCTGTACATAAAAATTATTTTGTTTGCCAAGAAGCTATTTTCCGACCACTTGTAAGACCAAACGCGGTTAATAATTTCATCAGTAGAATAATCTACATTCGTTTTTTCGTCAAAGAACGCGGCGTAAACTTTCATTTCGTTTAGAATCGCTGCGAAATTATATACACTGGGGAAGTTCTTCATATTATTATATATCGTTAAATGTGTTCGTTCATTCCATCAACAATCTTTTCAATGGCACCCTGAACATTCAGGCCAGAGCAATCAACGATAGTACCGCCCATGTGGTCAGACCAACGAGAACCATCACCATCGTAACCAACCATAACTTCTTCAATCATCATCTGGTGAGTTTTAACTGGGCGAACAGTAATAATAGAAGCATTGATGCAGTTACGCAAACCCTGCTTTTCACTGCGGATAGTAACAATCATTTCGTTAATACGGATTTCACAATGAATTCGGTCAAGAATCTTCTTGTTTGCGGTACCGAAAGCGATAACTAGTTTTTCGTAGAATTTGGAAAGTGTGTTTGCCATAGTGTTACCTCTTTATTTCTTTTACACCATATAATATAGTAATTTTAAACTGCGTTGTCAATTATTTTTGTATAGTTTTATGTAAAAACTTAGTTTACAAAAGGAAAAACCCATTGTTTTTCAATGGGTTTTGTAAATAATTGTTTACATTAGTCAAAATCTTCGTTCAATTTGTAAGACCTTACTAACATATCCAGCTTTTTTAATGCCAAATCTCTGTTTTCAGCATTTTTTATTTCATTCCAAACAGGAACTATCTTTTTGAAATCGTCTAAAATTTTGTTTCTGTCAGGATGTAGAAAATCCGTCTGGTATTCAAATTCATTTTTTTTACAATCATTACAACTGCTAACTTCTATCGGCATATCTACAGTTGGAAAATCAAAAATGTATTCTAGTTTGATAGAAAAACTATAATTTGCTATATCATATCGTTTTGTAGCATTTATTATTAACCTGATGTTATTCTGTTTAGAATAATCAGAAATAAATTCATAAAATGCAGTTTTGTGCTTTTCTAGCATTTTAGAAGCTACATTATCAAATTCGTTATAATCTTTATCTAGTTTGTCAATAATCATTTTAATTTACCTTCTTTATAAAGTTCGTATAGTTTGTTTATTCCATCTCGCTGAAAACATTTCGTATAGATTTTTCCATTGTATATTTTGTATAAACTAGAATTAACAAAACAATCAAGGAACTTTTGAACTTCGTTCTTCCATTCAGTTTTAATTCTCATACGAGGGTCGGATTTAGTTACAATTTTCTTTGCGTGGAAGTATTCAATAAAACAATTATCATTCTCATCATTAGACCAAAACGGTGCTGGATTTGAAGAAAAGAACTCGTTTATGTTTCCATTCAAATCTATAATGTGAATGTTACCAATACCGATGTCAGGAAAATCTACCCATTCAACATTATTATAAGTAACGTCTCGCATAGCCGACAACTGGACAAGTATTATGTTGTTATCAGCATTTAGATTTTTGATAATGCGACAAAACTTGTTCGTATTCGTATATGGAGGGTTACTTAAAATAACATCAAATTTCATTACTTACTAATTCCAAGTAATTCTTTACGGAACGCAGTATCTTCGCCCATAGTATTTTCACAAGCCTTTTCAACTAAGTCATTCCACTGTAATTGAATCAACTTACGAGAATTTGGATTTAGACAAAGTTCGGATAACTGTTCAGCATTAGCTTCTCCCCAACCCTTTAAACGAGAGACTGTGTAGTCAGTACATTTGAGTGCCTTCATTTTCTTATCTACTTCGGCACGGGTCATACCAAATGCTTTGACCTTCGCACCTGTGGCAATAAACAATGGGGCATCAATTATATACAAGTGTCCGTTCTTAATCAAATCAGGCATATAGTTAATAAAGAAACTTGTACACAAATTACAAATATGGAAACCATCCGGGTCCACATCAGCTAACAAAATGACCTTACCAAATCTCAATTTGCTTTCGTCATAATCGTCCTGAATACCACAACCTAGAGCAGCAACCAAGTCTTTAATCTCTCTATTACCTTCGCATTTAGCTTCGCCCTTCTTTGTTGGTTTACCAAACAATTCTTCAGGAGTTGCTTTAGCTGCGTTAATAATCTTACCGCGGATTTTCAATTCACCCTGGAATGACTCACGGGCCTGTTTAAAGTGACCACCAGCAGAATCACCTTCCACAATGAACATTTCCAAATCTTTAGGGTTCTTGTGCTTTCTTCTGTCTGCGTCCAAGAATTTATCACTAATGTAACGAGAACCAGCATTCAAAGTCTTTAGACCCTTCAACAAATCCTTAGAAGCTTTCATCTTCTCTTTTTGTTCAAGCATCTTTTCCGCATAAGTTACAATTCTGTTCAATAGTTCCTTATTCTTACGGAAGAATTTGGTAAGTGGTGGAGTCAACTTTTCAATGATTTCTTTTTCAACAGGAGTGTTGGTTAATTCGTTCTTTGTTTGACCCTGATACTGTGGTTCAGCCATTTTGTGGTGAATGGCACCTACAATACCTTCCATAATGTCATCATTGAGAATTTTCTTTTTGGAATTATCCTTGATTACATTACAAATAGCTTTCTTCAAGCCATTCAAGTGAGTGCCGCCAAGGTTCGTATAACATACATTAACGAAACTTCTAAATGAGTTGCCATCTTTCTTTGTGAAATTCAAAGCAACTTCTGTGTAATCGTCTGCGTATGTAAACAAGTCAGCATTTTCGTCTGCGTCAGGACAAACAAGTTCTTCCAAACCTTTCTCGGAATAAAATTCGTTTTCTTCACCGTCAATGTTTGTGTGAATATGTAAGCCAGGGCACAAATACTGAATGTCTTTAATTTCTCTCTTTAGACGAGGCAAATCCAAGTCAATAGAATCAGTAAAAATTGTTTCGTCAGGAATCCAAGTTACAATGGTTCCTTTCTTCTTAATGAGTTTCTTATATTCTTCAGGTATTCTACAACGAGTCACATCACTTGTAGCAATTCCCTTTTCAAATGTTTGTGTGTACCACCAGTTATCTGTACTGTTATTAGACCAAACCTGTAATGTTTTAGAAAGAGCTGCAATAGCCTTTTGTCCGATACCATTCAAGCCTGATGAAGTAGCATAATTCTGCTTATCAAACTTACCACCTGCGTGTAATTGAGTGAATACAAGTGTTAGAGAATCCATTTGGGCTTTTTCATTCCAACCAACTGGAATACCTCTACCATTGTCAATTACTGTAATTCGTTTTGTTTTAGAATCGTAGAAAACATAAATTTGTTTGTTATAGCCTGCCAAGTATTCGTCAATAGAGTTATCTAATGCTTCACGAAAAAGTCTATACAAACCATCAGATGGATTTCCTGATACTGCACCAATGTACATACCAGGTCGCTTACGAACTGTTTCTAGGCCTTTCAAAAAATCTATGCTATCCGCACCATAATTATGTTCTGCCATTACTTATCTCCTTTGAATTTAAACATTACTATTGTTTCGTCTGTTTCATTATTGTATTCTATTGACGCAATTTCAAATGCAGTATCAAGTTGTTTAAACACTGCTAACCAGGCATTTGGATTTTTCTTTAAGTATTGGAGCACTTCTGCTTCAAACAAGTCAAACAATCGTGACTGACCTGGTGTACTTTCTGCATCGTCAATTATTGTCATTTGTTTTTTTACGATTTTTAACTTTACCATAACTTTCCTATATTTGTTTGGAATATATTTATACAAATCAAATATAACAAAAAATCGCCCTGTTATGGGCGATTTTTATTTTTTAAAACTTCAAAGAAATTAGTCACCTTGATATTTTGCAGTTCTATAAAATTCGGATGCTCCGTGTTCAAACGCATCTGAAGAAGCACGATCAGATTTAATTTTTTTGATTTCATCGTCAGTTAAATAATCTTGTGCTTCGGAAAATTCTTTGACTGCTGGCAAGAATATATCGTATGGAATTTTCCAAGTATTTCTGTGTTCATCTTGATACTCGGCTAATTCAATACATTTCTTTGCTTTGCCATTTGAGTATCTACCTAATCTTCTTAAAGCACTGTAGTTTCCAATGTCTGCGTTTTCAAGACTAACTGGCATAGAGAAATAGAATCTATCAATACCATTGTTTATAGACAAAGTAACTTTATCAGGAACATCCTGGTCAAATTCTTCACCTTCAGGGAAATCTTTGAAGAATGATGTTGCTTCATACCAGCGAGACCAAGGTTCTTTCTTTTCAACTTTACAACCATATTTAACTAATTTAGATAAGATGTTTTCTTTAAATTCAGGCCAAACTTCAGTTACAAGGCGTTTAATACTTTCAAATTTTCTCTTTTCACGATTATAACGTTCTATTTCTCTTTGTTTCTTATCATTAAGCTTTTCCCAAACTCGGCAAGCATCAGCAATTATTCTTGCTTCTTTGTAATCAAAAAATTCACCAGCTTTCTTTGTGCCAATCCAACCTTTTATCAATGAAGGATTTAATTTCTTCATTTCGTTATACTGTTCGTCAGTGAGTTCAGTAATGTCGGCAAAATCATTTAAAATTGTTGTTGCCCAATCTACCTTTTCCTGAACAGCTTTACTTGTGGCTTCATCTATTAGATGATAACCCTTGCCATTTAAAAATTCTTTAGCTTCTCTTAAATCCATTTTATCTCCTTATTTTTTATATAATTTAAATGCCTGTATTACCATTTCATACTGTGGATAACGAAGCATAAGTCCATCTCTTAAATCGTTCCAAATGTCACCAATGCCATTATACCACATTACAAACCACCACAAGTTTGAAGTTCCGTAAATGTTTTGTGAAATAATATCTGGTCTACCAACTTCGTAATAGTGAACCATATACGATTTAGTTTCACCAAAGTCATAATTGCCGAAATTAATACTCCCTAAATCATACTCAAGGAACCCTTCAGTATCTTCTTCTTTTAAATAATTTGGTCTGTATGTTATGTTGTTCATTTATTAAATTAATACTCCAATTTTTTAGAGTCTATCCATCTGATTGTTTCGTATTCAAATTTTTTCTTAAACCAGACCAAGGCTTGGGTTTCTGCAAGGTTATCATTATCTGTAAATTCTATTTTTGTTTTTGTAGCCATTTCGCCATTTGTATCTGTATAACAGATTGTAACAGAATAGTAATTACCTTCTTCTTTTTCAACCAAATAGCCATTTTTATTCAAAATATTTTCTGCTTCTTCTAATCTCATTTTTACCTCGTTTTAAATGTTTATATTACCCAATGTATATAAATCCGGTGGGGGGATTCTTTATCCACACGTTCAATTGCTGCATCGTATCTTTCTTTATATGAACTATACAATGAATCGCCATTTAACTGACCACCACCAGCAATAGTCAAACTATACTTTCTCAAAGCATTAGTCCAAATCATACCGGCCTTACATACTACAAGTTCTTTGAACCAGTAGTCATTGAAAATCTTAAATGATTTTTGTTTCTTTACAACTTCAATCAAACCGTGAACAGGTCTTTTTGGTGTCGGCCATACAGAAAGTTCTTTTTCTTTCATATTATAACGAACTTGATAGCTTTCACCCAAATCAAATTTAACTTGTTCCAACCAAACTAATTGAGCATTAAAGTTACCCATTACATCACCGTAACTGGAATCACCATAACACATTCCATTATAATTAAAGTTATTCATTCCCATCATCTGGTCATACAAAATGTTGTGTGGGATAGTGAATAATTCGTTAATGTTACCTAACCAGCTAGCTGTTTGGAAGTCCACAACAGATTCCAATTCTTGACAAAGTTTATAATGAGTTTTACCTGGTTGTAATTCCATACACAAATAATCACGATAGTTACCTTCACGATAATAGTATCTTTGTATGTACTGAACCATATCTCTAATAATGTCAATCAACTGGGCATCAGATATTTCAACACAAATTACAGGAGAACCAAGTTGACCTTTAATGTAAGCAATCAACTGTGGAATGTTCTGTATTTCGTGGTCAGCCATAAACATATCCTGAGCACAGCAATAGTTATCTCTAGGAATATGCTTTAAATGGTGTGGTGGAAATGGTGGAACAGGTGGTTTAGGAGGTGGAGGAGGTGGTTCAGGTGGGTCTGGATACTTTCCTGATGGTGGCTCTACACTCCAATCTGGTGGAACCGCTTGCCAATCAGGTGGAATTTCCTTCCAATCTTTAGGCGGAATTCCTTCACCCGGATTCGGACAATGACCCGGTGGGAATGGTGCAGGAAGAGGAGGATGTGGCTTATAAGCTTCATCCTTAGTCCAAGGTGGTCTGCATTTACAATCTTTCTTTTCGTTTTCACCCATTCTGTTAATACCTCTAATGTATTTATTAGACCACCAGGTTCTCTTGTTCCAAAGTATATAATTCTTCCAGTGTTAATTCTTGAACTTTTCCATAACTATCTTGAACTTTTACTTTGGAATCTCCTGTCAAGCACATATATTCTTGTCTGACGAACATTTCCCCATTATCTTGAATTTGTTTTTGAAGCCATTTCTCATCTCTACCTTCAACTTCGTACCATTGAACTTTACAAGGTATAAATGAGTTCTTTCCAGCAACGGCCTTAGTCCAAATGTCATAGAAGTGGTTCATACCCTTTGGAGTTGAAATTAGCATCATCATAGCGTCTTTCTTTGCAGCTTGTGTTGGGAAAACAGACTGCATAAACTTGGTAGCCATATTATCGTCAATGAACGCAAATTCGTCTACAAGCAATAAGTCAATAGATTTACCACGAACAGAAGAACTAGAACTAGCACCGCAGAAAATCTTTGTCTTATTTTCCATCGTGATTTCACCATTGTTCCATTTTACAAGGCCCTGTTGAAGCCACATTGGTAATTCTGTATAAGCGTTCTTAATACGAAGCAAAATTTCTTCTGCCTGTGAAGCTTTGTTTGCTAGAACTGCAATACATTTAGATTTGTGGAAAAGAGCATACCAGAGAATATACAAAGTAGCAATAGTTGTCTTACCTGTTTGACGTCCCATCATAATAATTCTGTTATTCTTTTCAGGTATTTTCGCACAAATTACTTTTACAATCTTTTCCTGATAATCACGAAGTTTCATCTTTTCTTCACCGGCAGGACCAATGATAGTAAAATACTTAGCGAAATGGAAAATACTTTGTTTACATTTCAAGTATTCCTTAATTTCTTCTTCAGTCATTGGTACAGTTTCGCCGGCACCGCGAAGCTTTTCATTATTAAAAAACATTAAATCACCTCATCAATTCTTCAACTTTATCTTCAATTTCTTCTTGACTTGGTTTACTATGGTTATACAAATAAGCACCATAATACCAATTCTTAAGTTCATTTAGTATCGCACCAAATTGAGAACCGTGTACACCACTATCTATAATAGCATTACTCAATTTCTTATTATCAGGCAATACATTTTCTGCCAAATCAGTTAATACTTTTCTTTCTTTGTTAGAAATTGCTTCATCGTTGATTACATAATCTACTACATTCAAAATTTCAAAATCTTTATTCGTGAAAATAGTTAATGTCTTGTTCAAGTCTCCATACAAATTATTTGTAAATCCAAGAGCACCATAAACATATTTCAAAGTTTTCATTAAGTCATTTTCCAATCTAAACAACTTGATACATTCAGGTAAATTGTCGCAATCGTAGAATAACAAACCAAACAAAACCTTTGGGTCAGCTTCTGTTTTATCCATCTGTGCATATTTTCTAGTGAACTGTTTTGCGAACTTCCAGTTGATTAACATTTCAGGGTCAATTACTTCATTCGCACCTGTTTTCATTAACAATCCAATAACATCAGCAAAAGCTTGTTTACCATATTCGGCAGTTTTCATTAGTTCAGCACCAATTCTTTCTTTTGCGATTTTATCCAAATTGCCCTTAATGTTCTTAATGCCCTGCATTGTTTCAGGGTCTATCTTCATTCCAAATCTAGCTGCAAAACGCATAGCACGGATAATTCTTAAAGCGTCTTCACCAAATCTCTTATTAGAATCTCCGACTGTTCTAAGTATATTATCGTCTAAATCTTTCTCGCCATTGTAATAGTCAATCAAATTACCGCGACAGTCAATACCCATAGCATTTATTGTAAAATCTCTGCGGGCTACATCGTCCTTAAATGACTTTGTAAATTGAACAGAGTCAGGATGTCTACCGTCACTGTAATCTCCGTCAGTACGGAACTGTGTTACTTCAAATACTTCTTTCTGCCATTTAACGAGAATAGTCCCGTGGGCTTCACCATTGTTAGAAGTACATTTGAAGTTATCGTACAATTCGTCAATCGGCATATTAGTTGCTATATCAACGTCGTGAATTTTAGGGTCGCCTTTCTGTCCGTTTTTATACCAGCGGACTATATCACGAACACAACCACCTACTAGATATGCTTCGTAACCGAATGATTCAATCTGTTGGCACAAGTCAGTACCAATTTGGACTTCTTCATTGAATAACGATAAATCAATTTTCATAATTACTTAATTTGTTTCTTTGTATATTTCTTAATTACACCTTCTTTACACAAATATGTAAAGAATTTCTGTTTGTAGCCTCTAGTATATGCTGAACATACTCTCAATCCATATTCAGCTACTTTAGTTGGGTCATATTCAAATTCATAGATTTCTTTTACAAAGCCATCTTTTTTAGCAGCTTTTAATTCTTCATCATTAAGGAATGTAAAATATGTTTTCCAACGAGTAATCATTACTGCATGATTACCTTCTGCTGCTTTAATAGCGGATTTCTTAATTCTACCACTAGCAGTTCTGTTAGCAACAGCGTTCTTACCACCAATTCTTTGTATGTGGAGTTCTTTAAACTTCTTGTTTAATTCGTTTGCTTTTGCTTCCCAAACACCACTATGTCCAAGTCCATCAGTTCCCCAACCAAGAGCATTACACCATTTGCGGCTCATAGCATAACCAACTTTATTAGCAGCTTTTATTTGTTCTTTTGTAATGGAAGCATTGTGAAAATAATGGCACATTTCGTGAACGAAAGTGTTTCTAAAAGCAGCATAGTCAGTCAATTCATTTCTATTCAAAATGATTTCAAGAGTAATAATTTGTTGTTTAACTGTGTTAAACTGAGCTACACATCTACCTAATGCTTTTAAATGACTGGACCAAGTTAATGTAATTGGCTTTAATTTGCCATTGAAATATAATTTGTTAAATCTTTTAAATTCAGTTTCCAAGAAACTTGTAGTGAATTTAACTTCTGGTAATTCTGCTTTTCTTGCTTCGTCTAACATTATTCAATCTCCACTGTTGTAGAAGCACCATCTTCAACATAAACGGCTTTCCATACTGCTTTAAATGCCTGGTCTAAATCCATATCTCTACTGTATGCTTCAAACATTACAGTTTCCAATAGTTCAGGGTCTACTGTATAATTCACTTCTTTCGCAAAATTTAGAATACGAGTTCTTAATTGGTCTAAGTATTCTTTCTCATACATTTCTTCATTAAGTACTTTATATCCAAATTTCTTTAATTTTTCAATAGCTTCTCTTAATAACATATTAAAATCTCCTTATATACTATTTATGAAAAAGACCGCTTTTTCAGCGGTCTTTTTGAATTTATGTGTAATAGAAATTATTACTTTACAAAGTGATTACGGATTCTTCTCTGCAAATTTACTACAGGGTCTTTTGTTCCGAAAACATCTTCAATTATTGTAAATGCGTAAGCCTTAATTTCTTTGTCATCTACTTCAAAGTCTGTATCTTTAATGATGCCAGATACGAAAGCAGGTGTCAAGGCTTTCTTCAAGAACAATGTTTTGGCTCTGAAATCGTCTTTGAAATCATCCCAATTATCTGTACCTTTCTGTTCAGTATTGGGCTTGCGGAAAGTTTCAGGAAAATCATCTTCTAATGATTCGTCCAAATCGTCATCATCGTCTTCGCACTTTCCGCCTTTCTTTCCACCACAGCAACCCTTTGGTTTTCTGCCGGCAACTTTTTCTTTGTGAGAGAACTTGTCACCCTTTGGCTTAGATTTGCCTTCGGTCATATATGCTTCGTCAACTGGAACATCGTCATATTCAACGGCAGTGTCATCAACAGTTTCGTCACCGAAATCTTCTGGGTTCTGTCCTTCACATTCGCAATTTTCGTAAGCAAGAATCTTAACAATGTCTTCAGCGGCAACACCCTTCTGTGAGAGTTCGTCAATGCGTTCATTGTTGGCTGTCATAATGTCAGCAACTTCTTGTGCGTCAAATCCTTCGTCACCGAGACCCTGTTCAACAGCACCATAGACATCACTGTCAAGCTGTTCTTCACCTTCAGCAGGCAAAGCTTCTTGGTTTGTATCAACAACGTCATCATAGACAGCGTCATCTTCAAAGTCTTCCGATACGATTCTGTAACCTTCGGAAAGCAACAATTCTTTAGCGGTTTCGTATTTCATATTATACTCCTTAAAAATTAAATTTATTATATTTATAAAAATCTAGTCTTCGTCAAAGTCTATATTATTATCTTCTTGTAATTTAAACCAAATTTTATCAAATTCAGTCATAGATAATGTTTTTGTTTTATACTTTTTCTTTTGTCCTTTCCATTCCAATCTAATACAATCGTCATCAAGTACAACTTCAATTATTTCATCAGGACCATTAAACCAAAAATCAGGCATTATGATATTTAATGTGTTATCATTAACTATCTTTACTCTGCCTTTGTGTTTCTTTAAATAGATATTGTTATCAAAAAGCCAGTCTCTAATATCTTCAATAGAAACTACTTTTGTATTAAAAGTTTTAGCATTACTGATTTTATCTTTTAATTTGGGTCTTTCTTCGTCAAGCCAAATTAGTCTGTCCATTTCTTTTTTAGTCAAATCACCGCGGCCGTGACCAGCATGGTATCTGCGCATCAAATCTTCATATTCTTCGTCATTAGTTTCTGTATCTTCAAGTATATAACCGTGCTTTTTCAGCAATTCTTTGGCTTCATTTAAATCCATATTAGTCTCCTTATATGGTATTTATGAAAAAAGCCAGGTTTTTTAACCCGGCTTTTTAATTTAATAGTAATAACCCGCTAAACTATCGTTTTCTTTGAACTTTTTCGCCATTTCTTCGTGTTTTGGCGAGTTATAAGGGCATTTATCGTAATCTTCCATATCGGCTATACCATCCATTAAATACAAATTAGAATTAGTAATGTCTTCTGGGCAACCTTTAGGGAAGTGTTTCTCCAAATACTCTCTGTTATCGTAATCGTCATTTCTCAACCAATCAAAGTTGTCATAAGGAATACGAATACAATAAGCACCGTGTTCATTTGGCACATTCTTTTCTTCGTCCTTCAAATGAGCATATTCAGGCTTATATTGAAGTTCTTGTGTAAATGAACTGTAGTCTACGTGGTGGTGGATTCTTTCAAACTTGTAAATCATTGTCGCATATTGTGGATAAGTTTCAACAAGCAACTGTGATTTTGGAATAGTTCCACCAATGTCCTTAGAATAGAACACTTCTGTATTACCGCCCTTAACGGCCTGCGTGTGCATCTTGTCTGCCAACATACAGTTGAATTGAACAGTACACCAACCGTGACTTAGAACATCCAAAGACTGAATAGTATCTTCGTTATATCTTCCACGCTGCATAATATATGGGCAGTTCAAATTCCACAAACCATAAGAATAAATACGGGTGTTAATGATTACAGGTGGGATATGTTCTCCGCCGATAGCGAAGCATTCATAATTCAAACCTGCCAAACCAATGTTCGTAAATCGGTCAACGTATCGTTCGCAACTTCTAAAGATTTCAGGACTATGAGAAATGACTCTGCGACCTCTCCAATATCTTGTGAATTGGTCGGTGTTGTCATCCAAAATCCAACACCAGTTTTGCTTCAAAGTATTTTTAGCATAATCAGCTGCCCAGTTTCTTGCTGCACCAGGGCCAGTTACTGGCTTACCATTTCTAGGGTCAATCTTACTTCCCAAATCAGGGTTAATGACATCGTACTTGTCCTTATAACTCATATCCATTTGTAGAATAGTACAGTATGGACTTTCATTCAATTTACATTTAACATAATTGTCATAGTCCCAGTCTTCTACAACAATGTAATGGTTTACTTGCATCTTTGTAAGCTGGTGAGAAATGTGGTTTTTAAATTCACCACTTCTTCCACGGGACACAACAAAGATAGGATATTTTGGCTGTTCACCACCCAACCAGCGAATACGATGCTTTGTGTGTTCTTGCCATTTCTGTATAGGGTACCAACAGTCTTCAGGGCTGATACCAAAACTTTGTTCAAAAATTTCCATTAACTGTTCAAGAGAATAGTCCTTCTTTTTGAAATACATTTGAATTTTTGTGAAGGAGTATTCCTTGAAATTGAAAATGAACTCTGGCATATCTCGCCAGGAATCCCAATAATTCCAAGACTTTGCGTTGCGTGCTTTTAGATGTTTGTATTTGTTCTTGAATTTGAAATCTGGAAATCTTGCTTCTTCAGTGAAATTTGTCATTCGGTAGTCTTCAATTCTTTCGTGACACAAACCAATGTCATCAGATACCAAATTTCTTTTACGAGCATCAGCACAAATTCTCTTATACAATTTATCCAAATCTTCCTGGCAACGAACTTGCGTACTGAACTTCCAATAACCAGTATCTGTAACTTCTAAATCAGTGTAATTCTTAACCATTACACCATCTTTGTTGAAAAATCGGTATTCTTCGTTACCATATTTCAACATACTGATTTTGAAACCAAATTCTTCGCAGAAATCTTTTAAAGTATCTGGCTTGATTTTCATTGTTGCCATATCGTCTTTTGTTAAATATGGCTTACATTTCAACAATTCCAATAAGTCTTTTTTATTTGATTGCATATAAATTATTCCTCAAAATCTTTGGCAATTTTATCTAATCTTTTTTGATTATCTTTTGCTTTATATATAAGCGAACATCCTTCGCTGACTAATTCGCTAGTTAAACAATACAAATCATCAAATTTTGTTCTAAATAATTTTCCACCTTCATAATCTTTTCTAATTATTATGTTATCATAATTGAGTATCTTTACAGAAATTTTAACTGCATCTGGACACTGGTAATAACCAAATTCATTCCAGTCATCTTTCTTAAAATCAAATTTATTCGCAATCCAACCGATGTTATAAAATGTCATCAGTAGTTCACTCAAATTGTATTTTCTATTCATACACCAAAATATAGCAATAAAATAAAAAACCAGGAAAATTTTTATTTTTCCTGGTACTGTTAAAATTTATTTGTTCAGATTAGTTTGTGCGATAGCAGTAATATCCGCAATCAAGTGAAATTTCATCACCATCATAACGAGCCAAAAAATTAGCAGGACCATCTGCATCTATGATTGCTTCAGCAAGTTTATTAAGGTTAATCAAGTTGTTTTTCTTAACAATTTCAGTAAATTGTTTCTTACCGAAGTTGTCAATATACCATTGAACGTCATCACCATCATAATAATCTTCAAGATATTTTTCAACGGCTTCGTCTTCATCTACATCACCAAATTCTTCTTGGTATCTTTCAGGTTCACTTTCGTGAATATCAGATACATAGTATTCAGCATCTTCTTTCTTGGCATCTTCAAACCAACCAGTATCTACAAATTGTTCAATTCCACCAATGTTTTCAAAACGAATACCTTCAATGCCTACATCGTCAAAGAGTTCCTTACAATCTTCCTGAGCGGCTTCTTCTGCTTCGTCATAAGATTCGTAGCAATAGTATTCTTCATTACCAAATGTAACTTGAACAGCTAATTGACCTGGACCTTCATTGTATTCTACTTCAGCATCGGCATAGTCATTACCTGTGTATTCAGCAAGTTCACGAACCATTGTCTTAATTTCGTCAGATTCACCTTCTAATGGGTCATCTTCAGTTTCTTCGTCATCTGGTTCTTCAGCTACATCTTCGTCTTCGGCTTCTTTCAAGATACGATAGCCAAAGGATTCGCAAACCTTCATAGCTTCAGCAAGGTCGGAACCTTCAACTTCTTCTATGAACATATCTTTAACAATAGGGAACAAATCTCTATCATTAACTTCTTCATCCAAGTTAGCCTTTACATAAGCAAAACACTTCTGCAAGTTTGGTTCTCTGCCGTGTGTTTCACAAAATTCCTTATAGTCATTGACTAACAAATTAATCTCTGACATGTAACCTTCGTTAATTTTCATAATAACTCCTTCCTATAAAATTCGTTTATAGTATTTATAAATTTTTAGAAGTCTGTACTTATTTTCGCTATTCATATTCTATTCAAGTGCCTTTTGTAGATTAAATCTATATCATTACTGATAGCCTTCGCAGTTTCAATGATTTTATCTACATCTGATATATCGTATTTCTTCAGTTTCTTTTTGTTTGTTTTGTGTTTTTTGATTAGTTTTTCCAAATTACCGCCATGATGAACAAAATAATTAGTAGCTTTTGAATGCAAATAAGGACTAATTCCGAACCCCTTTTGAGTACAATTCTTTTTATTTGCTATTTTTTCAGGAGCAAAACCCCAAGTTAAAATAAGATTTGGTAGTATTTTAGAAGGGGTATTATTTAAAAAATAATTTAATGGCAATTCTTGTTTTATGTAGTCTTTAATTTCCTTTCGCATAGTTCTTGTAATACACTCCAAGTTCACAAATTTTATCCAAAGTATTAGTTAAGTTATTCAATCGTTCTTCAATCTTATCATTCTTTTCTTTTAGGACTTTAACTGCCAATCTTTCTTCTTCCAAATTGTGCTTATGGATTTCCAAATCCTTATTCTTCGCATCAATTTCGTCTTTCTGTTTGGCTATAATTCCATTCAACTTTGTGATTTCATCCAAACCGTGAGAAGTATTAACATTCTGTCTTAAAATGGTTTCGGACTGGTTCTTGATAAGTTCATTCTTTTCTGCCAATTCTTGTACTGTCTTTGCAGTTTGGATTTTGTATTCACAAATTGTTTCTGTATTTTCTTTGATTATATTTTCTTTCTTAATGAGTTCGCCTTGAAGAACGTCCATATCCTTCTTTAGAGCAGCCGTATCTTCAGCATACTTTGTTTTAAGATTTTCAAGTTCTTCTTTGGCTGTGCTATACCATTTTACAATTTCATCAAGTGCTTCATCCACATATTTTGCTTCATAAGCATCAATCGTAACTGTTTTACCCGCAGGCCAAACTTTTCTAGTAACTTCAATTTTGTTTAATTCTTCGTATTTCATTAAATCACCTCACTAAAAATCATTGTTTATATTTATAATTTTGGTTATCTGATTTTGGATTTTAGTTTTTGTTTCTTTACGAAGTTGCTTAATTTCTTCTTCTTTCCTGTTAATTAAAGCCATCGTTTTCAATAAATTTTTAACTTCAGGTTTCTTATAAAATTCTACAACTTCTTTATATGTTGTTTCCATTTCAGTTAATTTGTTATCCAAATCTTCTAAACTATTTACTGGTTTCCAATCCCACTGAATATCTTGGAAATCCTGAATTTCTTGAAGTTTAGGTGGCATACAGATGTCTTTGATAAAACCATCACTTATCCTTAGAACTGAAAAATCATTTGGAACATTTACTACTTTCTTCGCAAAAGCCAAATTCTTAAACTTAGAAAACTTCACATATTCATCATCGCCATAATTAGCCTGAAAATTGTACATATCTCCCTTATACTTCTTATCCAAAATTTGTATGAATTTCGTATAATTAACCTGTACATTATGTTTGGCAAGTATTTCGTCTACTTGCTTACACATATCCCAATCAAATTTAATTACATTTATCATTTGAAGTCCTCCTTTAATTTTTCAGTTCGTTTTTGTTCTTTAATTTGTTTGAACCATAAAGATTTTCTATCAAAAAATGCTCTTAATTTATCTTCTTTATTAAACAGTGTAAAACCATCTATATTAGCTGTGTCATCTTTTTCAGGAATAAAATGGTAATCTTCCCCATAAGGATTTGAAATATAATCAAAATATCCAATTCGTTCACCCATAAAATAAACACCACTGGAAATTGAAATCTTCAGTGAATAATCACCAAATACTTTAAACAGTTCCTTCATCGTCATCAGTAAAATCCTCATTCAGTTCTCTTATTTTCAATTCCTGTTTGTATTTCTTATATACAAGGTCAAATTCCATAAATTTTAATCTGCAAAATTCGTAACAATCACCATTAGTTCCGAAAATCAAAGTATAAACTAAACCATTCTTGTCTATACCAGTTAAATATGAATTTAAATCATAAGTTCCATTAGTACACCTGAAATCAAATACATCTGGAACATTATGGTTTATAATTGGCATTGACAAAGTAATAGAATTTGTATACTTGTTTTTTAACAAATTAAATTCTTCTGCCAATTTAATTATATCATCATAGTTAATCAAAGTCGCTCTCCATTTTCCCGAGTTTCTTCCAAAGTAGTCTTTGCTTTAATTCTAACATTTTATCGTTTAAATACTCTTTTAAACTTTCTTCTTTTGTTGTTGCTATTACACCCTTATCAGTATACAAAAATGTTTTCTGTCCACTTGAAGAAAAATCGCAAATACAATAATCACCTGACATGGCTTGATAAAATATATCTTTCTTTACTTTCAAACCATATTCTTCACATATTCGTAAAAATGATGGTAGTGTCATTCAAAGTCCTTCTTCATACTCACAATTCGTTTGTTCGCACCAAACTGTTTCTTGTAAAGAGAAAACTGACTATATGTTTCAATCAGATTCTTACAATGTTTCCTTAGTTCTTTAAGACTCCAAATTTCTTCTGCTTCATCATCACCACCCCACATAATTTTCAAATTATTACTGTGGCTGTTATATTCTAATTTCATACAAGTTCGGCAAAAGGCATAATCGTCTGATGGGTCATATAAGAACACAGGACAATAGTAACCATCTTCGTCCTTGATTTTCGTGCCAGGAAAAGTTGCTACATAACAATCGTGTGATTTATCAAATTTATAACTCAGCTTAAGTTCTGTGGCTAATTTTTTAAGACTGTCTTTGTTAATTTCATCGTTCATTCAAAGTCTCTCTCCATTTTTAAAATCTTTCTTTCTAATTCTTGTTGTTTCAAATATATCAAAATTTCATTTAACCATTCTCTACAGGCACTTTCCGTACTTGTAGCATAATAATATCCGTCCTCATCCAACACATAAATTAAACCAGTACTCAATAAGTACATTACAACTCTACCGCGATAACAAGCAATAGGGTCACCATTAATCGGGTCCATTCTCAATTCAAATCCATATTCCTCAACAAGTTTATTAAATACTTTTTTCATTTGAAATCACTCTCCAATGCCTGTTCCTTAAAATGTACTTTCCACTTCTTAATTATTGGAATATATGCTTTAACACATTCTTCAGCAAATTTTATATCTTCTGTTTGTTCATACATTCTGGTTTTAGTGTTATACACAATCAAACCGTTAAATCCAGCTTCAATAACATAATAATTACAGTATTTTCCTAATGTTTCTTGTCTTCTGTGTTCTATTACTAAGCCAAATTTAGCACTTAATTCGTGTACTGTCTGTTCCCATTTAGTCAAAATCTTGCCCCAGTTGATATAGTCTTTTTTCGTTCTTTTCTGCTTTAATTTTCCTTAGACATTCACCAATCCGTAATCTTGCTTCTTCTTTAGTTCCAACAAACTTTTTCATTAAACGATTAGTTCGGATATAAATTGTGTTATACATTAGGGACATCACGTATGTATCGTCATAAGTGGCATATTTTATTACACCATCTTCAACTGTCAATCCAAATTCACTAACCAATTCTTCAAACAAAATCTGCCTCCATTTTTCTCAATCTTTCTTTCCCAAGTTCTTTCTTAAATTCCAACTCCGCCCTAGCAATATAAGCTAAACACTTTTCTAATTTATCCACTGCATCATCCAAATTATCTGCGTATTGAAATCCAAAATCCGAACCTAACCAAATACTTAAACTATTTGTTCCAGGAAAATATAACATAACTGCATAGCCTAAATAACGAGCCACATTATTCTCTACTTCAAACTTGTGTTCATTACTTAGTTTTTCAAAAATTTCTTTCATTAGAAATCCTTCGCAATCTTCTTCAGTTTAATTTCTAATTCTTCTTTTTTAGTTTCTATAATAGTGTTTTTCAAAATTACTTCTATATCAGATTTTAAATCCATATAATTACTAAAATTATGACCCATCCATACTGAAACTTTACCATCGGAATTATCATACATCAATACAACTAAATCCTTATAAATGCAGTAAATGTAATTTTCCTGTCTCTCGGCTTTCAATCCATAAGATATAACAAGTTCATTAAGTTCATTATTAGTCATAACTGACATTTCTCCATAGAAAATTAAAAATTTTATAAGCGCAGATTTTTTTCTAACACCCATTTTCCTATAATATAGAAACTTTCCTATAACTTAGCAATATACAGAAAACACATTTTTTCCATAGAATACTTCATTTTTATAAGTGCTGATTTTTTTATTTTGCCCATATAGAGCGAAAAAGAGAACTGTTGCCTTAGCAACCCTAATTGGGTATTTTTCAGTACTTCTAGACCGAATTTTTGTATCAGATTTTTTTCAGATGCCACCCAGATTAAGAAACTGACGACTGATTTTTGATAGAGCTTTGGTTCGCCACCATTCGCCCATACACCCCCTATATGCCCTTAATACAAATTTTCAGACCCATCTGACATCCATCCTGCGAAAAATATGCCCAAAAACGGGCATTTTTGGGTCATTTTTGGGGTCTAGGAAATGACATATTTAGGGTCCCATTTTGGGTTGTATTTTATGACATACGCACTTTCGGCAGTTCAACTGGGTCAGCTCGGGACTGTCAGTAGGACCTTTAGAAGTCGGACTGGAGGCGGTCTTGTCGGCGTTGAATCTCAAATTCTTTCAGTTCCTTGACCAGACGATTGAACTTCAAACACATTAACTTGAAAAGTTTAGGGCTAAATTGAGAGACTGAGAACAAAAAGATATGTTGATTATCTCTATCAATGTTAGCGGGCATATATAGGGAATCTTTAATTATATTATATTCTAGGATAAAAAAACCTTGAACATATTTAGAAGGTATGATGGCATTGATAATATATTGGGTTTGAAGGTTAATAGTAAGGTTATATTCCTTACATAGTGAATAGAATAGTTCTTTATTTGAAATCTTCATTTGCTTTTTCAATTCGTTTCCTCTCAATAATACCTTTAAGGAATAAAACGGCTTCATTTATAATAGGGATGGCCTTATCAACAGACTTAGTATCTGTATGGAAGAATTCGGGAGAACCCCAACGAAGTATATGAATTTTATTAGTAACTTGGAATACAGGTTTACCTTTATAGAAACCTGTATAGGTATGTTCATAATTATATAATGGACGAACTGTGTCTTTAACTTCTGTAACATAGGGACGCAGTTTATCAACTACTTCTTCTGCATTGAAGGTATAATTTAATTTAGAAGTCCGCATTTATTTGTGTTATCCTCAATAGGTTATCAAATTCTTTTATATTTCTCAAAGTGGTAGATAAGGCTTTTAGGGCGGGCTTTTCGGATTTATAAGTCTTTGTAGTCCAATCGGCCCATACCTTAAGTTTACCTTCACTATCATATTTTTTATGGTTATTGATGATATGAATGGTTATATCTTTATCTGCCTTATTATAATAAAACAGATAGTAATTAGGGTCCTTATATCTACCTTCAATAGAATAATTTGTTTCATTAACAATAGGTACTAAAGCTTTAAATTTATCTACATTAGCAATCATCTTGAATTCTCTTAAGTTTTTCGTGATAACCAGGAAATTTAAGTTCTAGGAAAGTATCTTTGATTTTAGGTAATAAACGGCGGACATCAAAGAAGTTCTTACAGACTTCAAAATCCCATTCAAGTTCATTAAAGTCTTTTATATAATTAACACCCATAATATGTTCACCGAAATAAGTAAACATTGTATAATTATAGTTACTGATTGAATGATTCAAGTGCCCGATTATCCAGCCACCTTGGGTTTTAAATTCCATATAAGGACTAAGTAAATCTTTTACTTTCTTCCATTCAAGTTCTTTAAAAGTCATCTTTAATCTTCTTCAATCGTTTAGATTCTAAGTGTCTTTTATAGTTTCGTTCAAATCGGGATAGTTTAGCGAGAAGATAATCTAACTTTCTGTAAGCTTCTTCTATGGTTGTATACTTACCCCAACCAATACAGGCTATATCGGAATCACCCGGAGTGTATTCAAAGTCATTTACAATTAAGAAGTTATTATGGTCATCAATCTTAACTGTGTAACCATAGAACTCTAGGCCTGACGGGAAATTATAACAATTCCAACCATCAATCTTACTCAATGAATACTTTAGAACACAAGCATTCAACAGCTCTTGTGCAGTAAGTGTGTCCTTAGCCATAGTTAGTATCTCCATATCCCCAGGTTTACTGGGGCTTGTACGTCAATTACTGTAGATTACTGACAATCTCGTCAAACATTCCGTCAATGGATTTGGCTTTAGAGAACAGTACAGAATGTCCACCTGCCTCACGGTAGTTCGTTACATTCTTTTCCTTATCGTCAATTAGGATAGAATCGGGCGTAGCTTCTTTATGCTTAAAATTACCATTGTTGATAATCTTAATAAGCTCTGCCGGAATGAATGGAGCATACTTCTTTAACCAAGCTTTCTTTCCACTCTTACCTTCCCAAAGGTGAACTGCAGAGAAGATACCAACCTCAATGTCGGGATTCTCTTTAACATATTCTTCAACCTTCTTCAAGAGCATAAGGCCCTCTGGGATTGGCTTCATATCACTCCAAAATGACGGACCAATCTCCTTCATCTTATTCCAATTACACTTATGAACATCGGGTTTCCAACATTCAAGTTCGTCACAACGGCCCTCAAAATCACAAAGCACACCGTCCATATCAAAGTAAATCGTTTTCATTTAAACCTCTTTTTTATATAACAAATATAGATTATTTTGCGGTATTTGTCAATTAAAGTTATGTAAACTTTTATAAACAAAAAATGCTCCCGTTTGATAGGGAGCGGTAGGAATACACATGAACAGTTAAAAAAAGTCTAACTATGCCATTCTTCATTTAGATTATAACCAGGTTTTGTTTGTAATCTTTTAGCTTCTGTGATACCTTGTGGACATTGAACATTAAGCTGATGCATAAATCTCTTAAACATTCCATTGTCAAAAGCATAAGGAATCTGGTCCTTAATTACATATTCAACAGAGGTAGAATCGTAAAATCTGTCAATCAACACCCTAAGTGCTCGTTTTAATGCTAATGCTCTGCCATAAGCATACACATAATTATCCTTATCTGCACATACAGCAACGGCTTTGGCGAGTAATAGTTTAGATACAGTTTCCGGGTGTTTAGGTGAAGGACACCCACGAACTGTTGAATTTGGGTATTTGTATTCAAGTTCATTCGTAGCAAGGCCTGTCATTTCCCATATTTCACAGGTACAAGTCTTATCTTTATGGGTGAAGAATACTTGGAATTTACGGTCTTTTCCGTCGGTACATTTAGTTGTAAAAATCATCTATTTCTCCACTTGGAATTGAGCCATTCTCTACAGCAGCTTTTATATGTTCATATCCAATACCATTACATTTTGGTATATTACTTTTTCTATTAATTTTTGTATTTTGTGATTGAATTGTAGATTTTTTTACTTTTTTAATTTTTAATGTATTATTTAAATTACTTCTAAAAATTAAGTATTCATATCTGCTAGCCAAAATTAGCATTTTTTTAATTGCAGATCTATCTTTATATTTACCTTTATATCTTCTTGCATATTTAAAAGCTTCATCATAGTATTCGTGATAATAAGTATCATTAGATAAATTTATATTTAACTGTTGTTCAAGCGAAGAAACATCTTTTCTAAGTTTTTCCATACTGGTAAAACTTGTATTTGGCTTTTTATATAATTTATGATAAGATATACAAGTTTTATTTTGTTTTGTTAACTTATTTTGTTTAGAAGTCTTATTTTGACTGTTTGCAAGGATTTCATCACACACAATCTTTACAAATGTTTTATAGTCTGTATTATTTTCTCTTATAACTTTCAAACACTTTTTATCTGTATCATCAAGAGCATTAAATGATTTATTAACTTGACCAAAACTTATTTCCCAGCAATTCTTTGTGACCTGTACTAAATTCAAGGTATGTTTTGATTTATTATATTTTTGTATTGATTTGTCACGAATTATTTTAGGTATTCCGGTTTCTAAGTGTATAGTTGATTTTGTTATTTTACTTTTATTTCGTTCAACAATTTCCGCATGAAGTCCAGTATACCCTATATATTTCTTTAATATATTTTGTTCTGTCTTACTATAATCGCTAATGTCAATACCGGATTGCTCCATATTCTTGCTTTTAGTGATTTGTTTCATAATTTTTCCTTTTTATTTAGTTTTATTTTTACATACAAAAATGGTTAAAAACTAGCATCTTGTCAATATCAATTTGTAAATTTTAATTTACTAGGAAACTTTAGAGTCATTGTAATCAAGGTAAATATCCATAGCACTATCTGTTTTTGTTTTCAATTTATCAAGTATTAAATCAAAACATATAACATCGTCACTTTCACTATCAAGTATATTTTTAATGATATTCCAATCCTTATTAACTTTGCCCCAACCAAATTTAACACTAAGGCTAGTTTTATGATTAACTAAAGTAACCTTGGCTTTATCTTTCATAATTCTAAGGGCGCCTATTACATTCTTTTTATTTGCATCTTTGGAAGAAGCTAAAGAATTTGGTTTATGAGTTCCTTCACCTATGTAAACAAAAGGATATGAATTAGTAGTAATTCCTGCATTATAACAATCATAAAACCAAACAAAGTCTTCGGACAAATACTCAACACTTCTAAACATTAAATCACGATGTTCTCTTAAAAAGTCATTGTTTAATATAGAATGTTGTGTCCACGCAGTTTTATTATTAACATAAAGTTCTGGTTTCTTTGCATAAGTACCTGTTTGAATTTCATAAGGACACCCGCCACTAAATATATCTTTATTCTTTAAGTGTAAATCACATAGAATACCTAATGCGTTCTTTAAAGGAATATAGATACAATTTTTAGTAGATTCAGGTCTCAAGTCGGCAATTTTACAATTATTTAAATCGTCATCAATAATAATGTAATCTTTAACATCTGGACGATTATCTGCCATATAATTCTGTAACCAATGCTTTTTTAATCTAAAGTTTCTCCATTGTTCTTTAATCTTTACAAAAGTTACATTAGGTGCGGTGATTTTATCATATCCTGATGCTGTATAGTCTTCATCATAAACTACACAAATAATTTCATTATCAGATATATTCTCCGGATGCTTTAATATACAATTACTTCTAAACTTGTATGATATAACCACTACTGGAATTGTAGGTGTGTAATTCTTCCAGTTGTTATCGTATTCAATAATTTGGTTTCTTTCTTCTGTACTAATCATTCAAGAAAACTCCAATCACTCTCTGGTTTAATTAACTTTTCTTTTACAATTTGGTCTATTTTAGCAAAACAAACTTCAAATTGTTCATCCGTAAACTGCGTATTAATATCAGTCCAATTAGGTAAAACTTTATCAAGTATTTCTTTTATATCTTGATAGAATACACAAGGTTTACCTATACCAGGAATCCAACAATTCCAGGAAGAACTTATAACAATTTTACATTCATTCTTCATAATTCTCAAAGCATTAATTTGATTTTTCTTTAAATTGAGACTTGAAGAAGCTATACTGTTATTTGAACTATTTGTTTCTAAGTATAATGGTTGAAAACAATTATAATGTTGTCCGTTTTTATTACAGTCAAACCAAATAATAACATCTTCTGCGACATTCTGTAAATCTCTAAATCTACATTCAGGATGTTTAATGACCCAATCATTCTCAAATAAGTAACACTGATAGAATGGATTTTGTTTTGAAATTTTAGTAGTATGAGCAAAGGCTAAACTATTAAATTCAGGACCAGATACTGTTCTATAACCAAATTTTAAATGGTATTCTTCTAATAACCCTAATGTATTTTTCAATGGAATATACATTGTAGTATCTTTATCTGTGACGATTTTACCGCGTTTCATATCGTCATCAATCATAATATATCGTTCAATTTCGGGTCTTTTTACGAAAAATTCTTGGATATATCGTCTTTTCTTTTGAATACTGCGCCAATTTTCATCAATTTGTACAAATTCTACATTAGGTTGACAGTCATATTCTTTATAGTTTTCATAATCTTCTTTATAAACAAACACAAAAATTTTATTATCACTTACATCCTGTAAATGCTGTACTATATTCCCTGCTCTATTTTTATATGAAGGAATCACTATAGGGCATTTAGGTGAATAATCTTGATAATGCTCACTATAAAATTTTATTTGTTCTAATTCTGTCATATCAGTATGTATAAAGAAAAATGGAGCGGGCTCACAGTCCCGCCCCATTCAATTAACCGGAGAGTTAATTATGGTTAGATTAAGCCTTCTTGGCTTCGGCCTTTGGAGCCTGTGGCTTCTTACCACGCTTCTTGGCATTGAAAGCCTTCGTCAAGAAGATAAGACCGCCACCTTCGGAAACCAGCTTATCATTGATGAACAACTTACGGCCGAACACACGCTTGTGTGCATTCTTCATTGGCTTTACATGACCCATTTCAAGACGGAAATCACCCTGTGGAACCTTACCCGTGAGAGTAGTGTCAGTCATGGTAAATTCGTCCTTGTGGTCCTTAATGTAGGCACACATAGACTTAATTTCGGAGAAATCAACATCTACAGTGAGACGCTGGCGAGGAGCCTTCGTAGTTGTCAATCCGTGGACAATCTTATACAAATACTCCTTCTTGTATTCGCCCAGTTCAACCTTCTGTTCCGCACCGTCCACAACGCGGTAGAGTTCACGCTTCTTGAACTGCTTGCCACTCTTACCAGTCTTGGCAACGAGCTTCACAATGTAGTCATTGACCTTGGAATCAACTTCAACACTCGGGAATCGCCAGGAGTTGTCATCAATCTTGACGATAGACTGCTTGTTGGTTGAAACCATATCACGGAGCTTACTTGCTAGAAGTTCGCGGGAGTTCATCTTTGTTGGCTGAGCCATAGTTGAATTAGTTTTCATAGTTTTATTCCTTTATAGTTAAATTGTTAAACATTCAACATAATCAAATGTAAATAAAACGAAACAAGTTGTCAATAGTTACATTGACAACTTTTGTTCCGATTAGAACTTAGAGTTTGATAGTCAAACGATACTTGTCTGCGTTGGGTTCTTTCTTGATTACTTCGGAGAGGGAGGCAATCATCTTGATGACCTTTTCACGAGGGATGAGCATATCAATCTTGTCATCGTCGGCCACATACTTAATTCGCATTTGTTCCTTGGCGAGAGCTTGTTCAGCAGCAGCGAGTGCGTCCTGTTCCGCCTTAATGCGGGCCTTGCGTTCGGCAATTTCCTGTTCCAAAGACTTCTGTGCGGGACGAACCTGAGTTGCCGGCTTAATGACACGCTGGTCATACTGTTCCAAATCATTACCCTGAAGAACATTGAGAAGGTCACCGAGGTTCAAGAACTGATAGTTAGTATTTTGCATTAGTTTTCCTTTTGTTAAAATGTTTTACATTGTCATACTATAATATAGTAAATAAACTTATGGTTGTCAATGGTATTTTGCCCATTTTTATGTAAAATTTTATTTACTTTTTAATAATATAGTTGTCATAGCAGTTCGTCATTACAGGTTTTTCAAACATTTTCATATAACCTTCGGCAACTTGCTTAATTTCGTCATAAGTTCCCACATAATTACAGTATTCGTCTTTAACGAAAGGCCAATAAGCATTTATTTCCCAACACTGTACATTTTTTGATTTAACTGTGAATGAATCAAAGGTTATATTATATAAACTGTTGCCCTTATTGACAAACTTATAGGTATTATAAATTGACGCTGGGTTAGAAGGATGTTCTGAAGAAAACTCATAACCATACTTCTCTGCCAATGTCATAAAATCAAGTTCTATTTCATCGGTGTTAATATCGTTAATCTTTCGTGCAGTTTCCGTTTCTTTTCGTTTCAATTCATACTTAGAAGCTTCGGTAGCATATTTCTGTTTATATGCTTCAAACAGTTCTTCAAGTGTTAAGGCCATATTCTTAAAGAAAGGTCGGGAAACATAAGTATAATCGGACTGTATATCTGCTAGGTAATAATTATCCGAACCAGGATGTACTTCTTCAAACTTAAAGTATAACGTGGCGCCGCGTTCATTCCATACAATGTTTGAGTAAACTGTTATAGAATTGATTTTCCAGTTATAATTATATGTTCGGAAATTATACAACTTAGCAAAATCTTCAATTTCTTGCCTTGTATAATAAGAAAACTTCTCGGCAAAATAGGGAGAAGTCTTATCTTTTGAAATGTTATTATTAGTTACAATTTTCATAGTTATCCTTTATGTAACGGAAGGTGAGGGACTTGAACCCCCAAGGGATTTCTCCCGGCAGATTAGTAATCTGCTGCTTTACCAATTAAGCTAACCTTCCATAAATCCGTTAGTAATCGTACTTTTCGGATTGTTTCTTTTCAGTCTTTTCCTTCTTAATTCCAGCTTGTTTTGCGAAAGACTTTGCCATCTTTCTCATCTTTTCCCAGCGTGCCTGTTTCTGTTCTTCAGTTTCTTTTTCTTTTACTTCTTTTCTCTTTTTCATCTTGTTTTCCTTCAAAAAGTTAGGGTATTGGTCTGCGCCCAGCGATAGTTGAGTTGCTACCTAAACCATACATTCTCTTTCAAATCTTCGTGCCTTGCGACAAGGATAACTCACCAAACCTTTCACAGAGGTCTTACTGCGGGCTTCTTGAACACGCATTCTAGAACTGTGTGCAGAGAATTATACCCAATTCTGTTTATAAAAATAGCGGGTGCCGGGGATTTGAACCACCACCTGGATGTTATATATTACTATATTAAATGTAATATATGTTTTAATCTATTATTATATCTCTAATGTCCCGTACTACTTATACGAAGCACCCATCGTTTTAAGGCAAACCAATTAGCCAATCCTATACAGCTACCACTTCAAGGGACTAATTGTAAACCATTTCATTCTATGTCTATAATATAGTTTATTATTTATAATTTGACAATACCCATTTGAACATTTTTGTTTCAAGTGAGAACTTACAAAAATCCCTCCCACGGATGGGAGGGATTGGAGGTAACAACAAAATTCGTTAGGTCACGGGACGTTCGTCAATCTCGGTATCGGCCAAGAAAGAACCAAACTGCTTGATGATCTTCTGTCGGTCTGCTTCAGCATCCGCCTTATTCTTACGGACAGACCAAATCATACGGCGGTCCGGTTTATCGTTAGTGTTGTAAGTTACTACAAATACGTTCATATTTTTACCTCTCTTTTTAAATTAAAATCCCAAACGGCGGGCGGCAGTACCCAAATTGCGGAGCTGTGCGGTGTAATTTGCCATATTAACCAAAGACATACCATTCACAGTATAATCTTCAACCTTCTTTGCGAACCGTTCGTAATGTTCATTAAGAATCATAGCACACTTCACAAAAGCATTGATGCCATTCGGAACATACTTCAACATTTCCAAATGAGCGGGTTCATACACGAAATCAAAGAAACTCTGCTGGACACCACTTTCGCTCTTAAACAGAGCACGAACTTCATTTGTCTTCGCATGGTTTTCCTGAATCAGTTCGTTAGACTTCTTGTCAAACATCTGCCACAGAAGGTCAAGGTCCTTGTTTTCGGGTCGGCGAGATGCTGCCATAAAATTGTAATTACCTTCAACCTTTTCAATCATATCAATCATAAGGTCCTTCATAGTGCGAACATTGTGTTCAAAGTTGGCTCGGAACATATTGAGAGCCATTTCGGAAGTGGAAGAATTGATGTTGATGTTGATATTGATTGTTGTCATAGTTGTTACCTCTTTTATTATTGTATTACAAATATAGTTAAAACTATGAACCTTGTCAATAAGAACTGCGCATTTTTATGTAAAATTTCGTTTACAAATGCTAAAAATCTTTCTTAATTTTGGCTAATTTCGCTCTTTCCGCTAATGTTTTTATCCTTAATGCCATTTTTTGAAACTTTTTATCAACCTTTTCGGGTGTAATTTCGTTATACATTTCATCGTCTGCCCAATCTACTGTTACTTCATCCGCAGTCGCAATCCCATCTTTAGTAATATAAAATTTAGAATAGAACTGAATTTCTTCTAATTTTGGCTTATATTCGTCAAAGTCTAGAACTGCCAATACATTCCTGCTATCTGTATTATTCGTTAATGAGGACTTTGAATACACATACAGACATCTTTTATCTTTAGTTAGTTCTTCACAGAAAAGTCCATTCTTTTCCAGGATAGGTAGTAATTCTTCATAAGTCATAGTTTATTCCTTTTAATAAAAAAAAGCACCCTAACATTCGCTAGGGTGCTCTGAGTTGAACAACAACCCAAGGAGGTAACAACAATTTCAATAGATTTTCTTTTGATCGGTGGAGAAAATTGTAAAGAACCAATTTATCGCGTTGCAAATTTATAGCGGGGACCGGACTTGAACCGGTGACCTTTAGGTTATGAGCCTACTGAGCTACCAACTGCTCTACCCCGCGATGAGTAAAATTTGGAGAAACATACAAAACTCCAGGTAAAAGGGGATTCTCAACCAACTAAGTCCAATGTTGAGTTTGTATATTTTTTAAACACACTGGTGAAAATGCTACCCCAACTTGGTCTGTCACATCCAAGTGTTCACAGATTATGCCACAAAGCCTAGCAAGTAACACCATTAATCTTTTCTTTGATTTGTTTCCAAGTTAAATTATCTTTATCCAAAATAATTATTCGTATTCCATTCTGTTGTTGAACTTTTTCAATTTTTTCAACATCAGTTATTCCAAATCGTTTGGACTCATTGTTAATCAAATAATCATTTTTAGGGTCAAGATATACATTATATTCAGGAAGATAAAAATCAGGATAATAACGATGTTTTACACCATTAGAATCTTCCCAAAGATAATAAGTAGGTCTTTCCCATTTAACCTGGTTATCGTCAAGTTCTTTTGCTACTTCAAATTCATATTGAGAATCTAGTTTAATACCTTTATATTCAATAGTTTTTGAAGTATGCCAACCGCCTAAATGTCTTTCAAATGCGATTTCACTCATACGTTGTTTAAATTCTTCTGTATGAGCACGTCCAAAAATTCGTTTACCTTCTTCAGTACCTTTGTATAATCTTGAAGTAGTTTCACCATATTTTCGTACACGTTCGTCGGTTTCTTTAGTCAATCCTTTGTTCCAAGCTTTAAGTCCGATAGTATGACTAACATAATTTCTATCAGGATTTTTAGGGCAAGTTCTTTCGTGATTTCTTAAAGAATTCGCATTTTTACATTCTTTTCCGCAAAATTTACAAATAAATTCCATATTATATGTATATTTTGGTAGAGCAGTTGATTAAAGCCGGAGAGAGGATTCGGACCTCCGAAGCTTTCGCGGCTGATTACAAATCAGCTCCATTTGTCCACTTTGGTACTCCGGCAATTTAAAGATTTGGGTAGTTCAAAGCACTACCCAGCTTGCGGGAACCCTTATCAGGGGTATCGCTCCACATAGGTTAAGCCTATGACTCTTTTTCGCTCTAGAGGCAGGACTCGAACCTGCGGCGGACTTGCGTCAAGAGATTAACAGTCTCCCCCCTGCTACCAGCTCGGGTACCCTAGAATAAATCTAATCAAATCCGTGGTATCTTCGGAGCCTCACACTTCCGAAGTTGTTTGTGGGCAAAACAAGAGGGCAACCACCCACAAAGCAAGCCAAACCACCGTGGCTCCCGCATGAAAAATCAACCAGACACACATACAAGACTTGGCACACTTGTAATAATATATTCAAACATTATTCTGTCATCACTAACCATTTACTCTGGAGCGACCGTTTCAATGTATTGTCAGTGTTGGGATTTTCACACAAAAGATAGGAACCGATGCCTAAACAATAGCTTCACTATCTACCGATTTCTTCATCATTGGCCTGTGCGACTATTAGTGAACTCTACCGCCACAGTAGTTTCGTACCAATAGGTCCCTGGGATTTCACCAAATACCTATTGGATAATAACCATCACATAATGAATACTCACGCACATTATGTTTTTACGAATACATTATACCTACTTCCATACCTTTTCAGTATTTCCATAGTCCCTTCAAGCTCGGTTGGAACCTGTGTTAGGGGAATGTATGTCTGGTTGATTTCTCAACCTTCGTTTTTTATTTATAGTTTTTGTTAAGGTCAGTGCTAATTAACTACCTAGTACTTTTAAACTACAGTCCATAACAAAAGAGTAGTCGGTAAGGTGGGACTTGAACCCACACCCCTCTCGGGACCGGATTTTGAGTCCGGCGCGTCTACCAATTCCGCCACCTACCGGTTTATTCGTAAACCCCTATTAAATCTTTATTGGATGGAAAATTAAATCTATTATGTTTGGTTTTGTTTGATAGATTTCTAAAATAAGGAATCCATTTTCTAAACTTTCTTCTACATTCTACGATGTTATTTTCTTCTCCAAATTTTGAAACACAATCCCAATTTTCAGAATGATATTTGTTCCATAATTTTCTATAAAATTCTTTTTGCGTTACTTTTATTTTTTCATTTTCGCCATGAAACAAATTTCTTCCTTCAATCCAAGTTTCATCAGGTGCGACAATAAAATGTTTACATTCACCAGTGTTTCTATTTGTGAACCAATGTTTACCAAAATGAGAATTATTAACACCACCTTGTTTTACTTTCATATTTTCTCGGTGAACATTAACATATTCTTTTCTAAGTAATTCATAAGCTCTAGCATTTATATATCTTTCACATTTTTGTGTTGGTTTTAATTTCATACTCCAAAAAGCATATAACATTTTCTTTCGTTCATTTGAACCTTTTGGATATATTTTAATCAGTAGCCAATGACATATAAAATGTTCTCTTGGTGTTAGTAACACCATATTATAAGAATTGTTAACACCACCTAAACTTTTAGGTAATATATGATGATTCTCATAATAGTTAGACGAGCCGCTTGGTTCTATTTTCACACCTTGCGTTAAAAATAATTCTCAAATAAATTTCTCTATAATTCATAATGTATTTATTTTTTCTTTGGAGCGGGTGACGGGAATCGGACCCACACCATCTGACACCGGATATGCCAGTACTCTACCAATTAAGCTACACCCGCCCAAATAGAGGACTATTCCGTCTCAACATTTAGTAATATAGTAAAATCTATTCTCATTGTCAATAGTGTTTGTATTTTCTTTGTTTCAAGTTAAACTTCTGTTTTCGTGGGTCCGGAGAGATTTGAACTCTCAATCCTTTGCAGGCTTTCGGGTTTAAGCCGAAATTGTATACCAGTTCCAACACGAACCCAGTTTAGTCCACACTCAGGGACTTGAACCCCGGACCCGTGCCTTATAAGAGCGCTGCTCTCACCAACTGAGCTAAGTGTGGATTTAGTTTGTCTTAATATCGCAGTTACTCTCTGCTTGGGGGATTCGCACCCGCCGTTACATTTTCGTTGAGGTGGCTGGATTCGGACCAGCGAATACAGGAGTCAAGGTCCTGTGCCTTAGACCAGCTTGGCGACACCTCAGAGTTTGATGAATTGGTGATTACGGACATCCATCAGGTCCGTGGTACGAACTTTATCACCTAAGTCATGCTGTCCGATTAGAGGGTCTCGGGTAGGATTCTTTATTTCGCAATCTGTTTTTACGGGGAGCCAGCGCCCATGCCCCAACCTGTTTTTTGCCTCTAGCGAAACGGTTGTGAACCTTGCAGCAAGATTTGACTCTCGCCACTAATCGCTTGTAAACTAATCAGCATTAGTACACCCGGCAGGATTTGAACCTGCGACCCTCTGTTTAGAAGACAGATGCTCTATCCAACTGAGCTACGGGTGCATAAGACCAGTGTTGTTGCACTTACTTCACCTGTGCGATACATCGCAGCCTTTTCAACTTTGTCTTAAAAAGCTCATTTGTGTTAGATTGGTTACTAACATCGCCCGCGGAGTGCTATCTTCTCTGCCGAGTTGTTTGCACCATACAGTTGCCGCCGGAGTACTAAGGATATGTGCTATTAACACATACTCATTTATACTAACAAATTAGTGCTAGCTGGTGGATTCGGACCACCGAAAGCCCAGGGGGCGGGAAATTTACAGTCTCCAGGAATTGACCACTATCCGAAACTAGCATATCAAAAACTTTCGTTGGTTTGCGAGAGTTCCAACTTCTCAGTGGGCTACCACCTTTGCGTTGCAGGGCTACCTGCTATTGCGTTTTAAATGCGGGCCCCATTGTCATACAAAATAATTCGTACCAACGGGGTACTCGGTCCATGCTTCGGCTCTGTTTTATTCCTTGCATGATTCCAACATTCGTATAAAACCGGTGGAACTAGCAGAAAACTATCCTAGGTTTCGTTTCTGTTGTTCTAGTTCCATTTGAGTTATATTGTCTTTGGGCTTCACCATTCTTCTTACTATCTTACCCAACCAAGTACCGGGAAGGTCCCCTTTAGGCAGTGTTAATGGTATCTGTGGAGGTGGTTGAATGTCCTCAATCTCCGGTGGTTACCGGTGTTTTTCCTGAAAAACTTCACAGGTGTTTAATAGTTAGTGTTCCAATGAACTACTCAAATTAAAGTCATAAAAATCTAAAAACAATTCAATTTTATCTTTCATCATTAGTTTGCCATCATTAGTTTTTATTTCATTCCAAGCAATACGATAGACAAAATAACCTTGTTTTCTTAAAAATTCATCTCTTATAGTATCAGATTCTTTTCTGTCTTTATATTTGTGTTGTTTGCCATCAATTTCTAAATCTATATTTCCAATAACAAAATCTAAAAAGTATTTTCCGACTTTCTTTTCACGATTATATTTTATTTTGTTATTATTTAATACAGTTTCAAAAAATCGTTCCGCATAAGATTTTATATTTCGTGTAGTCCAACCTTTATGTGTTCCATTTTGAACTTTTTCAAGTTGGATTTTACGAAGTTTTTCTTTTTGTTTATCAGAAATTTTCTTATGTTTTCTACAACATATTTGACAGTATCCAGTACTATTTCTTCTTTCTAATTTGGTGTGACAATCTAAACAAAATTTATCTGGCAATCGTTTTAACTGCTTTGAAATTTTCTGTTTTTGTTCTTCAGTGTGTTTTCTTTTGTTAGCACAACTTCTAGAACAAAATCGTCCAGAACCAAATACTGAAAGCATTTCTTTTCCGCAACATTCACATTTCATATTCGTCGGGATAGCTGGATTTGAACCAGCAATCTCTCGGTCCCAAGCCGAGCGACTTAACCAGGTTAGCCTATACCCCGAGTTTCCGTGTGTCAAATCATCCTGCATTTATCGGAGCAGCGCCGGAGGCCTTCACATTCATCTTTTAGACGGGCGGGGACGAATCAACTGCTTTAGGAAGTGACAGACTAACGTCCCGCTTGATTTGATTTTTTTTCGTGAGGATGGCGGGGGTCGGACCCGCGACCATCACTCAAGTTTTTCAAAAACTAATTTCAAGTATTCAGATTTCTTTTCTTTTGACAAATGTTTAAATTCACTCCATCTCACTCTTTCTATACAAGTCCATCCATTTTCTAAAAGTTTTTGGGTTCTAACTTTATCGTGTTCAACTATTCGTTTATCCAAATAATGTTGTTCACCATCAACTTCTAAATAGATTTTCTTTTCAGGCCAAGCAAAATCAAGGAAATAACCACACTGATAATAATTTTGTTTATATTCAATATGTTCATTATCAAAAACTTCTTTGAAGTATTTCTCTGGGTAACTATCACCTTTTGAATGGTGGTTAATCAAATATGGAACTTTATCAGGATGTTCAATCAAATACTGTTTTCGTCCTTCCGAAATTTTCTTTTTATGTTCATCACTATGATGTGTTCCAGTATTAGGATTCACTAATCGTCCAGATTTATAACCTTCGCTTAAAGTTTCACCTCTCTGTTTTACTCTCTTATCAGTTTCTTTTGTTAAACCCTTATTCCAAGCATCGTGAGTTGCGTTCCATTTTACAAATGGTGAAATTTTCCTGTTAGGATTTTTCTTACACAACCTTTCGTGATTTCTTAATGAATTTGGGTTTAAGCACGGTTTTCCACAAAATTTACAAATACAATCATTTTCCATATTGTATTTATAATTCGGTAGAGTATCGTACTTGTATCTCTTATGCGGCCAACGGGACTCGAACCCGTGTCCCTAGATTAAAAGTCTAGTGCTTCACCATCAAAGCTTTAGCCACATAACGAGAGTTTTAACGAGTTTTCTTTCTCAACCCTATTTTCACGTCTCCAAAACATATATTTGGATTTAAGCAGCCGTTAGGCATACATTATCGTCGGGTTATCTGGTTCCAAATTTTCAATCTTCTCATTGGTTTCACGAACCAATCTCATTGTATTCACTAATATAGAAAAATCTATTTGGTTTGTCAACCGTTTTTAGTGATTTTTTTGTAAATTGTAATTTACATTGGGTTTATTGTTTCTGGTCAATAACTCATCGCCACTTCAGCAAACATAAACCACAACGCAAATCTTTCAATCTACTAATCAAGCTCTCGGCTCAATTCATTCTCAATTACAGGTTAAAATATAGTAACTAACTACATCCTTGTCAATCCCATTTTGTTAATTTTATTGTAAATTTTTCTAAACAAAAAACCGCAACATTTTTTATGTCGCGGTATCCTGTTCTCCTTCTAGAAAGAAATAATTAACTTACACAACAGAAATACCGCTATCCTCCAAATAGTGTTTAGGCAATCTAACTTGTGTATTAATTATTAAATTCATATTGTATATATAATAAATTTTTTAGAAATCTTGACCCATTCGTACTTTTCTGTATAATTCTTTACTTAGCTTTTCCCATTTGTACATAAAGGCATCAATCTTGTCCTTATGAGTATGAGTATCTGCTTTACTCTTAATTGGCAGTTTACGATAATCGTCAATGAGTTCCTTGGCGGCTTTTAGATTTTCTACATTATATGTTTCAAAACGAATACTGCCACCTAATGCTGGAACCCAATGTCCGAAATTTACCACATAATTAGGTTTATTATCGTGTACTTTACCAGGTCCCCAAAACGCAAATTCTCTATAAGAAGATGAAGGTTCTTGTTGTATCATACATATAGGTATCAGACGAGCCACTTTAACTTCCAGTGAAATCGGGAGTGTATGATTTATAAGGTTGTTATGAACTACTTCATCTCCCCACAAGAAATTACTTTCCCAACCTTTCAAGATGAAAATGTCGGAGTCATTAACTGTATACTGTGTAAGAATGTTAATTACATCTTTACAAGCAGATAATGCAGGTTTCATTACTTCTTCTCCGGGATTGGTTCACGTTCAATTTGAGCAATTTCTGTGTAAACCTTTTCCTTGAAAATCATTTCATCCACGAAGTGCTCATACATCATTAACTGCGAACAGAAAGCCATAAATGCGAGTTCACCGCACTTACCGAAATGACGCTTAATCTTCGGGAACTTGTCAATCAAATAGCGCTGGAGTTCCGGGTCCTTACATTTGCCCTTATTAGCAACTGCGAGTGCCATTAGCAAAGCCCCATTCACACCATCGGTACACTTCAGCTGGTCATTAACAATTCGGTCAAAAAGCATTTCATTCAAGTTCATACCGAGACGAGAAGCAAGCCTCATCATTACATCTTCTTCTGCGTCGGACTTATCATCAACAAACGCATACTTGAAATCAGTAATCATTTTGAAAATCTTTTTCGGGCCTTGTTCGTTGATAGCTTCGTTATAAAGTTTTTGAGCTTCTTTATTGCGGATCTTCTCAGGAAAATTCTTACGAACCGATTCCAGGAGTTCGTCCTGTTCGTATTCGCCCATAGGGTCCTTACTCAGATTTCGCTTGAAATCTTCAAAATCCATTTCGTCATCGTCTTTAAACATTAGCCTCTCCTTGCGTCAGTATCTACAATGTCCAAGTCATAGCTTTCTTCGCCGATGCCTGACAAACCATTCTTTGCGATGCCAGCTATAAATTCATCTACATTATCCAAGAAATTGAAGTAGTTCCCGGACTTAGTCAATGGTTCAACCCATAATTCAATTACAACCTTTTTAGCCATAGTTCAATCCTTATTACTTGGTGTGAATTTCAAGGTAGGTAAGCATCTGGTTAGCAGACACATAGTCAAAATGAGAAAATTTTTCTTGACCGTGGAAGTTTTCCTTGAATGTGATAGAAAACATAGCACCATTCGGTTGCTTACAAGGATACTTAGACCAAGCAGTAATTTGGACACAGGAACGAGTACCAGGCTTAGGTGCATTCTGTTCGTTGAATTTGTTGATGTATTCCCAAACCTTCATTTCTTGTTCTTTATTCATTGTTAACCTCTTTCTTTTTACATAAGTAAATATAGTTAAAACTGTGATTATTGTCAATAAAAATGATGTAAAATATAGTTTACATACTACTTTCGCAGTACTTGAGCGGTACGTGGCAGTTTAATCTGGTCAATTAACTATACTAAAACAACAAAACTGGCCCAGTAACGAGCCAGTCCTGCCAAACAAAACGAAGGAAAAACTATTCGTAGATACCCAAATCCATACACTTATCACGGGCATTTGCCAAACCAATCAAAGCCCAGTAATAATCGTCATCATAAATCTTTTCGTAATTCGTGATGGGATCTGAGCCACTGATGAACTGTTCGTAATATGCGACCTTGAACTTCGCAAATTCCAAACTAGCCTTGGCGGCTTCAACCTTCTTCCCGGCCTGAGTAAGGGTGTTGATTTCCTTAATCTTCTGGTCGGCAGTCTTCAAAAATTCTTCGTGATAAATTGTAACCATTTCTTTACTCCTTATTAGTAGTTAATCGCAAAGTCCACTCTGTTCAAGCTGGTCATTCAGGTCAATGAAGTTCTTCAAAATTCGGGAGAGTTTTCAAGGCCCTGACCAGCAGCCTGTGCGTTATTGATGGCCTGACCCAAATTCTTTGCGGTCTGTTGCATCTGTTGCATCAGCTGCGGGTCCACACCTGTTTGTGCCTGAGCAGTATTATTCGGGTCGGCATCCACACTGGTGCCATCGTCCTTGGTAACATTCAAACCACGTGCACGAATAAGTGCGATAGCCTTTTCCAATTCGTCATCCACAGGAGTTTCAGCAACAGGAGCAAGTTCGTAGTCCAACACACCCTTAATTTCGTGTTTCGGATCTGCCCATTCTGTGAACTTTTCAACCTTGGCAATCAAACCATCTGTAAATGCTCGGTAAGAGTCCAAATCTTCAACTTCGCCACTCTTAACTACCTTGCCCTGATTGTCAAGAATCAGATGACCTCTTTCGTCTCTGGCGTCCTTCATCCACGGTTTAATAATTTCACGATACTTATCCCACCATTCACGGGACTGATTCTGCTTATCGTAGTTCATCATATTCGTGATATTGGTTTCAAGGATAGTACGGTCACCCTCAGGATACAAGCGGTGAATGGCATTGTAATAAACAGAACGATAACCAGCTTCAAATTCTGCTTCGCGGCGGACCTTAGGGGAGTGAATGAGCTGTTCCATCGTGTAGGTCTTACCCTTCATAAGCGGGCTAGTAAATTCGCCCTGGTCACGGGAGAAATGGAGAAAGTGACATGCTTCGTGAACGAAAATAGCAAAAGCCTTTTCCGCAGTCATTGGTTCATAATCAGGATGTTCCTTCATAAAATCTGCCGACACAGTTTCATCCACGAACTTAATGGTCTTATTCGCAATGTCTGGTACAGCAATTCGTGGAAGGTTGATCTGGTCCAAATTCAAAGTATTGGTGAAATAACCACCAACACCTTCTTCCATCGGCACACCAACAGAGAAAGTTGCGAACCCAGATTCATTGTTTTCCATCGCATCCATAACAGTTGCGAAAAATTCGCGGCGACCAGGATTCGGGTCATCCAATGTCCAGTCCTGGAAATCACAAGAAATGTTAAACGGCTTTTCGTCTGATTTTACGAGCATTTATTTACCTCTTTTTCTAAGTTTTCTTAATTAAATATAGATTTTTAAAATCTACTTGTCAATAGTTTTTTTATTTTTATTTGAAATAAATTTATCGTGAACTTTCATTGCTGAGACAAAATTATCAATCTTTTCATAAACCTTATCGTCTTCAATGTAAAACGGGTCAATTCCATACCAACGTTCAAAATTCACAATGAACTGCCAAAATCTCCAATCAGGGAAGTTCTGCTTATGAACTTGCTTGAGGTATTCATACAACGGGTCCAAACGATCTGCATCTCTCATTTCTGTTTTCCTTAAAAAAGAAAGGAACAGTCCCGTTTCCGGGACCCGTTCCGTTTTAGTTTCGGTTAGGCGTCAATGCCAAATTCGTCAAGATAGGTCTCAACATTGAGGTTGACGTCAAACTTATCGTTAATGCCACGGGCGAAGGCCACGGTCTTGAGCTTTTCGTAGTCCTTGTAAGAGTAGGCACAAACCACCTGACCATTCTTGGTGATGTAACGGAAGCTCTTCCAGTCGTAGTCCGGAACATTCTTTTCGGTTTCTTCAAAAATGCGAACCAACTTGCGGAAGATTTCAAGGTGCTTGCCATCCTTGGTAGCACGAAGGCGGTTGGTGACGAACGGACCGTTGTTCTTGCTATATTCGTCAAGTTCAGCAAGGATGTTGCGGTCAGTGCAAATGTGGTTAATCTTACGGAAGTAGACGTGCTTGGAAACCTTCCACTGCATAACGATGGACTTGTTCATAAGAAGTTCTTCTTCAACACGCACCATATTACGTTCGTATTCGTCATTCTTAATCTTCTTATCACGCTTGGTCATGACCTGTTCGGACTTCTTGACAACATCTGCGATGACCTGGTCCGGGTTGGCACGGTAGTCATCCGCCTGGATAACATACACAAAGTCCGGGGAAGTAATCATCTTGTGGTCCTTGTAGCCCTTGAAACGATAGACACGGGCATGCTTCTTACCGCTCTTGATACAGAGGCGATGCTTCATCAGGCGTTCCTGAATGTCAGCGTGTTCGGCGTCGGTGAGGGGAGCCGGTTCGTAATGGGTCTTCTTTTCAGCGGTCTTGACAGTCTTCTTCATAGAAACCTTCTTGGTGTTGAGGGTGGAAATCTTCTTGGTGGTGGTGTTGGTCTTCTTCATAATTAGTACCTCTTGTTTTGTGGTTTTGTTTTGTTTACAGTTTAAATATAGTTATTTTAGACTGTCTTGTCAATGGATTTTGTGTATTTTTGTGTAAAAAGAAATTTACAAAGAGTCAGTTTTCTCAATCACCTCATCATAAGCGATGTTAATGAGTTTAACCATTTGTTCCCTCTCACGAAGGTAAATTTTCATAAACATAAAATACTCCTGGAGCATGCGATAACAGAAATCTAACTGTTTCTTAAATTCGTTCAGATCTCCTTTACATTCGCCTACTGTCCAGGTGAATCTCCAATCTCGGTCAACATCACGATAAAGGAGATTTTTGAAACCTTTACTGTCGGCCTGCTTACCATAACCAATGCAGACCAAAACATAGGTTTTATCAGTATGTTCCGGATCATTCCAATCAACACCGAAGATAGGAGCATTTTCGCTATATCCAAACTGAATCATGGCCTTCTTCCAATCTTCCGGTAAATCCTTTACATACAGAGCATTATGGTAAATGACCCACGAACCAGGAACATTAGCTTCAATTAGTTCCTCAATCTTTCCGATATTCTTAAAAATTCCCATTTTAAATTTCCTTTTTATTGCAGTTATTAACATACTTCTGTTACTACTTCATATTGAATGTTCTGTTTATCAAGTTCGTCTTTTACCAACGGCAGTTCATATTCGGCAAAACAAACTCGGTCATTGAAATCATATCCCCACTTAAATTCGTAAGTGCGTTCAATAGGGCGACATCCGAGCATACCAGGTTTACCCATAGTGGCTCTTGTAATAAAGTCCACCATTATCTTATCACCACTTACAATATGATAAACCATTCTTACACCTTCTTCCAGTAAGTGATACGATACTTGGAACCTTCATACAGATATGGAACCTTACCGATATAATCGTGTTCCGGATGCTTTTCCATAAACTTCAAACATTCTTGCTCAGATCCCACGAACTCACTAAATTCATACTTATTCGGGTCATTGGGATCCGAGACCTGAAAGTCAACCGGACGCATACCCAAAACCTGCGGGTGTTCGTCAAGTTTCTTGTCAATCTTTGCCTGGAACTTTTTGGCAATCTTTTCGGCCTTCTCTGCGCGGGCTATTGCCATTTCTGCCTTAGTTCTACGATGACGCTTTGCCATATTCTTACCCCAACTTGTTCTGGTTCAAAAGTGTAACGAAAGTTGTATATTCGCACTTGGCATACTTCAAATGAAGCATCCTGCCATTAACCTTCAAATCTACTCCATCGTCCTTGAATTCGCCAATTTTGCCATTATTCTTATAAATCGCAAGTCCCATAACATTCGTCTTGTCATTCTTGAAACCCTTTATTTCACAGCCCGCCACAGAAAGCAACTGCATAACGATGTTCTTATTGATATTCATTCCGGTTTCTCCTTAGATTAAAGTCCCATTTGAAGGTTGATAAAGCCATCCAAGAAAATCAAACCAAAGAACACTACCATACCGACAATACCCTGGAGAATGTACTTTCTCTTTTCCTTACGAGCCATAGCGCGGTTGTATTCTGTCCAGTTCGTGTAACCATTCGGGATGTATTCGTTCATAGTTTAACCTCTTGTTTAATTTCTAAAGTAAATATAGATAATTTAAACTGAACTGTCAATAGTTTTATTCACCTTTTCTGTAACTTTTTCTTTACATACATAATCTATGACTAATTTTGATGGCTTCTTAACAAATAATAATGCAGTTTTAATTAACTTCGTGTCAGTATATGACAATGACCCTTATTTACAAAAGTTTACAGAAGATTCATCAGATAAAAAAGAGGTAGTATATAAGACTACCTTCAATGGAATTTTAACAAATACAGAAGATTACTTGAAATGTACTTTAACAGAATTTAAGAGCATTTATGAGAATGATTTGTATTTAAGTAACTTTAAAGAAACAATTAAAAATGAATTAGAAGAATTTTTAGAATAATCTAGTTTGCTATCGCAAACAAAAACATTTGAAGGATAAACCTTCAAATGTTTTTTATTTTCTATAAAGGAGAATTAAATCTTTTTGGGCAACCGGGAAGTTTGAAACTTCAGCCTATTTAGGAACACTAGAACTGAAGTTTTTGATTCTTTTTGGTATAACGTATGAAGAATCACTTCTGTGGGATTTACGAATAAGCTTATGGGTCGGTCTTCCTGTACTCCAGCTACATCTTATTCAACCAAGGCGGCTATGTGTTAAACTTGCGAAGTTTAACTACGATGTTAGATTTTCAATGATAGTTTACTCAGTCTTCAAACCTTTTAACCTATCCAAGTGTGTAACTAACTTTTACACATATTGGCTATCCCTCTACCGATAGTGGCATTGAATTGTACTTCGTTCCGAGGAAATAGACTTTCAAATGTCAATAGCCAAATATAGTAATTATTACTTTATGTGTAAAAAATTTTAAAAATTTTTGATCTGCAGAATTAGAGCCCTATACCAGATTCGGACTGGTGCCACCTGCTTGGAAGGCAGAAATGCTAACCACTACACCAATAGGACAGTATCTCCCCTACTGGAGTCGTACCAGTGTTATTTTTCGGTGTAAACGAAGTGCCATAAACCATCTAGGCGAAGGGGAGTTAGTTGCAGGTATGGGTGCCGACACCACTGCCACAAAGATATGAGCTTCGTGTGTATGCCGATACCCCTGCAATAGTTGTTCGTGCTGGAATCGGACCAACATTAAGTGATTCAGAGTCACCTGTACTACCGTTATACTAACGAACAATAATTTATCCCAATGCCGGAGAACGATTCCGAACTACAAGTGCCACAAACTTGTGTGCTACCAATTACACCACATCAGGGATGAAGTAGTGCTCCATCAAGGACTCGGACCTTGGACTCGCTGATTAAGAGTCAGCTACTCTACCAACTGAGTTAATGGAGCATTAGTAATAAAATCTATAATTTTTTCAACATATTTTTGTTTTTCTTCTAATGATAATTTTTGGTATTCGGCCCAATTACATCTACCAATTAAAGTCCATCCTTCACTTGATAAATTTTGAGTTCTTTTATTATCATATAGTTTTCCTTCTTCTGTATAATGTGTCCTTCCATCTACTTCAAAATATATTTTCTTTTCAGGCCAAGCAAAATCTAACCAATAAGGTTTAACATAATAATTATTTTCAAAATTTATATTTTTGTTTGTAAAAATGTTAAACCAACTTTGTTCTGCATAACTTCTTTGTCTTCGCCCTATCCAAGAACTTGCTCTACCTTCTTTGTGTGCTTTTATCATTCCTTTTGATATATTTTTTCTTCCTTGCTCAGACATAATATATTTTTTATATGGTATTTTATTTGGATTTAATTCACAATGTTTTTCGTGATTAATCATTGTTGATTTTGTTGTATATTTTGAAAAACCACAAAATTTACAAGATAAATTATATTTTGGTTGTTGTCCTCCATTATTTAATATATTATGAACTTTTATTTTATGACTGTATAATTCTTTCTTATCATCAAAGATTTCTTTACATATTTTACATTTATATTTTAATTTCATATTTTTATTTATTTAAGCACACTGAGGGATTTGAACCCCCGAATCGCGGAGTTGCAGTCCGCTGCATTACCAGGCTTTGCTAAGTGTGCGAATTGATTACTGTGGAAATTTATTTAAATGGCGACGTATCCTCCACCACAGTAATCTTAAGTGGCTACTGGGATTTGAACCCAGGTAACCTGTTTGGTAAACAGGCTCATTAACCAGACTATGATATAGCCACATTTGTTCGTACATCTGATAGGAGTTGAACCTATATCACATCGGCGTTCGTAGCACCGGACTCTTCCAATTAAGCTACAGATGCATTTAGAGGAGGTAGAAGGATTTGAACCCTCGTGTGATTTCTCACCCACTGTTTTCAGGACAGGTCCGATAAGCCAGGCTCCGGCATACCTCCATAATCGCCCAGGTGGGACTCGAACCCACAAAATTCTGCTTCTAAGGCAGACACGTATACCAGTTCCATCACCGGGCGTTAATTTGTTTTAACAGAAGTACCAGGACTCGGACCCAGACGAACAGACTTGGAAACTGCCATGCTACCGTTACATCATACTCCTATTTAGCGACATCGGCGGGATTCGGACCCGCGAATGATGGTTAGACAGACCACTGTGTTAGACCACTTCACCACGATGCCATATAGTCCATAGGGATGGATTTGAACCATCAGTCTCCACCTTATCAGAGTGGCAAACGGAACCAGTCGTTATGCCTATGGATAATTTGTTAGTGCCGCCCTCCCGTAACGATCGGGAATCTCAGGATTTTCAGTCCCGCGCATAGACCATCTTTGCTAGAGCGGCATAGTGGATACATACGGGATTCGGACCCGTGACCTCTTCAGTGCTAATGAAGCGCTCTTCCAACTGAGCTAATGACCCAAAAGTTTATGGACACATAAGGGATTTGAACCCTTGACATCCTGCGTGCAAGGCAGGCGTTCTACCAAACTGAACTAATGGCCCGTTTTCGTAGTACATTCGGGAGTCGGACCCGAGTTTCCGCCTTGAAAGGGCAGCGAACTAACCACTATTCTAATGTACCATATTCGTAGTGCTATCCGGATTTGAACCGGAGTTTTAAGAGTGAAATTCTTATGTCCTAACCAAACTAGACGATAGCACCATAAAAGAAAAATCCCGTGGTTTGTGTTCCACAGGATTTAATTTGTTACGCCGGAAAATTATAACTAATCAAATGCCTGTGTAGAACCTCTATCTTCGCCTGCGACTGCACCTTCAAATCGTTCGTCAATGGCGAACCAATCCTGTGCGAGGCAAATGTGGGACTTAAGCATCATCATAATTTCTTTTTTCCTTATATTGTATATATAACTTTTAATTTCTGTTTTTTGATTCTTTTGTTAAACACATCCAAAATAATTGTTATTGGTTTTTCAACCGCTACACAATCATTTTGTTTACATAGACAAATATAGTATTTAATTTTATATTTGTCAATGGGTAAATGTAATAATTTTGATTTTTTTGATCTTCGTTATTTAAAGTCTTTTGCAAATTTAGCTTCTTTGATATACTCCTGCATAAGTTTTGAGGCTTCGCTTACTTCCATCCATTTGCCAAATTTAGTAACCAACTTCTGTAACTGTTCAAAAGTCAAATTCTTACATTTTGATTCAAATTCACTCTGTATATTCCACCAATCGGGAACATTCTTTGTTCCGGTACTGGAGTAGGCAGGCGTGTAATAAAAACTGTATCTAGTATTATTCTTAACTGTTCCAATTTTTATACTTGCGTCATATCCATATCCATTGTAACCAGATGAAAAAGTGATTTTACATTCAATTCTCGGTTTGCTTTGTAGATTGCCTATAATGTCAAAGCAATCAAACTGCCCACCGAATTTTAATGTTGCTAGTTTATCAACTGCTACTTTAATGTTTTCAGCATTAGTAATAGCTGTGTTGCATAAATGTTTTATTCTTTCTTCTGCGTAACTCATTTTAAACTCCTATGAAAAAGAGGGTTAGGTTGTTACACCCAACCCTCTCGGGAGGTACAACAAACTAACTATTCTTCAATGGAGAAGAGCTGTTCGGTAGTGAGATGGTACAAGCACCAATCCGGGATGTAACTCTCAGTACCTGGCGTGGAAATCATAAAGATTTTCTTGAAGAAATGTTCAGGCTTCGGGAAATCAAATCCCATATCAGTGAAATAGATGATACCATCAAATTTCGCCTTTCTTTCCTTAATTGCTTCAAGAACGCATTCAGGGTTCGTGCATCCGCGACCAATCAGCTTGAAGTCGGACTTCTTCTGCTTCTGTTCGGTGAATGGACCGCAAACACCATCCCAGAAACAATAGGACACATCAGCGTGTTTTACGAACTTGTTCACAATCGCACAACCACGTTCCACGTCCTTATCGTCCATAGAGCCGGAGCAGTCAATCGCCACCAAAATGCGAGAACGGAATTTGTGCTTCTTACCAGGAACATCAAATCCCTTTCTGCGATCTGGTCGCATACGGGTATCTTCAGTGTACTTATCCACTGTGTTCGCCTTGAATCTCTTCAGGACTGTCTTCGGGTCAAATTTTGGAGTATTGGCAGCAAGAATTGCCTGGAGCAAACCACCACTAATGTTACCCCACTGAGAAGCATTTTCTGCAATGTGGTGAGTGATTTCCTGGATTTCCTGGTCTACCAGAGTATTTTCTTCCCAACCTTCCGTAGCCTTTTCAGCTGCGTCCTGGGAGCCATCAAAATACTCATCCAATGCGTCCTTCGTCGGGTTTCCGCTTCCGCCCTTACCCTGTTGGTTTCCCTTGCCCTGGCCCTGTCCATTACCTTGTCCCTGACCCTGACCTTGTCCCTGACCCTGTCCGCCACCACCTTGCTTTTCAGCGCAATCCATCAACATAGAGAACACCTTTTCAAGGAACCAGTGGTCTTCTTCATTGAACTTGATTTTGGCGGTTTCTTGACGGAATTTTGCCTTGTTCGGAAATTCCTGGAGCATCTGCATAACTTCTTGCTTGTGAGTATTCAACACAGAACGCTGATTTTCGTCAAACGAGATATAGTCAGATGCCTTCTTGAAAATCTGGAGCGGGTAGCATTTACGAGTAGTGATGTGGTGCAAAGCAATTCGCAAACATTCACTAAACATAATGTAAGCCAAAATGGAACATTCCTGAATCTTGTTCAACCAAATCGGGTTATATTCCATATTGATAGCACTACCAGTGCCACGGCAATTCAAGCGGAGAGTGACCTGCGGGTCCTTGACCGGCTTTAAATCACACAAACCAAAGTATGTGAGAACCGCCGGCTCAAATTGCATCAACTTCACCGCGGAAGTGATGAGCTGTTCGGACTTGGAATTACATTCATCCCACAGTTCCATATATTTCTTATTATCTTCTTTATAAAGCTGGGCGAGTTCGTCCTTGGGAAGATTTGAAATTTGAATTAGAGCCATAAATTTGTACCTCTTAAATTAGTTTTCGTTTTTCGTATAGTCTAATATAGTAAATTGTGAGACGTATGTCAATCCAAATTGGGTAAAATAAAATTTACAAAGAAAAAAGGTGGTTTTCCCATTTAGTTGAGAAAACCACCCTCAACCACCAATAAGGAAATTTGGGCATTATACCCAAAACGAATTAGATTACTTAAATTCGTTCTGGATACGGACAATGCTAGTATAGAGAGCGTTCAGTGCGTTCACTTCCATACCATTTTCGTCCTTGACGCGGATTGGGCAGCTCTTACCGACCAACTTCGTCCACTTCTGCTTCTTTTCACGTGCCGTTTCCACAGCGTTCGTGTACACTTCCACCTGGATTTCCTTGGCGAGATGGGTGAGGAAGTAGTAGTAGTTAGTTGCGTACTTCTTGCCGAGTTCGGTCGGAGAATCAGGAGTTCCCATCTTGGATTCCTGTTCGTGGAGATACTGGCACACAGACTGTCCGAGCTGTACCGCCTCAATCTTGGACTTCTTGCAGAGCTTTTCTACCTTGGAGCCAAATTCCTTTTCAAAGTCCTTGGACTCCATAAGAGCCTTAGCATCCATACCGGTACCATGCTGAGCATAGTAGGTCTTGAACTTGGCCGCTATAGCCTGACCAACATAACCGGCGCAGGATTCCTGGAGAATACCGAGACCCTTGTTGCCTTCAAACAAACCCTTTTCTGTTGCCATATCAAGGAAGTTTGCGAAATGAACCCAGGTACGGCGGGATGGGAGAATACCATCAAAGCTCTTACCGGCCGTCTTGCTAGCCTGGGCGTTGGAGTATGGGTCAAGGTCACCGGAGTACTGGGAGATATAACCCGTGACAACGCGGTTCACACCTGCTTCAGTTGCCCAGTCAAGCCATTCCTGGACAGTCGGAGTGAAATTGTACACAACGAAACGGTCCATCTTTGCCGGGTCAAATTCTTCAACGTCATAATTGCCGTCGTCACCCGGATTGATAGCACAAATGACGTGAGAGCCAGGAGCAAGCTTGAAGTTCAAAATCTTGTGGTCAAGGCCCAGCTGCATCATAGCATTCGTTACGAGAGTAGTACCACGGTTGATTTCATCCAGGAACAAAGTCACTGGGAGCGGGTTGCCGTGTTCGTCCTTCTTATACCAATATGGCGGAACGAATTCGGTTTCACCAGTTTCGGAATTGATGCGAGGAAGACCAATAAGGTCACCGACATCGGAAATCTGGGAGGCCTGGAATTCAATACAGTCCTGGTGCCAAACATTCTTTGCAAGCCAGCGAATGACTTCGGTCTTACCGATACCGTGCGGACCCTTCAACATCACGGTGTGAGAGTTAGGAGTTGCTGCGAGAACCATCTTGAGAGTCTGAATATCCATAATTTATCTTTTTCCTTTTTGTTTTATGGTGATTGTTTCAGTTAGTTAAAAATTACAAGTTAAAATATAGTTTCTGTTTTCTGCCTTGTCAATGGGTAGTTTTGTAAAATGATTTTTACATTAGAAATCTTCCATCAACGCAGCGAGACGTTTCTTTTGGAAATGAGCCTTGTATTCCTTACACAGTTCACCCAAATGTTCACACAACATTTCATCTGTGTAGGTCCACGCCGGAACACATCCATTGAAGACGAAATCCTTATTCCCCAGGCTATCCTGCATATCTTCTACAGTTTCCAAACACGCATAAACGCATTCATCAATCATAGACAGAATGTAGCCTGAATTGTTCAGGAAACTTTCTTCATTCACATAAGCCATGACCGGTTCGTGTTTCATCCGTTCCGGATCATTCATAATCGCCTGCGAGTTCTGGTCCACATAAAGACCCAGGAGCATTACAATCTTATTAAAGCGTTCAATACCTTCTGTTACCATTTGTTACCCCATATAAATGTTGTTGTAAATTTCGTCCGCAATTTCTGAAATTGACTTCTTGTCCTTCCAACCATCGCGGATATAGGTATAAATGTCTGCCTGACATTCAGCCGTAAATTCGTTGTATTCGTCTTCATCTGCAGTAAATTCTTTAATGGCACGATATACACCATAGAAGAATTTATCAGGAACGATGGAATTTTTACGATTTTTAATATGGTTGAACATTTGTACCTCTATTGTTGTTCGTTTCGTATTATAATATAGTAAAAGAAAAACGGCTTGTCAATGGACAAACCGCTTAAATTGTGTAAAAAGATGTTTACAATTAGTATTCTTCGTCTGAGTCACTCAAGCCAATGCCACACGCTTCATCCCATCCTTCTTTTTCAACAATGTCCTGGACAGTATCTGCGTCAATATACATTAGTAACTGCTCTACAACTTCAGCTGCGTCTAAGGCACCATCTTGTGCGGCAGTTAAGAGTTTTTCCTTTATATCATCCATTTTTATATCTCCTTTATTAAAAATCGTTTGCTATGTTTGCTTGTTTACAGAAACTTTGTTTGTACTTCTTTTTTATATCTTTGATTTCGCCATTTATCCTTTCCAGGTCCGCTATTCTTTGTTTGTACTGATTCGTCCAATTTCGCAAATCCTGAGAATTTTGTAATGATTTACATACCTTCAAATAAGTTAATAGTTCTGTATAAGCTTTTTCTAAGTCTTCCACTGTATATATAGGAACTGGTTCGCTACTCCATCTGCGAAAAATTGAGGTGGAATCTTTCCCTTTTCCAAAAACAAATCTACATCGTAATTACTTATACTTGTCAAATCTGCTGGCTTATAAAAGAATACCGGAGCTTTGACTGTCTTTCGTCCTGTCATAGTCCAAACATATCTTTCAAAATTCATTAAAGAACTTCCATCATGTTTGTATGAATCACCGGAAAATTCAAAGACATCCCACTTTGGTCTTCGCTCAAAGTATTGTTTTGTTTCTGGTATTTGGGCAAATCGTATACTGTTAAACCCTAGTGCTATTTGGTGCTTCGCACACCATTCTTTTACTTCTTTCCAAGTCATATTAAAAACCTCTTTTAGTTTGTTTAATAATAGTAAATTTACTTAAACCTTCCAATACCCTAAAAATCGCTTTGAATACGATTAAGTTTCATTTCATACTTCTTCTGCTTGATTTCTTTTTCCAATTCTAACCACTTTAAATGCATTTGTCCGACTTTGTAAATTAAGGTATTATCATCGCATAATTCCATCTTAAAAGTGGTATTTTCCCATATAAGTTCATAACTTTCTAATTCACCATTCTTATCCCTATGTTCTAACCAATGCCATTCGTACTTTTCACGAACATTCAATAAACACCTATTCATCCCATAACTTACTACCCACTGCGTACCTTCCCCAAATCGCAGATATCGCATACCACTTCTATCCTTGGTTTCTACCATATTGAACTTTTCTTTCAATAGGTCCATTACCTCATCCTGCGACATTATCATACTTCAACTCCAATTTAGTAACTTCATCGTGTATAATTCCTATTGGATAATAACTGTCCGAATGATCAGTATAACACTCAAATATAGTCTTATGCTTACATTTAACTTTCAAATGAATCTTATATATCTTCTTATCAACCCAGGAATCTTTTACTTCTTTCTCAATCCTTTGATTTTCTGTATAACTGCAATTTAAGTCAAATGCTTCTAGGTTTTTCGTCAAGCACAGTTCTTTATTCTTAATTTGATATAAACCGGCATAACTGCGATAACCATCATCCTTATCCACAAAACAAATCCAATTATAATATAAATCCTTATTCTTCATTGTAACAAAGTATACTTGTTCACACCATCCTTCACTTACTTCATTTGGATGATAAGAACAATCTTCTACTTCATTTCCCCTTTCATTATATACTTTAATCTGGGAATTATCAAATTCATTACCTATAGTTTGTAACTTATGTAACATAGCCAATACTTTCTTGGCTCTGTCTAAATCCGTCCTTTCTATCCCTATTAACTTCATATTTAAAAATCTTCCTTCATCTTATCTAATTTCTGCTGTTCTTTCAGCTTTTTGCTCTTTTCTATATCCTTCTTAAAATGCTCAATAACCTGCTCCATATTCCATAAATCACACCTATATTCATTTTTCTTTTCCTTCCCACCTATCCTCGCTATATAATAAAAACTCTTCGTATCTGTATGATAATATAACCTTATAAAAGTATCGTTCATTTCCCATTCATTACTAAATAATGGCAAATCCCCATAATATACCATTTCATAGAAAAAATCATCATCTGGATGATGCTTCAATATAGGGCACTTTTCTAGTAATTCACTGATTACTTCGTCTTTTGTGTATCGCTTTAGTATCTTCATAACCATAATATAATAACTTTTCCAGGCTTTTACAATATATACCGCTTTTTCAAATTTTTTTTATTTTAAGGATGAACTTCACACAAAATGGGTCAAACAAAAGTCTCGGTAGGTGTACCACATTATGAAGCACTTTTCGGTCGCAGATTTCACAAATAAATACTATAGGGTAAAATCCAACTGGTTAGAAGTCATCCTTTATCTTTTTTAGTTTAATAAATTCTTTCATTCTTTTAATTTCTTTTAAAGTAAACCCACATAAATCTTCTATATCTTTAGGGGTAGGGGATAAATTCATTTGGTAATCATCGTACCTAGCAATTAGTTTATTATCTTTATCCATACAAGCTATACCTGTATAACCATAATAAGGTAAATCGTGAATATAATCTAAATGATGTGGATAAAGTAATCTATCGTTATCATATAATATAAGAACACATTGGCCTTCGTCTTTAAAATAATACTGAGCATGAAGATAAATTGAATAATTAGAAGGATGGTCAATAATAGCTTCTTTAGGAAAGTAATGATATAGGGCTTCTTTTACTCTATAATAGTTTTTAATTTGAGTTCTTTTGGTATTAGATTTAGTCATTGAAGTCCTCGGAAAGGTTAGATAAGCGTTTATTTTGTATAGATTCTTTGTATCGTTTAAATGCGTGTATATACTTAGTTTTGAGTTGATTTAGTTTAGTTTTTGCTTCTTCAACAGAAAAGATAACATCAGCAGAGAAGTAGCACCATTCAAACTTATTAGGTGTTTGGAAAACGTATATATCGTGAGCAACATACCAAGCAGTAGAATCGTGCCAGATTAGATGAGAATTATAATCTTTATTGGATTGGGTTATATCCACGAAAGCATATTCTAAAATGTTCGGAGTATTGACTTTCACATATAGGCCGAGTTCTTTCATTACAGAAGGTGGAAGTTCATTGAAAGGTAGCATATTAGAAGTCCTTTTCTAAATTAGATAGTTTCTTTTCTACTTTATATCGTTTATAGAGAGAGATAGCTGCATTATATTCTTTTTGCATCTGAATGAAGTACTGTTCATAATCTTCAGGATAGATTCTATTCCAACCGGCATACTCTATACAGGTTTCTGTCGCAAAGATATCGGTTGCAGCAAAGACATTATAAGGAGCAATCTTACTAAATGCGAACAAATTACCCACAATAGGATAGTGGCAGGGGTTTTTGAAAATATAATAGTTCTTAACAGGGAGCTGTTCTAAATCGTATTCTCTAATATAATCTTCTAAAGTTTTCATTTAAAGTCCTCTTTTATTTTCTTTAGTTTGTTCTTAACTTTTGTTTCTTTTACATAGAGAACTGCGTCATCTATCTGTCTTTTAAGGTTGATAAGGTGCTGAACCATTGCGGCCTCTCTATTCATTGGTATCGCACCAAAGTAATACCACACAGATAGATTTTTAGAGACTTTAACCTTTTCTGCTATTTTCCAACCATCTTCTATTTCGCTATACCACATTAGATGTGTCTCAAGTACAGGATAATAACCTTTAAACCCATACTCATCTTGATTTGGGTCTCTCAGTTCTAAATCTAATAAATCTATCATTTCTTGAGGTAGAGGTTCCATTAGAAATCCTGTTTTATTTTGAGTTCTCTTAATTTGTTTTGAATTTCTTTAATTCGTTTAAGATACTTATGGCATTCTTTTTTGAATTGAGAGAGAGAAGGCTTTTCAATTTTACGAAAATTACCTATATCCATAGCAGTTTCATCTCTATCTTTCTCTTTAGGTCTTATCCAGCCATTACCCTCTAATTCTAGTTTGTATGGAATAAAGAGATACTCTTTATCATACTGTAAGATAGTATAACCACAACGAGGTCCAAAGATAACCTCACCATCTAAATCAAAATACCAACCGTGATGGTCTGAGAGAGCATCAGGTCGGAAAATTTCTTTAGCCGCATTAAAATAATCTTCATAAGTGTGTTTCATACAAAATCCCTTTGCATTTTCATAAGTTTTCTGTGTGCTATTCTTTCTTTGCCTTCTTTTATTCTTTTCTTTATAGAGGTTCTCAAATGATAAAGATGATTTCTTACTTCGTTCTCTGTTTGAAAATTTATAGAGCCAGCATAACCCCACCAATAATGAGTGTCATCATTGTTCATATAAATTTGCTTTGCCATTCCAAAACTGCCATTATCATAGAACCACAGCAAATGCCCAGACTCTGGGATAAAGTCACTAAATCCATATTCAAGTCGGTCAGTATCTGTATCATAGTCTATTTTGACTAAATTTAATTTGTCTATAAGAGATTGAGAGAGCTGTGCTTTCATTTGAAGTCCTTTTTCATATTAGCAAGTTTCTTATTTACAAGTTTTTCTTTTTCACACTTCTTATAGAGTTGAAGGAGATTAAATTGAGCTTCTGCCCATTGAGAGAGAATTTGGAAATTGAATTTATCTGTATCTTCTACTTTATAACTAGCAGTGTTACAAGAGAAGGAGTGTTTCCCTGTCGGAAGGAAAGAATACACCATAGTATCATACTCAATAGAGAGATAGCCAGTTCTAACATTACCTGAGATATAGACTGAACTACTCTTATCACCAAAATTCAAACAAGAAAAACAATAGAAATCGTCATTACAAGTACGCTTAAAAGAGGTACTGTAATCATAACCATATTGTGAGAGAGTATCTTTTATTTTGTTCAAAAAGTTACTGAGATTAGTGTATTCGTTACGCTTCATTCAAAATCTTCCTTCATTTTATTAAGTTTCAAGTATTCTTTCATTCGTAAAATTTCACTGGAAACTATATCACAGATGCGATTATATTCCTTTTCTGTATTGAATTTAGCCACAGAGTAATCACGCAAATCCAGTACACGTTTCCCATCTTTAGACGGAGAAATTTTATTGTTTATTTTGTCATAATAGAGATTTTCCGCATAAAGTATGTTTTTGTTCTCTTTGACAATTAGAACATAGGGGCACAGATCATACGTGAAAATTCTACTACCGTCCAAAAATATACCTTTGGAACCTTCATTGATGTAAAGAAGTTTTTCAGGAAATCTTTTTAAAAGAACACCTTTAATCAGTTCAAACACTTGTTTTTCGGTCATTCAAAATCTTCCTGCATTTTTTCCAAACGCTGTTTCATTTTGTGTTTCTTCTTTTCAAGTGGAGTCATTTCCCTTTCGGCCTTGTCAATATACCATTCTCTAATTTCTTTGAAAATTAAATTGTGTGTATCACAGACATGCTGAGCATATTCTTCAGCGGTTCGCCTAGTTTGGAAAATCACATTGTCGCAACCATAAAGTTTTTCCATTAGAAGTCCTCCTCCATTTTCTGTAAACAGTGGTCAATTTTATCTATCTTTCTGTCATATTCAGTTTGTTGTTTAGCCAATACAGCACTACGAAGATTTGTTTTAGCAATAGTATCAGTAAGACCAGTCGCCTGAGCATATCGCTGAGCGGCTCTCTTTGATATAAATGTTCTGCGACTGATCCAACTCATTTTCTTTCCTTTATTAGAAATGATGCGAAAGTTTCAATAATCAAATTAGGCTTGAAAAATCGCATACAAATTGCGATAGCTGCGCAAGCAATTAGAATAGCCAAATCCAAAGTCATTAGCCCTCCCTCTTCACAACATCTTCAAATGTTTTACACGGTTCAGGCGGAACAATCGGATCCCCACAAACAGGGCAACAACGGAACGGGAAACTAATTTCCTGATGTCCGCAATCGTCAAGAATTTCAATCGTGCACTTGCTCAAATCACTGGTGATAGAGCTGTTGTGGTTATTGTCAGCCCAATGACAGGTAATCTGAATTGGGTGCTTTGTTGAAACATTATTTAGTTTGTCGCAAAATTCGCACATATTACTTACCCTTCTTTTCTGCCTTCTTAATTTCGTTGTCAATTTCGGATTCGTCTGCCCAACCCTTGAGAACACGAACCATAGAAGTTACAATGTTGTCAATCTTGCTGAAACCCTTGGATTCCGGTTCCCAACCTTCGCAAGAAAACGATGCAGTCTTCAATCCGTCAGTATTTTCCGGGAACCATTCGCATTCGTTGAATTTGGAGCAGCGACCACTGGTTGATACACATTCACGCCAGCCATCACGAAAATGACGCTTGCCCTTGTACTGGGTTGCGGTGAATGTAAGTTCTTCACCATTGATGGTAGCTGTGCGAGTGATAGATTTAATTGCCTTCATAGCCATAGTTGTACCTCTTGTTTTAGTTTCTAAGTATAAAATAGAAAAATTTTATCGGTTTGTCAATAAGAAAATCACAAAATTATGTAAAATTATGTTTACAATTTCGGTCCGAAAACACTTTCATTCAGATGAAGTTCTGTAAACTTTTCGTTTAATTCGTGGCATTTTTCTTTAAATTCGGGACTGTGGTCATTTTCTGTATGAAGTCCAATAACATTGTTAATAGCAGACCAATAAATAGTTCTAATTAGTTCATTATCGGCGTGCTGGATAACAAAATCCCCCATCTTTTCTTTTATCGCATTAGCATTTGCCCATTCCACAACAGAAGGCGGATTTTTAAGGCAGTCCCAGTAATGTACCATTTCGTGAATTAAAACATTTCGGAACAAATACTCATTTTTCAGTTCCTTCATATTTAACTGAATTTGTATAGGAGTTATTGTTTCTTCTTCAAGCTGAGTAAGGTAGTTGAACTGACCCCAAATTTGCCATAAATCGTTATTAACAACCATTTTAAGGGCTGGTAATTCGCCATTGAAATACCGCTCATTGTATTCGTCAAACTTTTTGTAAATGTATTTTAAATCATTCCTGTGAAGGAATTGTTTAAATGTGTTTACAATTTTGAGCATTCCCATAGTTGTTACCTCTTTTTTCTTTTAATATAGAAAAATAAACGCAGTTTGTCAATAAACAAACTGCGAAATTGTGTTAATTTTTGTTTACAATTTATGCGAACACTGCGTCTTCATCTCCATTAGTGCTGTCTAATTCGCAATCGTGATTATTAGAGAATTTAACCCCGAGTGTAGTGTAAACACTGTCGCCATAATCATACACGTCCGAACTTGCGTATAATGTTGCGTTGTATTTTTTCAATAAATCGGAAAGCTCATTTTTAAATTCAGTTTCATATTTAGTTTGTCTATCTTTCTCTATTTTCTTTAGTCTATCATTGGTTACTGTTTCAAAAAATCTCTTAATTTCGTCATCAAAGTTGGTTCTGCCTTCAAACGGACAAGAAGGTTTACTCAACCAAGTTTTAATTGCTGAAGGAGTTCCTTTGTATTGTAAATGATATGGAATATATTTTTTAGTTAAATCTGTGTTTGTATCAAAAAAGCTTGAATAACTTGATTTAGTACAAGCATTTAAAGATGTAGAATCTTTTACAAATTTATCTTTTTTGAGTGAACCCCATACAGACAAGACAAGATAAACACTTTTATCTTCTTTTAAATGACCTATAAGGAATTGTTCATAAACTCTATTTCCATCGTCAGTGTAACGCCATTCATTGAGTGTAAAGTTATGTTCTTTTAAAATTTCTTGTGCTTCTTTTAAATCCATTTTAATACCCAAAACAGTCCTGCCATTCGTTACTTACATCTTCTGTAAATTGTTCCAATTCGGGAGTCATTTCTGCTTCTAGTTTATCTTCCCACCAACCTTTGACATTTTTAATTTTTACATTTTTAGTAAAGTCTTTAAACACTAATTTAGCATTACCAAAATTAAATGTAACTAACAATGTATCAGTATTAGGGTCCCACTTATAATAAGTATCTACGTCATATTCTCGCATAGCAGTACCAACAAATTCGTTTTCTTTATCACCAGGTTTAAATTCTTCGTCTTGAAATACAGCATTGATGATTTCACCAATTTCATATTTCCTTCTTGACTCTACAAGATACCCGTGTAATTGTAATTTGGCAATAGCTTCATCTATATTCATTATCATATTTTACTCCTTATGAAATGGAACAGACTTCGTCATCTGCTTCACCATTCAAAAGGTCTGCAATTTCTTCATCAGATAGTCCTAAGGCTTTAAGTTTATTGACATCCCATTTCTTATTGGTTTTTTCATTTAGCCAAGTCTTGAAGTCTTGTTCCGTACTTTCTGTTTTTGTTTGTGTTTCTTCTTTTCTTATTGTTTTGATTTCGCCCACTTTCTTTAGTGGTTTGAAAGCGTGTGTATGTGTCATTTGTTTAAATTGGTCTTTGCCCATAAGGTAAGGTTCCTTATCTATATCGTTAATAGGGAATAATGCTAATGCTTGTGGTGCTTCAATTTTAGCTGCACTAATTTTATTTGTTGCTCCATTTAAGCAGTTAATGCCGTGGTATCGTGCTTCCATTTGTAATTTATAATCGTTACCAGCGTATTCAAATACACCTTCTCTACAAATGCCCATTAGTTTTTCAAAGTCTGTTCTGTTCATAATAGAATAAGTGTAATTCTTCTTTATTTTACCAAAGACTTGTACATATTCATAATATGATTCAACAATGAAAGCATCTTTTAATTTGTTAATGAGAGCCATTTTATCTTGTTCAGCATTTTTACTTTTATACTCATTTCTAGTAATGCCTAATTCTTTGTACTTCTTATTCAATTCTTTGGCTTTCTTTAACCAGATACCATTATGACAAGTAGCATCTGAACAATCTAATATAGAAAGCCACTTTCTTCTTTTACCACGGCAAAAATAATTATATGCTTCATACCAAGCTTCTTCAGCCAATCCATTATCATAACAGTGAACATAATAGTGAAGCATTTCGTGAACAAGTGTATTTCTAAATTCTGCTAATGAAACATTACAACTAGGGTCAATTAAAATTACTGATGGTTCAAACTTTTGTGCACTGAAATTAACTGAGTAACTAAATTTTCCCATACAATCTTTTAATGGTTCTATTCTGACAGGGAGTTTATCTAGTTTGTTATCAAAATACTTAGCATTAAATTTGTCAAAAGCCTGATTAACGAATTCATTTGTTAATTCTATCTTTTGGTAGTCGCTTGAATCTATTTCAACTTCGGCTGGTTTTTCATTTTGAACAGGAGTTTCGTCTTTTGGCTCTCTATGTTTGATAACTGTAGTATCTTCACCAGTTTCCAAATAAGTTGCGATAGTGTCAATAAGACTTCTAATCTTACCTTTGGCTCTATCATCTAAGGGGTATTCGTGATAAATGTAAGCCAGTTGATTTTTGATTTTCATTGAGTTCTTTTTATTCTTTTTCCAAGAGTTATATGCGTGGATAGCCTTCCAATAGTTATCCATCTGGTCAGGAGACAAATCATCTGCTAATTTTTCGTTTAAAAAATGCTCAAATTCCATATTTTATTTATAAATAATTAAGATATGACAGATTTCGCTAGTGAATTTAAGAAAATTTTTAGTAATAGTTGCCCACCACAGACAGACTGGAACCAACCTAGATACTTTGATTCCTTAAACAATGACTGTTATGGTAGTGAAGCAGCTTTAATGGCAAGTTTAACGAGCGAAGCTTATAACAAATATGGTTTATCTGTTTATTATTTTGTTAAAGAACACGATACAAAGTTTGACCCATTACTTGGCGAAGACCAATTAGAAAACATTAAAAGAAGATTTGCTTTACAAGTCTATGCCGAGAATGTTCCACAATTACAGAAACAGTATCAATTACAAGGTATGATTTATACCGAAATTGTGGAAGTTCAATGTACAATTCAACATTTCGCTGAAGCTTCTCGTTACGATTGGAAAACAGAAAATCCAACCGCATACGATTCTATTGTTCCAAAGATAGGCGACTTAATGTATTTCAAATACTCTGATTTGTATTATGAAGTTTTGAATGTAAAAGATTTTGCTGAAGGCACAACTTTCTTAAGTACACCAATTACATACAAGTTTAGTTTGAGAGTTTGGAGAAATTCTCACGAAAATGTGGATGAATTGAATGTAAACGATGACAATATGGAACATTTGAGAAGTTATGTTGAACTTGGCGAAACTTTCAATGTTGAACACGATATGGGTGAAAACAACAAGCATATATCCGTGGAAGAACACCCTGACTACGTTCCTGACCAGACTAGCGTCGTTAAGGCCCAGGGAGACATACTGGCTATAAACGATAATCTCAAAGAAAAGGAGCAAGCACAGGCCGTTTATGACCCAAATACTGACGAGTCTAAAAAAGATTTGACCCGAATTGACCCCTTTGACGGTTGGTAATTATAAATAATAGACAAATTAAATGTGAGGTGATATTATGATAGAGAAAAAATGTAAAATCTGCGGTAACTTCTTTCATTCACGAAAGATAGCAATGCATTATTGGAATATCCACCATAAGAAATATGGCGAATATAAAGATAATGAAGAAACGAGAGAAGTTCCTGACCCAGTTGGAGAAGAAGATGAGAAGAAAACCAGTAAGAAAACCAAAGCCAGTTCCACCACAGGAACCACAGAAGTAGAAATCCAAACAACCCCGATAGAAACCGAAACAGTTCAAGAAGGTATTGTAAAAGTACCTGAAACAGAAGAAATCCCTTCGCCTGAATTATGGAAAGAAACAGCCCACTTGTTTGATGGGCCTGTTACTAATGAAGCAAGTAATGTTTTAAGAAAAACAGAAAAAGCAAATCCATTTGATAACGGCGAAACTATAAACGAATGGTGTAATTAAATATGAAAATTTTAACTCCCACAGGTTATCAAAATTATCAAAAGATTATTAAGAAGAAAGCTGAATGTATTAAGCTTGTTTTTGACGATACAAGCATAAATTGTAGTTTAGACCACCGATTTGACAATGACGGTGTAGAAATTCCCGCAAACAAACTAAAAGTAGGTGATACTTTGTGCGGAAAGGTAATCAAAAAGATAGTTCCTTTGGGTGTTAAAGATGTTTATTCACCACTTATGGTAGAAGGTGGACATAAATACTTATCAAATGGTTTAATAAACTATAACTGTTCATTTGAAGGTTCTTCACCTACACTTATTGAAGGTGATATAATCAAAACTTGGATTGGTATTGAACCAAAACGCACAGATTATGGTTATCACATGAAAGTATTTGAAGATCCAATGCCCGGTGTTACTTATGTAATGGGTGTGGATAGTTCAACTGGTGTCGGTCAAGACGATTGTGCGTTCCAAGTTCTTAAAATTGTGAACAAAGAATTATACGAACAGGTAGCTGTTTATAAAAACAACAAAATTAAACCATACGAATATGCCGCTGTGGTTGCCGAAGCAAGTGAACGATACAATAACTGTCTTATGGTTGTTGAAAACAATGACTGTGGACGTTTCGTTACTGAAGAACTTTGGTATAACATTGGATGTGGTAACATATTGAATACAGATGGCAAAGGTATTGGTACAAGAGCAACACCTGCATCTAAACTTGAGGCCTGTATTATGCTTCGTGACGTAGCAAACGCAAAGAAACTTATTATTCACGATTCCGAAACGATTTATCAGTTGAGTAGATTTGAACAAATCTCACCAAACCACTTTAGAGGTGCTAAAGGTTGCCACGATGACCTTGTATCTAGTTTATATTGGGCAATTTATTGCTTGAAACAACCTCAATTTGATTTGGATGCTGTACAGAACGCAGTAGTTGCTAAAAATGTTCAAGACGATTACGCTCCTCCACCTTGTTTATTTGATGAGTCATCAGACAATAGTGATTTTTGGAAGAGTTTTAATTAAATGAGCTTTGCTAATAAAATAATACCTAGATTAGGACAACCGGCTGACAACAGTGAATGGTATGTTAATGCGATGTATCAGTCTTTAAACGAATATATGGCTGATATTGAAATTGCTATGGCAAGACCACAATTCACAATAGCCGGTATTACTACAGTTCCTGGTTCTCCACCTATTCCAACACCTGTAACAGCTCCAGTAGGTCAGGTTTCAAACAAACATATACGATTAACATATCCTGAAGTAAAAGCAGCTATGTTTTGTGGGAATGGAGCATTAACTTTTCCTAATTTGTTCAAACTATTTGCATCCAAACTAATGCTTAATTTCAACAATGCTTATTCTTCGGCGATAGTTAGTGGACTTACCGCATTTACATTTGATGCTATAACACCTTTCACAACAATGGTAACAGCATTTATGACAGAAATAACTGGTATTGGGGCAGCTGGTGCTATGACACCTGAAATTTTCCATAATTCAATGAGTAAATACTTGGATTTAGCATTTAAATCTATCATTCCAGTAACAATGCCCTTTGTAGGTATGGGTTTAGTTCCAACAGGTCCGTTTACTGGCACGATTGTAATAGCATTTCAACAGGTAGTATTAGTATGATAGCACAAACATATAATAATTATTGGAAACTTGATTTGAAAGAATTACCAACAATGGGTAAGTTATATCCTGAAGGTACAGTAATCAAGATTAGACCTTTAAATGTTCAAGAAATCAAATACTTGGCAACCATTTGTGAAGAAAATGCTACTGATATCATTAACGAGATACTTGAGAAATGTGTATTATTGAAAAACATTGAATTTGAAGATATATTTTTAGGTGACAGAACTTATTTAGCATTTTGGGTTCGTATTAACAGTTTCACAAAGAACTCTGGTTACGATATAAACATTAAGGAATGTGATAAGTGTAAGAACCCTTATACAACCAACATAAAACTAACAGACTTTGAAGAAAAATATATCACTGAAGACCCACAGGAAATAGATTTACCTGATGCTGGTATTACATTGAAATTAAAATACCCTACAATTAGGGATTTGGAAGTCAAATGCGAAGATAAAGAAGTAGAAAAATTTATTCGTCATATTGACGTTGCCGACAAAAATGTTGTTATATTGGAACAATTCATTAGAGGACTAAGTGCCTTAGATTATTCCATAATGAAAAACACAATAGATAAAATGGAAATCGGATTTAGTAATCAGGTAACCATTTATTGTCCTTTGTGCGGACAGCCACACACTTACACGATTGAATATACTGATATGGGATTGTTAGGTAGTGTAAACATATTTGAAATTCTTGAAATGACATTGAGAATAGCCAAGTCAATGAATTATCAAATTATGGATGATATGCCTTGGATGGAAGTAGAAATCTTACAGGAAGCTGCTAATAAGATTGACGAAGAAGAAAGAAAGCAGATGGAAAAAGACAATGGTAAGATTACTATGAACAGAAATAATATATAAGTTCTCAAAAATAAAAATTTTCCGACAGTTTAAAGTTAATTAACTATATTTAATCATAGTTAAAACAAATTAATAGACTCTGATAACTATGCGTAAGGACTGTAACAAGGAGGCTAATTAGAAAGGAAATTTTATTATGGCGAAACAAGACGATGAAAAGAAGTATTATGTAGATAACGCACGATTGAGAGAAGTAATCATTGAGTATAATCGTATGAACATTGACGATAATCGGTGATTGGTGTGCTTCGTATCTCCAGCGTTTGGAAAATAAATTTTTAAAGCAGAAAATCACAGAAGAAAAGTACAATTCTGCCAAACAATTTATCATAAACAAGTCTAGACAAATTAACAACCTTCACGAATCATATAATAATATGAGTCCTGAAGAAAAGCGTAAATTTAGACTTAATTTGGATAAACTAAAGAATGAAATGTGCGAATACTTCCTAAAGATTATTAACGGTCGTATCAATTCATTTAGACTTCGTTCATCAGGTGCTTTAAAGAACCACGAGGACATTAACGATATAGTCCAAGACGCATTTATCGCAGTAATGACATATATCAACCGTTACAATGATGAGAGAGCAACTTCTGCTTTCGCTTATGTAACCCAGCTCGCAACAAATAGCATTTTGTTCTCATTGAATGAAATTAAGGAACGTGAACAGAAAATGGTTACTGGACTTGATTTCTACGATAACTTGAACACTATTGATGACCCTCATAGTATGGATGGTTTGAATAAGTTCGTGGAGTAATTATGGGTGGTTGGGAATTACAATGTGATGGATATTCTACTGCTAGGTATTTGTGGGAACATTATCCTGAGTTACACGATTTTCTTAAACCAATAGTAGAAGCAAATAAATGTACAAGGATTTATCCCTGCTATTTAAAAGTTGCTGATGAAAATGGTAATGAGTATTATGTTTTGCGATTTATGGGCAAAGGTAAAATGCCCATATACTGCACTACTGATAGAAACAAAAAGTTAGTTACCATTGTTGCTGTAACAAGAAAAGTACCTGTAGCAGAATTAGATTTAAACGAATTATACGAACATAGGGAATTACAATGAAAGAAATTGAAGTAGAAGTTACTTTGTTGGAAATCAAGAATTTGTATGAGTATTTCTTTGCTGCATACAGACAACCTGGTTTGAGCCTTGAATGGAGTAAGGTAACAGTAAAGAATGTAAAATACTTGGAAACCCCATACAACCAAATTAGTCAGGGTGTTTACAATGAAGAAAAAGACCCAAAATTCTTTGAGTTCAGTGACAAATACCAAAAACTAATTAAGAAGTATGCGGACCGTGATGACCAAGGAAACATTGTTTATGAAAATGATGACCCGGTCATTACAGAAATGATAGTAGAATTTGATAAAGCAAAGACTGAACTAGAATGTGAATACAAAGACTTGTTAGACAAATTACATAACAAGAATGATATTAACAATAAATTCTTAAATCAAAAGGTCAAGATTAAGATAATGGTGCCGAACCTTGAGAGTGATATACCTGGAGCTGTTCCGCCATTTGTTGTAGATGTTGTTACACGATATACAAAGAAAGAGGGTGAATAACCCTCTTTTTTATTATACCTTAACTTGTATGTTACCCAAACAATGCGGTGCTCCACAAATCAAGCACGATGGTAAGTTGTTCACAAGTTGTTTTGCTAAATTATTTCCTAATGTAATTTGTCCTGTAGTTGCTTGTATATCTACATTTCCGAAAGCACTAACAGTAGTATTTCCCATTGAGTTAATCGTAACATCACCACTTACATTTACATTCAATGGTGCTGGACCAGCACTATAAATGCTAGTTTGTATATCAATACTTCCATCTGGGTTAATTCTTGTGACAGCACCTGTGTGGTGAGTAAAAGCAATCTCACCTGTCTTACGATTCATAACAAGATAATCTCTCTGGTCTGTTTGGAACAATACCATTGTCTGTGGATAGTCTTCAGTTCTTAAAAACCAATCCTTTGGGTTATATTTCAAATCTGAATATGAAGCGTTAAATGCGACAGAAGTATATACTGGCTTACTATCGTCACCGTTATCAAAATAACCACGAACAATAGTGTTCAATTCAGGAATAACGAAATTACCTTTAGTTGATGCCATAGAAGGTATATCTGGAATAGCCCAAGGAATGTTAGTTGTGGCTAAATCGTCATAATAACCATAGATTTTAATCTGACATCTACCTAATTGGTCTGGGTCATTGTTGTTAATGACAATACCAGTCCAGTGGTTGTTATCAGGTGTGTCTTTCTTTGGCACAATTTGGTCAGTAGCAATACTCTGTGTATTACCGCCCATAAGTTGTCTAAATTGTTCTATATCATTCATAATCTCACCTATTTCTTTTTAGCCTTTTCTTCCTGTTCTTCCAATATACCCATTCCGTAAGTACCATCTGTAACACATTTGACTTCCATTGTGTAAGACTGGAATGCTTTGAAATGGTGCGATATACCAGCAATAATATAATTACCAGTATGGATTTTATCAACCGCATCTGCAGTAGAGAAATCCATATTTATTTTGTCACCGAGTACAGGGCGACATTTAGCTGTTTGATATTCTTTTGGTAATCTATGAACATCAACAGTCATATTTATAAAGTTTTGAAAGAACGAACGTCTAATCATTTCATTATGAACTGGTGCTATATCGTAGTGGTCGTGATACTCTTTGAAATATACGCCAGCGTCAATGTTCTTTGTTAATCTATCTAATTGAGAAGCAGCTTTATTACTTCTACTTGCGATATACGGGTCATCTTGCTGATAAACGGCTTCTCTAAATTTTCCTAATGTTTTCTTGTCTGCAATTTGTGCGTCCACAATGCCCATAGGGTCTAGGTTACCTTGGGCTGCCAAATCCTTCAATAATTCAACAACGTCTATATCTTTTGGTGTAATATCCAAATCAAATAATGATAATGCGTTATAAGGTGTGTAGTAATTAGCACGAACCTTATAACCACCCTGGTTTAGAATAGGGCCAGCTGCGTGTAAGAATTGTACTGAAGTAAATGGGTATTCCAAATCTTCTTTCTGTGTGCTAGAACCTTGTAGACTTTCAATATAATTCTTGACATTGGTAAATGTACAAAGTTTCTTTTGTTGTGCTATTGTCTTGATAGAAGTATAAATTGTTTCACCATTCAAATTTGTATAGAGAATTGGAGCATCATCTTTGTCAATCCAAGCGTGTTCAACAATCTTCTCAATGAACTGGGCTCTTGTTTTGCGACAATTTAACCACAATCCTTTATCACTACCATCTATCTTCTTTGTAAGTTTCAATGTTGTATCGTCTAATACTTCTTGAATAGCTTCGTCACTTCTTTTTGTGTTTTGGAACAACAAAGAATCAGGAGTTGTTTTTGGATATGAAGCAATTTCATTC
>Ga0256404_1000471_pt1 | contig 104715 bp, 79 predicted proteins | sample RumenRJG_01DNA_FD_185990 | JGI IMG/M metagenome (GOLD analysis project Ga0256404, IMG submission 185990) | Bovine rumen microbial communities from Lethbridge, Alberta, Canada - RJG_01 | ecosystem: Host-associated > Mammals > Digestive system > Stomach > Rumen | place: Canada: Alberta...
AACAAAGGTAAGGAAAAACTGGTATATTTTCTCGTATATTGAACGTTAAATAATTTAAGAGTTATAGAGGACTCTTATTACAGACTGCAAAGTTAAAGAAAGCGGCAAAGCCGAGCGAAGCCCTTTAAACCCTTTAAACAATAAACCCATTATGAAAAAGATTCTCATGGCTTTTGCTGCCCTGATAGCGTTGGCAGCATGCAACAGCAAACAAGCTGCCGCTCCCGAAGCCGAGGACGGCAATGCAGCACAGGAGGTTGCCTTTACGGTGGCCAAGAACTATTTCTTTAAGAATAATCAGCAACTCCCTGATAATCCGAAGATTACGACGGCAGAGGAATTCAATAAACTCTTCGGTATGGCGACGACGATGGGCGAGGAAGGCAAGCCGACGGCGATTGACTTCAGCAAGCAGTTTGTGCTGGCTATTGTGCAGCCCGTCACCGACTTCGCGACGGAAATCAATCCGCTGAAAGTGGAGGAGAAAGGCGACACGCTGTTTTACACCTATGGGGTGAAAACGGGCGAGAAACAGTCGTTCAGCATCCAGCCGGTTTCTATCATCATCCTCGACAAGGAATACGAGAATAAGCAGGTGGTGCTCGTCGATGAACAGAAGGCCACCTATGGTCCTGCCATCGACCGCTATCTGGTTAACGAAATCGGCAAACACTATACGCAGGGCGAGCATTGCGTGCCCGTCAGCGCTATCGTGGCCATCGACGATAGCAATGCCGAGGATGTCCGCGTGTGGGGCGACTACTGGGTGTTCAACTATAATCAGGTCGGCGACACGCTGAAATGCATCTCCGGCGGCAGTCATCCGGGCTTGATGCACCTGAAGCAGGCTGAGAACGGATTCGAGGTTGCGGCTTTCGACCCCGTGGGAGACGGTTCGCAATACCTGCCGACGGCACAGAAAATCTTCGGCGACAAGTTCGACGCTTTCCAAGCTCTGCACAGCAACGACGGCAAACGTGAGAGTCTGAGAGCCGGGGCATTGGCCGACTATGTAAGGAAAAACGGCCTCAAGGCTACCTTGTATCAGGACTTCGGTTGGCCGGCAAAGGAACTGAAATAAGGTTGCAGGCGAGATGAAGAAAGAAACCTTCCTGATTGCCGATCGCACTTGCATCGTCTATGAGTCGGAGCAGCCGGAGTTCCTGCTGCTGCAACCCATCGACGAGCACGACCTCGAGGTGTTGGACAACGAGGTGGCAGTCATCCAGTCGCTCACCAGCAGGCCGTTCACGCTGGTGGCCTTCGAAATCAAGGATTGGCAGGGCGAGCTCACGCCTTGGACGGCGCCTGCCGTCTTCGGAAAGGTGCCCTTCGGTGATGGGGCAACGGCGACGCTTTCGTTCATCACGGAAACGCTGATTCCGCATTTAGAGCAGACGGGACGATACGAGAAAGACATGATGCGGTGTGTGCTGGGCGGCTACTCCTTGGCTGGCTTCTTTGCCTTGTGGGCTGGCTATCAGAGCAGCTGTTTTCACGGCATCGCGGCAGTATCGCCGTCCGTCTGGTATCCGCGCTGGATGGAATATGCTGAGACCCACCAGCCATCGGTGGCATTCGTCTATCTCAGCCTTGGCGATAAGGAGGAACGGGCGAGAAATCCCCTGATGGCACAGGTGGGCAACTGTATCCGCCGACAGCAGGAGTTGCTGTCGGCACAAGGCATTCACACGGTTTTGGAATGGAATCCCGGCAATCATTTCCAACATTCCGACACCAGAACCGCCCACGGATTTGCCTGGGTTGTGAATGAGGCTAGGTAAGCCCCGAAGGGGCGGTAAGAATACAGGCAGGTGGCGAAGAAGGCCTTTAGAGGATGGTCCGATGGCCATCCGTGCCTGATGAGGGGAGCCAGAACTCCTCTGGCGACGGAGGGGGAGCGAAGCGACGCTCGGCGACGAAGGAGACGCTTTCGTAGCGTCGCGGAGAAAGAACCCCTGTATTTTTGGTATGAGAGTGTATATAAACCCCGAAGGGGTGACAGAATATGTGTCACCCCTTCGGGGTTTTGATTTTGTTATTGGCACAACTTAACAGGGGTTCTTTCTATTTCTTCCCGCCCTTGTACTTCGCCTTCACAATTTCGTAGGAATTGCGGGTGAGGTGCTTCAGCAGCTCATCGGGGGCGGTCGCGGCATTCACGCCAATCCAATGCTTTGGCGATAGGTTGTGGGGCTTCGTCACACAGTCGTTGCTCGCACGGAGTTCATCGATGCGGTCGGGCTGACATTTCAGCGTGATAATGGTGAAATTGTCGCAATCGAAAAACGAAAACATGTGACCGTTCACATAGAACACGAGTACGGCGCTGGCGTAGTGGAAAGCCGTGAACGGCAGTTTCTCTTCTACGTCAGTACCCAGCGACAGACAGTACTCGCGATAGTCTTCGATGTTCATCGCCGCTTCGTCACTTCAGCTGCTTGCCGTCGGCGAATGCCTTTCCTACTGCCTTACCGAGCTGGATGTAGTTGTGGTGAACGGGGTCGAAGGTGATCAGTTGCATCTTCTCAACATCAGGCTTGCCGTCTTCTGCTAGATATTTCTCGTCGCAAAGCACATTCACGATTTCGGCAATGAGGTAGTAGCCGGTCTCGCTCTCGTCAATCTTCTGCTTCACACGGCATTCCAGCGTCATAGGGAACTCCTTGAACACCGGAGCGTTCACGTTGGGAGCCTTCTCGGCCTGCCAACCGGTCTTCTCCATCTTCTCGGGTGTGTTCCGGCCGCTGACAATGCCTACATAGTCGGATGCAACCATCGTCTCAGCCGTAGCGAAGGTCACGGTGAACTCGGGATTCTGGGCAAGGTTCTCCGTTGTCTGATGCGAACCGAGCGAGATCATGATCTCGTGCATATCCCACTGACCGCCCCAAGCCGCATTCATGGCATTGGGTTTTCCGTTCTCGTCGTAAGTGCCGATAATCAGCACGGGTTGTGGCAGTAGCCACGCTGTTGATTTAAAACTCTTCATGGTTGTATTCTATTTAAAACCTTTCGTCATATCACAAATTCTCTTAAATCATTCCACAAAAATAATCATTTTCCCGCAATAATCACTAACTTTGCCTATATAATTAACAAAAGTTGAATTTCACGCCCATAGGGTAGGGAGTTCGCTTGAAGGAGACCATCAAACACTACAACGAAAATGGAAAACGAAACAGGCAACATCTTCGACGGCGGTTCTGAGAACCGACAGTTTGTCTTCGGCCGAGGCGTGCAGGGATGCATTCATTCCTGTCCGGAGCTGATGGAGTGTGTGAACGTGGTGGGATTTCTGCCGTTGCTGGATAGTGGCATCTATCGCTATGATGCCGAAACGCTTATGGCTGATGAGTGCCGTTTCACGCGGTTTCCCGATGGCTCGTGGGAATGGCCGTTGTGGCAATGGAAGGGAGCTGTGGTGCGCGAGGGAGGCTGCGTCTACGGTAAGTTCTTCGCCGGCAAGGCAGGCTTTATCAGCCGTGAGTGGTGGCCCGACTTCTGCAACTGGCGGCGGAGCAAAAATGCTGCCCCGGAGGAAGGAACCATCGAGGATGTCATCCTCTCGACGCTCCGTGAACATGGAAGTATGATTGCACGTGAACTGCGAGCCGCCTGCGACTTCACGGGTAAGAACATGCGTTCGAAGTTCGATGGCTATGTGGGTCGGCTGCAGATGGCCGCACGCATCGTGACCGAAGATTTCGTCTACCCTGTTGATAAGCACGGCCGCGAGTATGGTTTCGGTTGGTCGCTGCTCACCACACCAGAAAACCTGCTGGGTCGCGAGGCTTGTGTTTGCGAACGGTCGCCCGAGGAGTCCTATGAGCGAATGATGGCACACCTCGCTCGCCTGTTGCCTGAAGCCACCGAAGCACAACTGAAGAAACTGATTAAATAACTGCACCGAGCCGATGCAGCCAGTAGTCCCCTCCTCCTGGGAGGAGGGGTCAGGGGTGGCGAAGCGCGAGGAGGGAGCGATGAGGGGAGCGTAGCGACGGGGGAAGAGATAAATAATGACATAACCTATTACACACCAAATAATTATAATAGGTCGAACCTTATTCGTCGCTACCACCCCTTACCCCTCCTTCCCGAAGGAGGGGACTACAAAATGACTCCTTTCTCTAATATTGTTCACCTTAGACGTTCCCTAAATAAACGTGCTGGATGCCTTCTTCCTGAGCGATGCGCTTGGCTTCCTTGAGCGTGTGGAGTGGGGTGGGCGACAGGTCCTGCATCTTGTAGCGGGGGAAGAAGCGGCTGAAGTGCAGCGGAGCCTCGCTAAGACGGTTGTCAACCATCCAGCGACACATATCGCGTATCATTAGCAGGTCGTCGTTCACACCAGGAATGACGAGATTGGTGAGTTCTATCCATACGCCAGCATCGCGCATGGCGAGAATTGTATCGAGGACGGTTTGCAGACGGCCACCGCTTACTTTTCTATAGATGTCGTCGCTGAACGATTTCAGGTCGACGTTGGCGGCATCGATGTACGGCAGTAGGTCGGCCAGCGGCTGCGGGTTGACGTAGCCAGCCGTGACGAGTATGTTCCAAAGTCCTTGCTCGTGAGCCAGACGCGCCGTGTCGCCCACATATTCTATATAGGTGAGCGGTTCGGTATAGGTATAGGCGATGCCAGGACAGCGATGTTTCAGGCAGAGGCTCACCACTTGTTCCGGCGTGAGCAAGTAGTGGTCGACGTCCTCGGGTGCCACCTGCGAGATGTCGTGGTTCTGGCAGTTCAGACAACGGAAGTTGCACCCCGTGCAGGCGAGTGAGAGACAGGTGGTGCCGGGATGGAAATGATAGAGCGGCTTCTTCTCCACGGGGTCGATGGCGATCGCACACGGCTTCCCATAGACCTCGCTGACGAGTCTTCCTCCATGATTGCGGCGACTGCGACAAATGCCAGTCTTTCCGTCGCTAATGCGACAGCCGTGCGGACAGAGTTCACACTTCACAGCTCCGTCTTCCAATCGTTCATAATATCGGCACTCGTTCATACTAAGGGTGGCCTGCGGCCGAGTAAAGCACCTACGGTGCGTGTAAAGAGCCTGCGGCCGAGTAAAGCACCTACGGTGCGTGTAAAGAGCCTGCGGCTCGTGTAAGTTCAACTCTCAACTCTCCGCTCGACGCGAAGCGGCGCTTTCTTTCTCCATTTCATTACGAAAGCGGCAGAGCCGAGCGCGTAGCGAAGCGGAGAAAGAACTCTCAACTCTCCCTCCCCTTATGGGGAGGGCCGGGGGGTCTTTAAAACACGATCGCCTCATAGACATATAGCTCTGCATCGCGCCAGCCGTCCCAGCCGATTCCTGCTTTGTCGCGTGAGCAATGGCCTACAAATTCCTCTTTCGTCCAGTTCACCTCGTCGGCCACCTGTGGGAGGAATGTGCCGCTGCGTCGGCCTTTCTTGATGTAGATGCCGTGCCTGTGCAATTCGAACTCGTCGAGACTTTGAATGCGGCGCATGGGCGTGAGCACGGAGAGTGAAAGGCTGATGTCGTCGAGCTCATCGCGGCGCACGGGAGTGAACCGTGGGTCTTCGAAGGCTGCAGCCCGAGCCATCAGCGCTACCGTCTCGTGTAGTGGGACGTCTTCGCCGAAATGTCCGATGCAGCCGCGAAGTCTTCCATGTTCATGCAGCGTGACGAATGCGCCACACTTCTCCTTCAGCTTCGGGTAGAGGTCGACGAGCCGCGATGTCTTGATGCGTTTGCCGTCGAGCGAGTCGCGAATGCTGCCGAGTGCAATCTCCTTCAATGCCTGCTTCTCCTCGTCGGTGAGCGAGAACATGCCCTGCTGGGCCGCTTGCCGCAGGATGGCAAACGAATGATAGCCTACCACGCGACGATGGTCGTGGTCGTCTGCATCGCCGGAGTTCTGGTATAAGAGGTGCTTCACCTCATAGCTGCTGTCGAGCATGAGCAAAAGCGTGATGATGGCGTACTCGCCACAAGCACTTGTCGAGAGGTTGCGCTTGCCGCTGCGGGCATTGGCCTCGATGGCTGCGATGAAGCGTTCTACATCGCCGCTTTCCACCGCCTTTCCCGTGAGGGCATCGGCCTCGCAGGCGTCGTCGTAGGATGGATAGTGCGAGAAGTCGCTGCTGATGATGAAGAGGTTCTCGTCGTTGAAGTAAGGCTTGAGCACCTCAGCCATTCGCTTCAGCTGTGCATAGTCGTTGGTGGAGATGACAATTGGAACGATGGGTGGCACCTCGTCCAGCCGACGCTGCAAGAACGGCAGCTGTACCTCCAGGCAATGTTCGCGGTCGTGAGCCTCGGGGCGGTAGCTGAACACGCTATCGGCCTCCGTCAGCTTCCAAGCGGTTTCGCGGTCCACCTTCACATTACCCAGTGGAGTGGCATAGTAGTCGGCCCCGGTGTTCACCGAAGCGCCGTTGAGCCATTCGTGGTGGCTGGGACCAAGCAGGAAGATGCGCTTGTATTGCTTCTGCGGGTCGATGGACTGGTAAGCTGTTGCTGCCACATTGCCGGAGAAGTAATAGCCTGCATGCGGCACGATGATAGCAGCCAGATTGCTATAGGTTTGGCTTCCGCGGTGCAAGTTCAAGAAGCTGTCTACTTCCTGCGCGAGCTGTTGCGGACTGCCCACGTAGAAGCGGTTTGCCTGCGTAGCTGGTCTCACCACAGGCGTTTGCGAGCCTTGCTCGTTAGCCCATGGATTTTCCTTTGTTGGTGCGTTGCATGAATTCATCATCATGATAATTGCTAAAACGATCGTCAATAACATGCCACAAATATACAAAAAAACATTCAGAATGGAAAGCATTTGCCCGTTTTTCCAACAATTATTAAGAAAGGAGGCACTTTTGTAGTGAGGGTGTGTCAAAATGAATTAATGGATGAAAAGACGCTGCCAGTAGTCCCCTCCTCCTGGGAGGAGGGGTTAGGGGTGGTAGAGAATAATAATGATATAACCTATTATAAATTAAACATTTAGGAAAGGTCGAACCTTATTTGTCTCTACCACCCCTGACCCCTCCTTCCAGAAGGAGGGGACTACGAATTGACTCCTAGCTCTATTTTGACACACGCGCGAAGGGATGGTAGAGAAATTTTGCCTTTATTTTTCCCGAAAAGACGTGGCAGTTTGAAAAAAAAGACGTATATTTGCAAAGACAAACTAGACCTATTGAAAAGAATTTAAATCATGACAATCATGAAAGAAACAAGACGCTACGTGGTATGTGCTTTAACAGCGCTACTCATGCTCATGCCGACTACCATCGGTGCAACGAAACTGATGGAGGTGAAAGTGATAGACAAAGATTATCTGATGGTGCACTTCAGAGATGGTGAGGTGCGCTATCGGGACAGTGGAACAGGGCAGAGTGCCTATCTCGGACATTCGTTTGCCGAGGGCGACGACACTTTGTTGGTATTCGGCGAGCGCTTGAACGCAACGCTGGCCCAACAGGCTTCGCAGTGGAAGGTGAGCTCTGCCGACGATGCTGCGTTTGCCTCGCAGGTGCCGCTGGCCGTGTGGCGAAAGAGCAAGCCCATGCAGACCGACCACCGGCTGGTGAGCGAGCTCGACCACTGGCTGTTCCTGCAACTGCCGAAGTCGATGCGACAAGGTCACACCTACACCGTTAGCATCCCGAAGGGACTGGGCTGCGACCAGCTGTCGGCCTCGATTCGTTTCGACATCTGGAACACACCGTCGGAAGCCATCCACGTGAACATCATTGGTTACACGCCGTCGGAGTCAGTGAAGTCGGCCGACCTCTACCAGTGGTTGGGCGATGGCGGACAGCGCGATTATAAGGCTTGGGAGGGTCGCAAGGTGTATCTCTACGATGTGAAGACGGGACGCAAGCAGCAGACCGGCACCGTGAAGCTGTGGAAGCGCAAGGCTGACTCATCGAAGGAGGCTGGCGGTAAGGACTTGGTGGGTACGGATGTGTGGAACATCGACTTCAAAGGCAATCGCCCCGGGCGCTACAGACTCGTCGTTGAGGATGTGGGCTGCAGCATGGACTTCGACATCGCCCAGAACATCTACTTCGAACCGTATCACTACTCGGTGCGTGGCTACTACTACATGCGACTGGGCGAGCCCATCGACCCCGACCATGTATTTCCAGTTCCGCGTCAGCCGCAGTTCATTCCTGAGACCGACCCGAAGGGCTTTACGATTTATAAGACCGACCTACACCCGTGGCACCCAGAGTGGAGGGCCCTTCGTATGGACGTGTGGGACGAACCCCATTTCAAACCCGTGCAGCAATCCATCTTCTGGCGTCATCGCCTTCCGGGCAATCCTGTCGCTGTAGACGTGAAGGGAGGTCACTCCGATGCCTTCGATTGGGACCGCCATCTGGCACATGTCAGCAACATCTACGACATGCTGCTGCCGTATCTGCTCACTGGTGGGGCGCTCAATGATGACAACCTGGGCATCCGCGAGAGCGGAAATGGCATTCCCGACCTCATCGATGAGGCTCGCAACGAAGCCGATTTCTTCCTGAGCATCCGCGACGGCGAAGGCTATTCGCAAGGCGTGACCAATCCCAGCAACGACTGGACGGTGATGTTTCAGGCTGCCTGCACGCCAATGGCCGCATGGGCGAATGCCGCCAACTGCGCAATCATGGCTGATGCTTTCCGCGTGCAAGGCAACGACTCGCTGCGTGCCTATTACACTCAGGAGGCCATTACGGCATTCCGCTATGCTAGCCGCCTCGACGACCAACAGCTCGACGTCCGGCAGGATGTGGGTAGCATGGGCATGCGCGGTCGCGACTTCCGACAGATGGCAGCTGCCTTTTTGTATAATGTGACGGGCGAAAAGGAGTGGGAAGACATCATGGCCGCCGAGAGTATGATCAAGGATGCGCAGTCGCTGCTCTTCAGCAGAGGCCGTCAGGGCTTCTTCGGAGGCGCCGCCAACGCAGGAGATGTGGCGTTCTGTCAGCTGTGGGCTGCCGCTGCCTATCTCATCTGCCCGCACCAGAGACATTATGGCGAGCTCTATCAGCATCTGCTTGCAAGCATCAACGCCCATGCCGAGGAATACAACCTGAGTCACATGCAGCAACGTCCCTCACGCCGTACAGCTAACGACGGCCGCTGGCAGACCTCTCAGAACCTGCAGCTGGTGATGCTTGCCCATTACATCGCTGGCAACAAGGCACGCCGCCAGCAGTTGGAGCACGCCATGTATACCGAGGCAGGATGGGCTTTGGGACGTAATCCTGGAAACATTGTCGAGATGACCGGTTTGGGTGAACGTCACCTCACCGATGTTTACTCCACCGGTCGCAACGACGGCGCACCAGGCACGCATCCCGGTCAGACACCGTTCAATGGCACCGAGACCTGGTCGCAAGGCGACGGCGGCGATGCCCGCATCCTGCTCAACCGCTGCTATCCGTCGTGGAATGATGGCGGCTGGCCGCGCCAGGAGTCGTACTTCAACCAGCGTTATATGTGGGTGAATGGTGAGTTCACGCCCCGCGAGACCATGCGAGGCAAGATGGCGCTGCTGGGTTATCTGTGTGGTATTTCCCGATAAGACGGTTGTTCAATCATTCCTAAAAAATCTTCACCGATGATTATCAATAAGAACTTGCAGCAGATAGAAGGCATGCGCGAATGGTTGGAGAGCGTGCCTTTCGATGTGACGCGGACGAGTCTCTATGCTGCCCACGACCTCTACGGAGGCTACCAGCCGTCGGACGACGAGGAAGAAGACTGGGCGTCGTATGTGAATTGCTACGACAGGAAGGTATATCAGCACTATATGTCGATGGGTAAGAATGCACAGAACGTGAACGAGTCGCTGGCTCGAGCACTTCACGATCACGGCATTCACACGGCACTCGATGCATTCCTTGCTGAACACGATGGCCGGCGATGCATTGGTCTGATGGGTGGTCATGCGCTGCTGCGCTCCGACCCGATGTTTGCCCGTATCGTCATGCTTTGCAAACGACTCACCGAGGAAGGGTTCTACATGCTGAGTGGCGGTGGCCCCGGTGCGATGGAGGCAACCCATCTGGGTGCTTGGCTGGCCGGTCGCACGCAAGAGGAAGCGCTGAAGGCTGTGGAGATGCTGGCTGCCGAGGCGGTGTCGTATAAAGACCGAAAGTGGCTCTCGTCGGCTCTCTATGTGATGCGCCGATTCCCGCAGGGCGAGTTTGTCAGCTTGGGTGTTCCCACATGGCTTTACGGTCATGAGCCGTCGACGCCATTTGCCACGCACATTGCGAAATTCTTCGAGAACAGTTTGCGTGAAGATAGCATTCTGACGATGGCTTTTGGTGGCATCATCTTCACGCCTGGCAGCGCTGGCACGATGCAGGAAATATTTCAAGATGCGGTGCAAAACCACTATCTGTCGTTTGGCATCTCAAGTCCAATGGTGTTCATGGGTGAGAAATACTGGACCGAGGAGATGCCTGTCTATCCGCTCCTGCAACAGCTCATGGCAGCTGGTAAATACAAGAATCTGCTGCTGAGCATCACCGATGATACCGAGCAGATAGAGAAGGAGTTAAAGAGGTTTCAAACAAAGGGCATAAAGGGGAGTGCGCTCGGCGACGAAGGAGACGCTTTCAGAGCGTAGCGGGGAAAGAAAGTGCTTAAAGGGAAGAAAGGGGAGTAAGATACGCTTCGCGTCTGTCACCCACGGTAGGGGCAGACCCCCGTGTCTGCCCGTAAATATGGGTCGTATGGGCGTGCAGGTTGTTCGTTATTGTTCGGGCAGACACGGGGGTCTGCCCCTACAGTTGGCAGTAAAGCATTCGTCCCTTTTCTCCCCTTTTCTCCCCTTTAAACCCTTTAAACAATAAACCCATTATGAAAATAATCATCCTGCTTTGCTTGGCAACGCTGTCGCTCGTTGCTTCAGCACAAACGATTACCGGTAAGTATGAAATACCAAAGGTGCCCGAGTGGGCAAAAAATGCGGTGTTCTATCAGATTTATCCGCAGACGTTCTGCGATTCTGACGGCGACGGCATCGGCGACTTGCAGGGCATCATTAGCAAACTCGACTATGTGAAGAGCCTCGGCGTTGATGCCATCTGGTTTAATCCATTCTTCGACTCGCCCTTCATGGATGCGGGTTACGACATTCGCGACTACTACAAGATTGCTCCCCGCTATGGCACTAACGACGATGCACGCCAGCTGTTTGAGGAAGTGCACAAGCGAGGCATGCATGTCATCTTCGACTACGTCATCAGCTATACGGCCATCGACAACCCGTGGTTCGTGGAGTCGCAGAAGCAGGAGAAGAACAAGTATTCGAACTACTACATCTGGACCGAGACCAACTGGGTGGACCCACCACGCGAGTTTGCCGGACAGTTCATCAAGGGTTACGGCCGACGCAACGGACAATTCATGCGCAACTTCTATTGGTGTCAGCCGGCGTTGAACTTTGGTTTCTCGAATCCCGACCCCGACCAGCCTTGGCAGTTGCCCACCAATCATCCCGATGTGCTGGCGATGCGTGAAGACCTGAAGAACGTGTTGCGTTTCTGGATGGACATGGGTGCCGACGGCTTCCGTGCCGATATGGCCGGTGCGCTGGTGAAGACGCGACGTGTGCGGGGCAACGAGCAGTTCTTCAACACTAACGAGAACGAGACGAAGCTCTTCTGGCGCGAGATTCGGCAGCTGTTGGAGAAGGAGTATCCCGAAGGCTTCATGGTGGCGGAGTGGTCGTATCCTGCCGATGCACTCGACGACTGCTTCCACGTTGACTTCTTCCATTGGTTCAACGGCTACAACGACTTGTTCCAGAAGGAGAGTTGGCGCATCCTCAACGGCGTGAGCGAGGGACATAGCTACTTCGATGCTGAGGGAAAAGGCGACATCACCGCTTTCCTGAAGAGCTACATGGATCAATATGAGAAAACCGTGGGCAAGGGATATATTAGTCTGCCGCTGGGCAATCACGACAACGCCCGCCTCGGTAATCATCGCACAGACAAGGAGTTGGAAATCATCTATGCCTTCGGCTTCACCATGCCTGGCGTGCCGTTCCTTTACTATGGTAATGAGATTGGTATGAAGCAACTACCGAACGACTGGCCACAGGTGGAGGGAGCCTATCAGCCACGCAACGGAGCACGCACTCCGATGCAATGGAACAGCGGCAAGAACCTCGGCTTCTCCACGGGCGATGCATCCAGCCTCTACCTGCCTGTTGACCCTTCGCCCGATGCTCCCAATGTGGCAACACAGGAGAAGAATCCCAACTCGCTATTGAACAAGACGCGCCGACTCATAGGGCTTCATCACTCCGAGCCGGCACTTGCCAACTATGCGGAGTTCGTACCCGTTTATCCCTCTGCCGATGCAGGAAAGCCGTCGCCCTCGATCTATCCTTTCGTCTATGCACGTGCAGCTGGAAAGGATGTGGTGCTGGTGATGCTCAATCCCAGAGCGGAAGCATCGGATGCCACGTTCCCCATCAACGTGAAATTCAAGAAGACCCGTCTCCTTGCCGGCGACCGCTTTCCGATGGAGCACAATAAAAAGACTGGCAATATGACGATTCATATGCCAGCCACTTCTTATGCCATCGTGAAGTTACTGTAGGCAGTAACTACAGGATGATTACTTCATAAGTGCCGCCTTCGCTTGCTCCTGGGCTGCGATGACTTGGTCGCACCAGGCATCGAATTCCTCATCTTCCACTTGCAGTTCAGGGTGGGAGAGGAGGTGGGCGACGCAGCGCCTTACACCTTCATGGAAACGGGTGGTGGCCTGGAAGCCAGGAACGACTCGTTTCAACTTCGAACAGTCGAACACAACGGTGACCGACTTGTCGCCCAACAGATTGCCCGTGAAGTCGTACTCCTTCGGAGCAACGGCAGCAAGGAATTCTGATGACACATAGTAAGGGTGAAACGCTACGCCGAGGGCATCGGCAACACACTTGTAGACCTGGTTCCACGTCAGCGACTCATCGCTCATAATCTGGAACGCCTCGCCGATTGCTTTCGGGTTGCCGAGCAAACCGATGAAGCCACGTGCAAAGTCTTCGTTCCACGTGAGCGTCCAAAGCGAACTGCCATCGCCCTGCACGACGACCGGCTTACCATCAATCATGCGCTTCAGCACCTGCCAACTACCTTTCAGTCCATGCACGCTCACCGGCACCGAGCGCTCACAATAGGTGTGGCTCGGGCGGACGATGGTGACGGGGAAGGCATTCTCGCGGTATTCCTTCATTAGCAACTCCTCGCAAGCAATCTTGTTGCGCGAGTATTCCCAGTAGGGATTGGCGAGCGTGGTGCCTTCGTTGATGACGTGATTGCTGGCGGGTTTGTTGTAGGCCGAGGCCGAGCTGATGTAGACATACTGGCGCGTGCGGCCCTTGAAAAGGCGAATATCTCGCTCCACTTGTTCCGGCACGAAGCCAATGAACTCGCAAACGGCGTCGAACTGCATGTCGCCCAGCAGGCGCTCAACTTCCTCCTCGTTGCTGATGTCGGCAACGATTTGTTTTACGCCTGCAGGCACCTCTTGCTTGCGGGTGCCACGATTGAGCAGCCAGAGGTCTTGTCCGCTGGCTGCCAGTTGTCGGGTGATTGCACTACTGATGGTGCCTGTTCCACCAATAATAAGTATTCTCATCTCGTCAGTCTTTGTTTGGTTGATAGTCCCGCCTTATCCGCAACAGAATAGCACGATGAGCTGGGCGGTGAAGATGCGGAGGAACATGCTCAGCGGATAAACCGTGGAGTAGCCGATGGCGGGAGCCTCACGCGAGCAAGAAGAGTTGGCGTAGGCCAGTGCTGGCGGATCGGTATAGGTACCTGCAAGCATTCCCATGATGGTGAAGTAGTTGAAGTGGTAGCGCAGACGGGCAATCGTACCGATAATCAGAATCGGGATGATGGTGATGAGGAAGCCCGTGTACACATACTTCAGGCCGTCGCCCTCGATGACGGTGTTCCAGAAGCCTGCTCCCGCCTTGATGCCCACGCTGGCCAGGAAGAGCACCAGGCCTATCTCGCGAAGCATCATGTTGGCCGACGACGTGGTGTAGGTCACCAGCTTCATGCGGTAGCCGAAGCGGCCGATGAGGATAGCGATGATGAGCGGACCGCCGGCCAGACCCAGCTTCAGCGGCACGGGCATGCCGGGGATGGCGATGGGCAGGCTGCCGAAGAGGATACCTACGAAGATGCCGATGAAGATGGTGGCGATGTTAGGCGCATCCAGGCGCTTGATGCTGTTGCCCATCATCTCAGCCACGCGGTTCACGTTGTCCTCAGGGCCTACTACCATGATGCGGTCGCCCACGTGGAAGTGGTGGTTGCGCGAGGCAAAGAGCTCCATGCCCTGGCGGGTGATGCGCGTCACGTTCACGCCGTAGACGCTCGAGAAGTGCATCTTGCCCAGCGTCTTACCGTTCATCTTCGGGTTCGTCACCAGGATGCGCTTCGACACCAGCGGCTGGTTCTTGTCCTCGGCCTCCCATTTCTTCTCCAACTTCGGACCGATGAATGCCTGAATGGCCTCAGCATCGGCCTCGGCGCAGACGATGAGCATCTCGTCGCCGAGGTTCAGGATGGTGTTGCGGTTAGGAATCTCAATGTTGCCATCGTGGAGCAGACGCGTGCAGACGATGTCACGGCCGAGGAACTCGCTGATCTGCATCAGCGTGCGGCCGGTGATGTACTTATTGCTCACGCGCAGCACCATCTGGTGCGGCTTCTCGTGCGGGTTCTCGGCCTCGGCGTCGGCCAGCTGCTTTTCCTCGTCCTCAAGGCTGATGCGGCAGATGTAGCGCACGGCTATCGTGGCACCGATGATGCCCACCACGCCAAGCGGATAGGCACAGGCATAACCGCTGGCTATCTGGGGTCCGCCGTCGGGGAATACCGATGCAAGTGCTTCGTTGGCAGCACCGAGACCCGGCGTGTTGGTGACGGCACCATAGAGTGTACCGACCATCATTGGCAGGTTGAACGGGTTGCTGGTGTCGAAGAACAAGAAGTAGCAGGCGAACATCACGGCGATGTTCAACGCAATGGCCGATGTGGCCAATAGGTTAAGTGTTACGCCGCCCTTGCGGAAGCTTTCGAAGAAGCCCGGTCCCACCTGCAGACCGATGCAGAACACAAAGAGAATCAGGCCCAGGTCCTGCGCAAAGTTCAGAATGTCGGTAGGTGCCGTGAAGTGAATGTGACCGGCAATGATTCCTGCGAAGAGCACGAAGGTCACGCCCAGCGAGATACCAAAGATCTTTACTTTGCCCAGCAGCACGCCTACGCTAATAACGATGGCGTAGAGCAACACGATGTGGGCTACCGATTCGGTGTTGGTGAAAAGATTAATGATCCAATCCATATTTCATAAAATTTTGAGTTTTCATGTCTCTGCTTTTCTTCTCTATAAGTCTGAAGTGCTCAGAATAATCCTTTAGCTTTCTTCTTCGCCTTGCGATATAAGGCGTTTTCTCAGCTGCAAAGGTACGAATAAGTGAGCGAAATACAAAGCAAAAGGCATTCTTTTTCTACTCCTACCGTGCAATTTTTGATTTTCATCAGTCGCTAAATCAGTTTTGTTGCACATGTTTTCATACACAAATGATGCAGGACGGGCTCATTGATTGTATAAGAGAAGCTATGTGAGTTGACGTAAGGACCTCGAAGAGGTCACATGATGCATAACCGTAGGCCGTTCCGCCCCACGGCTACTGAGCGGAGACGCCTTCAGCGTCTTTTGCCATCTTCTGTATCGTTTCTATAATAAACCGCTTTCGTGTAATTATCAATCACTAGAAGCATGGAATCGTGTAGCGGGAGCATTGCTCCGGTGATGCTATCTCAATGCTCCAATGAAGCGATCTCAATGCTCTTGTGATGCGAGAGCAATGACATAGAAAAGTAAATTAACTTAATTTGTACAGTAAATTAAGTTATTTTATTCAGTAAATTAAGTTATTTTACTTAGCAAATTAAGTTAATTTACTCATCAAATTAAGTTAATTTACTGAACAAAATCAGTTAATTTGATGAATGGGAGTATTGCTCTTGTATCATCAGAACAATGCTCCAGACTCACGAAAGCAGTACTCTAGCCTCACGAAAGCAATGTTCTAGCTTCACGAAAGCAGTACTCTAGCCTCACGAAAGCAGTTCTCCTGCATCAATACTTTTTGCCCCTCAGATGTAGGGAAAGGCTACGGGTAGGCGAGTGAAGCGAGGGAATCGCGGCGTGCCGCATTCTTTCCCCGCTTCGCTATGAAAGTGGCAAAGCCGAGCGTGTGGAAGGGAAAAGCTAAATCCAGTAACGCGACACGTCGCGTCCCTACATGATTGGTGACAAATACTTTATTGTTTCGGTTGTTCGAGTTGTTTTCTGTTTTCCGATAAAACACAATCCGCATCTGTGGGTGATATAAGTTTTTTGTGTGTGTGGTTTTCACAAAGAAAAAACGGCGCATCCACCAATTGGGTAGATGCGCCGTTTGTTGAGCGTGATGCTTTAACTTTTGGGGGTCACGTCATCTCAAAGAGATTACTTATGAGAGATTATCTCTTGAAGTTGAATCTGATGTCGGTAGGAACACCTGCCACAATCAGGTTCTGTTTGTCGGCCTCAAACTCCTTGGAAGTCTTTGAGTATTTTGCTTCCAACTCATCAGCAGCAGCCTTGTCGCCTGTGGCTTGTATTTTGAGCACAAGTGATGTAAGATTGGAGAGTGATTCTTCCATCTTCTTCAAGTTCAAGATGTACTGACCTGACGGCTTGCGTTCGAAAGCGCCAGCCTCTTTCAGGTAGTTGAAGATCATGATGTTTGCACGGCCAAGAGCTGAACCTTCACCGAATCGCTCAGAGCGGACGAGAGAGACAAAGAAGGTGTTCAGCGCCTCTTCCTTGCCAAAGATGTGGCGAATCTCGAAGTGCTTCTGCAATTGGCATACGAGCAACACACCTGCTGCGGTGGCCTTCAATTCTTCCAATGTGGGGGCAACGCTACCCAGAGCCTGCTCCACGCTGCCTTTTCCATTGATGGTCTCTTTTACGCCAAGGCCGTGAGCAACCTCGCGGAAGACAATGTTCCAGTAGAAGGCATCTCCCAAGAGATGTTCGCTAGCTTCAAGTGTCAGCAGCACTTTTCCTGCGGGGAGGATGATGTTGTTGTATTTTGCCCTGATGATATTATCAAGAAGGATGGTGCGTGTTCCCTTGTCGCGCTGCACATCATTGTCGAACGGCAGATTCAGAGCGATGACCTTCACACCAGCATTGGCCTTTCCGGCATAGTAGAGGGCATCGCAAGAGAATATGTTCGAACCTGTTCCTGGCTGGAAGGTCTTGTATGCAGAGTCGCAGGGGAGGTACTGCTGGAACTCACCAATGCGTGAGACAAACTCCATCAGTTCCTCTGTGCGTTGTTGGTTCTTGAGCAATACGAATGCCTCGTAAGAGCGTTTGATGCCCATCAGTTGGTCATCGACAACTTCGTTCGGGCCAATCACCAGGTCCATCTTGCTGTCGTTCATGTCAAGCCAGGCGATGCCGCTGTCATAATAGCGGTCGGTACGGAGGGCTTCAATCTTGCTGAGCAGGTAGTTTCTCACGCTGGGCTTGATGGTGATGTCGGCAGCTGCTTTCAGATAGTTGGCAATCTTTTCGATGTGTCCGGCAAAAGCGTCGTGATACCATACTGTTTCCAGAGAACCGTCCTTGGCGCGACGTATTAGCGTGTAGGGGCTGTTCTTGTCGGGATTGTTGTAAGCTTCAAACTCCTCGGCCGTCATGTCGGCAGGATAGAAGCCAGCACCTGGTGTACGGTCGGCATAGCCTTCGACGAACGATTTTCCGTCTTGGCGATCCCATGGGCCGTAGTTGATTTCGGCAAATGTCTTCTGGACAGAATCGGTGATGTTGTCTAAGAGCGACTTCTTGTCGCCGAAGTACTGTTCCCAATAGATAGAGTCAACCTCGTCGGCAGCGAAGCGATACAGATTAAGAACCTCTTTACCATTATTGGTGATGCCGCTAAGGTCGGGGACTTCAATGTCCACCACGGCATACTTCGAGGTGTTCCATTCAAATGGAGAACTCTCTTTTTGATTGCACGAAACCATTGCGACAAGCGCAAGGACAGGGATAATAAATGTCTTTTTCATTTTTTCTATATGGTTTATATATTATCTTAATCTTACTTGTGCAGCAAGTAACCGCAATAATTGTGCAAAGGTAATAACATTTATCGATTCCACCTAATAAATAATACGAAAAAAACTTAATTAGGATAAAAAGGGATAACAAAAAAACAGACCGAAACCACCAAGGGTTACGGCCTGTTTTTATAGAATGAGGTGCTTATGCCTTGTTGGCTACTGCAGCCTGTTCGATGGCGAGGCCACGCTTGTAAGCATCGATGTAGCGATTGAAGCCCTCAACGTCTTCTGCCGTAGGAGCAATCTCGGTGCCTGTGTTGCCAGCGAAGACAACGTCCTCGAGGTAGTCGGCGAGCGGCTTCTTGTCGGCATTGTTCACCAGATAGCCTGCGAGCAGGGCGATACCCCATGCGCCACCTTCGCCAGCAGTCTCCATGACGGAGATGGGCGAGTTCAGGGCAGCAGCCAGCATGCGCTGACCTACGCCAGCAGTCTTGAAGTAGCCACCGTGACCAGTGATACGGTCAACCTCGATGTTCTCTTCCTTGAACAGGATGTCGTTACCGAACTTCAGCACGGCGATGGCTCCGTAGAGCTGGGCGCGCATGAAGTTGGCAAGCGAGAACTTGTCGTTGGCAGAGCGAACAAAGAGAGGACGGCCCTCGGCAAGACCTGTGACAGGCTCACCCGAGACATAGTTGTAAGCCATGAGTCCACCGCAGTCGGCATCGCCTTCGAGTGCTGCGTTGAAGAGGGTGGTGTAGAGCTTATTCATGTCAACGGGCACGCCGAGCAGCTGCTGATACTCCTTGAACAGGCCTACCCATGCGTTGATCTCGCTGGTGCAGTTGTTGCAGTGAACCATTGCGACGAGCGATCCGTCGGGAGTGGTGACGAGGTCGATGGGCTCGTAGGGCTTGCTGAGCGGCTTCTCGAGCACGATCATCGAGAACGACGACGTTCCAGCGGAGACATTACCCGTGCGCTGCTTCACGGCATTGGTAGCTACCATGCCTGTTCCGGCATCGCCTTCGGGAGGACAGAGGGGAACGCCTGCCTGCAGATGACCACTGGGGTCGAGGCACTTGGCACCCTTCTCGGTGAGCACACCTGCAGCCTCGCCAGCGTTCAGCGACTTGGGCAGGATGTCGAGCAGCTTCCATGAGAAGCCACGCGGAGCGATGAGCTCGTCGAACTTGCGTACCATCTCGGCATCGTAGGTCTTCGTGGCGGGATCGACGGGAATCATACCCGATGCATCGCCGACGCCCAGCACAAACTCACCGGTGAGCTGCCAGTGGATGTAGCCAGCCAGCGTGGTGAGGAACTTGATGTCCTTGACGTGTTCGTTCTCCTCGAGAATGCACTCATACAGATGGCTGATGCTCCAACGCAGGGGGATGTTGTAGTTGAAGAGCTTGCTCAGCTCGGCAGCTGCCTTGCCCGTGTTGGTGTTACGCCAAGTGCGGAAGGGCACGAGGATTTCCTGCTGCTCGTTGAAAGCCATGTAGCCGTGCATCATAGCGCTGATGCCGATGGCGGCGAGCTTCTCGATTTCGCAGCCGTACTGCTTCATCACGTCCTTGCGAAGGTCGGCATAGCAGTCCTGCAGTCCGTTCCAGATAGCTTCGATGCTGTAGGTCCAGAGTCCGTCGACGAGTTGGTTTTCCCACTCGTGCGAACCTTGTGCAATGGGCTTGTTCTGCTCGTCGATGAGGACGGCCTTGATGCGGGTAGAGCCAAACTCGATACCGAGGATGGCGCGGCCGCTTTCAATTACTTGTTTTTCTTTCATAAAAACTGCGTATTGTGCACAGAGGTCACAGAGAAGACAGAGGTCACAGAGGTGATTACCTGATGCGAAGAAGAGGTCACAGAGGTGATTGCCTGACGCGAAGAAAAGGTCGCAGAGGTGGCTTAACCATTTATTCTTCTTGTTATTCCGTCAACAAGACGAGGAACATTAAAGTTGATGAGAAGTCCGAGAGGTTTATCGGTCAATTTCAAGTAAGTCATGAGCTGATGTTCAAAAACAACCGCTTGCCTTGCTACAGCTTTTAACTCAACGATTACTTCGTTCTCTACCAAGAGGTCAATCTTGAAGAATTTCTTCGTAAGAGCCCCTTTGTAGTAAACTGGTAAATACACTTGTTGTTGTACCTTAAGACCTCTTTGTTCTAACTCTTCCACAAGACAGATTTCATACACGGATTCGAGCAAGCCAGGTCCGAGAAACTTATGAACTTCTATTGCAGCACCGATAATGGTCTCCGATATCTTGTTCAGGTTTTCCAAACGTTCTTTTCTTATCATTCCGGATGAGATTGCTCTGTGTTCTCAGTCTTCTCTGTGTTCTCTGTGCTAAAAAATTTACTTCAGAGCTTTGTTCAACATGAAGTATACCTCGTTGTTGCGGAGGGTCTGCTTGAACTCGCTGGTCTTCGTGTCCTTGTTGATCTTGACATACTCGATGCCGACCATCTCAGCGAAGTCTTCCCAGTACTCCTCAGTGATGTCGTAGGAGAAGGCGCTGTGGTGAGTACCACCGGCGAGAATCCAAGCACCTGCACCAATCTCGAATGTGGGCTGCGGAACCCAGAGGGCGCTGGCCACGGGCAGGTTGGGCATGGGCTTCGGCTCGATGCACTCCACCTCCTGAGAAATCAGGCGGAAGCGGTTGCCGAGGTCAACGACGGTGGCCTTGATGCCACGGCCTACCTTCGATGTGAAGACGAGGCGTGCAGTCTGCTGCTTGCGGATACCGATGCCGAGGAAGTGAACCTCGAGTTTGGGTTTGTCGACAGCGATGAGCGGGCATACCTCGAGCATGTGGCTCTGCAGGCAAGATGAGCGGTCGCCGGCGAAGTTCAGTGTGTAGTCCTCAAGGAACGAGCATCCCTTCGGCATGCCCTGCTGGATGACCCACAGAGTGCGATACAGGCAAGCTGTCTTCCAGTCGCCCTCGGCACCGAAGCCATAGCCTTCCTGCATGAGGCGCTGCGAAGCCAGACCAGGAATCTGGTCGAAGCCGCAGAAGTTAGGATCGTCGATGTTGGCATCGCCGAGGTCGTCGAAGTTGGTGGTGAAGGCAGTAGCGCCCTCATCCTTCAGCACGCGGCGCAGGGCAATCTCTGCTTTTGCCGAGTTCTTCACCTTCTCCCAGTATACTTCCTCACCGCTCTCGTCGATCTTGATGGTGTAGAGCTTCTTGTACTCCTCAACCAATTCGTCAGCCTCGGCGTCGGTTACCTTCTTGTAGTACTCCATCAGCGATGAAACGGGATAGTAGTCGACATGGTAGCCCAGACGCTGCTCGAACTCTACGCGGTCGCCATCGGTAACGGCAACGTTGTTCATGTTCATACCGAACATCAGGCAGCGAACGTTGTGAGCGTCGGCAACACCGGCGGCAACACGTGCCCAAACGGCAATCTGCTTCTGAGCCTGCTCGTCCTTCCAATAGCCGCAAACCACCTTGCGAGCAATACGCATGCGGGTGCAGATGTGTCCGAACTCGATGTCGCCGTGAGCGCTCTGGTTTAGGTTCATGAAGTCCATGTCCATTGTTGCCCAGGGAATCTCGGCGTTATACTGTGTGTGGAAGTGGAGGAGGGGCTTCTGCAGCTGCTGCAGACCCTTGATCCACATCTTGGCGGGTGAGAAGGTGTGCATCCATGTGATGATACCGATACACTTCTCATCGTTGTTGGCAGCGAGCATCACCTGCTCTACTTCCTTCGAAGAGTTGGCAGTGCCTTTGTAGACAATCTTCACGGGAATGTTACCACCCTCGTTGAGTCCTGCTACCATTTCCTTACTGTGAGCGTCGACAGCAATCACGGCGTCGCCACCATAGAGCAACTGTGCACCAGTTACCCACCAAATTTCATAATTCTCGAATGCTTTCATTGTTGTTTTGTTTAAATTAATAGTTTAAAATGATTTGTTTATTTGCTATAATGATTTAATGAGATGAATCGTGTCCGCGATTAGTGCTTCTGACCCTTCTGGCCGTAATAAGCGTTGGGACCGTGCTTGCGTGAGAAGTGCTTCTCGATGAGCAGCGGATTCATCGTGGTGTGAGGATTGACGGCAAACGAAACGAATGCCATCTTAGCCACCTGCTCCATGACGACAGCGTTGTAAACGGCGTTGTCGGCATCCTTACCCCATGAGAACGGACCGTGGTTCTTCACGAGTACGCCGGGTGTGTGGACGGGATTGATCTTCCCGTAGGTGAGACGCTTCACGATGACGTTACCCGTCTCCAGCTCGTAGTTGCCTTTCACCTCTGCCTCGGTCATGTCGTCGGTGCAGGGAATGGCATCGTGGAAGTAGTCGGCATGTGTGGTGCCGATGTTGGGGATGTCGCGTCCGGCCTGTGCCCAAGCGGTTGCATAGGTGGAGTGGGTGTGCACGACGCCTCCGATTTCGGGATATGTTCTGTAGAGTACCAGATGGGTGGGGGTGTCTGACGACGGATTCAGGTCGCCTTCCACCACCTTGCCTGTTTCAAGGTCGACCACGACCATGTCGCTGGCTTTCATGGTGTCGTAGTCGACACCCGAAGGCTTGATGACCACCAGTCCTTTTTCACGGTCGATGCCCGAGACGTTGCCCCAGGTAAAAATAACGAGATTGTGCTTCACCAGGTCGAGGTTTGCACGGAATACTTTCTCTTTCAGTTCTTCAAGCATAAAGTGTTTTGGTTTTAAAGTTAGGGTTGTTGAAGTTACAGTTTGAACGTCGGATCATCGGCATACATCTTCTTGTTGAAACGATAGAGGGCGGCTCCGCGTTTCGAGGTTTTCTTGTCGATGAGCTCAGTCTTCTCAATAAAGTCGATTTGTTTGATGCGCTTTCGGAAGTTTCGCTTGTCAATGGGACTGCCAAGAATGGCTTCATAGACGTGTTGCAGCTGTGTGAGCGTGAAGAGGTCGGGCAGCAGGTTGAAGCTCAGCGGCTCGGTCTTGATGCGTCGGCGCAGCAGGGAGATGGCCTTGCTAACCATCTGGTTGTGGTCGGAGTAGAGTTTCGGAAGTTGGCCGAGGTCGGCCCACTCCAGTTCGTACTGCTGGCGCAGCTTGTCGTCGTAGTCGTTGACATTGATGAGTGCACAGTATGCCACCGAGATGACGCGTTCGCCGGGATCGCGGTCGACGGCTCCGAACGCTCCCACCTGCTTCATGTAGATCTCTTTCAGTCCAGTGAGGGAGTAGAGCACCCTGTTGGCTGCTTCATCGAGGCTCTCATCGTCTCTGACGAATCCTCCGTAGAGTGACCATTCGCCACGTCCAGGCTCCATCTGTCGCCGTCCGATGAGCAGCTTCAGTTGGTTGTTCTCGAATCCGAACACGATGCAATCCACCGATACCCAGACCTTCGAATGTTCACTATAATATTGAGTCATTAGTTGTTTGCCCCTACTGAATGAGGGACAGGGAGTTTGCAAGCGTTAGCAATTAGAAATCTGTTAGTTCTAAGTCTGAGGGAATGAGCTTTTTTCAGATGATGCCCAACCCCTCAGACTTAGCAGATGGCGATTACCAGAAGTAAGCGTAGAAGCATGCGCAGAGGCCGATAACGACCAGTGTGCCAATCACATCGAAGACACCCCAGCTCTCCTTGATGGACTTCTTGAAGTCAGCGCTGAAGGTGATGGCATCGACCTGAGCCTTAGAAGGTGCAGGAGTGAAGCAGCTCACCACAACCATCAGCACGATGATGAACAGGAGCAGCCAGCACTCGAAGATGAGCCAGTTGGTCTGCCAGAACCATGTGGTGTTCTCCCAGAATGCACCGTCCATGGCAGCCTTGCCAGAGTCGGTGATGACATTGGTGATCAGACGAATCATACCGATGGTGAAGCCACCGATGAGGCCCCATTCACCAGCCTTAGGAGTGATCTTCTTCGAGAAGATACCCAGTGTGAAGACAGCCACCATAGCCGGAGCGATGAGCGACTGGATGTCCTGCAGGTAGCTGTAGAGGTTACCCATAGACATCATCACAGGCATCCACAGCAGGCCGAGGATCACAACCACCACCGTAGCGGTACGACCTACGAACACGTAGTGAGCCTCGCTCTTACCCTTCTTCATGGGCTTGTAGAAGTCCTCGGTGAAGAGAGTGGCGCAGCTGTTGAAGAATGCTGCCAGCGAAGCAACCAGAGCGCAAACGAAACCGATGGTCACGATACCCTTGATACCAGCAGGCAGGATGTTCTTCACCATCATGGCGAAGGCACCGTCGGTAGACTCGTGGTTGGTGATGTCCATCACGATACCACTATCGGGATTCTGCGAGAGGGCGTAAGCAATCATACCGGGAATCAAGAACATGAAGCAAGGCAGGATCTTGAAGAAACCTGCTGCAATCGTACCACGACGGGCACGCTTCATGACCTCTGCGTTGTCCTCGCCAGGCACCTGACCGAGTACACGCTGAACGATATGCTGGTCAGTGCACCAGTACCAGAAACCGATGATGGAAGCACCGAGGAACACCACATAGCCTGGGAACTGCGGATACATGGGATCGCCCGGATCGGTGTGGAACATATGGGTCGTGCCATAACCGTCGTGAGCGGCATTACATACAGCCATCATGTTCTCCCAGCCAGCGGTAATGCTACCACCGCCAAGAGCGGCGAGGCCGAGGAAGAGCACGAGGAACGAGCCAATAATAAGAATAGGTGTCTGAATGGTGGAAAGGGTCATCACGCCCTTCATACCACCGAACACGGTGAACACGGCAGTGATGGCAATCAGGCCGATGGCACCATACCAGAACGGAATGCCAAGCAGATACTTGAAGAAGATACCACCCGTGAAAGCGGTCACCGATACCTTGGTCAGCACATATGCTACAAGTGTGATGATGCTCAGCCAAGAACCTGTGCGCTGCGTGTAGCGGAACTTCAGGAAGTCGGGCATCGTAATGATCTTACCCATTTTGTTGATGAGCAGCTGATAGAAGGGGACGAACAGCCAGCCGAGAATGAGAATCATCCAGCCCTGCATCTCCCAGTGGGCCATACCCACACCGTCCTTTGCACCAGTACCGGCCAGACCTACAAGGTGTTCCGAGCCAATGTTTGCGGCAAAGATAGCCATACCAATGACATACCAAGGCTCTCCCTTACCGAAGAGATAAGCCGACGAGTCTTCGCCCTGCTGGGCTTTCTTGTCTTTCCAAATGGCATACCACACGGCTGCCACAACTCCTAAAAGGCCGACGATGAGCACCACCCAGTCGAGCCAGATAAATTCATGTGAACTCCAGTTCATAGTTATGTTTTTAGTTTGAATATTTAAAGCAGTAAGAGAAGTCAAAGAAGCAGCTAAGGCTTCCTTAACTTCTCTTGTTGTAGTTTACTTTGTTGAGAACTTATACACGCAATGGCTGAAGTACTTCTCACCCGGCTTCAGATAGGGGCTGGGCCAGCCTTTGGCCACCTTGTTGGGAGAGTCGGGAAACTTCTGTGTCTCCAGACATACGCTGACTTGCTTCGGATACTTGATGCCGTTCTTGCAGACGATGCCTGTGCCCTGGAAGTTGCCAGTGTAGACCTGGATGCCAGGCTCGTTGGTGAAGACCTGCATGAAGATACCAGTGTTCTTGTCGTACAGGCTGGCTGCTACCATCTGGTCGTTGCCCTTACCATCCTTATAGGTGTTCAGCACATAGTTGTGGTCGTAGCCGTTGGCATACTTGATCTGGTGCTCGGTGGTGTCGGCAATCATCTCGTAAAGAGCACGGGGCTTCTTGTAGTCGAGCGAAGAACCATAGACGTCGCGCATCTCGCCAGTAGTCATGTAGGTGGTGTCGATGGGAGTCATCTTGTCGGCATTCACGTAGAGTTCCATGTTTGTGCCAGGCTTCGAGGGATCGCCTGTCAGCGTGAAGTACGAGTGGTTGCACATGTTGATGACAGTCTCCTTGTCGGTAGTAGCCTCAAAAGTGCAGTCGAGAGCGTCGTCGTCGGTGATTTTGTAAGTGGCTGTAGCTGTCACCGTGCCGGGGAAACCATTGTCGCCGTCGGGAGAAACGAGGGTCAGTTTCAGCGTCTGGTCGTCAATCTGTTCAGCATCCCACACCTGATACTGCCAGCCCGAAGGACCGCCGTGCAGGCAGTGGCCGAAGTTGTTGGTAGGCAACTGGTACTTTTGTCCGGCAACAGTAATCTGACCCTTGTTGATGCGGTTGGCATAACGGCCGATTGTTGCACCGAAGTCGCTCGGCGAGTTCACAGTGTCGGCATACTGAGCGATGTTGTCGTAGCCCAGCACCACATCGATGAAGTTGCCGTTGCGGTCGGGAACCATCAGCGATACAACGCGTCCGCCGAAGTTGGTAATGCACGCCTCGACGCCCTTCTTGTTGGTCAGCGTGTACAGCTTCACGGGCTTTTCGTTGATCACAGTGTCGAACTTGGCAGGATCAAGGCCCGAGAAGGTCTTACCGCCGTTACCACACGAAGCAAGCAGCATAGTGGCCATACCTGCTCCGATTAACATAGTCTTTAAGCTTGTCATAAATAATTAAAAATTAAGTTAGTTGTATTCAAATTTGGTCTATCAATAAATTTTGGTGTAAAATTACAACTTTTTCTTGAAACATGCATCATGATAGCGTAACTTTTTTCCTCAACCCTATAGATTTTACGTTTTTTTAAGCAATGCAATATATCATTCTATGATATACCACATGGGCGATGCATGCTGGAAGGTCTTCGAAAATGACGTGCGGAATCGCTTCCAAAAACATGCTTTCGCCCATGTGACAGACGGTTGTTGAAGGGAATAGGGGAGGGGACTACGCCTGAAGTAACGCTTGAAGTTGCGCCAAAAGCAAAACTTGAGTTACGTTTGTAGCTCAGCGATAAGCTCGTCGAGCGAACAGCTGACGGCGTGAAAGAGCTTGTACATGAGTTCCGGTTCCTGGCGCTCGGGGATGTAAACGACGACTTTTGCTCCGCGACCGGCAAACCAACCAGCCTCGGTGTGAGCGCTTCGACCACAGGGAAGCACGAGCACGCAGACGTCGCACGACTCCATGGCTTGAATGTCGTTGTGGAACTGGCGGATGGCTTTCGGGTGCTGCAGCTGTCGGCGATACTCCTCAGGCGACCATTCCATGTAGTCGGCAGCGATGTTGCTCCACTTGAAACCTTCGTCGCCCGACGGTGGGTTGCGAAAGTCGTAGACCTCATGGCCAGCCTCGCGCAAGGCAGCCACCACGCCTTCGTAGTACTGATTGCGCCAACTGCTGGCAACATAGATGTGATGCTTTGCCATAGATGCTTTGAGAAGTGTGTCGGGGATTAATCTGTTTGGCTTGAGCACCAATTACTTGCGCAGCTCCCAGTCTACATCGAAGTCGCTGCCTTCGTCGTTGACGGTGACGTCGTAGACGACATTCTCGCCGTTGAGCACGCCTTTCAGCACTCCTTTATAGTTCTTGCCGGTCTTCTCGCCTAGGTCGAACTCGGTGATTTCGAGTGTGTTGCCTTCTTGTTTCTCAGCGTCGACGATGGATTCCTGCACCTTTTCGGTGAGCTTTTTCTCTGACACGATGCATGCGTTGAACGTGAAGAGGGCTGCGCATGCAAACAGCATAGAAAGGATAATCTTTTTCATTTCTTTGTTGGGTTTTAATGGGTGATAGTCTGATGATGTTGCAAAGATACGAATAAGTGAGCGAAATGCAAAGTAAAAACAACAGTTTTTTGCTTTCATTTCTGAACGGAAGTATCTTCGGCGGAGCCAAAGATACACACAATTTTGCTGAAAGTGCAAAAAAATACGCCAGCCCATTTCACTGGACTGGCGTAAATAATGAGGATTACAAAGTGCGGGAGTTAGTCTACCTTGATGTCTTTGTTGACGTTCTTGCAGCCTACGAGGGCGTAGAACAGGATGTAGGCCACCATGGCCACCTGCAGCCAGTAGCTGAAGATTTCGCCGTTCTGCTTGGCAATGATGTCCTGCAGCCAGGGCATCAGACCACCACCGACAACCATCATCATGAAGATACCGGAGGCAGCCTCGGTGTACTTGCCCAGGCCTTCAACAGAGAGGTTGAAGATGCCACCCCACATGATCGACGTGCAGAGACCGCAAGCAGCAATGAAGAATACCTTCATAGGAACTGCATTACCCTTAATGGTGACGGCAACGCTCTCGGGCAGGAAGATGGCGATGAGCAGCAGGATGATGGCTACAGTTGACACACAAGTCATCTGTGTCTTCGTGCTCACCTTACCTGAAATCAGCGTCGAGGAGAAACGGCCGATGAGCATCATGAACCAGTAGCTGGCAGCAAGCGTGCCGCCGAGAGCTGCTGAGCCTTCGAAGCCCATGTTGGTGACGTAGAAGTTGAGCTGCATGGGGATACCGATCTCCACACCTACATAGAAGAAGATGGCGATGACGCCAAGGATGAGGTGACGGAAGCGCAGAGCACCCTTCATGGAGTCCATCAGCGACTCGCTTTCACCGAAGTTGGGCTCGGGAATGGTTACGCGGCTGATGATGATGAACGAGATGGCGAAGACTGCCATACCGATGAAGAGCAGAGGCGACACGTCGGTCATCGACGTATTCTCGGTGACAGTACCCACGAGCACACCGGCAAGCAGCGGGGTGAGGGTTGCGGTCAGCGAGTTCAGTGTGCCACCAATCTGGATGAGCTGGTTACCCTTGTTGCCACCGCCACCCAGCATGTTGAGCATGGGGTTCACAACGGTGTTCAGCATGCAGACGCAGAAGCCGCATACCAGTGCACCAAGCAGGTAGATGTAGAGGTTCAGAGCTACGACGGTGCCGCCGACCTCGTTCACCTTGATATCGTCGCCATAGATGCTGGAGAGGTACTGCAGGGCAAGACCTACGATACCAACGAGCAGGGCAGCGAGAGCAGTTTTCTTATAGCCGATTTTCTTCAGCAGCATACCCGAAGGAATACCCATGAAGAGGTAGGCCACGAAGTTCATCAGGTTACCCCAAGAAGCGGCGAACTCGTATTTGAAGCCCCAGATGTTGCCAAAGGGAGCTCCCATGTTCGTGACGAAGCTGATCATCGCGAAGATGAAACACATGGTGATAATCGCCACGAGGTTGGTGTTTTTGCTTGTACTCATTGTTAAATTTGCGATTTACGAATTTACGATTTACAATTCAATACTTAGCAGATCTTACGCGAACCATCGCTGATGACTACATCATAGACCTTCGGAGCCTTGCCATACTTCTCGTAGTACTTCTGGCAAGCCGTCTTGATGAACGGCTCATAGAGTTCGTCCTTGACGAGGTTGATGGTGCAACCGCCGAAGCCGCCACCCATGATACGCGAACCAGTCACGCCGCACTCCTTGGCAATGTCGTTGAGGAAGTCGAGCTCTTCGCAGCTCACCTCATACTCCTTCGACAGGCCTTCGTGGGTCTCGTACATCTTCTTGCCTACGGTCTCGTAGTCGCCTGCAACGAGGGCGTCGCAAACGGCCAGCACACGGTCCTTCTCGCCGAGCACGAAGTGTGCACGCTTGTAGTCCTCTTCGCCTACCTCCTGGCGCACTTCCTCAAGCTGCTCCCATGTGCAGTCGCGCAGAGTCTCGAACTTTCCTTCCGGATGCTTGGCGGCGATGTGCTTCACCACGTTCTCGCAAGAGTTGCGACGATCGTTGTAAGGCGAGCCGGCCAGCTCGTGCTTCACGCAGGAGTTGAGCAGAACAAGCTTGTAGCCCTGGGGGTTGAAGGGGAAGTATTCGAATTCACGCGAGCGGCAGTCGAGGCGCATCAGCTTGCCTTTCTGACCGAACACAGAAGCAAACTGGTCCATGATACCGCAGTTCACACCGCAGTAGTTGTGCTCCGTAGCCTGGCCGGCGAGCACCATGTCCCACTTCGAGACCTTGTTGTCACCGAAGAGGTCGTTCAGACCGCAAGCGAAGCAGCTCTCCATAGCAGCCGATGAAGACATACCGGCACCGAGGGGCACGTCGCCAGCGAAGGCAATGTTGTAACCCTTCACGGGAACACCCAGCTTCTCCATCTCGAGCGTGATGCCGTAGATGTAGCGAGCCCAAGAAGCGCGGGGGCCTTGTCCGTCGTGGAAGTCGAAGTCCACACGGTCCTTCAGGTCGATTGAGTAGGCGCGGATGGTGCTCTCAGTTCCGTTGGGGCGCATCTCAGCCATAATGCCTTTGTCGACGGCACCTGGGAATACGAAACCACCATTATAGTCGGTGTGCTCACCAATGAGGTTGATACGGCCCGGCGATGCATAGATGTTACCGGTCTTGCCATCGAAGTGCTTGATGAAGCGACTTCTTACGAATTCAATGTCCATAGCTTTTTAAGTTTTTAAATTATAGATTTGTGAAATTAAAAATGTCGGAAGTTTATTTGTCGATGCCAAACTTGTAGATGGTCTTCTGGCGATACTCCTGGCCCGGACGCAGCACAACGCTGGGGAAGTAGGGGCGGTTGGGAGAATCGGGGAAGTGCTGGCACTCGAAGCAGATGCCTGAGCGGCGGGGGAATGTGGCACCGTGCTGGCCTGCGTAGCCATCGGCCCAGTTGTCAGTGTAGAGTTGTACGCCCGGCTCGGTGGTGTAGACCTCCATGGTGCGTCCGCTCTTCGGCTCTACGAGGCGTGCGGCAAAGCTCAGCTCGCCCTCTTCGGCCTTGTTCAGCACATAGCAGTGGTCGTAGCCGGCACCATGCTTAATCTGCTCGTCGTCTGCATCGATGTCCTGACCCACGGGCTTCGGCTCGCGGAAGTCGAACGGTGTTCCCTTCACGAAGCGGATTTCGCCGGTGGGAATCGATGTGTCGTCGATGGGGAGATAGAAATCGGCGTTGATCTGACAGATCTGGTCGTCGATGGTGGGAGTGGGGTTGGCGATGCCCTGCAGCGAGAAGAATCCGTGGCTGGTGAGGTTCAGAATGGTCTTCTTGTTGGTCTGTGCCATATACTCGATGACGAGTTCGTTTTCATCGGTGAAAGTATATACAACCGTTACTTTCATCTCACCGGTATAACCCTCTTCACCATAAGGACTTACGTACTTCAGTACAAGTGTTTTATCATTCATCTGAAGGGCTTCCCAAACCTTGGCATTCCAACCTTTCAGACCACCATGCAGGGCGTTGGGACCATTGTTGATGGCGAGCTCATACTTCTTGCCGTTCAGCTGGAACTTGCCGCGGCAGATGCGGTTGCCATAGCGACCGATGAGCGTAGAGAGATAAGGCTCGGGGCTGTTGATGACTCCTTCGATGGTGTCGTGTCCCTGGATGACGTTGGCATAGTTGCCGTCGCGGTCGGGAACCATAATGGCTACGAGGGCGCCTCCGTAATTGGTGACGGCAACTTCATTGCCCAAACTGTTTTTCAGAATGTAAAGATCGGTTTGTTTGCCGTTGACAGTGGTCTGGAAGTCTTCGCGCTTCAGACCACAGAGATTCGCTGTTTCCATTGTGTTCATGATAGTTACAGTTTTTAGTTGATAAATACTATCCTGCAAAATAAGCAAAAAAAAACGACAATAGCAAACTTATTGTCAAAAAAGTGACTTTTCGCTTGCGTTAAAAACAATTAAAGACATTTTGTCAAGCGAAAATAGCGTGTTTTCTGTGGCATAAATTCCTCCTTTTTACAGCATTTTTGGAGTTTTTCTCCTGCAATGTTTTTGCACCCCAACTGCATTGCTTTCGTGCTCCAACTGCATTGCTTTTGGGTTCTAACTGCATTGCTTTTGGGTTCCAACTGCATTGCTTTTAGGCTCTAACTGCATTGCTTTTGGACTCCAAACTCATTGCTTTTGGGCCCTAACTGCATTGCTCTTGCAAGCCAATTGCATTGCTTTTGGAATTCAATGTGTAACGTTCTGATAATGAACGTGTTACGAGGATTTTTGAAAAATTGTTTTTTGTTGGTCGAGAGCTGCAGACCAGCAGATTCGTTGTCGATGAAGCAGCCTAAAAGTCGATGTCGGAAAGGAGGTCGGCGACTACGTAACTGCTACCGCCAACGAAGATGAAGTCGTCGGGATGGGCATCGGCGAAGGCGGCCTGGAAGGCTTGCGCAACGGTGGGATAAGTTTTGCCGTTGAGCTGATGGTGGCGAGCCAGTTCAGCCACGCGCTCTGCAGGAATGGCCCGGTGGGTGGATGCCTGCGTAAAATAGTAGCTTGCGTGCTTGGGCAACATGGCGAGAACGGTGTCGATGTCCTTGTCGTCGACCATTCCGAAGACGATGCGCAACTGCCGGCAAGGCTGCGACGTGATTTGCGGCGCAAGATATTGCCAGGCGGCAGGGTTGTGACCTGTGTCGCAAACGACGAGCGGCTGCTTGCGAAGAGTCTGCCAGCGGCCCATCAGCCCCGTATTTTGGCAGACGTGGGTGAGTGCTTGAGGAATAACAGAGGCAATGTCTTCGACGTTGTGCTTTTCTATTTCCTTCAATTGATTGGCCGCGCAAAGGATGGTCTGAAGGTTGCGGGTCTGGTAGCTGCCTTTAAGTTCGAAGTCGGGTAGGGGGGCAGGCCACGTGAAGTCTTCAGCATAGAAGATGGGCGCATGGACTTCCTGAGCCTTCTTCTCGAATACGGGTTTCGTCTCGGGAGTAGTCTCGCCAATGACGACGGGCACTCCCGGCTTGATGATACCAGCCTTCTCGGATGCTATCTCTGCAAGCGTTGAGCCAAGGAACTGCGTGTGGTCGAGGGCGATATTGGTGATGACACAGAGTTCCGGACGGATGATATTCGTGCAATCGAGCCGTCCACCTAATCCCACTTCGACAACTGCCACATCGACATTTGCATCGGCAAAGTACTTGAAAGCCAATGCAGTAGTGAGCTCAAAGAACGAGGGATAGAGAACGTCTTTGTGCTCGGGTGCTTGCTCATCGGCGCTATTCCAACGGATGAAGTCCTCAACAAACCTGATGACATAGTCTTCGCTGATGCACTCGCCGTTCACTCGGATGCGCTCGCGGAAGTCTACGAGGTGGGGCGAAGTGTACAACCCGACGCGCAGGCCTGCTTCCTGCAGGATGCTTGCTAGTGAGTGGGAAACGGAACCCTTGCCGTTGGTGCCTGCCACATGAATGGTTCTATAGTGCTCGTGGGGGTGTCCGTAGTGGGCGTCGAGGGCCTCGGTGGTTTGCAGACCAGGCTTATAGGCTGCCGCCCCGATGTGTTCAAACACCGGTGTGGCGTTGTAGAGATACTGTATGACTTCCTGATAGTTCATGGCCGATGGGTTTGTAAACGAATAATCGTGGATGATTTGTCGCCGGCCACCGTTGCGTGGCAAACGAGAAACAATCCACGATTCCTCTCTATTGTGTTGCAGTTGTTTTAATTGAAGTAGTTCTTGAACTTTTCAAAGATGGACTTCTTCGTCGAGGCATCACCCTTGAAGTTATCGCTATTGCGCAGCTCCTCAAGCACTTGGCGCTCGTGGCGGTCGAGGGTCTTCGGCACATAGACGCTCACTTGAACGACTAAGTCGCCGCGCCCACTGCCGTATCCTTGCACGGCAGGCAGTCCTTTGCCGCGCAGACGGAGGGTCTTTCCGGGCTGAGTGCCGGGCTCTATCTTTATTTTCACCTTGGTGCCCTCAATGGTTGGGATGTCTACCTCGCCACCCAAAGCCGCCGTCGGGAAGTCGAGCAGCAGGTTGTAGATGATGTCCTGGCCGTCGCGAACGAAGGTGTCGTTGGGCTCTTCCTCGACGTAGACTTGTATGTTGCCGGGCACTCCGTTGTGCGGGGCAGCGTTTCCCTTGCCGGGCACGTTTACAACCATACCCTCGGCAACGCCTGCGGGGATGTTGATTTCAACCACTTCCTCACCCTTCACGATGCCTTGTCCGCTGCAGTGGGGGCACTTGTTCTTGATGATGGTGCCTTCACCGTGACACGTCGGACACTCGCTCTGCGTCTGCATCATGCCAAGGATTGATCGAACGGTGCGAACGGTGTAGCCTTGTCCGTGACAGGTAGGACAGGTCTCGCTGCCGCTGCCTTTCTGGGCTCCGCTGCCGTTGCACTCCGAACACACGATGTCCTTTCTGACTTTGAACTTCTTGGTGACACCCGTGGAGATCTCCTGCAGCGTCAGACGTACCTTCAAGCGAAGGTCGGTGCCGCGATACTGGGCTCTCTGACCACCACCAAAGCCGCTGAAACCGCCAAAGCCACCACGTCCGCCGAAGACGTCGCCGAACATCGAGAAGATGTCGTCCATCGAGAATCCGCCTGCGCCAAAGCCTCCGAAGCCGCCGCCCATGTTGGGTCCGTCGAATCCGAACTGGTCGTACTGCTGGCGTTTCTGCTTGTCGCTGAGCACGCTGTATGCCTCGGCAGCCTCCTTGAACTTCTCTTCGGCTGTCTTGTCACCAGGGTTTCTGTCAGGGTGGTATTTGATGGCGATTTTGCGATAGGCTTTCTTGATTTCGTCTTCGCTGGCCTTCTTGTCTACACCAAGTACTTCGTAGTAATCTCTCTTTGCCATTCTGTATTTGGTAATTTATTGACCTACAGCGACTTTCGCGTGTCGGATGACTTTATCGTTCAGCATGTATCCTGTCTGTACGCAGTCGATGACCTTGCCCTTCTTGTCGTCGCCCATACCGGGAACCATCGCGATGGCTTCGTGGTAGTCAACGTCGAAATCCTGATCCTGTGTCTCGATTTTCTTGACACCGAGGCTTTCGAGGGTCTTAATGAATTTCTTGAAGATGAGTTCCATGCCTTCCTTGATGGCGGCAGGATCGTCGGTGTGCGTGTCGGCAAGTGCGCGCTCAAAGTCGTCGAGCACGGGCAGGATGGCGGTAATCGTCTTCTCGCCGCCGTTGAGGATGAGCTCTGCCTTTTCCTTCAGCGTGCGCTTCTTGTAGTTTTCAAATTCTGCGATGGTGCGAAGCAACTGGTCCTTGAGCTTGGCAATCTCGTCGAGGGCAGCGTCGAGCGGGTCTTTCTCTTCCTGCTCCTGCTCTTTCTCGGGTTCAGCTGCAGCTTCGTCGACTTGTGCTTGCTCGTTGGCAGTCTCTTCGTTTACGTTCTCAGAAGCCTGCGAGGCGTTCTGCTGTTCCTCTTCCTGGCTTCCGTCTTCGATATTGATAGTTCTTTCTTCGTCCATAGTTTTTTGTTTTTTGTTCCTAAAAAATCTCATACAAATAATGTGCCAATGTCGGTTGGCAGGAACGATTAGTTATCAATTTTCAGTCATTAATAGCCGTTTTTCAACGCAAAATGGTTGATTGACGACTATTAATGGCCGATTTACGAATCTTAATTGTTATACATGCGGGCTTTCTGCTCCTTGATCTGCTCGTCGTAGATGTAGTCATCGTAGTCCATCAGCTTGTCGATGGTGCCTTTGGGCGTGAGCTCGATGATGCGGTCGGCGACGGTCTGGATAAACTCATGGTCGTGGGAAGCAAACAGAATGTTTCCCTTGAACTGAATAAGGTTGTTGTTGAAAGCCTGAATCGACTCGAGGTCGAGGTGGTTGGTAGGTGTGTCGAGGATGAGGCAGTTGGCGTTCTTCAGCTGCATGCGGGCAATCATGCATCGCATCTTCTCACCTCCGGAGAGCACGTTCACCTTCTTCTCTACTTCCTCCTGCTTGAACAGCATGCGGCCCAGGTAGCCTTTCATCACCACTTCGTTGCCGGGACCATACTGCGAGAGCCAGTCCACCAGATTCAGGTCGCTCTGGAAGAACTCGGTGTTGTCGAGTGGGAGATAGGCGGTAGTGATGGTGACGCCCCACTTGAAAGTGCCGGCGTCAGCCTGACGATTGCCGTTAATGATTTCGAAGAGTGCCGTCATTGCCTTCGGGTTGTGCGAGAGGAAGACGGTCTTCTGGCCGTGCTCAATGTTGAACGACACGTTGTCGAAAAGGACGGTGCCGTCGGTGTCTACAGCCTTCAGACCTTCCACCTCGAGAATCTGGTTGCCCGGTTCGCGCTCCATCTGGAAGATGATGCCGGGATACTTGCGGCTTGAGGGACGAATTTCTTCAACATTGAGTTTCTCGAGCATCTTCTTGCGCGAGGTGGTTTGCTTCGACTTTGCCACATTGGCAGAGAATCGGCGGATGAATTCTTCCAGCTGCTTGCGCTTCTCCTCAGCTTTCATGCGCTGGTTCTGAGCCTGACGCAAGGCAAGCTGCGACGACTCATACCAGAACGAGTAGTTACCTGAGAAGACGGTAACCTTGCCGAAGTCGATGTCGACGGTCTGCGTGGAGACGGCATCGAGGAAGTGACGGTCGTGGCTGACGACGAGTACACATTGCTCGAGCGAACTCAGGTATTCCTCCAGCCACTGAACGGTGTCGAGGTCGAGGTCGTTGGTAGGCTCGTCGAGCAGCAGGTTGTCGGGGTGTCCGAAGAGTGCTTTTGCCAACATCACGCGAACCTTCTCGTTGTTCGAGAGCTCCGACATCTGTTTGTAGTGCTGGGCCTCTTTCACACCCAGGTTCTGCAGCAGCTGAGCAGCCTCGCTTTCAGCCTCCCAGCCATTCATCTCGGCAAACTTCAGCTCCAAGTCGGCAGCGCGATTGCCGTCCTCCTCGCTCATCTCGGGCTTCGCATAGAGGGCCTCGCGCTCCTTCATGTTCTCCCAAAGAGGCTGGTGTCCCATCAGCACCGTGTCCATAACGGTGAATTCATCATACTTGAAGTGGTCCTGCGAGAGTACCGACAGGCGTTCGCCAACGCCCAGTTCCACCGTACCCTTGTTGGGTTCCAGCTCACCGCTGATGGCCTTAAGCAGCGTCGATTTTCCTGCTCCGTTGGCACCGATGATACCGTAGATGTTACCACTTGTGAACTTGATGTTTACGTCTTTGTAGAGTACGCGCTTTCCGAATTGGATGGCAAGGTTTGTGACTGTGATCATATTGTTTTATACCTTATTATTATTGTGGGTGCAAAGTTACGAAAAATCGAGCGCAGAACAAAAGAAACTTGTTTCTTTTTTATGCCGAGATGAAGTAAGTTCGCGACTTTAGTCGCAAAGTTACGAAAAATCGAGTGAAAAGCCAAACTAATTTGAACTTTTCCGAGTAATAAGTAAGTTCGGCGGAGCTAAAGTTACTATTTTTTTCTCGAATAAACAAATGATAGAGATGATTATTCCCCCTTTGCCTTTTTAAAGGAGGGCAGGGAGGTGAGAACAAAAAAACCGCCAGGTCTTGGACCCAGCGGTATTCTCTCACTTTTTCAGTTCGAGCTCTGATTACTCAGCTACAGCAGCAGCAGTGTCAACAGCGGCAGTGTCAACAACGGTGGTGTCAACAACGGTGGTGTCAACCACTGCGGTGTCTTCTACGACCTCGGCGGGCTTCTGAGCGTTACCGCAAGATGCGAACGAGATAGCTGCCATTGCTACGAACATAAAAACTAATTTCTTCATTTTCTTTGCTTTTTTAAATCTGTAAAACAATCATTTGTTTATTAAAACGCTGCAAAGGTAAGCATTTTTTTGATACGTTGTACTTTTTTTTGCGACTTTTTTTTGCCGATTTTGTAACTTTTTTGCAACGCATTGATAATCAATACTTTATGAATTGCAAAAAATAGTTAATTATTTTGTGTTCCCACACAACACGTCGAAAAAGGGCGTTTTTTGCATTTTGCCGGCTATGTCGTTTCGAAAAAAAATGCTGGTGCATGCAGGCCACTTCGCAACTTTTTTGTACCTTTGCAGTGGTTTGCCATTCTGTGCAGGCCATAAGCGCTATATATATAAATAAGGTGTAAGCAAAAACATGATCGATACATCAGTCTTTCAGGGCAAGAGTGCGGCTTACTTCACGCTGGGTTGCAAGTTGAATTTTTCTGAGACGTCTACCTTCGCGCAGATGCTCCAGCAACTCGGAGTGAGGACAGCTGGCAAGGGGGAGCAGGCCGATATCTGCCTCATCAACACCTGTTCGGTGACGGAGGTGGCCGACCACAAGTGCCGGCAGGCCATTCATCGCATGGTGAGAAACCACCCCAATGCCTTCGTGGTCGTCACGGGGTGCTACGCCCAGTTGGAACCGCATGCCGTCGGCAACATCGAGGGCGTCGACCTGGTGCTGGGGTCAAACGAGAAAGCCTCACTCGTGCAGTTTCTGAACGACGCGTGGACGTCGGCCCCCAGCCAGAAGCCCAAGGTGCATGCCGTAGAGAAGACGCGCGACATCAAGACCTTTGCACCGTCGTGCTCGCGTGGAAACCGCACCCGTTATTTCCTGAAGGTTCAGGATGGCTGCGACTACTTCTGCACCTATTGTACCATTCCTTTTGCCCGTGGCTTCTCGCGCAATCCCAGCATTGCATCACTCGTTGAGCAGGCTCGCCAGGCAGCAAGCGAAGGCGGCAAAGAGATTGTGCTGACGGGTGTGAACATCGGCGACTTTGGCCATACCACTGGCGAGTCGTTCCTCGATTTGGTGAAGGCACTTGACGAAGTTGAAGGAATCAGCCGTTTCCGCATCAGCAGTTTGGAGCCGAACCTCCTAACCGACGAACTCATTGAGTTCTGTGCGACAAGTCAGCGATTTATGCCTCATTTCCATATCCCTTTGCAGAGTGGAAGCGACGAGGTGCTGCGGCTGATGCATCGCCGATACGACAAGGCGCTCTTCGCTCATAAGATACAACTCATCAAAGAGCGTATGCCAGATGCTTTCATAGGGGTTGATGTGATGGTGGGCACACGTGGCGAGACGCCTGAGTACTTTGAGGAGTGCTACGACTTCCTCCGTTCGCTCGATGTCACCCAGTTGCATGTGTTCCCCTATTCAGAGCGACCGGGAACAGCAGCGCTCCGCATCCCCTATGTTGTTTCCGATCAGGACAAGAAGTTGCGTTCGCATCGTCTGTTGCAACTCTCCGACGAGAAGACGCAGGCGTTTTACTCTCGCCATATCGGTCAGACAGCCGAAGTGCTCTTCGAGAAAGCACCTCGTGGCAGGGCCATGCATGGGTTTACGAGAAACTATATTCGTGTGGAACTTCCTCCTCAGGAAGCGCGCGAAGAGTATGATAACCAGCTGATGACGGTCCTTCTGGGTGACTTCAATCACGACAAAACGGCATTGATGGGCAAGGTGACAAAGTAACAAGGTAACAAGGTAACAAAGTAACAAGGTAACAAAGTGACAAGGTAACAAAGGAGCACGAGATGAAAACAGCCATCGTAATATTAAACTGGAATGGACGGAAGATGCTGGAGCAGTATCTGCCTTCAGTGCTTGAGTATTCATGCGACGAAGCAACGGTCGTTGTAGCTGATAATGCTTCGACAGACGACTCGTTGACATTCCTGAACGCCCGTTATCCCCAGATACAAACTATAGTTCTCGACCAGAACTACGGGTTTGCAGAAGGCTACAACCGTGCGCTGAAACAGGTGGAGGCCGAATATTATGTGTTGCTGAATAGCGACGTGGAGGTCACCCCTCACTGGCTCAGTCCGCTGATAGCATATATGGACTCCCACGCGGAAGTGGCAGCCTGTCAGCCGAAGTTGCTTTCCTATGTCATCAAGGAGAAATTCGAGTATGCGGGTGCTTCGGGTGGCTACCTCGACCGCTATGGCTATCCGTTCTGTCGCGGCCGACTCTTCGATGCTGTTGAAACCGACCGCGGGCAGTATGACGATACTGCAGAGGTGCTGTGGGCGACGGGTGCCTGCTTGTTCATCCGCTCTGAAGACTACTGGCGTGTCGGTGGCCTCGACGGTCGTTTCTTTGCCCATTGCGAGGAGATAGACCTTTGCTGGCGGTTGAACATCGTGGGTCGCAAGGTGGTCTGTCTGCCTGAGAGCAAGGTTTATCATCTCGGTGGAGGTACGTTGCCGAAAGGCAATCCGATGAAGACGTTTCTCAACTTCCGCAATAACCTCACAATGCTTTACAAGTGCTTGCCAGAGGACGAATTGAAGCATGTGATGCGTTGGCGCTGGTTCCTCGACTACCTTGCCGCTTGGCAGACACTCATCCTGAACCGCAACCTCGGTGACTTCAAAGCCATCTATCGTGCTCGCCGGGCCTTCAAGCATTGGAAGAAAGACTTCGCTGCCGATCGTGCCAGCATCCAGCAGGCTCGTGTCATCGCCGACATTCCTGTTCGCAAACATTTCTCGCTGCTTTGGCAGTTCTATGCCAAAGGCATCCACCGCTACTCCGAATTGCCCTAACGTCTGGCCGCCAACATGTTGACAAACCATTTGTGACAATTGTGACAATTGGACAGTCGATTTTTACACGCTTCAGAAGGCGGGAGGAGAAGAAAGAGTAATAAATAGTTAAATAAGTATATAAATATGTTAATATATATATAATATTATAATGATTATTATTCAATAATTATTCATTAATTATTCTATTTTATTTGTATATCTATTCCATCCTCCGCGCGATGTGTGCAAAAATGATTGTCACAATTGTCACAATTGTCACACTCTAGGGAGCTGATGGACGTGAAACCGTTCCTTGTGAGCTAGAGCTATGCTCCGTATGTTCTAGAGCTATGCTCCGTATCGGCTAAAGCATAGCTCCGTATCGGATAGAGCATAACTCTGAAAAGAATAAAGATGGTAATAAGGCTAAATCCAGTTATGCGATACGTCGCATCCCTACATTTTGGGGGATAAATTCAATGTGGTTTCGAAAAAAATATATAGTTTCTCTTAAATTTTTTCGGATTTCTTTCTATATTATAGATGTGACTTATTAATAAAGTTGTATGCAGGCTGACAGGCCAAACAAATAGACGTTTTGAATTTATTAACAAATGATTAAAAATGATGGAGATGAAAGAGAACAAGAAAATCGTAGTTTACGTTGACTTAGACAACACTATTGCCGATTTTCAGTCGGGTGTAGATGCTTTTCCTGCCGAGGTAAGGGCACAATATGGAAAGGACGGGAATGGTAAGGATCACTCCGATGAGATACCTGGACTTTTCTCAAAGATGAAGGAGATAGACGGCGCAAAGGAAGGTTTCCAGTTCTTGGCTGATCATTTCGATACCTATATCCTCTCAACCGCTCCCTGGAATAATCCTTCTGCTTGGTGCGATAAGTTGGAGTGGGTGAAGACTCACTTAGGCCCAGCCGTCAAGAAGCGGCTCATCCTCTCACACCACAAGGACCTGCTCCGAGGCGATTACATCATCGACGACAGCACAAATAACGGGGTTGCCGATTTTCAGGGCGTCCATATTCATTTCGGTTCGCCAGAGTTTCCAAACTGGCAGACTGTCATCGATTATTTCCAGCGCCTTTTATGAGAAAAGACAAGTGGGGGTTAAAAAGTATATACCCCCTTTGCAATTTAACCAGATTCTAAAAAGGTTAAAGCATATTATTGCTTATTGCTATGGCCTTTGTTGTTGCCTTTGCCTTTGTGATTGCCCTTATTCTCGCCTTTGCTTTTCTGGTTGCCTTTATTCTCGCCTTTGCCAAATCCCTTGTGGTTGCCCTTTCCGCTGCTTTTCCGATTCCTCTTTCCCCAACGTCCGTGGCCTTTTCCTTTGCCATTAGCGCGTGGCGCTGCCTTGTACTCCGGTCCTTCGCCGATGCCGTCGGGTAGGGGATTCTTGGTGACCTCGCGCTCGAGGAAACGCTCTATCTGAAGGAAATAGCGGATGTCTTCCTCGCTGATGAAGGTGACGGCCTTGCCATCGCGCTCAGCACGAGCGGTGCGGCCGATGCGGTGAACATAGTCTTCGGCGTCGCGTGGCACATCGTAGTTCAAGACCATTGCAATGTCGTCGATGTCGATGCCTCGCGAGAGAATGTCGGTGGCGACGAGCACATCGACTTGTCCACTCTTGAAACGGAACATCATCTCGTCGCGCTCGGCTTGCGTGAGGTCGCTGTGCATCTGTCCGGCATTGATTTTCATGCGAAGCAGGGCATGATAGACATCTTTCACCTTATTGATTTTACCAGCGAAGATGATTACACGCTTCAAATCGCCCTGCTTGAACATCGCCTCAACGATCTTCAGTTTCTGAGCCTCGTAGCACACGTATGCCGACTGCTGAATCTTCTCGGCGGGCTTGCTCACGGCAATCTTCACTTCTACGGGATTCTTCAGCAGCGTCTTGGCCAGTTGTTCAATCTTGTCGGGCATCGTAGCAGAGAACATCACCGTCTGACAAGTCTTGGGCAGGAAACTTGCAATCTTCAAGATGTCGTCGGAGAAGCCCATGTCGAGCATGCGGTCAGCCTCGTCGAGAACGAAGAAACTCACTTTCGACATATCGACATTGTCCATCGTCAGGTGTGAGATGAATCGTCCCGGTGTGGCGATGATGACCGATGCTCCCGTCTTCAGCGCGTTGAGTTCCTGATAGTAGCGGTTGCCGTCGTTACCGCCATAGACAGCTACGGAGCTGACGTTAGGAAGGTAGTAACCGAAGCCCTGCATGGCTTGGTCGATCTGCTGTGCGAGCTCGCGAGTGGGAGCCATGATGACGCAGTTGATAGCCTCTTGCGGAAATTCGATGTGTCGTCCGTCGGGAAAGTCTACGTAGCCGTCGTCGAGCATGGAGAGAATGGGCAGCAGATAGGCAGCGGTCTTGCCGGTTCCTGTCTGTGCCACGCCGAGGACATCGCGTCCGTTGAGCATCTCCGGAATGCATTTCTCTTGTATGGGCGTCATTTCCTCGAAGCGCATGTCGTAGAGCGCGTCGAGGATATTATCATTCAGATATGTTTCTTCAAATGTCATTTAATTTACGATTTAGTAATTTACGTTCAATCTTATAGTTTTAGCTGTTTTGGTCCTCTACGGAAATGTTTATTCCGTAAACGGTGAATCAATTCGGTGCATGCCTATAGCAGAAGTATGCAACGAATGCGAAGATGATGTTTGGCGTCCATGCAGCGAGCATCGGCGGGAAGCTGGCGTTGATAGCAAACGTTGAAGAGATGGTTTGCAACATGATGTATGTAAAACTCAGTGCCAGACCGATGCCCAGATAAAGCCCCATACCACCTTTTCTCTTTCGTGACGAAAGCGACAGACCGATGATTGTCAGGATGAACGAGGCAAACGATGCCGCGATGCGTTTGTGGTACTCCACTTGGTATTGCACGACGTTGCTACTACCTCGGTCAATCTGCTTGGAGATGTAGTCGTAGAGCTCCGGGCTCGTGAACGTCTCTTGCTGGCCTTTCGAGTAGACCAGGTCGGCCGGCTCCATGATGATAACTGTGTCGCGCTGTGCCCCGCTAGTGATGTGCTCGCGCAGTCCTTTGAGCTGGCGAATCTTCCAGTTGCGCACCTTCCACTTGTACTTCGTGTCGGAGATGGTGTCGTACTGTATGTCGGTAGCCGTCATGTGGCTGACGAGTTTCTTGTTCTCGAACTTGTCGAGCGAGAATCCGTAGCCTTTCTTGCTGGTGTTGTCGTAGTGCTGGATATAGGCGATGACGCCTTGTCCCACCTGCAACTGCACGTTGTCGGCTGCCGTGTTCTTCTTTTTGTTCTTGTAGGTGGTCTCGAAGTTCTGGCGTATGATAGTGCCGTGCGGGATGACGTAAGCACTCAAGTAATACGACAGCAACGAGATGAACACACACGACATCATGTAGGGTCGCATGAGTCGCTTGAACGACACGCCTGCGGCCAGCATGGCGATAATCTCGGAGTTGCCTGCGAGCTTCGATGTGAAGAAGATCACGGAGATGAAGACGAAGAGCGGCGAGAACAGATTGGCGAAGTATGGGATGAAGTTCGCGTAGTAGTCGAACACGATGGCTTTCAGCGGTGCGTGATACTGCGTGAACTTTGCCAAGTGCTCGTTCACGTCGAACACGATGGCGATGGAGATAATCAGGATGATGGAGAAGAAATAGGTGCCGATGAACTTCTTGATGATATACCAGTCGAGCCGTTTGATGAAGGTGGGCTTGAGCTTCTTCAACAAACGACCGAGCCAGCCGAAGTGCTTCTGCATCCATCGGCCGATCTTCAAAAGTCTGCGGCGTCGTCTTATCTTTCTGTATTCCATTTCTCTTTGTATTGCTATACTACACTCTGCGTCCCAGGTCGTCGATGACGCTGCGCTTCCATTGGGTGAAATCACCCTGTTCGATGTGGTGTCGGGCATCGCCCACGAGTCGCAGATAGAACGCCAGATTGTGAATCGATGCTATCTGCATGGCCAGCAGCTCTTGCGCCTTGAAGAGATGGTGCAGATAGGCTTTCGTGTGAATACGGTCGATCTCGCATCCGTCTTCATCGATGGGTGAGAAGTCGTATTCCCACTTTTTGTTGCGCATGTTCATCGTGCCGTGATAGGTGAAGAGCATCGCATTACGGCCGTTGCGGGTAGGCATCACGCAATCAAACATGTCGACACCACGCTCGATGGCTTCGAGGATGTTCTGTGGCGTGCCTACACCCATGAGGTAGCGAGGGCGGTCCTTAGGCAAGATGTCGTTGACCACCTCTATCATCTCGTACATCACCTCCGTAGGCTCGCCGACAGCCAGACCTCCGATGGCGTTTCCGTCGGCACCCTTGTCGGCAACATGCTTGGCAGCCTCCTGGCGCAGGTCTTTATAAGTGCAGCCCTGCACGATGGGGAACAGACTTTGGTGGTAGCCATAGAGCGGCTCCGTCTCGTTGAAGCGCTTGATGCAACGATCGAGCCAGCGCTGTGTCAGTCCAAGCGACTTCTTTGCATACTGGTAGTCGCTTTGTCCGGGAGGACATTCGTCGAGAGCCATCATGATATCGGCGCCGATGATGCGTTCCGTATCCATCACGTTCTCAGGAGTGAAGATATGCTTCGACCCGTCGATGTGGCTACGGAACTCGCAGCCCTCTTCGCGCAGCTTGCGGATACCTGTCAGCGAGAACACCTGGAAGCCGCCGGAGTCGGTGAGGATGGGGCGGTCCCACGTGTTGAACTTGTGCAGTCCTCCAGCCTTGTGAAGAATGTCGAGACCCGGACGCAGATACAGGTGATAGGTGTTTCCAAGGATGATCTGTGCCTGCACCTGTTCGCGCAGTTCAGAGAAGTGCACGCCCTTCACCGAGCCGCATGTCCCTACGGGCATGAAGATAGGTGTCTTGATTTGTCCGTGATCGGTGGTTATCAAGCCGGTGCGTGCCTCTGAGGCGGGGTCGGTATGCTGTAGTTCAAATGTCATTCTTTAGAATTCTTTTCTTCTTCAATCTTAAACTCGATGGGGTGGGCAACAAGCTCGTCGGTAAGGGCAAACTGCCAGACGTCCTGTACGTTCTCTACATAGTGGAACTCCACGCCCTGCAGGTATATCTCAGGAATCTCGTCGATGTCCTTCTTGTTGTCGCGACACATCACGATATCAGTGATGCCTGCGCGTTTGGCAGCCAGGATTTTCTCCTTGATGCCACCAACGGGCAGTACCTTGCCTCGAAGCGTAATCTCACCGGTCATCGCCGTGTTCTTTCTCACCTTGCGCTGGGTGAGGGCCGAGGCTATTGATGTGGCGATGGTGATACCAGCCGACGGTCCGTCCTTGGGTGTTGCACCCTCTGGTACGTGGATGTGAATATTCCATTGGTCGAAAATGCGGTAGTCGATGCCAAGGGTGTCGACGTGGGCTTTCACATATTCCAGGGCGATGACGGCCGACTCTTTCATCACGTCGCCGAGGTTACCCGTCAGCGTGAGCTTGCCGGCTTTGCCCTTCGAGAGCGAAGTCTCGATGAAGAGAATCTCGCCGCCGACACTCGTCCACGCCAGTCCAGTCACCACGCCTGCATAGTCGTTGCCCTGATAGATGTCGCGATAGAACGGCGGCTTGCCCAGCAGGTCTTCAATCTGTGCGGGTGTGATTTTCTCGAAGGGCAGGACCAAGTCGCGTGCCTTCATGAATGCCATCTTGCGCAAGGCCTTGTTCACCTGCTTCTCCAGCTGGCGCACACCGCTTTCACGCGTGTACTGCTCGATGATCTTCTCGATGGCGGCCTTGTTGAACTTCGGATAGACGGTGGTGTGCTTCGTCTTCAAACCTGTGTTCTCCAGCTCACGAGGGATGAGGTGCCGCTTGGCAATCTCAATCTTCTCCTCCGTGATGTAGCCGCTCACCTCGATGATTTCCATACGGTCGAGCAAGGGCTTGGGAATGGTTCCGAGGTTGTTAGCTGTTGCGATGAAGAGCACCTTTGAGAGGTCGTAGTCAACATCGAGGTAGTTGTCGTGGAATGCCGAGTTCTGCTCAGGGTCGAGCACTTCGAGCATCGCCGATGCCGGGTCGCCGTTGATGGTGTGCTGTGTGATCTTGTCGATTTCGTCGAGGATGAATACCGGGTTCGACGATCCAGCCTTTTGAATTGACTTGATGATACGACCGGGCATAGCTCCCACATAGGTGCGGCGATGTCCGCGAATCTCGCTCTCGTCGTGCAGACCACCCAGGCTCACTCGCACGTACTTGCGCTTCATAGCGGCGGCAATCGACTTGCCCAACGATGTCTTGCCTACGCCCGGAGGGCCATAGAGGCAGATGATAGGACTCTTCAGGTCGCCACGCAGTTGCAGCACGGCCATGTATTCCAGAATGCGCTCCTTCACCTTCTCCATACCGTAGTGGTCGTGGTCGAGAATCTTCTGCGCACGCTTCAAGTCGAGGTTATCGTGCGTGTACTCGCCCCAAGGCAGGTTCACCATCGTCTGCAGATAGTTCATCTGCACGCTGTATTCCGGTCCTTGCGGGTTGAGCATATCGAGTTTGTCGAGTTCCTTGAAGAACACTTTCTCGACATCCTCGGGCCAGTTCTTGCCAAGCGCTTTCGTCTCAAGCTCATGTCGTTCGGGCGAACCGTCACCGTTGCCCAGCTCTTCCTTGATGTTCTTGATTTGCTGCTGCAGGAAGTACTCGCGCTGCTGCTCGTCGATGTCCTCGCGCGTCTTGGTGCGGATGTCCTGTCTGAGCTGTAGCAGCTGTATTTCCTTGTTGAGCGTTTTCAGCACGATGATCACTCGGTCCATCATGGAATCGGCCTGAAGCATCTTCATCTTATCTCCCACGCTGAACGGCAGGTTGGTGCAGATGAAGTTCATGATGAGCACATTGTTCTGAATGTTGTTCAGGGCAAACTGCGACTCATCGGGTATGTCCTCATTCTGATGAATGTATTCAACAGTCTTGGCACGAAGGTCTTCGATGGCCGTGCGCCACGATTTGTCGCGAGCGTCGGGCATCTCCTCAGGTAAAAGTGTCGTCGTACCAACGAGGTAGGGACGATGTCGTGTGATGCTATCGAGATGGCAGCGACCGAGAGCCTGCACAATCACGGTGATGTGGTCTTGCGGTCCCGGCATATCGATGACGCGCGCGAGTTTTGCATAAACGCCATATTCGTGCAGGTCTTTCTGTACCGGTTGTTCAATGTCGGTATTCTTCTGACAGAACACACCAAATATTTGCTCCGGGTTGTCCTTGAGCTTTTCCACCAGGTTGACGCTTGATTCGCGACCGATAATGATGGGAATAATTACACCGGGAAAGAGTACGATATTGCGTGTAGCGAGGATAGGCAATGGTCCCTCGACTTTCGTTTCAAAAAGAGTGGAGATGTCGCCGTCGTAGTCGGCAATCATCTGTATGGATGTATTTGTTTTTGCCATTTTTCCTTTCTTGCCTTTCTTCTTGTCAGTCTTGTTGTTGTCCTTACTTTCTTCTGTTTTCTTTTTCTATTGCGTCTTTGAGCGTGCAAAGGTACAAAAAAAACTTGGAATAACGGCCTCGCGACTGCCAATTTTATTTAATAATGTGTAAGAAAAAGCTAAAACGTGGCAATAATCTGCGAAAACGCCCGTTTTCACTGATGGCAAAGGCTTTGATAAAGGACATTTCATGTCTTCATTAGGGAGCAATCGCTATGTTTACGTTTAAGCAATTTCACATTGAGCAAGACCGGACGGCCATGAAGGTTGGCACCGACGGAGTGCTACTGGGGGCATGGGCTGAGGGTGGGCGCACCATCCTCGATATCGGCACGGGCACAGGCCTCGTGGCGCTAATGATGGCGCAACGATTTGAAGATGCGCAAGTCGTTGGAATCGACATCGACCTAGATGCCTCAGAACAAGCTCGTGAAAATGTGGCGGCGTCGCCTTTTGCCTCCCGTATCAGCATCCTTCATACTTCCTTGCAGGCTTTCAAGACTGAGAGAAAATTCGATGCAATTGTCTCGAATCCACCGTATTTCGAGCATAGCCTGAAGAATCCGGATGCCGCTCGCGCCGCTGCTCGTCATGCCGACTCGTTGCCCTTTGCCGACCTTTTCAGTGGCGTCAGTCGATTACTTGCCGACGAGGGTGTTTTCTCGGCTATCGTTCCCATGGATTGTGTGGAGCGTTTCTGCTCTGAAGCCTATCTGTCAGGATTCTTTCTCTTGCGTCGCTACGATGTGAAAACCACGCCACGTAAACCATCCAAGCGTTGTTTGGTTGCATTCTGTCGCCGCCGGCCCAATGTGTTCGACCGACAGGAAGTATGTTTGATGGATGAAGGTGGCGTGCGTTCTGCTTGGTATGCGGCACTCACAAAAGAGTTTTATTTGTAAGGCAGCAGAGCTGCGTGTAAGGTCCTTCGGACGAGTAAGGCGCCTGCGGCGTGTGTAAAGTGCTCCGCACGTGTAAGGAATTATTGTTCCTTAACGGTTTAGTTTTCGTTGCAGCACCTTACTTAATGCCAAGACGTGGCGACGCTGCTTTGTGAGGTCGTCGCGTACGATGTTGATTTCGCTGAATATTTCGCTGGCTGCACTCTGCAAGGCGTTCGGCCGGCGCTGGCTCTTGTCGGCATCGGGGTTGACGACGACGCGTATGCCCTTCGATTTCAGTTCGATGTCGACATCGGCATCAGTCATGACAGGGTCGCCGTCGTAGTGAATGTAGCCCGCCTGCTTGCGGTGAATGTGTAGACGCTTGCACTTGAAAGTCTTGATTTTTGAATTCTTGTCGAGTGTCTTGTTGAACATCTCGATGCTGATTTGCGGTGCCTCGATTACATCGAAGGGTTCCATGATGATGACGTCGAGCAAGCCGTCGCTCATTGAGGCTTGCGGTGCAATATAGGCGTTGTTGCCATATTGAGACGCGTTGGCACAAGAGATGAGGAATGCCTTAGCACGTGTGGTGCCGGTTTCGTCCTGTATCTCGTAGGTCTCGGGTTTGTATTTCAGTCCTTCGCGCAGCACGTTCTCAACATAGGTGATAGGTCCGCGCTTGCCTGCCTCAGCGAACTTATGGCTGACAAACGCATCGAAGCCCATGCCGCAGGTACAGAAGAACGGATGGCCGTTGATGATTCCGTAGTCGAGTTCGTGAATTTCACAACTGTTGATGATCTCAATCGACTTCTTCAGGTTCATCGGAAGCAGCAGGTGGCGGGCCAATCCGTTGCCGGAACCGCAGGGAATGATGCCGAGTGCAGTCTGCGAATGCACGATGGCGCGTGCCACTTCGTTTACCGTTCCGTCGCCGCCAATGGCAACGACGATATCGACACCTTGCTCCATTGCCTCACGGGCAATCTCGCTGGCGTGTCCGGCATACTCAGTCATCCTTAGCTCATAGCTGAACTGATCGTGGTCTATCGTTTTTTCGATGAGCTCTGGGATGCCTGCCTTGTTCTGCGTTCCCGATATGGGGTTCATGATGAAAACGATCCTTTTCATGCTGCAAAGGTACAAAAAAGTTTATAGTTCATAGTTCAAAGTTCAAAGTTTTTTAGTGAAAAAGAAAGATTTCTTTGAAAAAAGGATTTTATTAACAAAATTTTTTGTACCTTTGCAGCCTGAATGTTTAATTTGTAGATTTTCTACACCTATTCTTTATAATGGGACAACTACAAGAAAGATACAAAAGTTACCGTCGTCCGCAGAAGTATGCTGAGCAGGGAATATACCCTTATTTCCGTGCTATCACGAGCAAACAAGGTACTGAAGTGGAGATGGACGGTCACCATGTTCTGATGTTCGGCTCGAATGCCTATACTGGTCTTACGGGCGATGAGCGTATCATAGCAAAAGCCAAAGAGGCACTCGACAAATATGGTTCTGGTTGTGCAGGTAGTCGATTCTTGAATGGAACACTCGACTTACATGAGCAACTGGAGAAAGAACTTGCTGAATTCGTTCACAAAGAGGGCTCCATGTGCTTCTCTACCGGATTCTCGGTCAACCAAGGCGTGATTCCTGCCTTGCTTGGCAAGGACGACTATGTGATCTGCGACGACCGCGATCACGCTAGTATCGTTGATGGACGCCGTCTGTCGTTTGCCAAGCAGCTGCACTACAAGCACAACGATATGGCAGATTTGGAACGCGTGTTGCAGAAGCTGCCGGAAGAGGCCGTGAAGCTGATTGTTGTAGATGGCGTGTTCTCAATGGAAGGCGACCTCTGCAATCTGCCTGCAATCGTTGAGCTGAAGCACAAGTATAACTGTTCGATCATGGTGGATGAAGCCCACGGCATCGGCGTCTTTGGTAAGCAGGGACGTGGCGTGTGCGATCACTTCGGCCTTACCGATGAGGTGGATCTTATCATGGGAACGTTCTCGAAGTCGCTTGCCTCAATTGGTGGATTCATCGCTGCCGACTTCGACACCATCAACTGGCTGCGCCATACCTGCCGCACCTACATCTTCAGCGCTTCAAACACACCTGCGGCTACTGCTGCTGCTATGGAGGCGTTGCACATCATCCAGCAGGAGCCGGAGCGCATCGAGCGCCTTTGGGATGTCACTCGTTATGCCCTGAAGCGTTTCCGTGAGGAAGGTTTCGAGATTGGTGACACCGAAAGCCCGATTATCCCACTCTACGTGCGCGATGTCGACAAGACGTTCCTCGTGACGGCGCTGGCCTACAATGCCGGTGTGTTCATCAACCCCGTCATTCCTCCTGCCTGTGCTCCTGTGGATACCCTCGTGCGTTTCGCACTGATGGCCACCCACACCAATGAGCAGGTGGAGCGTGCCGTGAAGGCATTGAAGAAGATTTTCGTTGAACAGGGAATCATCAAAGGATAAACCCCTTCAGATTCTGAGAATCAATTAAAGGTAAGAAGCAAGAGATTTGGCACCCTAGATGCTCGCTTGGAGCAGATGCCAGTCTCTTGCTTCTTACCTTTTTCATGGAAACTATATAGAATATATCCACTCAAATGTAGGGACGCGACGTGTCGCGTAACTGGATTTATCTTTTCCTCTCCATAAACGCTGCACGCCGCGCCCCTACATGTGTGGCTCAAAAAAATATTTAACTACCTTTTTTTCGTTCTTTCTAATCATCACGGTTAAATGAGTGATACAGAAGGAATCATGCCGTATTATTGTTCTCCCTGTGGCTTCCGCTTCAGATAGTGGCGGGCGGTGAGCACAACGGCAGCAATGCCGACAAGGCCAAGGATGACGACCTTGATGTAATGGCCATACTCGGAAAGGCTCTCGTAGAGCTGTTCCTGCGGAACAATGGTCTGCATATACCAGCCCAGGGCGGCAAGAACGGAGTGCCAGAGGCCTGCACCGATGGTGGTATAGAGCAGGAACTTCCAGTAGCCCATGCGTGCCATTCCAGCCGGGATGGAGATGAGATGTCGGATGACGGGCACGAAGCGACCAGTCAGCGTAGCTGCGATGCCGTGTTGATTGAAGTAGCGCTCGCTCTTCTCCACCTTCTCCTGATTGAGCAGGCAGAGATGTCCCCAGCGGCTATTGGCAAAGCGATAGATGATGGGTCGGCCGAGATAGCGTCCGGCAAAGTAGTTGATGGTGGCTCCGCAGTCGGCTCCGATGGTGGCAGCCAAAATGACCATCCACACGTTCAGGTGTCCGCTAGCGGCAAAATAGGCTGCCGGTGGCACCACAAACTCAGAGGGCACAGGTATGACTGTACTCTCCAACAGCATGAGGAACCATATCCAGTAGTAGTTGAGGTGTTCGAGAATGAATTGGTAGATTTCCATGATTCAATGCGTTATGGATTGTTATCGAGAAGCCACTGATAGTAGTCCTGAGGCCCGAGTTCTGGTGGGAAGAACTCTGCCAGCACCATTTGTGCTTCGGTGGGATTCTTCTCGCAGGCCAGCCGTACGTTTTCCTTGAACTCGTCATAACGGCCCAGGGCATAGCAGCATAAGGCCTCGTAGGCATAGCCGTCGGTGCGAGAATCATCGGTGCAGTCGCGCAGTATCTGGAACATGCGATATGAATGCTGATAATAGCCGAGGTCGTAGATGGAGATGGCGATACGCAGAAAGACTTGAGGTGCTCCTGCAGAGTCGCTGATGGCCTTCATGTAGCAGGCCTGTCCATCTTCAAGGCGTCCGCCTTCCATGAGCAGATGTCCACGCATGACGAGCACTTCGTAAGGATCGGCGCCTGGCTCGGCAGACATCTTGTCGATGTATGTCAGCGCTTCATCGGTCATTCCTTTCTGCGAGAGGGCAAAGGCGAGCTCCTGCCAGATGTCGGGCAGGTTACTTGGTGCCAGCTGCTGTCCCGATGAGGTGGGGCGATGACGCAGGGCGATAGCCTCGGCACGTTGCAGGTGCTTGATGCCCTCGTCGATTTGCTCAAGGTTCAGACAGCAGATGCCGTGAAAGAGTTCGCCTACTTCGTCGTCGGGACACAGGTCGGCATAGCGCTGATAGAACTGGCCTGCCTCCTCGTAGTTGCTGAGGCAGAACAGTCCGTTAGCCTTGTTGAGGATGGCCTCGGTGTCATCGGGGTTGATGGCGATGGAGAACTCGCTGCTCTGTATGGAGTCGCGAATGTTGTGGTGCATGTATTGCGCCATTGCGAGATGATTCCAGTAGGGCGTTGAGTAGGGGTCGCTGTCGATGAGCTCGTTGAAGATGCGTTCGCTCTCCTCGAAGTTGCCGCGATTCATCGCGATGCGTCCTCGCAGCTCCTTGTAGTCGGCCGCCTCAACATCGGTTGATAGCTGTAGCCACCGAGCCGCCTTCTCCCATTGCTGGTAGTCGGCGAAGATGCCTGTGACATCGATGATGAAGTCCTCGCGCTCATCGTCGTAGAGGGTTTCGAGCACCTCATTGAGGTAGCTGTCGGCCTCGTCGACCTTGTCCTCGGTAATCATGATCTCGGCCACGATGTAATAGTATTCGAAGGCAGTAGTGTCTTCGATGAGGCTGACGTAGCGGCGGGCTGCCGCAATGTCGCCGTCGCGCACCAATGCCAGCCTTGCCCGTAGAGCCAGCAGCACAGCCGAGTCTGGGAAGATGGAGATGCCGTAGTCGAGGACATCGGCAGAAGCTATCGTATTGCCGAGCATTTCGTAATACTCTGCAATATCCGATAACTCTTCCGGCTCCAGATAGGGGCTCTGGCCTTGTGCCACCGCCTCTTCGTACTTCTGGAGTATCGTCCTGAATTCCTCGCTCTCGAAATATTTATCTCCCATATGCTGTGCGCCTGCGGCGCGGTTCAAAGCTGCTACGCAGCGTTCAAGGGTTCAATGCGCTTCGCGCGGTTCAAAGCTGCTGCGCAGCGTTCAAGGGTTCAATGCGCTTCGCGCGGTTCAAAGCTGCTTCGCAGCGTTCAAGGGTTCAATGCGCTTCGCGCGGTTCGATGCCTTCGGCATCTCAACGTCTCAACCTCTCAACCTCTCAACGTCTCAACCTCTTAACATCCCTGCACCGTTACATTACGGTCAATCTTGGCAATCATGCCTTGCAGGGCTTTACCGGGACCGCATTCGGTGAATTCAGTAGCTCCGTCGGCAATCATGTTCTGCACACTCTTGGTCCAACGCACCGAACCCGTCAGCTGAGCCATGAGGTTCTGCTTGATCTCTGCAGGATCGGTGTGGGGCAGGGCGTCAACATTCTGATAGACGGGGCAGCAAGGAGTGTGGAACTCCGTCTTCTCAATGGCGGCAGCGAGTTCGTCCTTCGCAGCTTGCATCAACGGCGAGTGGAAGGCACCGCTCACGGGCAGTACCAGTGCACGCTTGGCGCCAGCGGCCTTCAGCTCTTCGCAAGCAGCGTTGACGGCCTCTTGATGTCCCGAGATGACCAGCTGGCCGGGGCAGTTATAGTTGGCGGGAATCACCAGACAGTCATCGGTGCTAACCTTGCGGCACACCTCTTCGACGACCTCGTCGGGAAGAGCGATGATGGCTGCCATCGTGCCGGGCGTAGCCTCGCAGCACTTCTGCATAGCCATAGCACGAGCATGAACCAGGCGCAGACCGTCCTCGAAGGTCAGCGCTCCGGCAGCCACGAGTGCCGACAGCTCGCCCAGCGAGTGGCCAGCCACCATAGCGGGCTTGAAGTCGTCGCCCATGCAGATAGCCGTTATCACGCTGTGCAGGAACACGGCAGGCTGTGTCACCTTCGTCTGCTTCAGCTCTTCTGCTGTGCCATCGAACATGATGTCGGTGATTCTGAAGCCAAGTACTTCGTTAGCCTTGTCGAAGAGTTCACGAGCCTTCTCGTTCTGTTCATACAAATCCTTGCCCATTCCAACAAATTGGGCGCCCTGTCCGGGGAATACAAATGCTTTCATTTTTCTTTTCTTTTTTTATTTTAATATGTTGTTTTCAAGCCTTCACAAACCTAATGGTTGTGATTTCGGGCGCAAAGTTACGAATAAGTAAGCGAAAAACCAAATGTATTTGAGTTTTTCCGAACGGAAGTAACTTCGGCAAAGCCAAAATTGCGAAAGTCGAGAGCAATACAAAATAAAACAATTATTTTTATTGCCGAGACGGAGTAAGTTCGCCAATTTTATTGGCAAAGTTACGAAAAAATCAGGGAAAGATAGTGGTTTTTCAATTAATATTTGTATTTTTGCAACTTAAAAACAGAAAAGTAATAAAAACTATAAGCAAAGATAACATCATGGCAACAAACGACCAGAACCCCGTAGAGGAGAAGAAATCGCTGAGTTTTGTAGAACAGATTGTAGAGAAAGACCTTGCCGAAGGCAAGAACGGAGGACGCCTGCAGACACGTTTCCCGCCAGAACCCAATGGCTATCTGCACATCGGACACGCCAAGGCCATCGCTATGGACTTCGGTGTAGCCGAGAACAACGGCGGCATTTGCAACCTGCGTTTCGACGATACGAACCCCCAGAAGGAAGACACCGAGTACATCGAGAGCATTGAGCGCGACATCAAGTGGCTGGGATTCAAGTGGGCAAACGTCTATTATGCCAGCGACTACTTCCAGGAACTCTGGGATTTTGCCGTGTGGCTCATCAAGCAGGGACGCGCCTATGTAGACGAACAAAGTGCAGAGGTGATCGCCCAGCAGAAGGGAACCACCACCAGCCCGGGTCAGAACAGCCCGTTCCGCGACCGTCCTGTTGAGGAGAACCTGCGCTTGTTCGAGTTCATGAACAGCGGCGAGTGCCAGCCCGGAACCCTTGTGCTGCGTGCCAAGATCGATATGGCTCATCCCAACATGCTCTTCCGCGATCCGCTTATCTACCGTGTGCTGAACATTCCCCACGTGAAAACGGGCTCGAAGTGGAACGCCTATCCCATGTACGACTTCACCCACGGCCAGTGCGACTATCTGGAGGGTGTCACCCACTCGCTCTGCACACTGGAGTTTGTGGAGCACCGACCCTTGTACGACCTGTTCGTTGGCTGGATGAAGGAATGGCTGGGCACGCTGCCCAATCCCGAGTCGAAGGGCTATCTGTCGAAACTCGATAAGCTGGATGTCTACCAGGGACCGCGCCAGACGGAGTTCAACAAGCTGAACCTGAGTTATACCCTTATGTCGAAGCGCAATCTGTTGGCACTTGTCAACGAGCATCTCGTGAGCGGTTGGGACGATCCCCGCATGCCGACCATCTGTGGTTTCCGTCGTCGTGGCTACAGCCCCGAGAGCATTGTGAAGTTCATTAAGAAGATTGGCTACACCACCTACGATGCCCTGAACGAGATTCAGCTGCTGGAGAGCGCCGTTCGCGACGACCTGAACAGTCGTGCGTTGCGTGTGTCGGCCGTCCTCGACCCCGTTCGTGTGGTCATCACTAACTATCCCGAGGGACAGATCGAACAGCTCACCGCCATCAACAATCCCGAAAACGAGGCCGACGGAACACACACCGTTGAGTTCAGCCGCGAGATTTGGATTGAGCGCGACGACTTCCAGGCCGTTGCCGAAAAGAAGTTTATGCGTCTCGCTCCCGGTAAGGAGGTGCGCCTGAAGAATGCTTATATCATACAGTGTCCTGAGACAATGCCCGACGGAAGTCAGCCTTACGAGGTGGATGCCGACGGCCGTGTCACCACCATCTATTGCACCTACGATCCCGAGACGCGCAGCGGAATGCCCGGCGCCAACCGTAAGATCAAGGGCAAGACGCTCCACTGGGTGAGCTGCGCACATGCCGTACAGGCCGAGGTACGCCTCTATGAGCGTCTGTGGAAGGTGGAGAACCCGCGCGACGATATGGCTGCCATCCGCGAGGAGCAGCAGTGCGATGCTGTGACAGCTATGAAGCAGATCATCAACCCCGACTCGCTGCACGTGCTGAAGAATTGCTATGTGGAGCCTTTCGCAGCTACGATGCAGCCCGGACGGTATCTGCAGTTCCAGCGCATCGGTTACTTCATGGCCGATCCCGACAGCACGCCTGATCACATCGTGTTCAATAAGACAGTAGGTTTGAAGAGCTTCTGATTTTAATGGTCAATCGTCAATCAGTCAACCGTAAACAAAGTAATTAGTCAATCTCTTGAAACCTGTTATATATCAAGTCTTTACGCGTCTCTATGGAAACCGTAATACGACGCGTAAGGAGAATGGAACCATCGAGGAAAACGGCTGTGGAAAGATGGCCGACTTCACGCCCACGGTGCTCAAGAACCTTCGTGAGCTGGGCGTGTCGCATGTGTGGTATACCGGCATCATTCGTCATGCGACGATGACCGACTACACTCGTTTCGGCATTCCTCGCCAACATCCCGCAGTAGTGAAAGGTAGGGCGGGATCGCCTTACGCCATTGCCGACTACTACGACGTCGATCCCGACTTGGCACAGAATGTCAGAAAGCGCATGGATGAGTTCCAGCGGCTTGTGGCACGCACCCATCGGGCAGGACTGAAGGTGGTCATCGACTTCGTGCCAAACCACGTGGCTCGCGAGTACAGGAGTGTGGCAAAGCCCGAAGGCGTACGCGACTTCGGCGAGGACGACGACACCACGCAGGGCTTCTCACCGCAGAACAATTTCTATTATTGTCCTGGACAGCCCTTCTCGCCTTATCTCGACCTCTATCATGGCGAACTGCTTCCCTATGAGGAGCTGCCCGCCAAAGCAACGGGTAACGACCACTTCGACAATGCTCCCGGCCGCAACGACTGGTATGAGACGGTGAAACTCAATTATGGAGTAGACTATTATGCCGGCCGAATCGGTCATTTCGACCCTATACCCGACACGTGGAACAAGATGCTCGACGTGCTGCTCTTCTGGGCAGGCAAGGGTGTCGATGCCTTCCGCTGCGACATGGTGTTCATGGTTCCGGTGGAGTTCTGGCGCTGGGTCATCCCGCAAGTGAAAGAGAAGTATCCTGACTTGCGTTTCATCGGTGAGATCTACGACCCGTGGCTCTATCGCGACTACATCGCTGCAGGCTTCGATTGGCTTTATGACAAAGTGGGTATGTACGACACGCTGCGCGACATCGTCTGTCATCGTCGTCGTGCAGCCGACATCACTCAGCAATGGCAGGCAGTCGACGACATCCGTCAGCACATGCTCTACTTCCTTGAGAATCACGACGAACAGCGCATCGCCTGCGACTTCTTCGCTGCCGACGGGCGAAAGGGCGTGCCGGCACTCATCGTCAGCGCTATGTTGGGAACGAATCCCTTCATGCTCTATGCCGGCGAGGAATATGGTGAGCGAGGTATGGACCAGGAAGGCTTCAGCGGTCACGACGGCCGAACCACCATCTTCGACTATTGGTCCATCGACACGCTCTGCCGCGCCGATGCTGGCGAACTCACAGCCGACGAGCTGTCGCTCTACGAAATGCATAAGCGCATCCTCAACATCTCGCGCACAGAACCTGCCGTTACCGAAGGTCAGATGTTCGACCTCATGTACGTCAACCAGCACATCGGCGACCGCCAGTATGCGTTCCTGCGTAAAGAGACTCCCTCCCTACAGAGGAGGGAGGGGGGAGAGGCCCTGCTCGTTGTCGTGAATTTCGCCGACGAACCGGCTTCCATCGATGTGAACATCCCAACCCATGCATTCGATTATCTGGGTTTGGCGGAAGGCGAATTTGCGGCTACCGATTTGCTGACGGATGAGAAGTGCGTGTTGCCGATGAAAGCTGACGTACCGCTGCATGTTGAAATTCCTCCGTGTAGTGGACGCATCTTTAAAATCTAAAAACCGACATCTACACCTATTTATTAAATATGGACGACTACATACTGAACGATCACAACAAAGACGAGTTTCCGCCCGCACATACCGCAGAGCATCTGCTGAACCAGGTGATGCAGCGTTTGTTTGGCTGCGAGCGGTCGAACAATGCACATATAGAGCGGAAGAAGAGCAAGATTTCGTGGATTCTCGACCGCAAGCCTGACCGTAAGGACGAACAAGCCATCGTACGACAGATGAACCAGCTGATTGATGACGACCTGCCGGTGACGTTCGAGTTCCACACGCGGGCTGAGCTGGAAGGACTGGTGTTCAGTGCCGACGAGGATTCTCCCGACGCCCACATCTCGCTCGACCGACTGCCCGACGATGCCTCTGAGACCATTCGCCTTGTCCGCATCGGTGACTTCGACGTTTGTCCCTGCATCGGCAAGCATGTCCGCTCCACTTCCCAGATTGGCCGCTTCGAACTTCTCGGCACCAACTGGGACAACGATAAGCGTTCGTTCCGCATCCGCTACAAAATCGTCTGAACCACATCTTCAGTCGCCAACGTCACCCCTTAGCAATCTCTGAACACTTCCTCCCCGCAGGAGATAACGTTCATACCCCTCAAGGCTCGCCATTTGCGCGAGCCTTTTTTGTATTCGTTCCACCCACTTTCTTTATCCTTTAATAATCGTCGAGTACCACACCCGTGTTCCTATATTATTCCTTTCTTGATTCTAAAGCACTGCTCCCATAATAGCAAAGCAGTACTCCCGTGATTACAAAGCAATGTTCCAGTGAATGAAGAATATTGCTCTCATTTTATAAAACAACTTACTTTATTCAGCAAATTAACTTAATTTGTTCGATAAATTAACTTATTTTATTCAGTAAATTAACTTATTTTACTCAGTAAATTAACTTATTTTACTCGATAAATTAACTTAATTTGCTCATCAAATTAACTTAATTTACTTTTCAATTCAAGTTAATTTATAAAACAAACTCACTTAATTTACTTCTCGAACTCATTGCTCTCTACCCACCAAAGCACTGCTCCAGCCTCACCAAAGCATTGCTCCAGCCCCACCAAAGCATTGCTCCAGCCTCACTAACTCATTGCTTTTCAAGCTCTTTTGTGAGTCGCGCAAGAAATGGTTCGATATCTTGAGTGCAAAGCACTCTTGTTTTTTCGTGATTATAAAGAAAAACAGGTTGATGCATTCCATAACATATGAATGCGTCAACCTGTTTTAGTTGATTTGAAGGGATTCCCCCTGCAGAATAGTTACTGCACGGGAATCTTATCGATGCGGCGCTGATGGCGACCGCCCTCGAATTCGGTTGCGAAGAACTCGTCCATGATTTTGCGGGCCATGTCTTCATCAATGAAGCGGCCGGGCATCACGAGCACATTGGCGTTGTTGTGCTGGCGGATGAGGTGGGCGATTTCGGGAATCCAGCAAAGGCCGGCACGAATGCTCTGGTGTTTGTTGAGTGTCATGTTGATGCCTTCGCCCGAACCGCAGATAGCGATGCCGGGATAGACTTCACCTTCCTCGATACCGCGAGCGAGGGCATGACCGAAGTCAGAGTAGTCGCATGAGTCCTCGGTATAGGTGCCGTAGTCCTTGTATTCGAAGCCTTTCTCCTCGAGATACTTCTTCACGAACTGTTTTAAGGCAAAGCCAGCGTGATCGGAGGCGATGCCGATAGGGCCCACCCCCTTCCCCTCCCCAAGGGAGGAGAGATTGGTTACCTTATTCTCTTTGTTATTCATATTATTTCTTTTGATATTTTGTCTAAGACACTATCAATATCACCTATCACCTCGTCGTTAGTGAATCTTATTACACGAAAGCCTTGTTTCATAAGCTCTTCCGTACGTTCTTCATCTCTTTGCGGTTGTTCTCCCTCAAGGTGGTATCCACCGTCAATCTCTATAATAAGTTGTTTCGAGAGACAAACGAAATCAGGGATATAATCTAAGATGACATGCTGCCGTCTAAAATGCTCTCCCATTCTTCCGCTTTTCAGATATTGCCATAGGATTGTTTCCGCTTCAGTGGGATGATTCCGATTATGAAGAGCAAATTCTTGTAGGAGTTCATAATTAGATGCTGCAGTCTGATACTTGTGTCTCATGCTGATGACTGATTGCTAAGCAAATAAAACTCCCCCTCCCTTGGGGAGGGGGATGGGGGGTAGGCTGTTTACAGCAGTTTCTTCACCTGTTCGTAGACGTTCTGGCCGTTGTAGCCGAGTTTCTCGTCAAGCACCTTGTAGGGAGCGGAGAAGCCGAAGCTGTTGAGACCCCAGACGCAACCGTCGGCGCCGACAAGACCTTCGAGGGTGACGGGCAGACCAGCGGTCATACCGAACTTCTTCTTGCCTGCGGGGAGCACGCTCTGCTGATACTCAACGGGCTGCGAACGGAACAATCCCTCGGAGGGAACGCTCACCAGGCGAACCTTCACGCCGTCGGCGCGGAGGAGCTTGGCACCAGCCTCGAGTGTGGAAACCTCAGAGCCGCTGGCCAACAGGATAACATCGTAGTCCTCATCGCTACCGGCAACCACATAAGCACCCTTGGTGGCCTGATTGTAGTCGTTGCCTTCGGGCAGCATTTCGATGTTCTGACGCGAGAAGATCAGAGCCGTCGGCGTCAGCGTGTTCTCCATTGCCATACGCCAGCAGACCGTTGTCTCCTCGGCATCGGCGGGACGAACCACGAGCATCGAGTTGCGGCCGTGATGGTTCTTCAGTTTCTCCATCAGGCGGATCTGTGCCTCCTGCTCAACGGGCTCGTGTGTAGGACCATCCTCGCCCACGCGGAATGCGTCGTGTGTCCAGATGAACTTCACGGGCAGCTCCATCAGGGCAGCCATACGAACGGCGGGTTTCATGTAGTCGCTGAATACGAAGAACGTACCGCAAGCGGGGATGACACCACCGTGCAGAGCCATACCGATGCAGCAGCAAGCCATCGTGAGCTCAGCCACACCAGCCTGGAAGAATGCACCCGAGAAGTCGCCCTTCACGATGTCGTGCGTCTTCTTCAGGAATCCGTCGGTCTTATCAGAGTTCGAGAGGTCGGCCGAAGCACAAATCATGTTGGGAACCTGCTCGGCGAGTACGCTCAGAACAGTTGCCGAAGCACCACGTGTGGCAGCACCAGCCTTCTGCTGAACAGCAGCCCAGTCTACCTTCGGAGCCTTGCCGCTGAACCACTCTTCCATGAGAGCAGCCTTTTCGGGATTGGCCTTTGCCCACTCAGCCTTCTGAGCATAGCGCTCAGCGCAGATCTTCTTCAGTTCCTCAGCACGCTTTGCGTAGAGTTCCTGCACCTCGGGGAATACCTGGAAGGGATTCTCGGGATCGGCACCGAGGTTCTTCATCGTCTGCACGAAGTTGTCGCCGCCAAGCGGAGCACCGTGTGTAGCGCAGTTGCTCTCGTAGCTGGAGCCGTCGGCCTTACGGGCACCCTTACCCATGACGCAATGACCGATGATGAGGCTTGGACGCTCCTTCTCGGCTTGAGCCTTGCGGAGAGCCTCGCGAATCTGGTCGACGTCGTTGCCGTCGATGTTCTGTACGAACCATCCCCAAGCCTCATACTTCTTAGCGGTGTCCTCGCAGGTCACCACTTCCGTACGTGTGGAGAGCTGGATGTCGTTGGCATCGTAGAACATGATGAGGTTGTCGAGACCCAGGTTACCGGCGATACGGCCAGCGCCCTGCGAGATTTCCTCCTGCACACCACCGTCAGAGATGTATGCATAGATGGTCTGATTCATCACGTCGCCCAGGCGAGCCTTCAGGAACTTAGCAGCGATAGCAGCACCTACGGCGAAGGTATGGCCCTGTCCGAGAGGACCGCTGGTGTTCTCGATGCCGCGTGCGATTTCGCGCTCGGGGTGACCGGGAGTGACGCTTCCCCACTGACGCAGGTTCTGCAGGTCCTCCAGCGTGTACTTGCCGATGAGACAGAGCTGCGAGTAGAGCATCGGGGCCATGTGGCCGGGATCGAGGAAGAAGCGGTCGCGACCTTCCCACTCGGGATGTTCGGGATCGTATACGAGGAACTCCGAATAAAGTGTGTTGATGAAATCGGCACCGCCCATAGCGCCACCAGGATGACCACTCTTGGCCTTCTCGACCATTGCTGCAGCCAGAATGCGGATGTTGTCGGCTGCACGCATCATTACTTTGTTGTCGTTCATTGTTTGATAGTGTTTGTTATAGAATTATTGATTCTTAATCTTGTTTGCAAAGGTAGCAAAAAAAATGCAGTTACGGAAACGAATCGGTGAAAAAGAAGTTATTCTCTTAATTCTCCTTGAATGCCACCACACGCGTTTGCTGCTCGTCGAGATAGAAGGTTTGGTAAACAGTATCCTTGTCGACGCGGTATTTCACACGGATGAAATGCAAATTCTTCGATGCCGGACCTTCAGCATAGTGCATGTTGGGCTTGAACCGCTTGTTGCTTGCCATCTTGGCGCGCATCTCTTGGCACATCGAGTCGGTGACGAACTTCGTCGTTGACAAGTCGTAACAGTACAACACCTTGTGATCTTCGCTCACGAGGTTTTCCTTCAGGAACTCCTTCACCAGCTCCTTTGCTGCAGATTTTTCCTTATCGCAGGAAGAGAAAGCCATCACCGCAACAAGCATTGCGGTGATGACAACTTTCATCTTGTTCATGTTCTCCGAATCATTGATGATGACACTCAGACATTTTTAAGAATAGCGAGCAGATGATCCCACACCATTTGCACGGTGGGGATGAGCAAACGCTCGTCGGGCGAGTGAACGCCGCGCAGTGTCGGACCGAAGCTCACCATGTCGAGGTTCGGATACTTCTCCGAGAACAGACCGCACTCCAGACCAGCGTGGATGCCCAGCACCTTCGGCTCCTTGCCGAAGAGTTGCTTGTAGGTCTCAACGGTGAGCGCCGTGAGCTTGCTGTCGGCACGCATCTTCCAAGCGGGATAGCCTTCACCCTGTACGACCTCGGCACCAGCCAGCTGGAACACAGCCTTGATGGTGGCAGCCTGGTTGTCGAGGGCACTCATCACGTTCGAGCGCTGCGAGCAGGTCACCTTGGCTTCCTTCTCGCCGGTGACGATGCTTGCCACGTTGTTCGAAGTCTCAACCAGCCAGGCCACAGCCTCGTCCTGACACATGGCGAACACGCCGTTGTCGACAGCCTGCATGGCCTGCACCAGACGTGTGCTGACTGCCTGAGGCAGCACCTTCTCGGCATCGGTACTCTCCATGTTGAACTGCATGGTCTTCTCCGTTACGTGGTATTCTTCTTCCACCTCGCTGACGAAGATGTTCCAATCGGCGCGCACATTCTCCTTCTTATCCTCAGGAACGGCGAACACAATGACGCCGTCGCGGGGGATAGCGTTGTGCAGCTTGCCGGCATTATACTGAGCGAGGCAAAGTCCGTAGCGCTCCTGTGTCTGATAGAGGAAGCGGGCGAGGATCTTCAGCGCGTTGGCGCGCTTCTTGTTGATGTCGTCACCCGAGTGGCCGCCAACAAGACCCTTCAGCGAAGCCTTCAGGAAGAAAGCACCCTTCGGAGCGTCTTCGCGCTCATAGTGGAACGTAGCGGTGGTATTGCGTCCGCCAGCACAGCTGACGAATATCTGCCCTTCGTCCTCCGAGTCGAGGTTGATAAGCATGTCGCCCGTCATGAAACCGGCCTTCATGCCTTCGGCACCCGTCAGTCCAGTCTCCTCATCGCGTGTGAAGACACACTCCAGCGGACCGTGTACGAGGTCGTTGCTGTCGAGGATGGCCAGCTCGATGGCGCAGCCGATACCGTCGTCGGCACCGAGCGTGGTGCCCTTAGCGCATAGCCACTCACCGTCTACGTAAGTCTGGATGGCATCACGGTCGAAATCGAAGTCTACGTCGACCAGCTTCTCGCACACCATATCCATGTGGCTTTGCAGGATGATGGTCGGCTTGTTCTCCATTCCCTGCGTAGCAGGTTTGCAGATGAGCACGTTGCCCGTTTCGTCTACTTTCGTAGCAAGACCGCGGCTTTCACCAAAGTTTTTCAGATACTCAATCATCTTTTCCTCGCGCTTTGAAGGGCGGGGAATTTCGTTGATGCGTGCGAACTGTTCGAACACGCATGCAGGTTTCAATTCGTTTTTATTCATTTAATTATGTTATTTTATTGCGTTATTCTTTCGGTAATTGAGAGGTTTTAATTAACTTTGCAGGCAAAATTACAAAAAATGATTGAAACTTTGCTCTTTAGCGTGTTAATAATTGCTATCGCAGTAGCATTATTGCTGATAAAAGTGCTTTTGAAGAAGAATGGACGCTTCTCATCGCAGCATATTCACGACAGTGAGGCGATGAAGGAGCGCGGCATCCATTGTGTCATCGACCAAGACCGCGAGGCACGCGAGAAGGGGAGAGCGTATTAGTTGAGAGTTGAGAGTTTAGAGTTGAGAGTTTAGAGTAGTTTCTAGTTTATAGTTTATAGTTTCTAGAATAAGATTGAAAATTGATAATTAACAAATAACAAAAAAAAGAAATGAACAAAAAGAATTTTTTCCGTACATTGGCCGTTGCCGTAGTGGCAAGCGCCGCTATGACATCGTGTGACAACTCTGCTCCGAAGATGGATGAGAAATCGCAGGCTGCTGAGCAGTCGGCACCTGCAGAACTGAAGATTGCCTTCGTTGAGGTAGACTCCATCATGACGCAGTACACCTTCTGCAAGGACTACACCGAGATTCTGCAGAAGAAAGGTCAGAACATTCAGAACACCCTCGCCGCTAAGCAGCGCTCGCTGCAGCAGGCAGCTACGAACTTCCAGCAGAAGTTGCAGCAGAATGCCTACACCCGCGAGCAGGCCGAAGGCATTCAGGCTAGTCTGCAGAAGCAGGGTGCCGACCTTGATGCTCTGAACCAGCGTCTGAGCAATGAGTTTGCCGCCGAGACCGAGAAGTACAACAATGCGCTTCGCGACTCCATCCAGCACTTCCTTGCTAAATATAATAAGGATAAGAAATACAGCATGATTCTCAGCAAGGCTGGCGACAACCTTCTCTATGCCGACAAGGCCTTCGACATCACGAACGAGGTGGTGGCAGGTCTGAACAAGGCTTACAAGAAGCCGGCAGCAAAGGCTGAAGCAAAGAAGGAAAAGGCCGCCGAGACTCCTGCCAAGAAGTAATCGACAATGACCAAGAAAGAACGCTATCAGTACATCTTAGACTATTTCCGCGAGCGTCAGCCCGTGGTGACAACGGAGTTGGAATTTGGCTCAGCCTTCCAACTCCTTTGTGCTACTTTGCTCAGTGCCCAATGCACCGACAAGCGCATCAACCAGGTGACGCCCGCCCTCTTTGCCCGCTATCCTGACGCGCAGGCGATGTCGAAGGCAGAGCCCGAAGAGGTGCTGGAGTATGTGAGCAGCGTCAGCTATCCCAACTCGAAGGCGAAGCATCTTGTTGAGATGTCGCGCATGTTGGTGAACGACTTCGGAGGCGAGGTGCCCAGCGATATGGATGAGCTCGTACGCTTGCCGGGCGTGGGTCGCAAGACTGCCAACGTCATGCAGGCTGTGTGGTTCGGACGAGCCGCGATGGCCGTCGACACTCATGTGTTTCGCGTCAGCCATCGGCTCGGCCTTGTTCCCCAGCGTGCCAACACACCGCTGAAGGTGGAGCAGGAGCTCATGCGCAACATTCCTGCAGAAGATGTGCCGAATGCTCACCATTGGCTGCTGCTGCACGGGCGCTACGTCTGCACCAGCCGCAAGCCTCATTGCGAGAAGTGCCCCTTCGATGGGATTTGCCCGAAGAAAGTTGAGAGTTGAGAGTTTAGAGTTGAGTGTTAAGAGTTTAGTGTTTATATCATTATGGAAGCAGCAAGAATCTTGAACTTTCTTCGCGGCATCGCTGCCAACAACAACCGGGCTTGGTATCTGGAGCACAAGGCGGAATACGATGCTTGCCGCAAGAGTTTCAACGACGGAATCGCGAAGGCCATCAACCGCCTGGCTGAGTTCGACGACGAGATAGCCCACGTACAAGTGAAAGACTGCGTGTATCGCTTCAACCGCGACACCCGCTTCTCACCCGACAAATCGCCGTACAAGCGACACTTCGGCGGCTACATCTGTGCAAAGGGAAAGAAGGCGTTGCGTGGCGGCTACTACATCCACTTGGAGCCCGGCAACTGCATGCTGGCTACGGGTAGCTATTGGCTGCCGACGAACATCCTCACGTCGTGTCGGAATGAAATCATGGGCAACATAGACCAGTGGCTCGCAGCCGTTGCAAATGAGAAGTTTGTAAAGATGTTCGGTCGTCCGGGAGCCGGCGTGTGGCCTGAATACGGCGACGAGGCTGATGAAGAAGGAATGAAGGTCAGCGAGAAGGGCTTCGGCCTCTCGATGCTAAAGACGTGTCCTGCGGGCTTCCCTCGCGACTACGAACACATTGAGTATCTTCGCATGAAGGACTATTGCTGCTGGCATCGCGTGCCCGACGACTTCTTCGAGGGCGACGAGTGGCTTGCTGAGGCTGTGAAGATTTTCAAGGTGGCAAAGCCGATGATGGACTTCATGAATGCTGTCATCGACGATTACGAATAGTTTTTTTAGTTTCGGAAGTTAAAGAAGACATTTAACTCCCTAAACATAAATCATTATCTTGTAAGCCGAAGCGGATAGCTAACGATGATTTCGGTGAGGTCGGCCTTGGTGCGATGCGCCTGAATGCTGGCTCCGATGGTCAGGCCGCCCCATTTAGGAAAGGAGTAGTGAACCCCGATCTGTTCGTAGTAGGGTTTCTCTACTTCTTTTGCGTTGGTACCCATGTGTCGCAGCAGATAGCAACCCAGCGACATGCGTGCCGAGAGATTTCCGTAGTATACATGATGCTTGAAGGCAACAGCCAGCGACCAAGGGCTCACCTTCGCTATTGGGGCTTCGGGTGAGGAGAGCACACGACTCTTTTCAATCTCCCTTACGTGGTCGGCATAGGTGCCGTAGAACGCATCGATGCCGATGCCCGACGCCCAGCGGCGAGCATAGCGATACATCACGTGGGTTTGCAGGGAGTAGGCAGCATAGAGATGGAAACGGCTGGTGCGATAGCGTGCTGAGTCGGGTGGTGTGCGGAACTGCGTGATCTGCCAGTCTTCGTTCAGCGTTTTTCCTCCGAAGCCTACAGCCACGTTGGCAAACCAATATGGGTTGAAGGGTTTGCTGCTGACCTTGTTACTGCTATCTTCAGTCTTTCCGTGAGTCGGCGTATAGCGCACGCCGGCGACAGGACCCCAATAGTTTGCACCTTTGTTCGGGCGGTTCAGCGCCCCGTTGCTGTGGTGGGTGTATTCGAGACCGCCGAACACCGCCCACGACGGCGAAACATGCCACGTGACATGCGTGCCTCCTACGAAGTAAATAAGGAAGCGCGAGCCGATGAGTTCGTTGTCGACGTTGTTGCCGCGACTATACTTATGTTTGGCATAGGCCAAGCCCAGACCGAGTGTGTAGTCCACTTCGAAGCGTCGCTGGCCGGGTGCCGCGTGGCGCGGCCACACCAGCACAGGACGTGTAAACGTGCTGTAGGCGCTTACGATGTTTCCCAGCTGCGAGTCGTAGTCCACTTCTTCGGCCATTCCCCAGCCGTCTTCCTTGCTTCGGTGCATCGTAATATCGTTGCGGTTCAGCCTGATGCCGAAGCCGAACGTGGGATAGTTGTAGTCGTCAGCGTAAGGATTGTTGTCGGAAGGCTGTGGCGTGTAATCGAGTTCTACGGAGAAGGCCGTCGTCTTTCGGTCTTTCTGGTATTTCTTCTGATATTTCTCCATCACGATGAGCCTTCCGGGGCTGACGCTGGCCCCAATGCTCCAGTGGCTCACCGAGTCGCGTTCCTGGGCAGAAACGAAAGTAACAAAATGACAAAGTAGCAAAGTAACGATTGCGCGAGGATAAGAATGCATTCTCATTTCATGCCCTCCCTTCTTGTTACTTTGCTACCTTGTTACTTTGTTACCTTGTTACTTCGTTACCTTGTTACTTTGTAACCTTAGTGCGCAGCCTCGAACTCACGCAGGAAGCGGGTGTCGTTCTCGGAGAACATACGAAGGTCGGCCACACGGTATTTCAGGTTAGTGATGCGCTCCACACCCATACCGAAAGCATAGCCCGTGTACTGAGTGCTGTCGATGCCGCAGGCCTCGAGCACATTCGGGTCTACCATTCCGCAGCCCAGAATCTCCACCCAGCCGGTATGCTTGCAGAAGCCGCAGCCCTCGCCGCCACAGATGTGGCAGGAGATGTCCATCTCGGCTGAAGGCTCGGTGAACGGGAAGTAGCTCGGGCGCAGACGAATCTTCGTGTCAGGACCGAACATCTCGCGTGCAAACGACAACAGCACTTGCTTCAGGTCGGTGAACGAAACGTTCTTGTCGATGTACAGTCCTTCCACCTGATGGAAGAAGCAATGGGCGCGGGCCGAGATGGCCTCGTTGCGGTAGACGCGGCCCGGGCAGATGACGCGGATGGGCGGCTGGTGCGTCTCCATATAGTGTGCCTGGTCGTTCGAGGTGTGCGAGCGGAGGATGACGTTCTTCGCCACATCGTCGGGATTGGTCTCGATGAAGAATGTGTCCTGCATGTCGCGGGCAGGGTGGTCGGCGGCGAAGTTCAGCTTGGTGAACACGTGCAGGTCGTCGTCGATCTCCGGACCTGCGGCCAGCGTGAATCCCATGCGCTGGAAGATGTCGATGATCTCGTTCTTCACGATGGTCAGCGGGTGGCGTGTGCCCAGCTGGATGGGGTAGGGCGTACGCGTGAGGTCGAGGTCGTCGGCTTCCTCGGCTCCGTTCTCCAACTGCTCCTTCAGGGCGTTGATGTGGTCGAAGGCGAGTTGCTTCAGTTCGTTGATCTTCATGCCGACGGTCTTCTTGTCCTCGGCTGCCACATTGCGGAAGTCCTGCATCAGCGCATTAATCTCGCCCTTGCGGCTGAGGTATTTCAGACGCAGCTGTTCAATCTCTTCTGCATTCGATGCGGTCAGGGTGCTCACTTCTTTGAGAAGTGCTTCGATTTTCTCTAATAACATCTTTATCTTTCTATTTTAGAATGATACAATCTTTTTCGTTGCTTGCTTAATTAGCCTGCAAAGATAGTTATTTTTTTCGAAATGGCCAAGCAATGAGTGCAAAAAGTCGATTTCTTTTGCTAAATCGCCGCCTCAGCCTGAAGGGGAAGCTGGTTGGAAGAGGAACCTACATGGATGATGAGTGCGCCCGGCTCGAGCATCCACGCTTGCGCACTCTCGTCCCAATGGCAGAGGTCGGAACGGCGAACGCTGATGGTCACCGACTTGCGCTCACCGGCTTTCACATTCACGCGCTTGAAGCCCTTCAGCTGGTTTATGTCTTGGGGGCTAATACCCCAATCCGATGTAGCTATGTGCCGGCAGGGTGACGTCGAACACCGTTGCTCCCTCGGCATAGCCGTAGAAGCGGTTGCGACCGAAGAATCCTTGCGGGGCAGGGAGGGAGGCAGGCTTGAGCTGTTCGCCCGTGAGCAGGTTGCGCATGCTGACGACCTTGCTGTTGACGACCACTCGCACGCTCACCGCCTGGTCGTTGAAGTTCTCCACGACGAGCGTCTTGTTGTCGTAGGGGAAGAGCGAAACCTTCGACGGTCCTTCGATGTAGGCCCCAACGTCCTTGCTCATTGCCCGGCGGATGATGTTCAGCGCGCCAGCGGGATAGTCGTAGAGGTTGCCGAAGTCGTCGGGAATGGTCAGCACAAACAGGATGCCCTTCGAATAGGTGTCGCGCAGCAGGATGGGATAGCCCGACACACCGCCGTTGAGAGGACGGCCTGCACTCACCACCTCCCAGGCATCGTTGGTGAAATATTTCACCTGCGGAATGATGAACTCGCGTTCGCTCTTGCCGGAGAAGCCGAAGTCGTTGACGATGGCCTTCAGGTCGCCGCAGTAGAGCTCACAGACGTCGGCAAGCTGGTCCTTGATGGCCTTCAGCAGTCCTGTGGTGATGATCACGTCGCCGCCCTTCCGCAACTGACCTTTTATCTTCTCCACAATCTCCTTGTCCTTGGCAGCCTGCTCGGTGAGAAGAATCTGCTGCCGGTCGTCCTTCCACTGGGGGTGCATGTCCATCGGCAGACCGATCATGCCGAGGTAGTTCTGCAGGAAGTCCTCGCCCGAGGAGTGGTAGGGCTTATACGACACCAGGCCAATGGGGTTGCCCAGCTGTCCCACGAGCTGGTCGGTCTGGTGGAGCGTGACGTTCGCAAAGCGTGCCATCGTGGTGGGCGTCACCGTCTTGCCGTCCTTCGTGAACGGAGCCACCATCGCGTCGTAGCGGAAGCTGTTGCCGCCCGCATCCTGCCAGGGGGCTCGCATCTGCGGGGTGATCTTCACTTCAGCCAGCTGCATGTAGTTCCAGAGGATGATCTCCGGCGTGCGCGACAGCATGGTGAGATGCAGCTGCTCGGCATAGCGGTCCATGCTCATGTGGATGCCTCCGGCGTCGACCCATCCGCCACCATTGCGACCAGGAGCGATGTTGTCGAAGTAGCGCACGATGTTGTAGCTCAGGTAGTTCTGCAGGTGTTGAGCCGAACCGGGGTCGCGGGTCTCGGTGCCCGTCCAGAGGCCGTCGAAGTAGGTGGGCTCCTCCTCGAGGTTGAAGCCCAGCCCGTGGAAGTGGTCGTACCAGTTGGGGTATTTGATGATGACCTTGACCTTGGGGTTGACAGCTTTGGCGGGGTTGACCACGAGTTCGCGCCCTGCGTCGGCCATGAGACGGAGTCGGTATTCTGTCCAACTTTTTGTGCCTTTGGCGGCTATCTCATCGTCATTTTTCAGGTCGATGAAGAAGAAGTCGTCGAGGATGATGTCATCAAAAAAACGGGCTGTGTACTCTGAGATTTTCTTCACTAACTGGCGCTCCTCCTCACGCGCATAGCTATAGGTCTCGAAATCGGTGGGTTCTGACCGTGTGAAGGTGATGCCACCGCCTACTTCCAGTCCTTTTGAGAGAAAAAACTTTTTTACTTTGTTGAGTGTTTTCTCTGGCACGATGAAAGCGTCGCGGTGGGTCTCAAGATAGATTTTGTCGAGGTCTACCTGGGTGCTCACGGTCTCCCACGTGGACTTCAGGAACTTGTCGTCGTCCATCCTTGCCACATCCTGGGCGCGGATGTAGGTGGACACCTTGAAATGCTGGAACTTTCCTGCATGCATCGCTGCGGGGATCAGCAGCAGGGCAACTGCCAAAAGGGTACTTTTCATGCTTGTCATCTTCATCGTTTTTAATCAGTTAAGTCGTGAGGGGTCAGACGGTTTTCAGTAAGCGGGGGCTTTCTCTTTCTATTTCTTTCTATACTGCAAAGATACGAAATTTTTCCGACATATACAAATAATTGGGGAATAAATGTTCTTTTATTTTCGTTTTGAACGCGTAATTGATTGGTTGTCAAGTAGTTGCGGTTGTTGTTTTGGTGCGAAATGGGAAAATACATGCCCTCATCACTTCATGCTTTTCCCCGTGTCTTCATTCGGCCACGATTTCATCTGAATTTCTGCTCTCGCGTTACAGTGTTACAGATTACAGTTTTATTATGAATGGGGTAAAAGAGGGAAAATAGAGCTTACTATTTATATATAATATATATATATTATATATAAATAGTAAATATTTTTACTTACATATTTTGCTATTTTTCAAGCCTCTCTGCGGATGATGGGCTCATAAAAAAACTGTAATCTGTAACGTGTAACGCAAACGGGTAAAAATGAGTGCGGAAGATATGGGCGGTGAAAATGCCGTAAATCGTTTGTAATCAATATTTTACTTTTAAATTTTTGCAACTGCTTGATACATAGCAATATAGCCGCGCCGACGAAAAGTTTTTAAAAATTTTGTGCTTGCAATTTGTAAGTTTCAAGAATTTTTCGTAACTTTGTAGTGTGTTTGAGATGCATCGGAAATGCAATTGGGGGGCACAAAAACGGTGTTTTTCATCCAACTGTAGGGGCAGACCCCCGTGTCTGCCCGAAAAACGAACGGGGCATTCGTTGGCAATTGGGGCAGAAGAGGACGGGCGTTCGCAGGCAGAAGTCAGACGAGGGACATTCACAGGCCGTTCGAGGGTGTGTCAAAATAAGAATAATGGACGAAAAGTCGCTGCCTGTGGTCCCCTCCTCCTGGGAGGAGGGGTTCTTTCTCCGCTATGCTACGAAAGCGGCAAGCCGAGCGAGGGGTGGTAGAGAAAAATAATGACATAACCTATTATAAATCATATGTATATGAAATGGTCGAACCTTTTTGTCTCTACCACCCCTGACCCCACCAAAGGAAGGAGGGGACTACAAAATGACTCCTTACTCTATTATGACACGCCCTCCTACCGAGGAGGGTGGAAAAGGCTTCATCCACACAAAAAGGAGCTATGCTCCAGTGTGAAAGGAGCATAGCTCTGTATTGAATAGAGCATAGCTCCAGTTCGAATGGAGCATAGCTCTAGTGATCAATGATCAGCAGTGGGGGCTGCGATGATCAGCAGACGGAGATTTATTTCTTCAGCCAGCGGTCGAGCCACTCGAAGTAGGTGCGCTGCCAGAGGATGCCGTTCTGGGGCTTCAATACCCAGTGGTTCTCGTCGGGGAAGATGAGGAGTTCGGCGGGGATGCCACGCAGACGTGCGGCGTTGAAGGCTCCCATGCCCTGGTTGGCATTGATGCGATAGTCCAGTTCGCCGTGTATGCAGAGGATGGGGGTGTCCCACTTGTCGACGAAGCGATGCGGGGAGTTCTCGTAGGTCTTGCGGGCGTTGGCCGTCTGGTCTTTAGCCCAGTAGGCGTCTTCATACTCCCAGTTGGAGAACCACACCTCCTCGGTGTCGGTATACATCGACTCGAGGTTGAAGGCACCGTCGTGGGCGATGAAGCACTTGAAGCGCTTGTCGTGATGACCGGCGAGGTAGTACACGCTGAATCCACCGAACGAGGCACCTACGGCACCAAGGCGGTCGCGGTCTACATAGGGCAGCTGCTCGCAGGCATCGTCGATGGCGGTGAGGTAGTCGTCCATGCACTGGCCTGTCCAGTCGCCGGAGATCTCTTCGCACCACTCAGAGCCGAAGCCCGGCAGGCCGTGACGGTTGGGAGCGATGACGACATATCCCTGAGAAGCCATGATGAAGAAGTTCCAACGATAGCTCCAGAACTGGCTCACGGGACTCTGCGGTCCGCCTTCGCAGAAGAGCAGGGTGGGGTACTTCTTCGTAGCATCGAAGTGCGGCGGCAGGATCACCCAGTAGAGCATCTCCTTGCCGTCGGTGGTCTTCACCCAGCGTTGCTCGGAGGTTCCGCTTGCCAGCTGGTCGAGAATATGTTTGTTCTCGCAAGTGATCTGCTGGATATCGGTCTTCTCAGGCTTCTTGAAGTTGGGCGTGACGACATAGAGGTCGGCAGGATGGAAGTAGTCGTGGCGCTCCATTACGAGCTGACGCCCGTTGTTCAGCAGCTGCAGCGATCCGAAGTCGGCGCAGTCGTTGGTGAGCTGCTTCAGTTCGCCTTTCCAGTTGACGGCATAGAGGTTCTCGGTGGCGTGCCACACTCCGATGAAGTAGATCATGGCATCCTTAGTGTCGCTCCACACGAAGTCGTCGACGTTGGAATCGAACGACTCTGTGACGTAGCGCTTCTGACCCGTCTTCAGCTCGTAGACGCACAGGCGCTGGCGGTCGCTCTCATAGCCGTTGCGGGCCATCGAGAGCCAGGCCACGTAGCGGCCGTCGGGCGAGAACTTCGGGTTCTGGTCGTAGCCGGGGTTGTTCTGCAGGTTCGATTCGGCGTTCACGGCCTGATACTTCATGGTCTTCGTGGCATCGCTCTTCGGTTCCACATAGCCTTCGGGCTTGCAGAGGTTGCTTGTCTTGCCTGTGGCGGTGTCGTAGAGGAAGATGTCGGTATCGGTGGAGATAGCGTACTCCACGCCTTCCTTCTTGCGGCAGGTGTAGGCAATCGACTTCGAGTCGGTGCTCCAAGCCAGCTGCTCGATGCCTCCGAAGGGTGCTGTGGGGCACTCGTAGGGCTCGCCGTTGAGCAGGTCCTTACCGTCGGCGGCAATGGCCTCGCCGCTAACAGAGCAGAGGAACGGGTGCACGATGCTCTCCACGTAGTGGTCCCAGTGGCGGTAGTTCATGTCGGTGACCAGTCGGCCGGTGGACTTTGGCAGGTCGTCGGGACGCTTGCGGATGCTGCCGTAGTAGGGTAGCGACTTCAGCAGGATGACCTTCGTCTGGTCGGGCGAGAAGAGGAATCCCTCCACTTCGCCGTCGGTCTTCGAGAGCTGCTGGCGGTTGCTGCCGTCGATGTTCATCGCCCATACCTCGCCTCCGGTGATGAAGGCGATGCGGTCGTTCGAGAGCCAGGCGGCGTCGGTTTCGCTCTTTGCCGAGGTGGTGAGCTTACGTTGGTTTTGTCCGTCGGCGTCCATCACATATAGAATATGGTGGCTCTTGTTCTCCTTCACGCTGTAGTAGGCGACGTTGTAGACGATGTGCTTGCCGTCGGGCGAAGCAGCATAGCCGCCGATGCGGCCCATAGCCCAGAGGGCCTCAGGCGTCATACGGTCGGAGGAGAGGCGGATGTTTTGCTTCTGAATCATTTCTTGTGCTTGTGCGGTGGTGCCGAGCATGAGCAGGGTAGCCACGAAGAGGGATTTGAAGGTGTTCATATTTTTGAGGTTGAGAAGTTGAGAGGTTGAGGAGTGGAGGATTTAGGAGTGTAGGAGTGTAGGAGTGAAAGGAGTGTAGACAATACCCCTGCCCCTTTGGGCTCCCCTCCCTTGGGGAGGGGATGGGGGTAGGCTTTACTTCTTTTTCACTGGATCGCAGGTGAGACCACATCCCAGCTTGCGCCAAATCTTGCGGTCTACCTCGCTGAGCATGACGGTCGTATGTACTTGACAGCCACGGAGTTTTGGCAGCTGCTCTAAAGCTTTACGGCAGTTCTCGTCGCGTTGTGAGAGCACACTCAGCGCCACGAGCACCTCGTCGGTATGCAGACGCGGATTCTTACCTCCCAGGTATTCAATCTTCGTCTTCTGGATAGGCTCGATCATGCTCTGCGGAATAAGCTTGATGTCGTGGTCGATGCCAGCCAGATGCTTCATGGCGTTCAGCAGCAGAGCGGCACAGCAGCCGAGGAGCGCTGTGGTCTTCGAGGTGACAATGGTGCCGTCTTCCATTTCGATGGCTGCCGCGTGGTTGCCACTCTGAATCTTACGCTCGTAGGCGGCGACGGTGACCTTTCGGGTGGCCGTAGAGATCTTTGCCTGGTTGAACAGCAGACGAATCTTGTTCACCTCGCTCTCGTTGTCGGCACCGTTGGCCATCTTGTTCGTAGCATCGTAGAAGCGGCGGATGATCTCGTCGCGCGATGCCTCGCAGCACACCTCGTCGTCGCAGATGCAGAAGCCCACCATGTTGACACCCATATCGGTGGGCGACTTGTAGGGGTTCTCGCCGTAGATGCCTTCGAAGAGGGCATTCAGCACGGGGAAAATTTCTACATCGCGGTTGTAGTTGATGGCAGTCTTGCCGTAGGCCTCGAGGTGGAAGGGGTCGATCATGTTCACGTCGTTAAGGTCGGCGGTAGCAGCCTCGTAGGCGATGTTCACGGGATGCTTCAGCGGCAGGTTCCAGACGGGGAAGGTCTCGAACTTCGCGTAGCCGGCACGGATGCCGCGCTTGTTCTCGTTGTAGAGCTGCGACAAACAGGTTGCCATCTTGCCGCTACCAGGTCCGGGAGCGGTGACGATGACGAGCGGACGCGTGGTCTCCACATAGTCGTTCTTGCCGAATCCCTCGTCGCTGGCGATGAGTTCCACATTGTGCGGATAGCCGTCGATGGGGTAGTGGATGTAGCTCTTGATGCCCATTCGCTCCAGGCGGTGGCGGAACTGGTCGGCGGCATGCTGGCCGTTGTAGTGGGTGATGACGACCGAGCCCACCATGAAGTCGCGGCGCATGAACTCGTCGCGCAGACGGAGCACATCCTCGTCGTAGGTGATGCCGAGGTCGGCGCGCACCTTGTTCTTCTCCATGTCTTCCGCGTTCACCACGATGATGATCTCTATGCTCTCGCGCAGCTGTCCGAGCATGCGGAGTTTCGAGTCGGGCTTGAAGCCGGGCAGTACGCGCGAGGCGTGGTTGTCGTCGAAGAGCTTTCCGCCGAGCTCCATGTATAGCTTTCCATCAAACTGGGCTATTCGCTCACGGATATGCTCCGATTGCAGCTTGATGTATTTGTCGTTGTCGAAACCTATTTTCATTGTTGTTTTTGGAAATTATAGGGTTTGATGGGGTTCGATGGTGAGTGATGATAGGATAATAAAATAAAGATATGATTGATTGCACAAGGCAATGGTAATCATTATTATCAATTATCAACTATCAATTATCAATTATTAATTACTTCCCAAGTCCCTTGCGCTTGCGCTCGAGTTCCTCACGCTGCTGCTGCAGACGCTGCTGCTCTTCCTGCATGGCCTGCAGACGACCGGCAAGGCCGCCAAGCTTCTTCTGCGGGTTGCGCTTGTTCTCTTCGTAGCGGGCCTCGAGCTTTGCCAGTAGCTTCTCGTCGTTCGTGGTCTTGCGGAGCAGGAACATGATGGCTGCCGAGAAGAAGAGCGACACGAAGTAGTAGAAGTTCAGACCTGAGCTGTAGTCGTTGAACATGAAGAAGAACATGAGCGGCATGAGGTACATCATCCACTGCATCATCTTCATCTGCTCGGCCTGCTGACCTACCATCTGGTCCTTCTGCTGACGCATGGTCATGAAGGAGTAGAGGATGTTGGCCACGCAGAACAGGATACACGTCAGCGACAGGTGGTCGCCGATACCCCAGATGTTCTTTTGCCACTCGATGATGGGGTCGTAGGTGGAGAGGTCGTCAATCCACAGGAACTTCTCACCACGCAGCTGGATAGCGTTCGGCACGAAGTTGAACATCGCAATCCAGATAGGCATCTGGATGAGCATGGGCAGACAGCCGGCCATCGGGCTCACACCGTATTTGGCATACTCCTGCATCATGGCCTGCTGCTTCTGCATCTGGTCGTCGGGGCTGTTGTATTGCTTCGTGGCCTCCTCGAGTTTCGGCTTCAGCACGCGCATCTTCGCCGACGACATATAGCTCTTCTTCACCAGCGGATAGGTGATGGCCTTCAGCAGCAACGTGATGAGAATCAGCACGATACCCATGTTCAGGCCGAAGCCCGTCAGCCAGTCGAAGACGTAGATGGTGAAGAAACGGTTAATCCAGCGCACGATGGGCCAGCCCAGATAGACGAGCTTCTTCATCTCGAGGTCCTTGCCGAATGTGCTCTCGGTCTCTACGGCCTGCAGCTTGCGGAAGTCGTTAGGACCATAGTAGAACTCAAACTCCGAAGGAGTGCGGCCGCTGGGGTCGAAGAAGGTCTTCATCTTGGCCTCGAACTGCTTCAGGTAGCCCGAGCCCTTCTCCTGCGGAATGCTTGTCATGAGGGAATTTGCCTGGAAGTCGTTCTTCGCAATCATGATGGATGAGAAGAACTGGTCCTTGAAGGCCACCCAGTCGAGGGCTTCCTCGATGGTGACGTCGCGCTTCTCGGAAGTCTCGTTGAGGTGGTCGGTGGAGCTGTCCTTTTCTTTGTAGGTGAGCGTGCAGTAGCGGTTCTCAAACATGAAACCGCGCTCCTGCTGCGGGCAGAGCTCCTGCCAGTTGACGTCCATCGACTGCGTGGTGGGCGCAAACAGACCGCTCATGCCTTCGGCGTGCATCTTCATGTGGAGCATGTAGTCGCGGCCGAGCTGGTAGTCCATCACGATGTACTTGCCTTCTCCGGCTGCAGCGGTGAAGGTGACGGTGGAATCGGTGATGTTGGCAGGCTCGAAGAAGAGGTCCTGCGTGGCGATGTTGCTCTCCTTGGCGGAAAGCATGTAGTTGAGCTGCTGCTCCTTACCGTTGAAGAGCGTCACGTCGGGGTTGCCCTTGCGGTCCTTGAAACCCTTCACGACGGCCTTCACCACCGTAGCACCCTTCGAGGAGAGCGTCAGCTCCACCTTGTCGTTCTTCAGCACGATGTCCTGTGCCGAACCCTTCAGGGCGTTGTGGAAGAGGGCAGTTGTGTCCTCTTCGGCTTTCTGCTTGGCGAGGGCTTCCTTCGCGGCGGCCTCGGCCTTTTGTTTCTTCTCTGCGTTCATACGAGCCACCTGAGCGATGGAGTCCTGCACGAAGGCAGCACGCTGTTCTTCCGCCGACGGGCGGTTGAAGTAGCTGAAGGCAATCAGCACGATGGCAATCAGGATGAATCCTGTGGTTGTGTTCTTATCCATATTTGTTTTTACTTTGTTTTTATCGCTTATTGATTTAATTTACTTTGTTTTTGTCGCTTTTAATTTAATAATGTGTCGTTTCAAACGTGCAAATTTACTGCTTTTTCCTGAAACTGGCAAAAAAAATGCCAAATTCCACAAAATAATTCTGATTTCTGTGTTTTTTCAAAGAAAAAGTGCAAGCATCGATGGTCGTTCGCTCGTTTTTTACTATCTTTGCCGCAGAAATAGTAAAGATATAGGATATGAAAAAGACATTTCTACTCATCTCAGCGCTTATGATGGCGCTCACAGGCCTGCAGGCACAAAACAGCACAAGCTCGCTCAGCACTCAGTCGCCGCAGTTGTTCCTGCCCCTGACGTTCTATAGCAGCGTTGCCCATGATGCGCTCTCGCTCGACGGCACTCCCTCGGAAGCCAGCAAGGCGCTGCTCGAGGTTTATCTGAACCGTCCCGACCTCGTGCAAGCTACTGAGTCGGAACTGCGCGACGACTATGCGGCACCAGCCGACGAGATTGCCGACAAGCCTGCTCCCGCACCACTGCCCACCGTTGTCGATGTGCCGGCTCCCGTAGAGCCTGAGACTCCCGATGTTGACGTTGAGGTGACGAAGCCCAACTTCTGGACTTTCAAGGGCGACGGCTTCCTGCAGTTCCTGCAGAACTACGTGTCGGGCAACTGGTATAAAGGTGGTGAGAGCAACTACTCGATGCTCTCGAGCCTCACGCTGGAAGCCAACTACAACAACAAGTCGAAGCTGAAGTGGGATAACAAGCTGGAGATGAAGCTCGGCTTCCAGACGTCGCGCTCAGATACGGTCAACAAGTTCAAGGCCAACGAAGACCTCATTCGTCTGACCTCGAAGTTGGGACTGCAGGCAACGAAGCATTGGTACTACACGATTCAGCTGCTCGCCTACACGCAGTTCACACGTGGTCTGAAGCCCAACGACCTCCGCACCTATTCCGACTTCATGTCGCCTTTTAACCTCAACGTGGGTATTGGTATGGACTACAAGATGGAGTGGTTCAACAAGAAACTCACGGGAACGGTGAACATCTCGCCGCTGGCTGTGAACTATCGCTACGTGGACCGCACCATCTTCATGAACGGCGAGAACGCCCAGTGGTTCCCCTCCAGACATGGAGTAGAAGCCGACCACCATTCGCTCACCGACCTCGGTTCGCAGTTCATCATCGATTTCACGTGGAAGATGGCCGAGAACATCTCGTGGAAGTCGCGCATGTATGGCTTCACCAGCTACAAGCGTGTGGAGTATGAATGGGAAAACACATTCTCCTTCCAGTTCAACAAATACATCTCCTCGAAGCTCTTCATCCACCCGCGCTTCGACGACAACCGCCAGCGCGACGACCATCATGGCTACTGGATGTTCAAGGAGTACTTGTCGATTGGCTTCAACTACTCGTTCTGATGTACGACCGGTTGTTGCTCTGAAAAGAAATTGGCAACCGATGTTCGCCATAAAAAAAGCAATGCCTCGCAAGATTTTGCGGGGCATTGTTATTGGTTGCTACTCGATGCGATGACCGGAATACTGCGGCAGGTGGAAGAAGTCGATGTTCTCGAAGACGCGCCTGACGGGGTTGATCTCGAGGAACGTCGTGCCTGCTGCCAAGCCGAGGTTACCGCTGAGGTAGGCAATCTTGTCGTCCATCGTGACATAGCCTTTCTGCTTCAGCATGCGCAAGGCAGCCAGGAAGGTGAACTCGGGTGAATTGGCATCCTGTTGGAAGACGGGAATCACGCCGTAGCTGAGGTTGAGCAGTCGCTGGGTCTTGTCGCGATAACAGATAGCAAGGATGGGCTTTGGCCCGCGGAACGATGCGAGATAGCGCACAACCTCGCCGGTCATCGAGTCGGCAATGATGCCTGCCACACCCAGTCGGCGGGTGGAGTCGATGGCCGCATAAGCCAGATATTCCTTCTGCGAGCAGTTGGGAGACAACGGGATGTCGAAGCCGCTCAGGCGCTGGCGGTCGCGCTCTGCTTGCTCGGCAATCGTCGACATCGTCTTCACCGCTTCTATCGGATATTTACCCGTTGCCGTTTCGCCGGAGAGCATCAGCGCATCGGTACGCATATAGATGGCGTTGGCGATGTCGGTGACCTCAGCACGCGTGGGACGCGGCTGAGTAATCATCGAGTGAAGCATCTGTGTGGCCACGATGACGGGCTTGCGGGCATGCACACACTTACGGATAATCTCACGCTGGATGCCTGGGATGCGTTCCAGCGGAATCTCGATGCCGAGGTCGCCGCGTGCAACCATGATTCCATAGCTGGCCTCGATGATCTCATCGATGTTGTCGACACCTTCCTGGTTCTCAATCTTCGAAATGATCTTGATGTCGCTGTTGTGCTCGTCAAGAATGTCCTGAACGGCCTTCACGTCGGCTGCTGAGCGCACGAAGGAATGGGCAATGAAGTCGATGTCTTGCTCGATGGCGAAGAGAATGTTGCTGCGGTCGCGCTCGGTGATGGCGGGCAGGTCGATGTGTACGCCCGGCACGTTGACGCTCTTGCGTGAGCCCAGCACACCGTCGTTCTGCACTTGTGCCACAATCATCGGACCGGTGTTCTCCATCACCAGCATGTCTAGAGCACCATCGTCGAAGAGGATATGATCGCCCTCATGCACATCGCGGCAGAAGTCTTTGTACGACACATTCACAATGTCGTGAGTGGACTCCATCTCCGGTCGTCCGAAGATTTTCACCACGTCGCCCGTCTTGTAGCTGATGGGTTCCTTCACGGTGGTAGAGCGAACCTCAGGACCTTTCGTGTCGATGAGGATTCCGATGTGCGGCGAAACGGCACGCACGTTCTTGATGACTTGCGTCATTCCTTCCTTCGTAGCATGGGCGGTGTTCATTCGCACCACATTCATGCCTTCGAAGAACAGCTTGCGCAGAAACTCCACGTCGCAGCGGAAGTCGCTGATGGAGCATACGATTTTAGTTTGTTTCATATTGGTGGCGTTTGTTGTTGTTCTCTGAATGGCCGGAGTGTCTGATTATTCTGATTATTCTGATTATTCTGAATAATCTGAATTTTCCGACTCTTTCCAACCTACCTCCCAATCGGGTGGTTGAGCATCGGAACCTGCGAGTCGTTCAGGCCGAGTTCGCGTACTAGGGCGTCGCGCTCCATCATCGCGCGAGCAACGGTTTTCAAGCCCATAGCGGTGCAGATAAGGTAGATGTTCTCCGACACATAGCCGGCATCCATAGCACCATACTCGCGGTTGCCTCTCAACTTCGAAAGATCGCTCACCAGCAGCAGGCAGACGGGAGCGTTGGCGGCAAACGGCTGACGGCCGGCAACAGCCTTCCGCAAGTCGAGCTCGGTGATACGGGTGAGGGTGTTCTGCTGGGCATCGTAGCGCCAAGCGCCGTCAGCGCGACAAACGTAGACGATGATGTCTTGTGCGTTAACCGCCGAGGGAGCCGTCAGGCGTTTCGACTCCGGACGGTTGATGCCGCATGCTCCCCACAGAATGTTGGAGAGTTCCTGATCGGTGAGGGGATCGGCAGCATATTCGCGAACCGACTCACGTTTTTGCAGTACGTCGACGAGCGACATATTGCTCTCCTTGTCGAACTTCGGGGCAGGCAGCTGCTGCACACTCTGAGCCATCATGCTCGTGCTGAGCATCATCATGAGGGCAAGGGTCAATAGTTTTCTCATTGTTGTCTGGTTTTTAGTTCACGAATTGAATAGTGTTGGTTGTTGATTTATTGTCTGAGAAGCAGCATCTTCTGGCCGTTAGCGATGTAGATGCCGGGCGTGTGGACACTCTCCAGCTTGCGTCCCTGTAAATCGTAAAGGGTGTCGGCGAGAGCGTTCTGATGCGGGTCGTTGAGTTCCACGATACCGCTGATGTCCGATTGAATCTGGGCAATCTCATCACGCGTGAGGGCGATGTCGTAGAGGCGGAAACAGCTGATGGTGCCGACGAAATCCACGTTGTCGGCTTTCACGTTGCTGTCCCACCACTGGGTGCGGCCGATGTAGTTGCGTGTGTCTGAGCCGGCCTCCGTCAGCTGGTAAGGCTCCGACTGGTTGGCGGTGCCTTCAGCATCGAGTTTTCCGTTCACATAAAGACACGTTTTCTTCGTGGCAGCATCGAAGGTCACAGCCAGCTGGTAGTCTTGATTGGTCTTCAGCGCAGTCTTGCCGTTCACCATCGTGGTAGACCCGTTGTTGTATTTGATGCCTGCCGAAAGCTGGTTGGCACGCAGGAACACGCTGTTGCCCGAGTTCACGCCGAAGTCGTAGAGTCGCGGCTGATTGCTGAGTTGCTTGGCGTTGGCCGAAAGCAGAAAGGTGTAGGAACGCAGACCGCTGAGCAGGCCCTCGGGCGCTTTACCGTATTTATTGGTGGCGAAATCCGATGCCGTGTTCTTGGTTTGGTCGAGGGCTTCATCGTGCTGATAGCGCAGGTTGTTGGTGATGTCTCGGGGATGAACCGTCACAATCCAACTTTTTTCTGCCCGATGCGTATTGCCGTGAGGAATGAAAGTGGTCAGACGAACCTGCGTTTCCGTTTCGGGCAGTTTTGCAATACCTTTCGTAGAAAGGACCTTCTCGTTATCAGACGTCCAAGTGAGTTGCTTGCCGTTAGCCGTCGTTGTGGGTAGCACAATGTCTGTATAGACATCAGTGGGCACCGTGATGGGTTGCAATGCTCCTTCTTCCATACTTTGTTCCAGGAAGGCGATGCCAGCGCTGTCGTCGTAGATGCGGTAGGTGTAGAGCATTCCCTTGAAGCCGCCTACCACCATTTTGTCAAGCTTCAGACCTTCAACTTCAAAACACTGGTCGATGAGGCCGTTGCGATAGACGGTGAGTAATTTATCCCATTCGTCATAGTGAATGGCTGTGTTGAAAAGTCCCACTTTCGACATGTACGACTTGCCGTCGGTTCCCGTGCAGTCAATCTTCCAGGCATCCGAAGTGCAGAGCATGTTCTCGCTGCTATAAACTTGGTCACCCACTTTGACGTAGGGCTTCAGCGTCTTTTTGTCTACTCCGTATTCCAGATTCCCCATCTTCAGCATTGTTCCACCGTAGTTGTCGGCATCAAGGCTCCAGTTCAACAAGATGGTGAAACCATTTCCGTCTTTCTTCTCTCCTTCCTCCCAGGAGTCGATGACATATGGGCTATCGGGCGTCACAGCTACAGCAGGCGAACCGCTGCAGAGGGGGGCCAAAGTCGGATAGTCGGCAGGCGCCATATCGCAATCCATGCGGATGTTGGTGGGGTAGCCGCTGGGGTAGTTTCTGTTCACCATCCAGTAGTAATAGTCGCCGTTCATCCATAGGAGGCGGAGCTTGGAATCCTTCGCACCGGGCATCATGAAGGGGCGCATGTTATTCTTGAGCGAATTGCGTGTAACTTGCTCTGAACCAGACACTTTTCCGTCGTCACCAACGGTGTATTTCCATATCTCGTAGACCCCGTCTTTGTTGTAGGTTCCGTTCTTGGTGGGAATCGAGAGGTAGAGGTCGTTGATGTTATCGGGGTCGAGGGCCATACCGCCCGAATAGCATCTCTCCGTAGAGTTCCAATTCTGGTGGAAGGCGTGTCCGGCATATTGCACCCAGGTGAGCTGCCACTCGCTACCCGTCCAACGACCATACCAATAGACGTGTGTGGTCTTTGCATCATCGATGTGTGTGTAGGCAATGACGGGATGCTCGTCCTTGTCGAGTGCTATCTGCCAAACCCAGTTGCGAATGCTGGCAGTCTTGTCGACAATCGTTGCAGGATAATTCGAGGCATAGCCGCTGGTCTTGTTCACGGCAAATGTGCCTTTGCTGATTTCGCTGAGCTGCTTGCCGTTGATGTCGCGCAGAAGAGGACCGTTGCCCTTGTTGATGTCTATTACGTTGAAGTACAACCAGTTAGGCTGCTCGTTGTCGGGGTGTCCGGTGGTGTAGCAAAGGTAGATTTTATCCTTGCCGTTGCTGTGATACTTTGCATAGGGTCGGGCGCCTGTCGACTGCACAATCTGCTTCGGGCCGAAGTCGAAACGGCAGTTGTCGTCGGCATCGGGCATCGTCAGGCGGGCAATCGTCGGGTGCCAGTTGATGCCTCGCCAGCAGAGGTAGATGTGTTCGGGGTCGTCGCTGAGGATGAAGGGCGAGGGGTAGGTGGTGTTGTTCTGTGTGGTGAGGTATTTCTCCTCGCCCAGCTGCGTGATGTCGAGCGGTTTGCGTGAGATGCGATACCAGATTTTCGCCTCGTCGGTGTGGCGGGTATAAAAAATCATGATGCGCTCGTCGGGAAGAACGAGGAACGTAGGATTGTTGTGGTCGTCGGGTTGGAAATAGCTGCGCACGAGCACTTCCTCCTTGCTCTCTACGCCATCGGCTCCGACCTTCATCTGTGCCGCCTTCACGTTGCCGTGAACATCGATATAGCCCACGTAGGCTACACCTTTATAAAATAACGCGCGCGAATCGGCAAACCAACACCAGGCTCCCTCGTCGCTGACGACGGTGCCCTCGTAGCTGTCGTTGCTCTGAGCCAATGTGTTGCCAGCAATGAGCAATACTGCTGTCAAAGTCAATAAAAATCTTTTCATTCTATCAGTGTTATTTAGGATTTTCGGCAAAGTTACAAAAAAAATGGCAAGATGCATAAAAATAGGGGGAAAAAGTTTAGTAGGGCGGTGGAAAATGCATGATTACGTTGCCCAGTCTTCGAAGTCGAGCCATCCTTCCTCCCATGTGGCTTCGTCGGAGGTGGAGCCTGTAGCTGCCGACGTGCGCGACACCGAAAGTCCCAGCAGTCGGATGGGCCGTTGTGCCGAGTATTCCACTTCGGCGAGCAGCCTTTTGGCGAGCGGCAGGATTTGGTCTTTCGTCGTCAGCGTGTCAGCAACGGTGAGGCTGCGCGTAATCTGCACGAAGTCGAAGTATTTCACCTTCAGCGTCAGCGTGTGGCCCTCGAAGCCTGAACGGGCAATGCGCTCAACCAACTCCATCACCGTGTGATAAAGCTCAATGATGACCGCCGATGTTTTGTAGAGATCCTCGAGGAATGTTTGCTCGCAGCCCACCGACTTGCGCTCGCGTTCCACGATCACCTCACGGTTATCGATGCCTCGTGCAAAGTCGTAGTAGACTTGTCCTGCTTTTCCAAACACCTCCGTGAGATGCTGCAACGACACTTGGCGCAGCTGCTCGCCTGTGTAGATGCCCATGTGGTGCATACGCTCGGCAGTCTTCGGTCCAACGCCCCAGAAACGCTCGATGGGTAGCTTTGCGATGAACGAGCTGGCGCGGTCGGGGTGTATGACGAACAGACCGTCGGGCTTGCGATAGTCGGAAGCTATCTTCGCCAGAAACTTGTTGTAGCTCACGCCGGCCGATGCCGTGAGCGATGTGGCCTCGCGAATCTTCTGTTTGATTTCCATCGCGATGTCCTGAGCCAACTCGATGCCCGCCCGATTGTTGGTGACATCTAGGAAAGCCTCGTCGAGCGACAGCGGTTCCACCAAATCAGTGTATTCATGAAAGATGGCGTGCACTTGTTCCGAAACCTGCTTATAGACCTTGAAGCGGGGCGGCACCACCAGCAGATGCGGGCAGAGTCGCTTGGCCACCACTACCGACTGGGCAGAATGAACACCATACCGGCGGGCTTCGTAGCTGGCTGTCGAGACCACGCCTCGCTCTCCGTCGAAGCCCACTGCGATGGGTATTCCGCGCCATTCAGGATGGTCTCTCTGCTCAACGGAGGCAAAGTAGGCATCCATGTCGATATGGATAATCTTTCGCATGTATTTTTGAAAAATATTTGCAAAGATAGCAAAAACGCGCGAAAAAACTTGCAGAAATAAAATCTTTTCACTATATTTGCCCATTGAAAATCAAACTATCAAAGAAAACAGGCATTTAATCATTCACTTAAACAACATTGACTTATGACTTACAAGATTGTAGACGTCGAGGGAATCGGCGAAGTTTATTCAGAGAAGCTTGTGAATGCAGGCATCAAGACAGTTGACCAACTCCTCGAAAAGGGATGCAAGCCCGCAGGCCGCAAAGAGCTGGAAGAGGCTACCGGCATCTCCGGCAAGCTCATCCTCACATGGTGCAACCACGCCGACCTGATGCGTATCAAGGGCATTGGCCCGCAGTTCTCCGAACTTCTCGAGGCTGCCGGTGTTGACACCGTGAAGGAATTCCGCAACCGCGTGCCCGCCAACCTCCAGCCGAAACTCGAAGAGGTGAACGCCGAGAAAAAACTCGTGAGACGTGTTCCCAGCTTGAAGGAAGTCGAGAAGATGGTTGCTCAGGCCAAGGAATTGGAGCCCGTGATGGAGTACTAATCTTCTGAAACAACAGTATGAAAAATGGGGCGAAATCATCAATTCGCCCCTTTTTTGTGGCCTAAAAGACTGAAAATTAGGCACTTCTGCACTTTTTTAGGCAAAAAAAAGCAAATAAATTTTCATATCACGCGAAAAACTTGTATCTTTGCATCCCAAAACTAAAGAACATAGTATTAGTTATCAAATTTAGAGAAAGAATAGACAATGACGAAAGCAGACATTATCAACGAGATAACAGTTGCCACCGGCCTGCAGAAAAGAGACGTGGCCGTTGTGGTTGAGAGTTTTATGGAGACGATTAAGAAGAGCCTTCTGGAGAAGCATGACAACGTGTACCTCAGAGGCTTCGGCAGTTTCATCATCAAGCATCGCGCTGCCAAGACTGCCCGCAACATCAAGAAGAATACCACTATCACCATCGATGCTCACGACCTTCCCGGCTTCAAGCCCGCCAAGAGCTTCGCTGAGCAGATGAAAGGCTAAGAAATAGAATTCAAATACATAAACATCACTTTTTAAATCAATTAGAATTATGCCAAACGGTAAAAAGAAAAAGGGCCACAAGATGGCTACGCACAAGCGTAAAAAAAGACTGCGTAAGAATAGACATAAGAGCAAATAAGTCTGTTCTGTAACAAAGTGCGATGGGTGATGGATGTTAGGTGTCGGCTAAAACAGCTATGCAAACCACCAACACCCATTGCCCACAATTTTTGATTAAACTATATCAAGGAAAGAAATGACCAGCGAAGTTGTAATTGACGTCCGACAAAAAGAGATATCGATTGCCCTGCTGGAAGATCAGAGACTCGTAGAGTATCAGAACGAACCACGCTCGGCATCATTCTCCGTCGGCAACATCTACATGGCAAAGGTCAAGAAGCTCATGCCTGGGCTCAATGCCTGTTTCGTAGATGTCGGCTATGAACGCGACGCCTTTCTTCACTACCTTGACTTAGGAAATCAATTTAACTCTTACGAAAAGTATCTTAAGCAGGTACAAAGCGACAGGAAGAAGCTTTTTCCTTTCAGCAAGGCCACACGCCAACCCGATCTGAAGAAAGACGGCAGCGTGCAGACCACTCTGAAGGTTGGGCAGGAGGTGTTGGTTCAGATTGTGAAGGAGCCCATCTCCACCAAGGGACCTCGTCTGACGGGCGAGCTCTCGTTTGCAGGACGCTACCTCGTCCTCATCCCCTTCAACGACAAGGTGTCTGTATCGTCGAAGATCAAGAGCGGTGAGGAGCGTGCCCGCCTGAAACAGCTCATCCACAGCATCAAGCCCAAGAACTGCGGTGTCATCGTGCGCACTGTAGCCGAAGGGAAGAGAGTTGCCGAACTCGACGCAGAACTCAAAGTATTAAACCGTCGGTGGGAAGACGCCATCCAGAAAGTGCAGAAGACACAACAGCGACCTCAGCTCGTGTTTGAAGAGACAGGTCGCACCGTAGCACTCCTGCGTGACTTGTTCAACCCCACTTACGAGAGCATCCACGTCAACGACGACGAAGTATTCGAAGAGGTTAGGAACTACATCTCACTCATTGCACCCGACAAGGTAGGTATCGTGAAGCGATACAACGGGAAGGTGCCCATCTTCGACAACTTCAACGTCACCAAGCAAATCAAGTCGAGCTTTGGCAAGATTGTAAACTACAAGCATGGCGCCTATCTCATCATTGAGCACACCGAGGCCTTGCATGTTGTGGACGTAAACAGCGGCAACCGCACGCGCTCAGCTGAAGGACAAGAGGCGAACGTACTGGAAGTGAACCTCGGCGCAGCCGACGAACTGGCACGCCAGCTCAGGCTCAGGGATATGGGAGGTATCATCGTCGTAGACTTCATCGACATGAACCTTGCCGAAGACCGCCAGATGCTCTACGAGCGCATGTGTAAGAACATGCAGCAGGATCGCGCCCGCCACAACATTCTTCCTCTGTCGAAGTTCGGACTGATGCAAATCACGCGTCAGCGTGTGCGCCCGGCTATGGACGTAAGCGTCGAAGAGACCTGTCCCACTTGTTTCGGCAAGGGCACCATCAAGTCGAGCATCCTCTTTACAGATCAACTTGAGAGCAAGATTGACAACCTGGTCAACAAGATTGGAGTCAAGAAATTCTACCTGCACGTACATCCCTATGTGGCGGCCTACATCAATCAGGGCTTCATGTCCCTGAAGCGCCGCTGGCAGATGAAGTACGGCATGGGTGTGAGAGTGGTCTCCTCACAGAAACTCGCTTTCTTGCAATACGAATTCTATGATGCCAACAAGCAGTTCATCGACATGAAAGAAGAAATCGAGACGAAGTAGGGGAGCGCGCTGCTCACCGCACAAACACTTAAAGGCTGCAACACAAGGAAGCGTTATTCCTGCGTTGCGGCCTTTTTTAGCCCCCCTGTCGTCCCCCGAGGGGGACACTATACCTTTCTAGCTATTGTTGCACCCTCGGTAGGGGCAGACCCCCGTGTCTGCCCGAATAAGGTACGCTCTCGCGTCTTCAAAAAAACAGAACAAAACATAGAAAACATTTAGAGCCTCTTGATAAGGGGCGGCTATCGCTCGGCGACGTAGGAGACGCTTTCAGAGCGAAGCGGGGAAAGAATGCAGGGTTATAACCTAATTGTTTTCTTATGTCTGTTTTGGTTTTGTTATGTTTTTGAAAGCCCGCGTAGCGGATATACCGAGAGGCGTGTAAAAATGACTGTCACAATTGTCACAATTGTCACAAATGGGGTACAGACATTATTGGGGGAACTCTCTTTCTTAATCTTCGGGGATTAACTCCCTGGGATGTGCGACGAACACGGTGGCACCATGCTCCTCGAGGAACGGGCGGTCGCGGAAACCCCACAATACGCTTATGCAAGGCAGGGAGGCGTTGCGCGCCGTAAGGATGTCAACATCGCTGTCGCCCACGTAGACGGCCCCCTCGGGACCTACGCCCAGCTGGTGCAACGCTTCCAAGACCGCGTCGGCAGCGGGTTTCTTCCTGATGTGCTCGTTCTCGCCGATGGCCACCTCCACCAAGTTGCCGAAGTAGTGGCGGCACAACGCTTGTGTAGCCTCCATGAACTTATTGCTCACCACCGCCACACGACAACCCTTTTGGCGCAGGGCCTGCAACATTTCCATGATTCCCTCGTAGGGCTTTGTGGTGTCTTCGCTATGCTCAAGATAATAGCTGCGAAACGATTGCAACACCGCCTCGCGCCTCTCATCGCTGGTACCTGAGGGAACGGCACGTTCTATCAGCTTCGCCACTCCGTTGCCCACAAACCGCCTCACCTCGTCGATGGTGCGTTCGGGCATTCCGTTCACCTTTAATGCATGGTTACAACTTGCTGCGAGATCGCCCAGCGTGTCGAGCAATGTGCCGTCGAGGTCGAAGATGTATGTTTGGTATTTCATGCTATGAATCTGCTTATTTTGCTTTCAGTGTGCAAAAATACAAAAAAATTTTTGCATTTCGCTCACTTATTCGTACCTTTGCGACCAAAGTCGCGAAGTTACATCATCTCGGCAAAAAAAAGAAACGAGTTTCTTTTGTTCTGCGCTCGATTTTTTGTAACTTTGCAGGATAATACAATTCATCGTCATGAAAAAGAAACAGAAATCCATTTATCTGATGTCGGGAATAGGCTGCTTGCTGCTGTTTTGTGCCATTCTCGCCTATTTCTTCCTAACGCCCCTGAGCAAGAGTGGGCAGACGGAATACCTATTTGTCGACAACGACGACACGGTGGACTCCGTATTCGTGAAGCTCTCACGCATCGGCAACAACCACGCCATCAGCGGAATGAAGACGCTCATCCGCCACAGCGGCTATGCCGACAACATTCGTTCGGGACGCTACGCCATCGACGACAACGACTGCGCGCTCACGGTGTTCCGCCGCCTGAAGAACGGCCAGCAGGAGCCGCTCAACCTCACCATTCCTTCTGTGCGAACCGTCGACCGTCTGGGTGCCGAGCTCTCGAAGAAGCTCATGCTCGACAGCGCCACCATTGTTGAGGCTCTCACCGACACCGCTACGTGTCAGAAATACGGCTACGAGCCGGCTACTATCGCCTGTATGTTCGTGCCCAACACCTACGAGCTGTATTGGAATGTGGGCCTCGAGAAGTTCCTCGACCGCATGAAGAAGGAGAGCGATGCCTTCTGGAAGGGCGACCGCCAGGCAAAGGCCGACAAGATGGGTCTTACGCCCGTGGAGGTCATCACGTTGGCGAGCATCGTGGATGAGGAAACCGCCAACAATGCCGAGAAACCCATGATTGCCGGCATGTATCTCAACCGCCTGAACTTGAGGAACGGCGAGTACCCCAACGGTATGCCTTTGCAGGCCGACCCCACCATTAAGTTTGCGTGGCAGAAGTTCGAGCTGAAGCGCATCTACAACAAGCTGCTCTCCATCGACAGCCCGTATAACACTTATCGCCGGGCTGGTCTGCCGCCAGGACCCATTCGCATTCCCACCGTTGCCGGCATCGACGCCGTGCTGAACTACGCCCACCACAACTATCTCTACATGTGTGCGAAGGAAGACTTCAGCGGCACCCACAACTTCGCCGCCACCTATAGCGAGCATCTGCAGAATGCCGCCCGCTACTCAAAGGCGCTGAACAGCCGGGGTATCCAGTGATACTATAGGGTCACCCCCCCCGGAGCTCCTTTGAGAGGAGGGAGGCAAAACGGCCTGTCCGTATTATCCGCAATGCGGGCTTTCAAAAACTTAACAAAACACAGAATACATAAGAAAACCATTGTTTTTTCATGTTTTCTGTGTTTTCTTTTGTTTTGTAAAGACGCGAAAGCGTACCCTATTCGCGCAGACACAGGGGGCTGCCCCTACCGAGGGCGCAACAATAGCCAGAAGGGTATTGTGTCCCCCTAGGAAGACGACAAGGGGGCTTTCCATCCTTATTTTTACTCCGCGTAATAAATTTCTCGCTTTTGTTTTGTATTCTCTTCTATTTTCACTATCTTTGTAAGTTGAAATGAATAGCGAACTATTGAATGACTTGAACGACAGCCAGCGGAAGGCCGTGGAGTATTGCGACGGGCCACAGCTGGTGATAGCGGGTGCGGGCTCAGGCAAGACGCGCGTGCTGACGTATAAGATTGCCTACTTGTTGCAGCAGGGCATGCGGCCGTGGAACCTGCTGGCGCTGACGTTTACCAACAAGGCCGCCAATGAGATGAAGCAGCGCATTGCAAAGCTCGTGGGACAGGAGGCTGCCTCTCGCCTGCAGATGGGCACGTTCCACTCGGTGTTCTCGCGTGTGCTGCGCGTGGAGGCAGAGCTCATTGGCTTCAACTCCAACTTCACCATCTACGACGAGGCCGACTCGCGGTCGCTCATCAAGTCGCTGGTGAAGGAGATGAACCTCGATGAAAAGGTGTACAAGCCTGCCTCGGTGCATCACCTCATCTCGATGGCAAAGAACCACCTAATCTCAGCTGCTGAATATGCTGCCGACGCCGAGGTGCAGCAGCGCGACAGCTATGCGAAGGTGCCCGAGACGGGCCGCATCTTTCTGGCCTACGAGCAGCGTTGCCGCCAGGCGAATGCGATGGACTTCGACGACCTGCTGGTAATGACCTACCGCCTTCTGCGCGACCACCGCGAGGTGTTACAGAAATATCAGCAGCGATTCCAATACATTCTCGTCGATGAGTACCAGGACACGAACTACGCCCAGCAGCAGATTGTGTTGCAGCTCTCGCGCGAGCATCAGCGCGTGTGTGTGGTGGGCGACGACGCACAGAGCATCTATGCCTTCCGCGGTGCGAACATCGACAACATCCTGAACTTCCAAACCATATACCCCGATGCGCAGCTCTTCAAGCTAGAGCAGAACTACCGTTCCACGCAACGCATCGTGCAGGCCGCCAATAGCCTGATCAAGAAGAACGAGCGGCAGATTCCGAAGGACGTCTACAGCCGCAACGATGAAGGCGAGAAGCTGGTGCTGAAGCGGGCATACTCCGACAAGGAAGAGGCATCCATCGTTTGCAAGGACATCAAGACCATCCGGCGCAAGGAGAACAGCGAGTATAGCGACTTCGCCATCCTCTATCGCACCAATGCGCAGAGCCGCACCTTCGAGGAGGAGATGCGCCGACAGGGCATTCCCTACCGCATCTACGGCGGTCTGAGCTTCTATCAGCGCAAGGAAATCAAGGACATCATCGCCTACTTCCGGCTGGTGTGCAACCCCGACGACGAGGAGGCTATGAAGCGCATCATCAACTATCCGGCACGCGGCATCGGCAACACCACCGTGCAGAAGATTGGCGCGGTGGCCACGGAACATGAGGTGAGCTACTGGCAGGTGATCAGCGATGCACGACGTTACGGACTCGACGTGAACCGCGGTACGCTCTCGAAGCTACAGACCTTCATGGCGTTGATGAGCGGTTTTATCACCAAACTACGCACCACCGATGCCTATGAGCTGGGACGCGAGATTATCCGCGAGAGTGGCATCTCGGCCGACCTCTTTGCCGGCAAAGACCCCGACGATGTCTCGCGCCAGCAGAACCTCGAGGAGTTCATGAACGGTCTGCAGGAGTTCGTCGACACACGCCGCGAGGAAGGCCGAGAGGGTGAGGTGTTTCTGCCCGATTTCCTGCAGGAGGTGTCGCTGCTCACCGATCTCGATAGCGACGACGGCAGCGAGAGCCGTGTGGTGCTGATGACGATTCATGCCGCGAAGGGATTGGAGTTCCCGACGGTGTTTATCGTGGGAATGGAGGAGAACATCTTCCCAAGCCCGATGTCGTGTAATTCGCTTCGTGAACTGGAAGAGGAGCGCCGCCTGCTGTATGTGGCCATCACGCGAGCCGAGCGACATTGCATCCTGACGTGTGCGAAGAACCGCTGGCGCTTTGGCAAGATGGAGTTCGATACACCCAGCCGATTCCTGCGCGATATAGACCCCTCGCTGATGACTATTGAGGGCAGCTTCGAGGGGGGCGACTACGAGCACAACCGCAGCTATACCGGCACCCACGAATGGGGTGGGGGCTTTGGTGGTCGCCGACCGGGTGCCTTGGGTCGCATGCAGAACTCACGACCTGTGGCAACGCAGTTCATGGCCGATGAGAAGCCGAAGATCACTTCGCCGCGTCGTCCAGAAGCTGCCGTCGACCCGTTCACGGAGAGCTTCAAGCGTCAGCTGGCAGCATCGGGTGGCAACATGCGGCGTGTCAGCGAAGCGTTGCGGAATGGTGGTCGTGCGATGCCAACAGGCTCCGATGCCTCTCGTGGTTCAACGACTGATGCCTCGCGTGGAGCGGGCTCTTCCGAAATTGGTGCCACTCATTCGTCTTCGTCTCCAGCCGCATCAGCTCAGGCCCCTCTCGTCGAAGGCAACATCATCGAGCATCAGCGCTTCGGTGTGGGAACCGTCATCAAGGTGGAGGGTACAGGCGAGAACACCAAGGCTACGGTGGACTTCCGCAACGTTGGCACAAAGCAACTTCTGCTGAAGTTTGCAAGATACACAATCATAGGATAAAGGAGGGGTGTCGCACCATTTGTGACAATTGTGACAATTGTGACAGTCATTTTTACACGCTTCTCACGCGTCTATCCGCTACGCGGCTCTTTCAAAAACAGAACAAAACATCAAAAACAAGAAAAAACAATCAGCTTTTATCACAAATAAAACCAAATTGTTTTCTTATGTCCATTTTGGTTTTGTTATGTTTTTTGAAGACGCGAAGCGTACCTTATCCGGGCAGACACAGGAGTCTGCCCATACAGTGGGGAAAAGGTATAGTATCCCCCTCGGGGGCGACTGGGGTCTTTAGAGCAGCCACCAGTGTGGCTGCGGCCCCACAAAGGGGAGCAAATCCCTCATTTGCGACGGGGGACGAAAGGGGGGCTTTTTTAAAGTGCTTCGTCGTCGGGCTTTTCTATAGACCGGTTTGCCGACGCTTTCTGCTTCGCCTTCGGAATATGCTTTTTCTTTTTCAGCCACGCCTGCTTGCGTTGCTCATATTCCTCGCGGTGTCGTTCGAGATAGTTGTCGGCCATGATGTGATAAGGGCTGATGGGTAAGCTCTGATGTGATAAAGACTGATAGATAATGTCTATCGCACTACTTGAACTTTCCGTAGATGACGCTGAGCTGGATGGGCTTGTAGGGATTGTCGCTACCACCCACAAGGCGTGTGCTGCTGAGCTCCATCGAGTGCGAGATCTTCACGATTACGCTGGAGGAGGTGGTGACGTCCACGGGCACAAGCACTACCTTGTTCCAGTTTGCCGACTGGCGGTTCTTGTTCATCGCCGAGATGAGTGTGGCAATGTTGCTATACACATAGGTGTTGTTGCCCGTTGCGCTGGGCGACGTTGCCAGATACGACGTTCGGTTGTTGATGAGGCGGTTGTTCTCGAAGAACGAATAGAGGCTGTCCTTCGGGATGAGCAACAGCTGCGAGGGTGCCGGCAGGTTGTAGTTGCTGTGCTGGGAATCGTTGATGCGCGGCAGAACAAGTTTTGCAGAACTCAGCGAGTCGGCAGCATGGCCTTTCAGAATGTCGTCGACGGGCAGCGTGAGCTCGGTGAAGAGTCCTGCGGGCGTCTTCAGATAGGTGCAGCTGTTGTCGGCGGCGAAGGTCTTCATGTACTCGTCGTTGTTCTCGATATTCGTGGTCTGCAACACCTCTTCGGTACCACCGAACTCAATCAGTGCGTTGAAGACGGAATCCTCGCCAGCCACACGGAAGTAGACGATGAGCTTGCTGGTGAAGATGTTCGCCATTGAGCCGATGCCGCCCGTGCTCTCGAAGTAGAAGCCCGGCACCACGTTCTTGATGAACTTCAGCTGGTCGGAGAAGTTCGCGCGGTCCTTATAAAGGGAGTTGATGATGTACGAGCCGTAGTTGTTGTAGTGGTTGCCGTCGCGGTCGGTATAGGCATCGTTCAGCTGAATGCAGATGTTCGGCGTGTAGCTACTGCTGTTGCGCGTTGTCTGGCTGAGGCTCTGGTCGGCGAGCGTGTAGGCTCTCTCCTTCACGATGCCGCCCTGTCGCAGATAGCCTTCCTTCTTCGGGTCGAAGTTGGAGTAGTAGCGCTGGTTCTCGAGCATGGGCTTCGACATCTCGTAGGCCGTCACCTTCATCGTTGACAGCGAGTCGCCGTAGAATTTGGTGAAGAACAGGCGTATCTCGCACGAGTCGGCAATGATCTTTCCGTCGAGTCGGCTGGCAATGCTGTCGGCAGCGGGGAAGGTGCGTGCATAATCTTCAAGGGTGCAGAACTGCGTCATGAAGTTACCCTTGATGACATTGCCCGTCTCGGGATCACGAATGGTGCCGAGATAGCCGTAGGTGGAACGGGAGTAGACGGAGTCGGCAACGAGCGTGCGTGAAGAAACCTTGAACGTGTCGGTGGTGACATCAAGGTTGTCCATGTCATGAATGAGTGATGTGCCGATTTCGTTTGTTGTGTCGTCGCACGACGAGAGGATAAACATCGTGAGCATAACGCCCACAAGATATTTCAATTTCATATCTTATTGATGATGCTTTTTTGTTGTTTTATATGTAATCAACCAACGTCTGTTTTATATGAAATCAACCAACGTCGGGTTGTGTGCTGTTGCGCTTACTCTTCGTTGGGCGAGAGCTGCTCGTAGAACTGCTGGTAGGCACCGCCGAAGTCTTCGCCAGGATAGCTCAGCAGCGGGCATCCCTTCTGGGTGGCGTATTCAATCAGCGTCTTGTTCACCTCGGGGCCAGCCTCGATGATGCCGTCGCTGTAGTCGATGGCGAGCTTGCCCAGCTCCATGAAGTCGAACTGCTCCTTGTAGGGCTGCAGCATCTCAGCGTTGGCATCGCGGAACTCGATGCAGCGCTTGAAGTTGTCGCCCAGCGTGCCCTTCGGCTGGTCTTGGAACAGCGAGCTGACAACCTTCGTGTTGGCAAAGGCGGGTTCGTCGCGATAGGCGGTCTTCACATAGAGAGGAATGACGGCGCTCATCCAGCCCTGACAGTGTATGATGTCGGGCGACCAGCGCAGCTTCTTCACGGTTTCGAGCACGCCGCGGGCAAAGAAGATAGCTCGTTCACCGTTGTCGGCATACTCCTGTCCCTGTTCGTCGACGGTCATCTGACGCTTCATGAAGTAGTCGTCATTGTCAATGAAGTACACTTGTATGCGAGTGTTGGGAATGGTGGCGACCTTGATGAGCAGCGGCTGGTCGGTGTCGTCGATGATGATGTTCATTCCCGACAGGCGGATCACGGGATGCAGATTGCCCCTGCGCTCGTTGATGTTACCCCATTTGGGCATGAAGGTTCTAATCTCATAGCCTCCTTCTTGGATTCTGTGAGGTACTTCTTTACCCATGACCGACATCTCGCTCTCTGGAACGTATGGGAATATCTCCTGATTGATGTACAATACTTTCTTTGCCATAGTCAAATTGATTGAATACGCAAAGGTACAAAAAAATATTGAGATAATAAAAAAGAAAAAAGGTAAAACCATAAAATGTTGAATTTTTTATGGTTTTTTACCTTTTTACCCGTTATGCTTTTTCATTTTTTATCTTTTTCATTCGATGACGACGAGCGGAGCGTCTTCCAAGACGTTCTCACCCATCTTCACGCAGATGGCCGTGACGGTGCCGTCACTTTCGGCCTCAAGGTTGTTGGCCATCTTCATGGCTTCGAGCACGATGACCACATCGCCCTTCTTCACCTGGTCGCCCACGTTCACCTTGATGTCGGTGATGACGCCGGGCAGCGGTGCCTTCACGGCGTTGTTGGTGTTGACGTTGGCGGCAGGAGTGGCCTCGTCCTGGCTCTTCTCGGCGGCAGGCTGTCCGAGCACCACCTTCTTCTTCTCAGGCTCCTGCTCGGGCTCCATTTCCACTTTGTACTCCTCACCGTTCACGGTTACCGTTGCCACATTGTCAACGATGTCGCCGATGGCTACGTTGTATTCCTTACCATCGATGGTGTATTTGTATTCTTTCATATCGCTTTGTTGACTTCTGTTCTCTGTTAAAAATTTTCTTTCTTTGCGATGCGCTCTTAGCGAGGCTTCTGCGTCATAGTGAGGAACTTGGCGTTCCACAGCGTGTGGCGCGGCTTGATGGTGATGAAGCCCGGCTCCTTGTCGTGCACGTTGTTGCCTTTGTACTCGTGGAGCGCAAGGGCTATGGCTGCATAGATGTTCTTGTCCATATAACTCTAAACTCTAAACACTCAACTCTAAACACTCAACTCTAAACTACATAGGCATGCAGCCGTGTTTCTTGGCTGGGAGCGACTGCTTCTTGCAAGCCAGCTGGGCCAATCCGCGACAGATGCGGAAGCGCGTGTTGCGAGGTTCGATGACGTCGTCGATGTAACCGTATTGTGCTGCCTGATAAGGATTTGCGAAGAGTTCGCTATACTCTTCCTCCTTCTCAGCAAGGAAGGCGCGAACGTCCTCGCCGGCTTCCTTCTTGGCCTTGGCTTCCTTGGCGCAGAGCACGGCAACGGCACCCGAGGCTCCCATCACGGCAATCTCGCTGGAGGGCCATGCGAAGTTCAGGTCGGCACGCAGCTGCTTGCATCCCATCACGATGTGGCTGCCGCCATACGACTTGCGGAGTGTAATCGTAACCTTGGGAACGGTGGCCTCGCCGTAAGCGTAGAGCAGCTGGGCTCCATGCAGGATAACGGCGTTATACTCCTGACCCGTGCCGGGCAGAAATCCAGGAACGTCGACAAGGCTCACAATAGGAATGTTGAACGCATCGCAGAAGCGCACGAAGCGGGCACCCTTGCGCGAGGCGTTGGTGTCGAGCACACCGGCATAGGCGGCGGGCTGGTTGGCCACGATGCCTACGCTCTGTCCGTTGAAGCGTGCAAAGCCGACGATGATGTTCTTCGCAAACTTGGGCTGCACCTCGAAGAATTCTCCGTTGTCGGTGATAGCTGTTATCACCTTATACATATCATAGGCCTTGTTGGGGTCGTCGGGGATGATTTCGTTGAGCAGGTCTTCCTTGCGGTCGATGGGGTCGGTGCACTCCACACGCGGAGCCTCCTCCATGTTGTTCGAAGGAATGTAGGAAAGCAGCGTCTTGATCATCGCCATTGCCTCCTCTTCGGTCTTTGCCGTGAACGACGTCACACCACTCTTAGAGGCGTGCACGCTGGCTCCACCGAGATTCTCGGAATCAACATCCTCGCCCGTCACTGCCTTCACAACGGCAGGACCGGTCAGGAACATATACGATGTGTTCTCCATCATCAAGATGAAGTCGGTGAGGGCAGGGGAGTAGACGGCACCACCTGCGCACGGACCCATGATGGCCGAGATCTGCGGAATCACACCCGAGGCAAGGATGTTGCGCTCGAAAATCTCACCATAGCCGGCCAGCGAGCAGATACCTTCCTGAATGCGGGCGCCGCCCGAGTCGTTCATGCAAATCATCGGTGCACCGTTCTGCATAGCCATATCCATGACCTTGCAAATCTTCTGCGACATCGTCTCAGAGAGCGAGCCGCCGTTCACCGTGAAGTCTTGCGCGCTGACATACACCAGGCGGCCATCGATGGTGGCAGAGCCTACTACGACGCCGTCGCCGGGGAACTGCTTCTTCTCCATTCCGAAGTTGTGGCAGCGATGCAGCTTGAACATGTCGTACTCCTCGAAGGAACCCTCGTCAACGAGCATTTCAATGCGCTCGCGGGCGGTGTATTTGCCACGCTGGTGCTGCTTGTCAATCGCTTTCTCTCCTCCGCCCAGACGAGCTTTCTCCCGACGGGCAATGAGGTCCTTGATTTTTTCTGTTTGTTTACTCATTTTATCGTGAACTTTTATTGATTTCTCACAAAACGAATGCAAAGTTACAAAAAATTGGGGGGAGCACAAAAGAATTTATTGTTTTTTAAGTAGATAAGTCGAACTTTCGCATGTTGAAGGGCTGAAAATGGAGCGCAGAATGGCTCTTTGTGAGTCTTTCTGCTTCTCATGAACCTTATTCTATAATGTTGTAAAAAGCGGAGTTTGTAAACATTATGGAAATGAATTTTGAAAATGTAATGTAGAGATTGCAAATAATACTTAAAACATTTGGATAATTGCACAAAAATGAGTACTTTTGCGCAACTTTTGGAAGTGATTCCGAAAAGTCCTTATTCATCATGAGAAAGTAAAAAGAGAAATTTCAATAAAATAACTTAATTCACTAACAAATGAACCAGAAAAGAGTTTACACCTTTGGTAACGGTAAGGCTGAAGGTAACGCGCAAATGCGTGAAGCGCTGGGTGGTAAAGGTGCCAACCTGGCTGAGATGAATCTGATTGGTGTTCCCGTTCCTCCGGGTTTCACCATCACTACTGATTGCTGCAACGAATATTATGAGGTGGGCCAGGAGAAGATCATGGAGCTCCTCAACGACGACGTGATGGCAGCCGTGAAGCACATCGAGGATCTGATGAACTCGAAGTTCGGCGACAAGGTGAATCCTCTGCTCGTCAGCGTACGTTCGGGTGCTCGTGCCTCTATGCCTGGCATGATGGATACCATCCTGAACCTCGGTCTGAACGACGAGGTTGCCGAGGGTATGGTTGCCAAGACGCAGAATCCCCACTTCGTATACGACAGCTATCGCCGCTTCGTACAGATGTATGGCGACGTGGTGCTCGAGATGAAGCCCGTCAACAAGGAAGACATCGACCCGTTCGAGGAGATCATCGAGCAGGTGAAGGCTGAGCGTGGCGTGAAGCTTGATAAGGACCTCAGCGTCGACGAGCTGAAGAAGCTGGTTGCCCTCTTCAAGGCAGCTATCAAGGAGCGCACAGGCAAGGACTTCCCCAACGATCCTATCGAGCAGCTCTGGGGTGCTATCTGCGCTGTGTTCCGCAGCTGGATGAACGAGCGCGCCATCCTCTATCGTAAGATGGAAGGCATCCCCGACGAGTGGGGTACGGCTGTCAGCGTGATGGCTATGGTGTTTGGTAACATGGGCGACACCTCTGCTACGGGTGTTTGCTTCAGCCGCGACGCCGCCAATGGTGAGAACGTGTTCAACGGTGAGTATCTTGTGAACGCTCAGGGCGAGGATGTCGTTGCAGGTATCCGCACTCCGCAGCAGATCACGAAGCTTGGCTCGCAGCGTTGGGCAAAGCGTGCCGGCATCTCCGAGGAAGAGCGTGTTGAGAAGTATCCTTCGATGGAAGAGGCTATGCCTGAGATCTACGCTCAGCTGAATGGCATCCAGGAGAAGCTCGAGAAGCACTATCGCGACATGCAGGACATGGAGTTCACCGTACAGGAAGGCAAGCTCTGGTTCCTCCAGACACGTAACGGTAAGCGTACGGGTGCTGCTATGGTGAAGATCGCCATCGACCTGCTCCACGAGGGTATGATTGATGAGAAGACCGCCATCATGCGTTGCGAGCCCAACAAGCTCGACGAACTGCTTCATCCCGTATTCGACAAGGTTGCCCTCTCGAAGGCAAAGGTCATCGCACAGGGTCTGCCCGCCAGCCCGGGTGCTGCCTGCGGTCAGATTGTGTTCCACGCCGACGATGCTCAGGCTTGGCATGCCGATGGTCACAAGGTGATTCTCGTTCGTATCGAGACCTCTCCTGAGGACCTCGCTGGTATGTCGGCTGCCGAGGGTATCCTCACCGCTCGTGGTGGTATGACCTCTCACGCTGCTGTTGTGGCACGTGGTATGGGTAAGTGCTGCGTATCGGGTGTAGGTGCTCTGAACGTTGACTACAAGACGAAGACTGTCGAGATCGACGGCGTTGTCTATAAGGAAGGCGACTTCCTCTCGCTGAATGGTACCACTGGTCAGGTCTATGCCGGCGAGGTTCCCACCAAGGCTGCTGAGCTGAGTGGCGACTTCAAGGAGCTCATGGACCTCTGCGACAAGTACACGAAGCTGCAGGTTCGCACGAATGCCGACACTCCCCACGATGCACAGGTGGCTCGCGCCTTCGGTGCAAAGGGTATCGGTCTGACTCGTACGGAGCACATGTTCTTCGACGATAAGAAGATCATCGCTATGCGCGAGATGATCCTCTCCGACACTCCCGAGGGTCGCGAGAAGGCTCTTGCCAAGCTGCTGCCTTACCAGAAGGCTGACTTCAAGGGCATCCTCGAGGCTATGGACGGCCTGCCCGTGAACATCCGTCTGCTCGACCCGCCTCTCCACGAGTTCGTTCCCCACGATAAGGCTGGTCAGGAGACGATGGCCAAGGAGATGGGCGTAAGCCTGGAGACCATCCAGCGCCGTGTGGCTTCGCTGGCCGAGAACAACCCGATGCTGGGTCATCGTGGCTGCCGTCTGGGCATCACCTTCCCCGAGATCACCGCTATGCAGACACGCGCCATCCTCGGTGCCGCTTGCGAGCTGAAGAAGGAAGGCAAGGATCCTCAGCCCGAGATCATGGTTCCGCTGATTGGTACACTCCACGAGCTCGAGCAGCAGAAGGCCATCATCGAGAAGGTTGCCAAGGAAGTGTTCGAAGAGTATGGTGTAGAGATCAAGTTCGAGATCGGTACGATGATCGAGATTCCGCGTGCAGCCCTCACCGCTGACCGCATCGCCGAGCAGGCCGAGTACTTCTCGTTCGGTACCAACGACCTCACGCAGATGACCTTCGGCTACAGCCGCGACGACATCGCTTCGTTCCTGCCTGTCTATCTCGAGAAGAAGATCCTGAAGGTCGACCCGTTCCAGGTGCTCGATCAGAAGGGTGTCGGCCAGCTCGTGAAGATGGCTGTCGAGAAGGGTCGTGCCGTACGTCCGAACCTGCGCACTGGTATCTGCGGTGAGCATGGTGGTGAGCCCAGCTCTGTGAAGTTCTGCGCCAAGATTGGTCTGAACTACGCTAGCTGCTCGCCCTTCCGTGTGCCTATCGCTCGCCTTGCCGCCGCGCAGGCTGCTGTGGAGGAGTAATTTAATTCCTACATCATAAGTAAAGGGACCTGTCCGCTGGGGCAGGTCTCTTTTTTAGTATGTTCATTGTGCTCACAACAATAGCATGGATTAATGTCGTTGCTATTATATCTTGATTTGCATTTTGATGATAATATTTCTTGGTCGTATCTTGAAGGAATACAAAGATTCTGAGAGGGTGCCGAAGGAGGTGTAGCGATAGTCTGTTTCGTCGAGGAGATTGGTGGCGGCTAGAGCGAGGTCAATGCGTTTGGAAAGGAGACAACGGACAGAGGCATCAAGGAAAATGATGTTGGCGGTTTGGTCGTTGGAGAAGCGCGTGTAGTAATGCTCTGCGCTTAAAGCAATATGCCACTGGTCGGTAGGTAGGAACGTAACTGACAGGGTTTGGCGTATAGTGCTGTGATGGCTGGAAACTGCATTGACATTGTATCGGTTGTTTGTGTAAGTCAGGCGATAGTCTGTGGAGAGCCAGCGAGTGAATTTGCCAGTGAACTTGGGTGCAAGGGTGATGAAAGTGGAAGTGTAGGGCTGTTCTACGTTCTGACGCATCATTCTGGCACTGGAATGTCCAAGAGACGCATCAATGCCTATGGTGATTTTGGCTGACCAAAGACCTTTGCTAATGCCGCCACTGAGTTGCGTGACGGAGACGTTGTTACCCAAAGCAACAAATTCGTTGAGAATGCGGTCGCCGAAGAACTGTTGGTTTTGCATCAGGGGTTGATAATCCTGTTGGTATTTGACAGAAAGATTAGCAAAGAGCGAGGTGATGGGGTTTCGATAGCGCATTCTGACGAAAGCCGAACGTTGCCGTATGCTTTCTGTGGATGGTGTCTGAAAAGTGAGGTTTCGGAAGTCAGACATAACGACGGTTTGCATGTAACAGCTTGGCGCGACAGGCTGGATGCTGTAGTTGAGATATGCAGAGAACTCGGTCTTGGCCGTGAGTTGGTGACGAACATAAACCATTGGTGAGATGGTCATCAAGTGCTTTTCCGTAGAGGTGTCAGCCAATCGGTCTGCCACATGATAATAATAGTAGCCAATGGGCAGTGAGAACGTTAGCCACCAGCGACGGTGCTGATAACGGGCTTCGGGCGAGGCGTAAGTTTTGAGGACGGTGAAGTTTCGATGGCCATCTAAAGGATAGTCGGGCAGCATGAGACCACTGAGTCTACTTTGGAAATGGTGCAGATTGAGGTCGATGCCGCCACGGGCGTAGAACGACCAACGACGGAGTAGCCAGCCATAGCGGGCTTCAGTAACAGAGCGGAAGTCGTCAGTGGTGAGGTCTTGCTTAATACTATCGGCAGTAAGAGAGTGGGGACGATGTGAGTAGCGGTTGTGTGACGAAATGGTCAGTAGATGGCTGTCAATACGACGAACCAGTTGCAAATCGTTGGTGATGTCAAGGGATGGGAGGTCGGACTGTTGCTGTAGTGTCT
>Ga0256404_1000472_pt1 | contig 104622 bp, 96 predicted proteins | sample RumenRJG_01DNA_FD_185990 | JGI IMG/M metagenome (GOLD analysis project Ga0256404, IMG submission 185990) | Bovine rumen microbial communities from Lethbridge, Alberta, Canada - RJG_01 | ecosystem: Host-associated > Mammals > Digestive system > Stomach > Rumen | place: Canada: Alberta...
GGAGATCGAGAAAATCATGGCTGCCTGACCAGACCAGGCAGCTGTCTTTAAGGTCTGCAGACAAACAGCGCCCGGTTTTATGCTGGGCGTTTCTTTTTGGCTGCCTATCCAATCGGTGAATAGTTACGATTCAGAAAAAACTCCTCTGGACTGAATGGGTCCTGAGGAGACTAAGAATAACTAACCTAACAGCTGATTGATACCGACCCCGAACGAAGAAACCTGTACATCTCCTTCTATCGCAGAAATTCTTGTCCCGCCGGTCTCCGACATCGGATCTTTCACTTCGCGGAATTCCGCCTTGCCTTCCGATAGTTTTTCAAGGCATCTGGTCAGATTGGGAAGCACATCCGGGTTCAGCGGATTTCCGAAGCCTCTGTAATCATGGTGGGAATTGATCACATAATCATACTGATCACTGAAAGACTGAATCCGTTTCAATGCATTCGAAGCTTTGCGTACCGCAGCGTTCGGGCTCTCAGCAATTGTCTGATCGAGATACCAGTTGCAATTCACTGCATCACCGACAATCAGAGTATGCGTGAGATCATCAATAAACACAAGTTCACCAGGAGTATGTCCGGGACAATGCCATGCGGTTACTCTTCTTCCGCCCAGATCAAATACATGCCCATCTGCAATCGGCTTGAACCTGCATTGGGAAGGCCATCCAAAGATGTCCTCCTTCAGATCATAGGGGAACCATTTTCCTTCGCGTTTTGTTATCAGATCTGCATAGCCGCGTCTTTCTTCAACATCGGAATTTTCTGCAGTTCTCACTGGATCAATATCCAGCGGATGCATCCACATTTCTGCGAAATTATAAGCACCGCCTATATGATCCGGATGATTATGAGAGGCGACTGCTTCGATCGGTTTATCAGTTATTCTGCGGATCACCTTATTCAGATCACCGATTCCGATTCCCGCATCGATCACCAGAGCCTTTTCTTCTCCTTCAATCAGAAAGATGCTGGAGCAGCAGAATTCATCTATCTCATAGATTCCTTTTCTGAACTCATAAAATGGATGGGCTGCGCATTTTTCACGGCTCATTTGGATTCCTTCTTTCCTTCGACTGCAGCAGCCATGGTCTTCTTATTGGAAACCTGAAGAGAATCAAGCGCAACCACGATCAGCAGAATCAGACCTTTGACGACCGACTGTGCGTTTGAATTCACAGAAAGAAGCAGCAGGCCATTATCCAGAATACCGAGGACGAGAACACCAACAATGGTTCCGGAAACCTTTCCTTCGCCTCCTCGGATCGAGACACCGCCAAGGCACGCAGCAGTCATGCAGTCAAAGGAATAAGTAGAACCCGCTCCAGGCTGGGAGGCATTCGTACGGCCCACAAGAATCAGAGAAGCTATTGCAGATGCAAAACCGCAGAACGCATACATGGCAACCGTAAGCTTGTCAACATCAATTCCAGCTAGTCTAGCTGCTTCACGATTTCCGCCTAGCGCATAAATATATCTTCCCAGATAAGTCTTGTTCATCACGACCCAGCTGAAGACGACGAAGATTGCAAAGATAATAACCGGTACAGGGATCACTCCAATATAACCTTGCCCGATGAACTTGAATGAATCAGGCATACCGGTAATCGGATAACCGCCGGTAATCAGATATGCAACCCCCTGCAGGACCAGCATAGTTCCAAGTGTTACAATCAGCGGTGCAATATGAAGTTTTACTGCAATGACACCATTCACCATCCCGAGCAGAATTCCAACCACAATTGTGAGAATTGCAGAAAGCCAGATCGGCAGTCCGAGCGTGACCATGAAGGTTCCTGCAAGCATACCATCAACAGCCAACTGAGCACCGACAGAAAGATCCATTCCTCCGCCGATCATGACCATCGCAACACCGGTTACCACAATTCCGAAAATGGAAACCTGTCTCAGAATATTGATGAAGTTCGTTCCGGAAAGGAATCCCGGAGCAATGATCGAGAAAACAGCAATCAGTATTACGAGAAAGATATATGTCCCGTACTTCTTATAGATTTCCAGAGCTTTCATTTCAGCTATGCCTCCTGTCTGGTGATTGACGCAAGATCGAGAATTCTGTTCTGATCAAATTCGCTGCGGCTGAGTTCACCGGTCTTTGCTCCTTCTGAGATAACAATGATCCGGTCACACATGCCTAGCAATTCAGGCATATCTGAGCTCACCATAATCAGCGCATTTCCTTTTTCCGCAAGATCGTTCATCAGTGCATAAATTTCCTGCTTTGCACTGACATCAATCCCTCTTGTCGGTTCATCGAATATCACGATTCTTGAATTTGCAGCAAGTGTTTTTGCAATGACAACCTTCTGCTGATTACCACCCGAAAGATTGCCCACCAGCTGATCCATTGAAGGTGTTTTGATTGAAAGATTCCGGATATATTCCTTCGTGACTTCTGTTTCTTTCTTGCTGTCAACAAATACCCCATTGCAGAATTGTCTGATATTGCTTATGACTACGTTTGCCTTGATCGACAGTCTGAGAAACACACCCTGGTTCTTGCGATCTTCGGGAATATAACCGATTCCCTGTCTGATTGCTTCTGAACAGGAATGGATATGAACCTCTTTGCCTTCAATGAAAATCTTCCCGGATTCAATCGGATTTGCCCCGTAGAGCACTCTCATCAGTTCTGTTCTTCCAGCACCAACGAGCCCGGCAAACCCGAGAATTTCGCCTTTATGAAGAGAAAAAGAAATATCTGAATCACCATTGCCATAAAGATGCTCTACCCGGAGAATTTCTTCCCCGACTGAACTCCTTCTTGCGGGATACTGTTCCACAAGATCCCTTCCTGCCATCAATTTGATCAGGCCTTGCCGGTTGATACTGTTCACATCTGTGGTCGTGATATACTTTCCGTCTCGCATGACTGTAATTCGATCACCCACTTCAAAGAGTTCTTCAAGCCGATGCGATATATAGATTATTGTTACGCCACGTTTTTTCAGAGTTGCGATGACCCGGAACAAAGTTCCTACTTCTTTGACAGTTAGCGGTGCCGTTGGCTCATCCATAATCAGAATCTTGACATTTCTGCTTACTGCTTTGCAGATTTCAACCAGCTGCTGTTTTCCTGGAGACAAGTTGCCCACAGTATCTGAGGGATTAAGATCAATACCAAGCTCCTGGCAAAGTTCTTCAGCTTTCTTTTCTCTTGCCTTCATATCCACAAAGGCAGAACGATCTGTATTCTCTCCCAGATAGATGTTCTCTGCTACTGAAATGCTTTGAACAAGCATGAATTCCTGATAAATCACTTCAATTCCGAGACTCTTCGAAAGCTTCGGGCTCATCTCTCGGAATTCTTTTCCCTCAATGATCATTGAACCGCTATCCGGTCTGATTGCACCTGAAAGCATTTTGATGAGAGTAGATTTCCCGGCACCATTTTCTCCGATCAGACAGTGTACCTCTCCAGGCATCACATCAAATGAAACGTGATTGACCGCAATCACTCCCGGATAAGTTTTCAGAAGATCCCGGATACTCAGTATTGGTTTCTCACTCATAAGCTCCTCCGATAAAATGAAACGGCAGAGTCGGGAATGAATCCTTTCCCTGCCGTGTGTGAATTATTCTCTGCTGTTCAGATTATTCGTAATCAGCAACATTTTCTGCTGTGATCTTCACCGGATCCATTGTAACAACATCGTGGAATCTGGTTCCTTCGATATATTTCTGAACATTCTCCGCAACCATCTTGCCAAGCGATCCAAACTGCAGTGTGCCACGCTGAACATCACCGTTAGCAATATTCTTGATAGCAGATTCGGTTCCATCACAGGAGAAGATTCCGAATCCATCTGCTTTTCCTGCAGCCTTGACTGCTTCAACCGATTCTGTCGCTGCTGCATCACCATAGCAGAGAATCATATCGATATCCGGGTATTTCTGAAGCATTGTCTCAGTTGTGGAAGTACCTGAACCGACAACATCTTTTCCGATATCAACTACTTCAAGAAGAGTAGAATCCGGGGAGAGTTCTGCAAATTTATCCTGAATACCCTGGCCTCTGTTCTGCATGTCTGTATTCTGGTAAGTCGTGTAAACAACATAGTTCACTTTCCCATCATGCTCAGCAGCTGCCCAGTCAGCAGCCATTTCCGCAATCATTTCACCGACATGATACTGATCAACATTCAATGCAATGTCATAAGCATCCGTGATAACTCCGGATTCAACCACAAGGACTCCCTGATCCATCGCTGCTTTCAATGCATCATCGCAGGAAGAATCAGAAACCATTGCAAGCAGGACATTGACTCCTGAAGTAACCATATTCTCGATTGAAGTTACTGCTTTTCCAGAATCGTTATCAAACGAAGCTTCTGTATAGCCCCACCCTCTGGAATCGCATTCTGCCTTAAGATCTTTGCCTATTCCGATCATGAATTCGGTCTGCAGAGATGGAGCAAGATAACCGACTTTCGGAGTTGCTCCCTGCGCAACGAGACGGTCCGCATCGGCAGCAGCAGATGCAGAAGATGATGCAGCAGCTTCACTTGCGGAAGCGCTGGTGGCTGCTGCTGAGGTGCTTGCAGAGGCAGAAGAACCGCCGCAGCCTGCAAGTCCAAAGACCATTGCAGCCGTTGTGATGATACTTAGAATCTTTTTCATTTTCGTTTTCCTCCTATGATGATTCCCAGATCATTGCTTCTACAAGGAGTATATTTGTAAGCCCTTTCAGATGTAATGAGACACTCTTTTGAATTAGTGTGAAGATCTTTAGGTAGTCCAGGAATCTTTGTCATTGTTCAATTCGTGAGCGAATAGATTCGTTCAGAACCGGAGTTGTGAACACTGAGATCAGAATAATCACTCCGTAGCAAGTCCAGATCAGCATGTTCGGAAGTCCGTAGAACTGAGTAGCTGCGTTGAACAGAATGATTTCAAGGGTGCCCACCAGAAGACCAAGCAGAACGTTTTTATACTTTCTGAAGATATGTGTTCCGATCATTCCTCCTGCAAGGATGTTATAGGTAAGATTTGCGGAATCCAGCTGAGTGAGAAGACCTGTTCGGCTTACCTGGCACAGCATGTAATCCAGAAAAAGAAATGAACAGAGCAAAGAAGCAGAAATCAGTATTTTTCTGATCGGCATATGCATGGCGTCTGATAGAGCCGAATCACTCCCGAAAATCCTGATGCTTCTTCCGATTGTCGTCTTTTCCAGAAACCAGCAGATGCAGATCACTGCAAGTATCGTAAAAATATAAATCGGAACTCCATAAACAGAATCGTTCTGAGTACTTGCATTATTCTGAAGAATCCAGAGATTCATCCCTGAGGCTAAAGAAGTAAACAGATAGCCGATTCCATAGGTAATGACTTCAAACGGGGATCGGACACTGCATGTGCATGCTGCTTTGGCAAATCCTATTGCAATTGCTATGCCAAAAGATAAAGCGGCAGAAAGAAGAACTGGAAGATTCCGGAACAGAACCAGATAAGAAAGAATCTGCTTCAGGAGAACAATCGTTCCTCCCACAGAAAGATCCACTCTTCCCGCAATCAGAAAAATCATCTCACCAAGTATTCCAGGGGCAAGAATGAGAAACTGTCTGAAATATGTCCACATCAGAGCCGAATTCCTATCTGATCTCAAAATGACCAGAATCAGAAGCAGAATCGCAAGCAGAAGCGACCAGTCAATTCTGAAACTCCTCTTATTTTTCAATGCAGATTTTACCTTCCTGTTCATAAATGATTTCCGTAAGGAATTCTGAATCTTTCACCATGATATCTTCGCCAAGGTAATTCGTCATGCTGGACGTAATGATCACCACCGAACTATTTCTTGCCGTGAGCGTGCTGAAACATTGTGCGAATAACCCTCTGCCCTGGCGATCCAGATGAAGGAACGGCTCATAGCAGACTAGCAGTTCAGGATGAAAAGTAATGATTCCCTCTAGCTGAACAGAAAGACGGTCGGCACGATTCATCCTGGAGATGCTTTCTGCAGCATTTGGGTGTTTTTTACGCCAGTCGATTTCCGCAGCATTCAATGCGGATGAAGGAAAGAAAAAAGAGGGTGATGAAATTTTCCTGTAGCTTGGAAGAATAATATTTTCTGCAGGAGAAAGATTGGGAAATTCTCCATTGATCCCAAGTACATCCAATCCGAGAATCGGATATCTGCTTTTCTGGAAATACCACCCTTCAGGCATTTTTTCTCCATGGAATCGAAGATCAGAATACTGTTCTCCGGTAAGAATCTGAAACAGTCTGCGTTTGGAATGGATGTTATATTCCACAATTGAATAAATCCGGCCATGCTGAATCTCCAGATTATATGGAACGTGGTTTATTGAAATCTCTGCTTGGAAGAATGGCTGTTCTTGTTCTCTGCTTCCGGTTTTCTTCAGAGCAGGAATCATGATATCTTCTCTGGCAATATCCTCCAGCTTCTGCATGCTTCCAGGCCATCTCATATCAACCTGCTTCACAATCGTTCCCCCGAAGAAATACATGCATCGATCTGCGATCTGACCAATTCCTCTCATGCCATTGGTGTTCCAGACAATACATAGATGGTGTGTGCGCTTGATTCTGCCGATCAGCTGTGAAAGCTCATTTATTTCCAGGTTATTCAAACCTTCCAGATCATTTTCCAGAGCAATGATTCTTGCACCGGAATTAATTGCTTTCGCAAGTTCTGCTTTCAGCCTTTCCATCGGAGTAAAACTGGACATCTCATCCTGAAGCTTCCTTTTTAGGCAGACTTCCTGTAGAAGAGCTTTTCCTTTCTCCTCCAGTTCTTCTTTACGGATCAGGAAGCTGTCGCAGCCGGATGAAGACATCAGAAACAGATAATCCTCCAGAAGAATGCTTGAGTTCTCTCTGATTTTAAGCCTCATGGAATCACTCAGCAGAAAGACATTATTATTGAGAAATTGTTCAGTGCTGATATCTGTATCAGTTATCACCTTGCCGGAGTATTCAGCAGCCTCTCCGCTGAGCCAGCCGAAAAAACTATATCGTCCGCTGTTGCGTTCTCCAAGCAGAGCAATCGTTTCGCCTTCTCTCAGAAGCATGCAGATATCGTGGCAGGATTCTGAGTTATTCCCCTGCGACGAAAAATCGATCAGTTCAAGGATTACCCGCTTCATATGCCATTTCTCTCCCATGGATTGCTGATCTTCGGGAGAAAGATTTCAACATCTGTTCCGCTCCCCGGTGTCGAATATACATGCATGCCATAGTTCTGCCCGAAAAGAATTCCGATACGCTTATTCACATTTTCAAGGGCAATGCCGTTTCCATGAGATTTCAGAGGTCTGACAATGCTATCCTGCTTTCCCGCAATCCGGTCGTTCAGATTCTGAAGTGTATCCGGGTCCATTCCGATCCCATCATCTGAGACAGTGATGACCAGTTCTTTTTCATCCGCATCGATGCTGATCGTGATCGTCCCTTTTATCCGGTTTTCGAATGCATGAAGAATCGAGTTTTCAACGATCGGCTGCAGCATAAGCTTGGGAACAGCACATAATTCAAGCTCTTTCTGATCTTCTTCAAAAATGATGTCCAGCTGATAGTGGTTGGAAAAACGGTAGTTCTGAATATACATATAACTTCGGATATTCTGCAGTTCGTCAAAGAGAGTTACAATGTTGTCTTTCCTGCTGATACTGTATCGGAAGAAGCTCCCTAGCTTTTCCAGCATTTCTGCAATATCACGATTATCATCAAGCATTGCCTGACCGCGGATACATTCCAGCGTGTTATAGAGAAAGTGAGGATTGATCTGTGATTGAAGTGCTTCCAGCGTTGCCTGCCGATCATATTCTTCTACATCACGTTTTTCGTTTTCTTCAGAAATCTTCTTTCTGAATAATTCATCAACTTTCTGATGTTCCGGGAATGACTTCCAGGCATCAGAATTCTGAAATGATGAAAGATCAGCTTTATCCAGCGCATTTTCAGCTTCAGTTCTGATCCTTTTCCTCCACCTTTTGTCAATAGTAAAAGCAATCATGAAGAAAAAAAACATCAGAATCAGAATCAGAATCCAGCTCCGGAAAGAACGATTCCAGCTAAAAGCTTCTTCGGCGATACCGATGCCAAGAAGAATTGTCTCAGCGATCAAACAGCCTCTCCATCCGTTTTTCATGAGTACATCTTTCTGTAGAGAGAAGGCTTCATTCCCACAATCTTTGCAAAGCATTGTGAAAAGTACCGCACATCTGCATATCCGACTTCTGCCGCCACAGCTCCCATCGTATTCTGAGTTGTGACCAGAAGTTCCTTTGCTTTTTCAATCCGGAAGTTCGTCAGGTAATTCTGAAAATTCTCTCCGGTTTCTTTCTTGAATAATGTTGAGAAATAAGAAGAATTCATCTGGAGCTGATCACAGATACTATCCAGAGTAATCTTTTCCTTATAATGATTGCCGATATACTCAATGGCTTCTCTGACTGGCTTGCGTGTCTGCATCCGATGCTGTCTTTCCTGATCCGCAACAACATCAGATATTTCCTTTTTCAAAGTCTCTGTGATCTTCTCCAGGCTCCAGCAATGATCGATGGTCTGGAAAATTCTTGCCTTCTCAGCTCTCATCTCATCCGTCGGAGAATAATTTGAGAAGACACAGTCTGTAAAGTCATAAGCTAGTCCGGGGATAAGGTAAGCTTCTTCCAGCTTCAGGTCCGTCAATGATTGGAATGCTTCATTGATAAGTTTCTGAAGCTCCGGAATATCAAATGATGTAGTCGCAAAGGCAATTCTTGATTTCAGTTTTGATTCAAGGATCTGCTGATGTTCATGGGGAATGATTTTCGTTCCCGAAATCACCCGGTCTACTCCATAGCAATATCTCTGAAGAATGCGCTCATCGACCGTGCTCTTTGCTGAAGGAATGCTCCAGAAGCTGCACCGATCAGAGATTGCCATAGTCGCATAATAGCCATGAATGCTCGAAACCTTATTTGCCACTTCCGGGAAGATTTTTTTCAGAGCTTCTTCGGCTTCTTCCCATTTTCCGAACTCAGTATTCAGAAGTCCGAGCATTTCATCTTCGGATACCGGAGCATACAGTTGTTCATAAACATGATTTCTGAAGGCATCTTCAAAGATCGAAAGAATAGTGCTGATCAGAAATTTATTCTGCAGCACATCTTCTCCATCCGCCTCATAGTCCAGCTTGATCCCGAAAAGCAGGAAATCTCCGCTTTGAAGACTGGTCTTATAGTTGAAATTGAATGTCTCAAGTTTTTCCGGATAATTCTCCTGCATCAGTGCCAGAAGAGCTTCTCTTCCTCCCAGAATATGTTCACGCTTTGCAGTTTCTTTCAGCTCTCTGGTTTCTTCTTTTTCCTTCAGCATCTGATTATGTTCGCTGCATACCTTTTTCAGAATCTGATTCAGTTCTGTTTCGTTCACTGGTTTCAGAAGGTAATCTTCAACGCCATATTTCAGTGCGGTTCTTGCATACTCAAATTCTTTGTAGCCGCTGATCAGTATGAAATGCGGAAAAAACTGCGATTCATGAACATGGCGGATCAACTCTAGCCCGTCAATCACCGGCATCTGAATATCCGAAATCACAATATCCGGATGATTTTCCAGAATAAATACAAGTGCTTCGCTGCTGTTGTCAAAGATTTTCAGAAGTTCTACATCAATCTCCTGAAAATGGATCAGCCTCGAAATCAGCTGGCCGATCCTGTATTCATCATCAACAATAATCGCTGTGAGTTTTCCCATATCATCTAATCCAGAATTTTGTATTTTCTGCTATGGATCATTATATCCTTAAAACGAGCCTGAGTCTGTTATCAATTTTCCTTTGCAGTTCCATGCCGCGACGGTGGCTCTGCTATCAAAAGCAGACGAACACAGGGCTGAAAAAACTTGTGGTTAAGCCATTTCTGCGGCATCGGCTTCGTCAAGCTAACGCTCTGTATCGTCAATGAGTGCGGAATACTGCTCGATACTGAATAGGACCCTGGTGCCGCCATATCCATTCTTTTTGAGAAAGACAGATTCATCTGATTCCATGGCAGTCTTTTCAGGTTCCGGGAACTTATTCCGGAGATCAGCAGAAATGGGACGAATGTTAATCATAGTTTCTCCTCCTTTCCTATTAATGATGATGCAGACTGTTCCGTGTTTTCAGATCTGTTGACAGAGTGATGCGATGCTCTTATCATTTAGAAGCAGAAGTTGCATATATATGCAATTAAAGCAACTATAAGGATCGGATTATGAATTCAATTGCGTTTGTGCAAGGAGCTTCATATGGAACATCAGGCGGAACATATCTATATCTGCATTGATCTGAAGTCCTATTATGCATCTGTGGAATGTGTGAGCCGCGGCCTGGATCCATTGAAAGCCAGGCTGCTGGTAGCAGATGAAACCCGTTCGGATAAGACGATCTGTCTGGCAGTCTCCCCTGCTCTGAAAGCAATCGGCGTGCCGAGCAGACCGCGGCTGTTCGAAGCAAAGCAGAAAATCCGGGAATATGAATACCGCCATCGCTGCAAGGTAGACTATCTGGTTGCCGTGCCGCGGATGGCGGAGTATGAACGGGTTTCTGCTGAAATCTATTCCATCTACCTGGAATATGTGGCATCCGAGGATATCCATGTCTACAGCATCGATGAATGCTTCATCGATGCAACGCCTTATCTGCATCAGTATGCAGAGCAGGCCGCATTGCAGCATATTTCTGCGGCTCACTGCATGGCGATCACGATGATCCGGCATGTGCTGAAGCAGACCGGAATCACGGCAACTGCAGGAATCGGAACGAATCTGTTCCTGGCAAAAGTTTCGATGGATATCGTTGCCAAGAAGAGTCCGGCTGACAAGGATGGGGTGCGGATTGCAGAGCTGAATGAAGAAAGCTATCGCTATCTGCTCTGGGACCATAAGCCGCTGACGGATTTCTGGATGATCGGCGCAGGAAAAGCGGCCCGGCTTGAGGCGGCCGGCATGGATACCATGGGCAAAGTGGCTTATGGCTCCCAGATCAATGAAGAATGGTTCTACCGGACGTTCGGAATCGATGGTGAGATCATCATCGATCATGCCTGGGGAATCGAGCCGGTGCGGATGTCAGATATCAAGCAGTACCGCCCTTCTTCGCACAGCCTGAATCTCGGGCAGGTACTGGCACGGCCCTATCGGTTTTCAGAGGGACGGCTGATCTTCATGGAGATGATTGACAATCTCTGCGCAGATCTGCGGAAAAAGCATCTGACCGTGAAGGATCTGTCGTTCTGGGTCAGCTATGATCCGATCACGCTGGACAAGCTTGAGGAGTATGACGGACCGGTCGTTGTGGATTTCTATGGGCGCAGAATGCCGAAGTATACGGTGAAGGCGGTGCATCTCGGGCATCGCACGGACAGTCTTTCTGAAATCCGGCGGGCTCTGCTTGCACAGTTCGACAGCAGTGTGGATCATCGTTTCTATCTCCGCCGCCTCGGAATCGCTGCTGAGAATACATGGCATGGAGAATATCTGCTGCAGCTGGATCTGTTCACGGATTATGAGCAGAAAGAAAAAGAAGAGCATCTGCAGGATGCGATCCTGGAGATCCGGAAGAAGTATGGTACCAATGCGGTGCTGAAAGGCATGAATCTTCTGAAGGAAGGCACTGCACGGGAACGGAATCTGCAGATCGGAGGACATAAGGCATGAGCGAACGCAGCGAAGTCTATCAGATCGGGATGATGCAATGCCCGGAAAATTTCCGCTACCGCAGCGTGCTGGAGCGAGGAAAGCCAGTGCATAACGGGGATTATTTCAGTCTGCGGCATCCGAAGATGGCATGTTCCAGACGGGCAAAGCTGTTTGCGCCGTTTGCGGCATTAAGCGGGTTTGAAGAGAAGATCCGGGCGGAAGAAGAAACACTGACGCCGCGGCGGTTCCCTGATGCAGAAGCGCAGGAAGAACTGAATAGAAAACTGAACATGCTTGCAGAGATGACTGCGCAGAAGCAGAATCCGGTGAGAGCAGAAGCCTGCTTCTTCCAGTCCATGGAGACCGAGCGGAAGAATGGATTCCGGGAGCTCGGGGTCTATGAAACGATATGCGGCAGAGTCATGGCGGTCTGCTCTGAAGAACAGCAGCTGATTCTGGAAAATCGCTGCATCCGCTTTTCGGATCTTTACCGGCTCATCATTCTCTGAGTCTCAGCCGGCATAGCCGGTCAGATCATGAATCCAGGCGCCGCGGTGAACTAATATTCCGCCGATCACGCACTTGATCAGTTCTGCCGACTGCACCAGGGCAAACAGAGGAAGAATGGAAAGACTGGTGTAATGTGTCAGAAAATGTGCAGTCGGAATCGAGATCACCCAGACGAAGCATGAATCGAACAGGAACGTGATCCAGGTCTTTCCGCCAGAGCGGAGCGTGAAATACTGGGCATTCTCACATGCATACATCGGCATGCACAGAGCAGAAATGCGGATCAGTCCAGCAGCGATCTGACGGATTTCGCCGGAAGTATTGTAGATTTCCGGGAACAGGCCGGAGATCAGAAACAGCAGCAGTCCGGATACGCAGCAGAGCAGGATCGAAAAGACCGTAAGCTTTGCGGCATCATCACGGACTTCGGAAGTCTTTCCGCTGCCGAGTTCCTGTCCCAGGATGATGGCAATTGCATTACCCATTGAGATAAACGCGATATTGAAGACATTGCAGATCGTATTGCTGATATTGAACGCAGCAACGATATTGAGACCGAGGGTCGAATACTGCTGGGACAAGGCGGTCTGACCGAGCGACCAGAGCGTTTCATTGAGCAGCAGCGGGAATGCTTTCACAGCAATCTTTCCGAACAGATCTTCCGGAACATGGAGCGATGCCAGCATGCTATGGACAAACGGAAAGCGGTCTGTGCTGTGCAGAAGATAGATGAGTACCACTGCCATTTCGACAAATCTCGAAATGACAGTTGCGATGGCAGCACCGGTGACGCCGAGCGCCGGGGCTCCGAAATGGCCGGAGATCAGGATATAGTTGCCGATCAGATTCACGAGAACCGCGATGAGTCCGGCTTTCATCGGCACCATGGTTTCGCCGTTCTCACGCAGCGTGCTGGCAAATACCTGGGTTGCCGCAAATGGCAGGAAGCCGAAATACATGACGAAGAGATAATTCTGCGCAGATGTCATGGTAAGCGCCAGATCGCCGGATCCGCTCTCCCCTTTCAGCCATAAGCCGATAAGCTGGCTGCCGGAAAGCTGGAAAACCAGCAGCGCCAGGATCGAAAGCAGAATGGCAAGCATCACTTTCATGCGGATTGTATAGCGGATCCCTTCCTGGTCGCCTTTCCCGGCAAACTGGGCAGTGAAGATGCCGATCCCGGCAAGACCTCCGAAGATCATCAGATTATAGACGAAAATCAGCTGATTCACGATGGCAACCCCGGACATCTGGCTCGTGCCGACCTGACCGACCATGATGTTGTCGAGCATACTGACGAAGTTCGTGATTCCATCCTGGATCATGATCGGAACTGCAATCTGCAGCGTATGCCGATAGAATTCCTTCGTTCCGAAATAGCGGTTTTTCTGAAGCATGTTCCCCTCCTGCCGATGCACCTCTCCTCACTTGGTTCCGGCAGGTGTACAGCGGATATCAGTATATCGGATTTCTGCAGCTTGAGAAACTGCAGAATGATTTACTGAATCCGGATCAGAAGAGATCCGATACAATAGAAAAAGAAAGGAAGGATTCTATGAGTTTTCCAAAAGGTTTTCTATGGGGCGGCGCAGTAGCCGCAAATCAGTGTGAGGGTGCATATCTGGAAGATGGAAAAGGGCTGTCTGTACCGGATATGCTGCTGGGCGGAGATGCTCAGCGCCCGCGCACCTTTCTTCCGGCCATGGATCCGAAGGCATTCTATCCAAGCCATGAGGCATCAGACTGCTACCATCATTACAAGGAGGATATCAGGCTTTTTGCAGAAATGGGCTGGAAGGTATTCCGTCTGTCCATCAACTGGGCAAGAATCTATCCGAATGGAGATGACGCAGAGCCGAATGAAGCCGGTCTGAAGTATTACGATGCCATCTTCGATGAATGCAGGAGCTATGGCATTGAGCCTCTGGTTACGCTCTGCCACTATGAGATTCCGTGGAATATCGTCGTGAAGTACGGAGGATTCTCTGATCGCAGAGTCATTGATCTGTTTCTGAAGTACTGCCGCACTGTATTCACGAGATACAAGGATAAAGTGAAGTACTGGCTGACCTTCAACGAGATCAATATTGCATGCATGGACAGCCCGATCGGCGATCTGTACGGACTCGGTGTCATGGATCCGGAAGATATTCACGCGACGGAGCCGATTCCCTTCTCCCGCCTGAAACATAACAAGCAGCGGACCTTCGAAGCACTCCATAATGAGTTCGTCGCTTCTGCGCTTGCCGTGAAGCTGGCCCATGAGATCATTCCGGATGTCAAGGTCGGAAATATGATCTGCCATATCACGAATTATCCGCTCACGCCGAAACCGGACGATGTGTTTGCCTGCATGCAGCAGGATGATCTCCGCAATAATTTCTGCGCAGATGTCCAGGTCAGGGGAGAATATCCTTCTTATATGTTCCGCTATTTCCGCGAGAACGGAATCGATCCTTCCTTCATCACGGAAGAAGATCAGCAGATCCTGAAAGAGGGAACGGTTGATATGTATACCTTCTCCTACTATTCCTCCGGCTGTGTTACCGTCTCAGAGAATGCAGATACTGCGGCCGGCAATATGACGGTCGGCGCAAAGAATCCATATCTGAAGTCTTCTGACTGGGGCTGGCAGATGGATCCGGAAGGACTGCGCTATACGCTGAATACCGTCCATGGACGCTATCCGGATATTCCGCTGATGGTCGTTGAGAATGGACTTGGCGCATATGACAAGGTAGAGGCAGATGGATCTATTCATGATGATTACCGGATTGATTATCTCCGCCAGCATATCAGAGCTCTGAAAGAGGCGGTCGAAGACGGTGTCCCGGTGATCGGCTATACGACCTGGGGCCCGATTGATCTGGTCTCTGCAGGAACCGGTCAGTATGCAAAGCGGTATGGTTTCATCTATGTGGATCGCCATGATGACGGAACCGGTGACTTCCATCGTTCCAGAAAAGACTCCTTCTATTGGTATCAGAAGGTCTGCACTTCCAATGGCGAAGTGATTGACTGACAATCTTCAGATTCAGGCAGCGGGAATCATCCTGCTGCCTTTTCTGATGCCATGGCGGCGTGCTGATCATTTCTGCCTCGTTACCGGCGGATCTGCTTCGGCAATCTGCTGGAAATCCATGCATTCACCGGAAGACAGCTGCTCTATAATGGAACGCAATCAGAATAAGGAGGCAGAATATGTTCCATACGATTGATATGCACTGCGATACCCTGATGCATGCGTTTCTGGAAGATGGCGAAAACGCTGACGTCTATCATCGTCCGAAGCTCTGCATCGATGCAGAGCGCCTTGCGAAAGCAGGTGCCATGGCTCAGTTCTTTGCCATCTTCATCGTTCCGGACAGAGCCTATGAGTCCCATCATCATCCGGTACTTACCCATGAGGAATACATCAATGGATGCGCACATGTCTTCCGCAATACGATTGAGCGGCACAGCGATGTGATTGCTGAAGCAGGGAATGCTTCAGAGATTGAGACCAATTTCCATAACGGAAAAGTATCTGCAGTGCTGACCATGGAAGACGGCGTTGCCGTGGACGGAAAGATGGAGAACCTGGATCACTTCTATGAGATAGGGGTCAGAGCTCTGGCCTTGACATGGAACTTCGAGAACTGCTTCGGTTCTCCTAACAGCAATGATCCGGAAAACAATGGAAAAGGCCTCAAGCCGTTCGGCATTGAGGCAGTGAAGCATATGCAGGACATCGGCATGCTGGTAGATGTCTCCCATCTGAATGATGCAGGCTTCGATGATGTGTGCCGGATTGCAAGGGTCCCTTTCATCGCTTCCCACAGCAATGCGCGTTCCGTATGCAGACATTCCCGCAACCTGACCGATGACCGCATCAAGGCTCTTGCGAAGGCTGGCGGAGTCATGGGTCTGAACTTCATGCCGGGGTTCCTGGATGAGACCGAAGGAAACCGGCTCAGCCGCATTGATGATATGGTCCAGATGATCCAGCATGAAAAAGAGATCGCAGGCATTGAGGTATGTGCGATCGGAACAGACTTTGATGGATTTGACGGAGACAAGGAGATCGCTTCCTGCGACCAGCTGAATCTGCTCTATGATGCGCTGGCAAAAGCAGGATTCACAGTGGAAGAAATCGAGAAGATCGCCTGCGGAAACGTGATGCGGGTGATCCATGAAGCAATGCGCTGAGAACTAATAAGCGGAAGGAATGATTCCTCCCGCTCTTTTTCAATCTCCCTGCTGTTCTTCGTCCGGAATCTCATGAACGAGTTCCAATTCCATTTTCTCATGGGGTATTCCGTCTTCCAGGAATGGTTCAGAAATGACCTGGAATCCTTCTCTCTGATAGAACGCTTCTGCATAGCACTGGGCTTCGATATAGATTTTCCGGCATGGCATCTTTTCCTTCACGATGGAAATGCCTGCTTTCAGCAGTTTTCCACCAAGACCGGTGCCATGTTTCATCGTCAGAACCCTTCCGATCTGAACGACATCCCGGTTCTTCCAGTATGCCCGAAGATAAGCAGTCACCTTCTGATCTTCCATAGAAAATATATGCAGGGAACAATAATCCAGGTCATCGATATCCTGATAAGCACAGTTCTGCTCCACAACGAAGATCTGAGATCTGGCTTTGAGAATCTCATATAATTCCAGAGACGACAGTTCTTCAAATGTCTTTGCGGAAAATTCCATCTCGTATCCCCTCTGACGTCCCGCATATCATAATGGTTCTCAGAAGGAACCGCAAGCCTGTATAGAAAAGTCTCCGAAGAGACTTTGTAATATCAGGCTGAATCGTTACTGATTCTCAGAACAGCATCGTCTTGTCTTCGCCCATCCCCATCATTCCATCAAGGACGTATTCGGTGCCATCTTCATCCCGGACCGTTCCTTCCAGTTCTCCGAAGGCGACATAGTAATCAATATTCACTGCTCCTGCATGCATGACCATCGGATTCATGCCTTGCACATGAAACCTGACGTTCACCATGTCATGCGCATCATGGACATCCCAGACTGCTGTTCCATGGAACTGGCTGCTGGGAATATCATGGTCGAATACCACCGGCGGCAGCAGGCTGGTCTCTCCTTCTTTCCAGATCAGGTTCTCATTGTATTTGTCCTGATCGATCGACTGATTCCTGGTCAGATTGAAGGCAAAGAATTTTCTCTCACCGTTCTGCTCATTCTTTCCCATCGTCGTGACCCAGTCATAATGCATATGGCGCGGGTAGTATCCTCTGTGATCATCCACGACCGCAGTCGTCTCTTCATCAGTTTCCACCTTTTTGCCATTGATGGTGAGGCTTCCTTCCGCATGGAAGAAATCCTTCTGGCTGTACAGAGGGCGGTTGTCTCCGAACGGAATGCTGACGATACTCGGTTTGCTGAGACGCGTCAGCTCGAAGTCATAGGAAATCGAATCCGTTTCATTCTGATGGAACCCGCACAGGTGGCAGCTTCCTTTCTCGAAGTGATTCACGTATTTCACGTGGCTGACCCTGGTTTTGGCTTCTGCAATACTGCCATTCAGAAGATTCGGCGCGATGACGGTCTTTCGGCTGGAAAGATTATGATCCCAGGAATAGACCTTCTTCGTGCGCTTATCAAAGAAGAGGCATAAGGTCTTCCCGAAGAAGGCCATATCGCATAGGGCTACCAGCAGAATGCCATTCTTCAGGTTTACTTCACACGCTTCCCATAGGGTCAGCTTATAGCGATTGAGAAACTGCGGGGCATGGGTCGGCTTGCGTGCGTGAAGCAGATCCATGGTTTCAAACTCTCCGTCGAAGGTCCCGAATACGCAATTTCCATAGGAATCTACCAGATCTTCCGGCACTGGCACAGACCTGCGCTTCGGGCTGATGAAGCTGCTGTAATCCGTCATAAAAAACAGTCCTTTCCGATGATGATAATCAATGCTTTGCTGACTTCATTGTAGAGAAGAAGGACTGTATGGTCAAACTGCTCAGGCTTGCGGAGAAATCGCAGACAGCGGAGAAGGCTTCCCAAGATAATATCCCTGGACATATTCGCAGCCAGCATGTTTCAGCAGATCAACATGCTCACTTGTCTCGGCACCTTCACACAAAGTATGCAGGCCAAGTGTATTCGCAAGCCTGATGACTGCCTGCAGCATCGCAGCGGAATGCTCTCCCTTGCCATTCTTCTTTTCCTGTTCATAGGTCTGCAGGAATCCCATGTCGAGCTTTACGAGGTCCACCTGCATGGATTGCAGCATGACCAGCGACGAGTATCCAGAGCCGAAGTCATCCATCCAGATCTGGAACCCGGCATTATGAATTCTCTCTGCCTGCGCACTGATATATTCCGGATCTGCAGAAAATGCACTCTCGGTAATTTCAGCAACCAGAAGCTCATGGGGAATATGATAAGAATCTGCAATCTCGCAGATCACTGCTGCCACATCGATACTGCTGAAGTCATCCCGGCTCACATTGAACGAGATCGGCACCATGCCAATGCCCTTCTGCTTTCTCTCTTCTGCTTCCCGGCAGATTTCCTTCAGCATATACTGATCCAGCGCTGAAATCAGGTGGTGTTCTTCCAGAACCGGAATGAATTCTGCCGGTGAGAGCATTCCTTTTTTCCGGGTCTTTCCATCTTGCCAGGCATTCGTAGCCAGCTAGTTTTCCGGCTGAGAGATCATACACCGGCTAATAGAATACCTTGATCAAGTGTTCTTCCAGGGCCCGGTGAAATTCCGACAGGACATAAAGCTTGTGATTATAAGCCTCTGACACGCTGCCGCTGAAGAAAGCCCAGGATTTGCCCGCATCCTTACGGATAGAATCGCAGGCAATCCGGGCATCATCGCAGGCAGTGGAAACATAGCTGTCAGAACTGGAGAAGTCCTCCGGTCTTTCTTCTGCATAGATGCCTGCTTTGAGTTCCAGGAACGCACTTCTGGAACTGCGGCGGACTTCTTCTGAGGCTTTCCGGAGACGAGGTTCCAGATGGTCAGCATCTGTCAGCACAATGAAGTGATCTTCGGCAAGACGGGAAACCAGAGAACCGGAGAATACTTTCTTCAGTATTTCAGCAGTCCGTTTCAGAATCTGATCTCCTTCCTGGATGCCGAACTTCGCATTGTAGCCCTTCATGCCATAAAGATCGAAGTACAGGAAAGCAGGCGTTCTGCCATTGCTTCGGATCTGATTCATGCATTCTGCAGCCTTGGAGCGGAAACACGAGAGATTCGGCAAGCCAGTCAGACTATCATGGCGCAGTTCTTCCCATGGCTCGGACTGAACAAAGTAAACGTCTTTTCCTTCCCAGATCCGGGCGGATACCCGGATCGGCATCGGCTTATCTTCTTTGCGGAAACGGATTGACCGGATTCCGGCATCTGCCATGGAGGCGATGGAATTCAGCAGAGAATCATCCGAAACACCTGTCACAAATTCTGAAATCGTGATACCGGTATCAAAGTTGCGGACTGGTTTCATAAGCGACCGCATGGGCTGATTGCAGTAAAGCAGTTCGCCATCCGTGCGGCTGATGACGGCCATGGCAAGGTCGCTCTGGTCCAGGAAGCTGCGCAGCGAATCATCTGCTTTCTGTTCTGAGATCAAATGTGAACAGATCGTCTCGTTGACATCGGCATACGTAATTATGGCAATCCGGCTGCCATCTTTCAGATTGTGATGAAAGCCGAAGGCATGAGTCAGGCTATAATCACTGCGGCCGAATTTCCGTTCCCGGTAAAGGACATCATAGCGTCCTCCTTCTCTGGCAAAACGAAGTGCTTCTGCTGAAATCCTTGCCGCATCTTCCGGCAGTACTTCGCAATACATATCCGTATCATAGCGTTCGATGAGCGAAGCTTTATCCAGCTCATCCTTCCGATGCATCATCTCAAACAGGCCATCCGAGACACAGAGGGTCTTTACTTTTCCGTCCGTGAACTCATAGATCGCAATCGGTGTCTCCGACTGATTTACCATGCAGATAAGATTCTGCAGTTCTTCTTCGTTCCGGCAGCGGCGGTCATTGCCCGTCCGCTGATAGAAGTCCCGCTTGTCTGCATACATCTTCTGCTCTGCCTTGAGGATCAGCTGGCTGATGTCCAGATGATCTTTTTCTGCCTGCGCAAAACCAGCGGAAATATGATATGACTTCGGCTCAAGCTGCTGACGGATTGCATGGATCTTCGAACAGATGGTCTCCGATGGGAGATCCCTTGCAAAGGCAACGAACTCATCGCCTCCGGTGCGATACGAGTCTGCATCGCCGAACGCTTCCCGGATGGCGCCTGCCACCGTGATCAGCATCTCGTCACCTGCCGCATGTCCTTTCTCGTTATTGAGTTCATGCAGACCATTCGTATCAAAATAGATACAGGCAAGGTTTTCTCTGCATTGTTCCGGATAATGGAAATAAGCCTCATCAAAACTGTTGCGGTTCTTCAGTCCCGTCAGAAAGTCTCGTTCGGTAAGATCCGCCAGTTCCTGACGGTCCATCAGACGCTGAATCCTCATTCGTGAAATCCGATTATTCAGATAGATGCTGAGACAGCCGAAACCACCCGCGCTGAACCCATCAATCATCGCGTATTCGGGTGTATCAAAAAGGATGGCAAATACCAGGAAGATCAGCACTGCTGCAATGATAAACCGATTTCCCCGCTCAGGTCTGCCGATGAAAAGAAGCGGAATAGCCAGCAGTATCGCAAAGAAAATCCCGGCTGTCCCTTCCGAATTCAGAAATGTTCCATGCAGGCCGCCATACAGAACCAGCACCGACAGCATGACCAGAACCGTATAGGAAACCGCCTTAGTACTCTTCCTGCGACCGGAACGTACATAAAAGAACACGAAAGCAGAAACCAGCATCATTGCTGCATACAGCGTGATATAGCTCCTGTTTTCATGATCCACAATCGAAAGAATCAATAGAAAAAGAAAGAACAGCGAAGCCCCTCCGGAAATCGTCAGAAGCTGTTCCTGGTTCTCCTGATTAATTTCCGGCTGAATTCTCCGATACTCTTCCTCTGAAAGCTCTGCAATGGAATCCCTCTCCCCGTTCGTTCTCCTTCTGACCATTGAAATTTATCCCTCACTTCAATTCTGCTGTCTGCGTTCAGCAGAGATTTAAAAAACTGAATGCCATTCAGTTTTCCTATTATATCACTGTACTAGGATATTGACGCCCGGATCGGAATCGGAGCAATGAAATTTTCTTCACAGAAAGCTGGAAGATGTCAGCCCTCCTGGCCACAAATTCAGAGTACTTATAACGATGATGCCTTTCTCCGCCCGCTGAAATATCTCTTAAGAAGCCAGAGCAGGGCTTATGATCTTTCAGTTCTGACTAAGTGCATCCTGACTCTTCATCAGCAGCTGCTTGCGGAACCAGCGAAGATAGAACAGGTTCAGGATGACTCCGAACAGCGAAGCAAGCGGAGAAGCAAGACCGATGGCAGCAAGGCTGGCATTCGGTCTTGTGCTCATGGCATAGGCAAATGGAATACGGACGACAAAGGTCTGAAGGAGTCCCTGGACCATTGTCCAGATCGTGCGCTGATAGCCATTGAAGTAGCCAAGCAGAGAGAACAGGACAGCTGTTACGATCGTTTCCGGAACAAACCCTCTCAGATAAGCAGCACTTGCCTGAATGTATTCAGGATTGCTCGTGAAGATCGAAGAGAGCAGATCGCCCTTCAGATAGCAGAGGGCAAAGACAGCAGCACCGATAATCAGACCGATCCGAATGCAGATCTTCGTCCCTTCTGCTGTTCTGTCATCTTTGCCAGCGCCTGCATTCATGGAGACGAAGGCAGCCGCGGACTGCATCAGAGCGCTCGGCAGCAGCATCGCGAAGTTGATGAGCTTGCAGGCAATGCCATAGCCGGAGGAAGCAGTCAGACCGAGCTTGTTGACGAAGGCGCATACGATGACAAACGAGATCTGAGTCAGCAGGTCCTGCAGGGCAAGCGGAATGCCGATACGCAGAATTCTTCCGGTTTCCTCATTGAAGCCGAAGTTTTCTTTCCTCAGGGAAATGCCGGTATTCTTTTTCTTCAGCATGGCCAGGGCGGCAATCACGCTGATGGCCTGGGCAAGGACAGTTGCGATGGCAGCCCCGGCAACATCCATGTGCACAACTGCAACGAAGAACAGATCTCCGGCCACATTCACTGCACAGGCAATCCCGACAAACGCAAGCGGCGACCGGCTGTCGCCGAGCCCGCGGAAGATCGCGGAGAGCAGGTTGTAGGCAACGATAAAGAAGATGCCGCTGCCGCAGATGGCAAGATACTGCTCAGTCATGCTCAGTGCTTCTTCGGGCGACTGCATGAGCACGGCAATGGTCTGGTTTCCGAATACGAGAGCGATAAACAGGATCAGCGCGACAATGGCATACAGAGAGAATGCTGCTCCGAGCAGATTGCTCAGGCGCTGGGGCCGTTTCTCGCCAAGGTACCGGCTGATGAGCACGGTCACTGCCATCGAGGAACCGGTCACGACAAGGGTCACGAGGTTCATGACCTGAGAGCCAGTGGAAACTGCTGAAAGACCTGCATTGGTGCCGAAGCGGCCGACCACCAGCAGGTCGACGGCGCCATAGGCTGCCTGCAGGACAAGTGCTCCTAATACCGGCAGGATGAATCCGAGGATCTTCTTCGTGATACTGCCGGTTGTGAAATCGGCCATGCTGTGTGCTTCGGAATGTGTCTGATCCATCACTGCTTCACTCATGTGATTTCCCTTCCTTTCCTGTCACGAGATGGTCATAAATGCTCGTGATGGTTTCATTCATCTGCTCGATCTCTTCATCGCTGAGATCGGATAGTTTCTCTGATACGGTTCTGAAATAGTCTTTCACATACTTCCCAACGGTTTCTTTTCCTTTCCGGGAAAGAGAGATGTGAACGACTCTGCCGTCTTTCTCGGCAGGATGCTTCTCGATATAGCCTGCTTCTGCAAGTTCCTTCACGGCTTTGGTGATGCCGGGTCTTGGCAGGTTCATGGCCGTGCTGATGTCGCTGACGCAGACGTTCTCCTGCTGATGGCTGAGCTGGTCGAGCTGATCGAGAATATGAATGCTTCCGGCGGTCAGTCCTTCCGGCAGTTCCGGCTGCAGTTCCCAGATCCGTTTGCCGAGGTACAGGGCATCAAATATCATCCTTGCTTTCTGCTGATTCATAAGCCCTCCTGATTACTTTGAATAATTACATTGTGTAATTATATAAATGACGTCAGAATGGTCAAGCATTTTCTGCACGGAGCATTTCCGTTGACCCTCAGGCATGGATTCCGATATTGTTTGCTCAACGGAGATCAGCTATGAAACGAGTAATTAAGCGAAATGGAACCGAAACTGCTTATGAACCGCAGAAGATCCGCAATGCGGTTCAGAAAGCATTTGCAGAAGTGAATCAGGAATATACCCAGGAACTCGGAGATCGGATCGTAAGATCCGTGGAACTCCAGTTCCGCATGCAGAACTCAGCATCGGTGGAAGAAATCCAGAATGCCGTGGAGAAGAGCCTCATGAAAGAAGGCTGCTATGATGCTGCGAAGGCTTATATCCTCTACCGGGAAAAGCGGACGGCCGCGAGAAATGCCAGGCTGAGTCTGACTGCGCTGATGCAGGACCCGAACCTCTATCCCCTTCTGGAGAAAATGGAGAAGGATCTGCCATCCTGCGATCTTGCAAGACTAGCGGCCAAGTTCCAGTCGATGAATAAAGAAGCCCTGTCTTTAGACAGCAGAATGGAAGTGCTGATCCGCAGTGCAGAGGAACTGACGACCAAGGAAGAACCTGAATGGGAGAGAGCGGCCGGAAGGCTGCTTGCCTATCAGTTCCACAAGAATCTGCGTCAGGAAGAGAAGAAGCTCGGAATCAGCAGTTTCTATGAAAAGCTCGTATGGCTGACGAAAGAGGGCTATTACGGTTCGTATATCCTGGAACATTATTCCGAAGAAGAAGTCGGAAAGCTGGAGCAGAGGATCGATGATCGAAGAGATGACCTCTTTGCATGGGCAGGACTGGATTTACTGCTTTCGAGGTATGTGATCCATACGCATTCGCATGTTCCGATGGAATCACCGCAGGAGCTCTATATGGGCGTGGCGATGCATCTGGGCATGAATGAGAAAGAGAATCGTCTGGAGATCGTGAAGCGGTTCTATGACATGATGAGCCTGCATAAGGTCACAATGGCGACTCCTACCCTGGCTAATGCCAGAAAGCCTTATCATCAGCTCAGCAGCTGCTTCATCGATACGGTACCGGATTCTCTGGATGGAATCTATGCTTCCATCAGCAATTTTGCCGAAGTCTCGAAGTTCGGAGGCGGCATGGGCATGTATCTTGGCAAAGTCAGAGCCAGAGGCGGCAGTATCCGCGGCTTTGAAGGTGCAGCCGGCGGCGTGATCCGCTGGATCCGGGTGATCAATGATACGGCAGTTGCCGTCGATCAGCTCGGCATGAGACAGGGCGCGGCAGCGGTATATCTCGATGCCTGGCATATGGACCTGCCGGAGTTCCTGCAGTTACGTACGAATAATGGCGATGACCGCATGAAGGCACATGATCTGTTCCCGGCGGTATGCTATCCGGACCTGTTCTGGAAGATGGCAAAGGAAAATCTGAATCAGAACTGGTATCTGATGGATCCGCATGAGATTCTGATGAAGAAAGGCTATGCCCTCGAAGACTGCTATGGAAAGGAATGGGAAGAGAAGTATCTTGACTGCGTGCGTGACAGCAATATCCGCAAGCGCACGGTGAAGCTCAAGGAAATCGTCCGGCTCATCCTGCGCTCGGCCGTCGAGACCGGAACACCGTTTGCGTTCTTCCGTGATGCGGTCAATGAAGCAAACCCGAATAAGCATGCCGGCATGATCTACTGTTCCAATCTCTGCACCGAGATCGCGCAGAATATGAGCGAAACAGAATTAGTCTCGGAAACGCTTGAGGATAAAGACGGTGATCCGATCATCGTCACGGTCCGGAAGCCTGGCAGCTATGTGGTATGCAATCTGGCTTCTCTCTGCTTAGGCAATATTGATGTGGACAATCCGGAAGAACTGCAGTCTGTCACTGCGGATGCGGTCAGGGCGCTGGATAATGTCATCGACCTGAACTTCTATCCGGTTGCCGCAGCGAAGCTGACCAATCACCGCTACCGTTCAATCGGACTCGGGGTCTCGGGCTATCATCACCTGCTTGCCAAGCATCAGGTGAAGTGGGAGTCCGAGGAACATCTGAAGTTTGCCGACAAGGTATTTGAAGACATTGCCTATGCGGCCATCAAGGCATCTTCAGAACTTGCGGAAGAACGCGGAAGCTATTCCCTCTTTCCCGGTTCAGAATGGGAGAGCGGCGAATATTTCCGCCGCCGTCACTACGACAGCGAACGCTGGCAGAAGCTGGCAGAACAGGTTTCAGAACATGGCATGCGCAATGCCTATGTGATGGCCGCAGCCCCGACGAGTTCTACTTCGATTCTCGTCTCGACGACAGCCGGTCTGGATCCAGTCATGAACCGCTTCTATCTCGAAGAAAAGAAAGGAGCGATCCTTCCGAGAGTCGCCCCGGATCTCTCCCCTGCGACATGGTGGTATTACAAGAATGCTCATTCCATCGATCAGACCTGGTCAGTCCGAGCGGCAGCAGTGCGCCAGCGTCATATCGATCAGGCCCAGAGTTTCAATCTCTGGATCACGAATGAATACAAGATGAGCGAGCTCTTGAATCTGTATATTCTGGCAGATGAGCTCGGCGTCAAGACGATCTATTATGTGCGTTCCCGCTCGCTCGATCCTGCGGAATGCGAAAGCTGCTCAGCCTGAAGGAGGAACTAATGGAAGATACTATCCGCAGAAAGCCTTTATTCAATCCCGATGGAGATACCGATGTCCGGGACCGCAGACTTCTCAACTTCAATACGACCAATATCAATGACTTCAATAATCTGAAGTATCCATGGGTTTCCGACTGGTACCGGAATGCCATGAACAACTTCTGGATTCCGGAAGAAATCAATCTGAATCCGGATAAATCCGATTATCCGAATCTTCTTCCCGCCGAGCGGACTGCTTATGACAAGATTCTGAGCTTTCTGGTCTACCTGGATTCCCTGCAGTCGGCCAATCTGCCGAATATCAGCCAGTATGTGACGGCCAATGAAATCAATCTGTGCCTGTCGATCCAGACATTCCAGGAATGCATTCACAGCCAGTCCTACAGCTATATGCTCGATACAATCTGCTCGCCGCTGGAGCGGGATCAGATTCTGTATCAGTGGAAAGAAGATGAGCATCTGCTGAAACGCAATACGTTCATCGGAAACCTGTACAACGAATTCGTCGCCCATCAGGACAAGCGTTCGTTCTTGCGGGTATGCGTGGCCAACTTCATTCTGGAAGGCATCTATTTCTATTCCGGTTTCATGTTCTTCTACAACCTCGGAAGAAACGGAAAGATGCCTGGTTCCGTGCAGGAAATCCGCTATATCAACCGGGATGAGAACACGCATCTGTGGCTGTTCATGGAGATCATCAATATCCTGCAGAAGGAAGAACCGGAACTCTTCACCCAGGAGAATAAGCAGATGATCTATGACATGATCGATGAAGGCGTGCGCCAGGAGATTGCCTGGGGCAGCTATGTCATCGGCGATCAGATTCCTGGTCTGAATCAGTCGATGGTCGAAGACTATATCAGGTATCTGGGCAATATCAGGCTGAAGTCTATCGGCCTTGAACCGCTGTATCCGGGTCTGGAAGAAGAACCAGAGTCCATGCGCTGGGTATCCCAGTATGCCGATGCCAATCAGGTCAAGACCGACTTCTTTGAAGCACGCAGTTCGGCCTACGCAAAAAGCAGTGCCATCGAAGATGACCTCGATTCTTTTTGACACTCCCACGGCTAAAGCACGTGGGATTCTTGAGAAGTCTGACTGCTTACGCAATCCTTATTCTCAAAGGGCTTGCCAAAAGCCCGCTGCACAGTCCCTCGATGCCGAGGTTCTGCTTACCTGGCAATGTTGCACGCTCCGTTGATGTCCGCATTGACGAGCGTGTTTTCTTTGGTACGGTACAGCCCGCGTTTCACCCGTTTGCCGGAGAATATCCCTGTATATGGATGTTCCGCATCGTACACGGGAATCTCGTCACCGTCTAAGAACGATGCTTTTGACGTGTAGGATTCTTCCGTCTCGATGTACGCAATACCGTATCGCTCGCACAGCGTTTTTAAGTACGTGCGAAGCAGATCAAACGGGATCTGAACAAACTTCTGATTGTTCGCTTTTCCCATGTTGGCCGACTGTTTCTGGTCAACGTTGTGTCCGACAATAAGCGTGCCGATATCATTGGCAATGCAGTAATCAGCGATATGGCGTGCAGCCTTGTGCATGTGGTCCGTCACCTGCCGGTTACGCTTGTCTGTGATGAAGCTCATGCGAGCTGTAAAGCCTTTGACGTTCTGATGGTCTTTGATCGATGCATAGTGTGCAAGCTGCTTGTTGTACCACTGGTTCATTGATTTGAGCTTACGTCTGTCAACGATGAAGGACGTCCCTGTGGTTGTTACACACGGCGCAAGATTATCGAGACCGACATCAATGGCTAATACATTGTCCGCATTCAGATTCTGCGGCTCTTCTTCCTGTTCGTAGCAGTACTGAATCTTCAGTGCCTTGCCGTTCAGAACAGGCACGATGCGGACTTCAGCGATGTGCTTGCCTGAAATTCTGTCAGGCACTGGAATTCGTATGGAATCCAGGTCCGGATGCTGCTTTGAAAACGCACGACTCATCGGAACGATCAGATTGCCGTTTTTGATGCTGATTGCGTTCGCTGAAAGCACCAGCAGATACTTTCCGCCTTTCGTGCGGTAGTGCGGAATGCGCACTTCCTTTTCGTAGCCGCCGGAGTTCTTTTTGCTCAGCAGCGCAAAGAAAGACCTGAAGACATGATCGCACGTCCGCAAGATCTGCTGAGAAATGCCGGCCTGCAGCAGCTTGTAATTTTCATTATCTTTGCAAAGATGGTAGTTCTCTTCATACCGCAGATACTTGTTCGTCGCAAAGAAATGCTGGCGTATCTGATACAGTCCGATGTTGTACAGATTATTTGCATATGCACACATCTCAAGGATCGCTTCGTACTGGTCCTTCGGCAGATGCCGAATGTAGTTTGTCTGCGTCAGATACATGACGTCACCTCCTTTCTGCTTATATGATACGGGTACAGCGGCCTTTCTCCCCATGGCTGAAGCTCATGGGTTTCCCCGGCCGTTTTCTATAAGTTCAGTGCAATGGCAGCCGTCAGGGCACCGAGCAGTGCGCCGGCGATCACATCGCTCGGATAATGCACGCCGAGATAGACTCTGGAATACCCGGTCAGAACTGCCAGGATCATCAGCATAGATCCGAAGTGAACCGGCAGGAACCGCATCAGCACCAGGGTGCAGGCAAAGGCTGCTCCGGTATGACCGGAAGGAAACGACCAGTCCTTCGGAAGCCGGATCAGCGGTTCCAGGAACGGATATTCCTGGAATGGTCTTTCCCGGGCGGTGATGCGCTTAAGAAGAAGATTGATGAGCAGGCTGTTCGCGATCAGTGAAAGGCCTGCTTTTTCAGCGATGAAGGTATACTTCGGAATCCGGTACAGGAGAAGTACCAGGGCAATCCAGAAAATGCCGAGATCGCTCAATGCGCTGACTGCTCTCATGAAGGCCGTAACCCATTTCCTGCGGCTGTTCTGCATCCATATCATCACCCGGATATCTGTGTCGAGAATCGTCTTCATCACTTCTGTCCCCTTTCTTTCTTCCTGTATCATGCGCCTGTTCCGTAAAGAATAACATTAAGTTAATGTGAAGAATTACTGAAGATTTTTCCGGAATGTCAAATCTGTCTGAACATTCGCTGAGCCTTCTCTGAGAACTGCTTCCGGAGCCTTGCAGTGCTTTGTTCCGGCGATTAAAGTACGGGCAAGGAAGGTGAAATCTGATGAAAACAAAACACAGACTAAGAGAGGATTGCGGACACATGCTGTTCACAATCCTCTTTTTCTATTCTGCCAGAATGATCTTCACCAGGATTTTGTCTCCCGGTTCTTTTCCGATCTGTTTCCGGATGTCTTTTCTGATGCCGATGAGATAGCAGGTGGAGCCATCTGCATTTTTCAGGCCCATATTGACGATACTGCCATCATACGGAACGCCGTCAAACCAGGCATGGACTTTCAGGCGGCCTTTTCCGAATTCTTTCTTCAGATCATACGGGAACCTGACATAGGCTCCGCCATGATCCGGAACGGGTTCGATCACCGCTTCATACTGAATTTCTTCCGGTTTCATGAACTGTCAGATGAGTTCCCCCTCTGCCTCAGCCTTGCTGAAGTCATCGGCCTTGGTCTTTACCGCCATGCGGAACAGAATCAGGCCGATGACGAAGAAGATTGCGATCGATCCGACGCCGGCATTGACGGAACCGGTGAGCTGAGAGCCTTTGGATACAACAATCGTGCCGAGGAATGCAGCACCCTTGCCGCAGATGTCCATCAGTCCGAAGTATTCACCGGACTGATCTGCAGGAATGATCTTCGTGAAGTAGCTTCTTGACAGCGACTGAATGCCGCCCTGGAACAAGCCGACGGAAACTGCGAGAACCCAGAACTGCCACTGATACTTCAGGAAGAAAGCAAAGATCGCAATGCAGAAGTAGCCGATGATGCAGATGGTGATCAGCTTCGAGGATTCATATTTTCCCGAGAACTTGCCGAAGGCGATGGCACTCGGGAAGGCAACGAACTGGGTGACGAGCAATGCCAGCAGCAGTCCGGTGGAATCAAGGCCAAGTGCAGAACCATAGGCAGTTGCCATATCGATGATGGTATAGACACCGTCGATATAGAAGAAGAATGCAAGCAGGAACAGGAAAATCTTCTTATGATGCATGGCATTCTTCAGCGTATGGCCAAGGCGTGCAAACGTGCTGCCGATGGAAGCAGTGGAGTTTTCGACATAATGGACCTGCTTGTAGGTTTTCAATAACGGAAGTGTGAATACCACCCACCAGACTGCCGTGATCGCAAAGGCAATGCCCATGCATACCGAAGTCGGAATACCGGCATTCGGGCCGAGCAGGATCAGAACGAGCGACAGGATGAACGGAATGCAGGAACCGATATAGCCCCAGGCATAGCCCTGGGAAGAAACATAGTCAGAGCGTTCATCGGTAGTGACGTCTACGAGCATGGAGTCATAGAAGATCAGGCTGGCCTGATAGCAGCTTCTTGCGGTGACGAAAATGATCAGGAACAGCATCCATTTCGTGATGACGCCCATCAAGGCACAGAGCAGTGCGCCTAAGATCACTGACCACATGAAGATCGGTTTCTTGAAGCCTTTGTTGTCGGTAACGGTACCGAGAATCGGTCCGAGTATTGCGACAATCAGCGTTGAGATCGAGACTGCATATCCCCAGTAGGCAAGATAGTCAACATGAGAAATACCGTCTGCAGTTGCCAGGCTGTTGAAGTACAGCGGCATGATGGTCGAAACCAGCAGTGTGAATGCGGAATTTCCGACATCATAGATTACCCAGTTCTTTTCAATCTTCGTAAGCTTGCTTTTCATATTGTTCTCTCCGTCTTCTATCTTAGGAAACACCCGGCCGTTCTGATACCAGCGGAACATCAAGTTTATGTAAAGTTCTGGTTAAACAAGAGGATCTGCAGATTCTCCTGAAGGGCTTCCGGTTTACTTTATCTCATCTCATCGATAAGATAGCTTCAGAAAGAGGTCTGACTATGAAGAAACCTTTGATCTGGGGGCATCGCGGTGCGAGCGGCTATGCTCCGGAGAATACCCTGCCTGCATTTCAGAAAGCAATCGAGTTAGGTGCCGATGGCGTCGAGCTGGATATCCAGCTTACGAAAGACCGGGAACTGGTGGTCTGCCATGATGAGACGGTAGACCGCACCTCGAACGGAGCCGGATGGATCCGCGATCTGACGCTTGCAGAGCTGAAGAAACTGAATTTCTGTGCATCTTACCCGGAGCTAGGCAAAGTGGAGATTCCGACGATGCGGGAAGTGCTGGAAGTGATTCAGCCTTCTGCGCTCACGATCGATATCGAGCTGAAGACCGGCATTGTTGATTATCAAGGCATTGAAGAGAAGATTCTTGCCCTGGTCCATGAATTCGGCATGGAAAACCGCGTGATGTACTCCTCCTTCAATCATTATTCCATGGTCCGGATCAAATCTCTAGACCCTTCTGTGAAGACCGGCATTCTTTATGAAGACGGTCCGGTCGGAATTGCGCCTTATGCAAAGAAGCTGAAGGCATCTGCCCTGCACCCTGCTCTGTACAATCTGCGCTTTGATCACTTCATGGAAGATGCGGCAGCAGAAGGTCTGGAAGTCAATGTATGGACGGTCAATGAGCCTGAGCATATGGCTCTCTGCACGAAGATGGGCGTGAACGCGATCATCACGAATTACCCGGATACTGCCCGGAAAGTCAGTCAGGAAACCGAATGAGCCCGGAATATCGTTCTTATATCGATACGGTCCTGAAGCCCTGGGTCAGAGATCATGTCGAGCAGGGAAATCTGGTCACCGAAGACGGGGTCCGTCTTCATTACTGCCATGCAGTTCCGGAAAATCCGAAGGGCTGCATCGTCATGATCCACGGATTCTGCGAGTTCTTCGGAAAGTATCACGAAACAGCTTACCGGTTCTATGAAGCAGGCTATGCGATCTGCTTTGCGGAACTGCGCGGGCATGGCAAATCCGAGCGAATGAGATATTACCCGGATGAGCGGGTGTATGTGCGTTCATTCCAGGACTATGTGCTGGACGCAAGAGCGCTTGTCCGCTATGCCAGAAAACAGCATCCTTCGCTTCCTCTCTACCTGTTTGCGCATTCGATGGGCGGCACGGTCGGAGCGCTGTATCTGGAGCAGAATCCGGGCGTATTCCAGGCGGCGGTTCTGAGCTCGCCGATGCTGCAGATGAACTACGGTACTGTTCCGGATGAGGCAGTCGGACTGCTGGCAGTCTATTCGAAAGCAGTCAGCCTGGATGATCCGTATGCGCCTGGTCAGCATGTCTTCACCGGAGAAGATGAATTCGAGACGAGTTCTGCCATGGACCGGGATCGGTATGAATACCAGATGGAACAGCGGCGCGAAGACCCTTCCTATCAGACCTGGGGTGCAACCTGGAGCTGGGCGAAAGCTGCCAGAGAAGGTGCTTCTGAAGCAGTGAAGCATGCCGATGAGATCTCGACGCCGGTCCTCGTGCTTCAGGCAGGAAAAGATACGATGGTCAAGTCCCAGGGCCAGGAAACCTTCGTGAAGAACTGCCTTGCTGCCGAACTGAAGAAGTTCGAGGATTCAAAACACGAGATCTTCAATGCCGAAGAAGAAACGCGGAAGAAATACTATTCCTGCATCCTGGACTATTACGCAAGCCATTGAGAGATCTGCCGGAAACGGCAGATTTTCTTTCTGCGCATGATTGTGCAGAAAATCATCATTTCTGATCTTTGCTGAATGCAGTGTTGCATATTTCTGTGTTTTATGCGCTATAATAGGACCATGGAACTATTCAGGAAATATGTAGATGTCGATGTGCTGTTCCGGACAGACGGATCCGTCATTCCGCTGGCAGTGTGCTGGAAAGAAGGCCGCCCTGCTTCCTACCCGATCGATAAGATTCTGAAAGGGCCATCCCGCATGGCTTCGCAGGCGGGCGGATGCGGAGAGTGCTATGAAGTCATGATTCACGGGCAGCCCCGCCGGCTGTACCTGGAGAAGGTTCCTTCTCCGTATGAGCAGAAGACCAGATGGTTCATTGAATCCAGAAAACCGTGAGCATTTATAAAGGAGCAGATCATGAGTCCGGGAATCAGATATCTGAATGTCATTGCAGAACAGCAGAAAAGCGGAGCGATGGTACCGAAAGCAATTGTGTGGAGCGATGAAGACGGCCAGAGAGTCTACCAGATTCAGTCTGCGGTATACTGCAGTGCTTCAAAGATCCCCGAACGGCGTTGCTCGATCCTCCGCTATCTGATCACGGTCTCCGGAAAGCGCCGGAACCTGTTTGCGGAAGTGAGACAGGATGGCAGCGTGCGCTGGTATGCGGAGACTTCTTTCTGAAACAGAGAAAAAACTGCATGCATGACGGGATTTTCCCGCAATGCGTGCAGTTTTCATTCAGTCAAGATTTGTATATCCCATTAAGGCCTGATCGACTTCTCTGGCACATTCTCTGCCTTCTTCAATTGCCCAGACGACCAGCGACTGGCCGCGATGCATATCACCTGCCGTGAAGACGCCCGGAACGGAAGTACGGTAGCTGCCCGGTTCTGTTTTCACGGTATGACGAGGACCGAGCTCTATGCTGAAGGCTTCCGGAACATAGGATTCACAGCCGGTGAAGCCAGCTGCGATAATCAGCAGTTCGCACGGAAGCTTGCGGATCGATCCTTCGTCCGTGACCCATTTCCGGTCGATGAAGCTCCCCTGCTCCACTTCTGCGGCAGCAAGGTTTCCTTCTTTGTCCGTGATCAGCGAATGGATCGTGGACCGGTAGATGCGCGGATCGCTGCCGAATACGGCAATCGCTTCCTGCTGGCCGTAATCCGTTTTCTGCACATCCGGCCACTCCGGCCATGGGTTATCTCTGCGCCGTTCTCTAGGCGGGCTCGGCATCATCTCCAGCTGGGTTACCGAAGCCGCATGCTGACGGATGCATGTTGCGACACAATCGTTGCCCGTATCGCCGCCCCCGACGATGATCACATGCTTTCCTCCGGCAGAGATTGCCGGCTGGTGTTCCGGATCCAGCACGGATCTGGTCGCTTCAGTTAAGAACGTCACAGCCGGGAACACCTGGCCGCATCCTTCGGTCTGCGGAAGCGTTCTTGCCTGCTTGGCCCCGCAGGCCAGCACGATGGCATCATACTGCTTCAGGATCTCTTCGCTGCTGATGTCTTTTCCGACATCGACGCCGCAGACGAAGCTGATTCCTTCTGCTTTCATGAGATCGATGCGGCGGGTGATGACTTTCTTGTCGAGCTTCATGTTCGGAATGCCATACATCATCAGCCCGCCCGGAGCATGTTCCCGCTCATACACCGTCACGGAATGGCCGCGCTGATTCAGGCGATCCGCCGCGGAAAGGCCAGCCGGGCCGCTGCCGATGACCGCGACCTTCTTGCCGGAACGCATGGCCGGAATATGCGGCTTCATCATGCCTGCCGCAAACGCAGATTCGATGATGTAAAACTCATTCTCGTGAATCGTGACCGGTTCATCTTCCACGCCGCAGGTGCATGCCTTCTCGCACAATGCCGGACACACTCTGCCGGTGAATTCCGGGAACGGATTCTTCTTCGTAAGTCTGGATAATGCATGTTCGAGATTGCCGTGCCAGATCTCATCATTCCATTCCGGAATGAGGCTGTGCAGCGGGCATCCGGTGACTTTTCCCTTGATCCTGATCGCCGACTGACAGAACGGGACGCCGCAGTTCATGCAGCGGCCGGCCTGCAGTTTCCTGTCCTCCGGATCCAGCGGAATATGAAATTCGCCATAATCCTTGATGCGCTCCGATGGCGAGCGAAGCGATTCTTCTTCACGCTGATACAGCAGGAATCCATCTGTCTTACCCATTTTTCTGTGCCTCCTTCTGCTTCAGCTCATAGAATGCCTCGAGCAGTGCGCTCTGATGCGGAATACCCTGTTCTTCAAACTTGCCGGTGATGCTGAGAATCGTCTGATAGTCATCCGGCACAAGTTTCTTGAACTTCGGAATGTAATTCTCAAAGTCTGCCAGGATCTTTCTTGCCTTCACGGATCCTGTTTCTTCTGCATAGTCGCTGATCAGGGCCTTGAGTTCCTGGATGTCATAGCGTTCCTTCACTTCATGCATGGTCACGAGGCTGCTGTTGAGCCGCTGATACAACGTGTGATCTTCATCAAGCACATAAGCAATGCCCCCGCTCATGCCGGCTGCCAGATTTCTGCCGGTACTCCCGAGAATCACGGCAACGCCGCCAGTCATATATTCCAGACCATGATCGCCGCATCCTTCGACGATGGCAGTTGCGCCGCTGTTGCGGACACAGAACCGCTCGCCGGCGATGCCATCGAAATAAGCCTTTCCGGAAGTTGCACCATACAGCGCAACATTTCCGATCAGAATATTCTCTGCAGGGTTGAACGTGCTGTTCTCCGGCGGCATCACGACGATCTTTCCGCCGGAAAGACCTTTTCCGACATGGTCATTCGCATCGCCATGAAGCCTGATCGTCATACCATTCGGTATGAACGCACCGAGCGACTGGCCGCCGCCTCCGGTAAGGTTCAGCACATACGTATCATCTTTCAGCGAATTGCCGAAGCGCTTCGTGATCTCATGACCCATGATCGTGCCGAGGGAACGGTCGGAGGAGCAGATCTTCGCTTTGCAGGAATGGGTCTTCTTCTTTTTGAAGTACGGTTCGAACTCCGGCAGAAATACTGATTCATCCAGCGTCTTCTCGAGATGGAAGTCGAAGCAGTCGGAAGGATCATGACTGCGGACCGGTGCTTCTGCATAATGCGGATCCAGGAGTGCAGAGAGATCTGCCTGCGGCATCTGGTCATTCTGCTTCAGGCAGTCGGTTCTGCCGATCATCTCCTCGACGGTGCGGAAGCCGAGCGATGCCATGATTCTGCGCAGTTCTTCGGCTGTGAACTTCATGAAGTTCATGACATATTCCGGCTTGCCGGCAAATCTGCCGCGCAGTTTCTCATTCTGGGTAGCGATGCCGAACGGGCAGGTATCCTTCGAGCATACCCGCATCATGCGGCAGCCCATGGCAACCAGCGGAGCCGTGCCGAAGCCGAATTCCTCTGCTCCCATCAGGGCAGCGATCGCGACATCTCTGCCGCTCATCAGCTTGCCATCGGTCTCGAGAATCACGCGGCCACGCAGACCGTTGTCAATCAGCGACTGCTGGGCCTCGGCAAGACCAAGCTCCCATGGCATGCCGGCATGATGAATCGAAGAAAGCGGAGCTGCCCCGGTGCCGCCGTCAAAGCCCGAGATCAGAATCACCTGGGCACCTGCTTTGGCAACGCCGCAGGCAACGGTTCCTACCCCTGCTTCCGAGACCAGCTTCACGGAAATCCGGGCATCCGGATTCGCGTTCTTCAGATCATAGATCAACTGGGCAAGGTCCTCGATGGAATAAATATCATGATGCGGCGGCGGGGAGACCAGCGAGACACCCGGGGTCGCATAGCGGATCTTCGCGATCCACGGATAGACTTTCGTGCCCGGCAGGTTGCCGCCTTCGCCCGGCTTGGCTCCCTGGGCCATCTTGATCTGGATTTCCTTTGCGCTGTTGAGGTATTCCGAGGTCACGCCGAAACGGGCACTTGCCACCTGCTTGATGGCACTGTTCGATTCGGTTCCATAGCGTTCCGGATCTTCGCCGCCTTCCCCGGTATTGGACCATGCGTGCAGACGGTTCATCGCAATCGCCATGCAGCTGTGAGCTTCTTCGGAAAGAGCACCGAGAGACATTGCCGAAGTCTGGAAACGCTGCACGATCGAATCCGCAGATTCCACTTCTTCCAGCGGTACCGGCTTGCCAGCCGGAACAAAGTCCAGCAGGTCCCTCAGCGTATGCGGATGCTCGCCATGGAGCAGAGAAGAATAGTGCTCGAACTCCTCATAAGAACCATCCTGCACTGCTCTCTGCAGGGCAACGATAACTTCCGGGGAATACAGATGTTCATATGCGGTCCCGCCCGAACGCAGCCGGTGGAAGCCAACGCTGTCAAGCCTTGTATCGACGCCTAAGCCGAGTGAATCAAAGGCATGGTCATGATTGGCCAGCACATCTGCTTCGATCTCCTCAATGCCGACGCTGCCGCACCTTGCGGTCGTTCCCGGGAAATACTGATCGGTCAGTTCTTTCTTCAAACCGAGGATCTCGAAGATTCTGGCGGACTGATAGGACTGAAGAACGGAAATGCCCATCTTGGCAGCGGTCTTCACGATGCCGTTGAGCAGCGCATGATCAAAGTCATCCATGGCCACATGCGGATCCTTGTCCAGGATGCCGGCAGAGACCAGCTCGCCGATGCACTCATGGGCAAGATACGGGTTGACCGCCCTGGCACCGAAGCCAAGCAGTGCAGCACACTGGTGCACATCGCGCGGTTCGCCGCTTTCGAGAATCAGCGAGACTCTGGTCCTCTTCTTCGTGCGGATCAGATGCTGTTCCGCCGCGGAGATTGCAAGCAGAGACGGAATGGGCAGATGGTTTTCATCCACGCCCCGGTCGGAGAGAATCAGAATATTCGCACCGGCGCTGATCGCCCGGTCGCAATCGACATTCAGTGCCTCAAGCGCTTTGGCAAGCGAGGTGTGCTTGTAGTAGAGAATCGGCAGCACCTTGACCTGAAAGCCCGGACGATCCAGGGCCTTGATCTTCATCAGGTCAGTCTCGGAGAGAATCGGGTTGGCAATCTCGAGGACCTTGCAGTTTTCCGGAGAATCCTGCAGCAGGTTTCCGTCGGTGCCGACATAGACCGTGGTATCCGTGACCAGATGCTCGCGGATAGAATCGATCGGCGGGTTGGTGACCTGTGCGAACTGCTGATGGAAATAATCGAAGATCGAGGTTCTTCTCGAATGCATGAGGGCAAGCGGAATATCCCTTCCCATCGAAGCAGTCGGCTCAATCGTATTCCGGGCCATCGGCAGAATCTCGTCCTTGACGTCTTCATAGGAATAGCCGAACACCTGATACAGGTGATCGCGCATATCCTGAGTATTCACCGGCGGCTTATGTGAAGGAATCTTCAGATCTTTCAAATACAGGAGATTCCGGCTGAGCCATTCTCCGTAAGGAGCTTCAGATGCATAGGATGCCTTGAGCTCTTCATCGGAGATGATGCGCTTCTGCTTCGTATCCACCAGAAGGATTCTGCCAGGCATCAGACGGCTCTTCGTGATGATCTGATCTTCCGGAATATCGAGCACGCCGACTTCGGAAGACAGAATCAGTCTGCCATCTCTGGTCACATAGTATCTGGAAGGTCTCAGGCCATTGCGGTCCAGCGTTGCTCCGCACACCTCGCCATCCGTGAACAGCACGGCAGCCGGGCCATCCCACGGCTCCATCATCGTTGCATAGTAATGATAGAAATCCTTTCCGGCCTGGCTGATTCCCTGTTCATAGCGCCAGGATTCCGGAATCATCAGCATCATCGCCTTGGCCAGCGGCATGCCGTTCATGCAGAAGTATTCGAGCGTATTATCCACCATCGCCGAATCAGAACCGCTGGCATTGACAACCGGGTATATCTTGCCAAGATCCGGCTCCAGCACGGAAGAAGTCATGGTCTCTTCCCGGGCCAGCATACGATCCGCATTGCCGCGGATCGTATTGATCTCGCCATTATGGGCAATCATCCGGTACGGATGCGCCCGCTGCCAGCTCGGCGACGTATTTGTCGAGAACCGTGAATGCACGATGGCAATTGCCGTCTGATAATCCTCGTCCTGCAGGTCTTCATAGAACTTTCTCAGCTGCATGACCAGGAACATTCCTTTGTAGACAATCGTCCTGGACGACAATGAGCAGACATACGTATTTTCGCTGCCCTGCTCGAATTCCCGGCGGGTCACATACAGCCTGCGGTCAAACGGAAGCCCTTTGGAAATGCCATCCGGCCGCTCGATGAAGCACTGCATGATGCATGGCATGCACTTAGCTGCAGGTTCGCCGAGTATTTCCGGATGAACCGGGACATTTCTCCAGCCGAGCACCTTCAGCCCGTTCTTTCTCGCAATGACTTCAAACGTACGGATCGAAAAGGTCCGATTGAGTTCATCCTGCGGGAAGAAGAACATGCCGACCCCGTAGTCGCCTTCTCCCTTCAGCTCAATTCCGCATTTCTTCGCTGCTTTTGAAAAGAATGAATGCGATACCTGCAGAAGAATTCCGACGCCGTCGCCGACCTTTCCGGTCGCATCTCTGCCTGCTCTGTGATCGAGGCGTTCCACGATCTTCAGAGCATCATCCAGAACGGCATAGTTCTTATGTCCATCAATGTTCACGATGGTGCCGATGCCGCACGCATCGTGTTCCATACAGCAAGGTTCCAGCCCTGAGTGATACTGCTCCATGTTGTTCTCTCCCTTCCGCCCAGTCAAAAAAAGCCGCACGAACACATCACGCGGCAGAATCAGGATGATCATTACGGTCAGAAAGCAGCTGCTCCATTATTTTATCCAGCAATGAAAAAGGCGTCAATCGCTTATGAAATAAAAGAATCATTTTCTGAATACAGTTTCATCCTTCTGTCATTTCCCGGACAGTCTTCAGAAAGATCTCTCCGGTCGCATAGGAATCTCCGAGCGAATTATGAGCCGGAAAGTCCACATTCAGATACTTCGCAACCGTGCCGAGCTTGCGATCCGTCAGGAATCCCTTCGGGATCCGGCGGAATACATACCATTGCGCATCATAGATCGTATGGCCGCTGATGAGATCCATCCCGGCGCACCACAGCATCCGCAGATCAAACAGGATATAGTAGCCGACTAAAGGATCAGAACCGACGAATTCCCGGAAGCTGTCTGCGATCTCGGAGAAGTCCGGTGCATCTTCGAGAAACTCGCTGCGGATATTCGTGACAGATACCGCCCCATCCGTCATCTCTTTATGCGGATTCAGATACGTATTGTAGGACTCTTCCGGTCTGCCGTTCACGTAGCGGATTGCCGACAGCTGAATCAGCCGGTCCTCATACGCAGAAAGACCGGTCGCCTCCGTATCCAGCACGACGAAGTGATCCAGCTGATGCAGATCGAAATTCCGGTCGATCCGGATTTCCGGATACGAAGGAAAATCGAGCGGACTTTTCCGCTCATAGACGGAATCCGTCCGGTAGATCTCAAACTGCTTCACGCCATCCAGAGAAGCAACTTCCTGCTCCGGATGAGGCATGCGGCTTTCCGCAGATGCCGCAATGGTTGCCGGATCGAAGTCTTCGTTCTTCAGTCCGGCCTCCTTCATGAATGTTTCCAGCGGCATGCATTCCTTCTTTCCCCGGGCGCTGAGATGCACGCCATCCTGCGCAACCGCTTCGACCGTCCAGAATGTTCCGTGAATCGGCAGCTCTGCTTCCACAAGTGCCTGATATGACTGTTTTTCCATAGTGATTTTTTCTCCGTTCTCCATTCTACGCTGTTAAGATAAAACCGGACAGGAGAATCAGAAACATGCTGGAACAGAGACAATGGACTGCAGAATCAGAGATCCGGGAACAGAATGCCCTTTCCTATGTGCAGAAGACCCTCGGCCTTTCAGACTCCGATACCAGAACTGTGCTGAAATACCATCTGGCTGGCGTGAATCATCATCTGCTCGTGAAAGACACGATCATCCATCCCGGTGATGAGCTTGATGTCTCCATTCCAGATCAGCGGCCGGAAAAAAGTCTCCCGGAAGACATTCCGCTGGACATCCTCTATGAAGACGATCAGATCCTCGTCGTGAACAAGCCCCGCTTCATGACCGTTGCGCCAGCTCCGGGCAACTGGACCGGAACCCTTTACAATGCCCTGCTTGCCAGATATCAGAAGTTCTATCTGATCCACCGCATCGATCGCACGACCAGCGGCTGCATCCTGGTCGGAAAGAACAAGCACATCGCTGCCCTTCTCTCCGTCAATGAAGGGCCATTCCGGCCGAAGAAAACCTATACTGCCCTCGTACAGGGCATCATGGATCCGTCCGGAACCATCGACGCTCCGATCGGCAGAGACCCGGACAATTTCCGGCGGATGGCAGTCACGGACATCGATCCCAAGCATGCCTTGACGCATTATGAATGTCTGCAGACTTTCAAAGACACTTCAGAAGTGCGTTATCGCATCGATACCGGCAGAACCCATCAGATCCGGGTTCATTCTGCTTATCTCGGCCATCCTCTGCTTGGCGATACCCTGTATGGAGAACCATGCAATCTATTGGAAGAACAAGCAGCGATGCTGCATGCGGAGTCCATCACGTTCTTCCATCCCCAGAAAGAAAAAGAGATCACCGTCACGGCACCGCTGCCAGACGATTATCTCAGTCTCATCGAAGCATTGAAGCGGCAGTGATCCTGCCGTTTTCTATTTCATATTTGCAAGGATGCTTCTTAACTGCTCAGCAACCTTCTCGCTGCCCTTGCAAAACGACGCCTCTGCCCCGTACAGATTCGTCAGAATCAGCTCTTTCTCGGTGAATTGGAATACCTCTCTCATGTTCTGATATTCCTGCTCCAGCGTCAGATTCATCAAGAACGGATCATCCGTATTGAGATTCAGCTTCACGCCTGCATCATAGAGCTTCCGGACCGGATGCTCTTTCAGAGAAGGAAACGAAGACGCATAGATATTGCTCGTCGGACATACTTCCAGCGTCACGCCATGGGAAACCAGATTCTTCACGACATTCTCGTCGGAGATGCTCTTGACGCCATGGCCGATCCGCTTTGCGCCAAGATCAATCGCATACTGCACGTTGGACGCAGGTCCGCTTTCGCCAGCATGGATCGTGAACGGGATTCCGTTCTCCTTGGCCAGATTGAAGCAGGATTCATAATCAGACAGCGGATTGCCTGTTTCATTGCCAGCTAAGTCGATGCCGACAACGCCTTCCTTCAGATACTTTCCAGCCAGCAGAACCGTGTTCCGGTTCTCTGCTTCATTGTCAGTGCCATGCATCATGCAGAGCAGAATGCCTGCACAGAGATCCGGGTGTCTCGAAACGGCTTTCTTCTGTCCGGCAATCACTGCCTGCACCGCCGCTTCCATCGAAAGCGGATGATGAGACTGCGGAGAAAAGCGGATTTCTGCAACCCTGACTCCCTCCTGATACAGATCCTCAAGCAGTTCTTCCGTGCATTCAGACAGTCTTTCTTCTCGGTTCAGAAGCGCAAGCAGAATATCAAAGTTCGCCAGTGCTTCTGCCAGACTCATAGATTCTTTCAGCTGATGCGCACTGATCCATGCCCCATCGCTCATTTCTTCCGGAATCATGCCGTCTTCCCGGCTCCACTTTGCAAACAGGCGGGCTGGCATCGCACCATCAAGATGCAGATGCAGTACAGTCTTCGGATAATCCATCGCTGCATTCTCCTTTCAGAAATTCATCATACGGAAAGTATACAGCGAACCGGATCGGAGCTGAATGAAATTCAGCCCTTGAATCCGGTTTCTCCGCCGATGCTGTTAATGAACCATTTCTGCGTGAACGCAAACAGGAGCAGCAGCGGAACGATGAGGCTGTCTTTCTCCATCTTCGGCAAAGTTCCGTACATGGTCCCTGGTCAGTTTCCGGATCCTCTGGGAGATTCCGTATCCATGCCTCTCCTTTTGCAGGGAGAGCAGAATATAGAAGGCAGTCTCCGTCATCGGCACATAGCTCTTTTTCAGTTTTTCATCCATTGCGTTCCTCTTGTTATATCGAGTCTCGATGTATTTACAATATATCGTGCCAAGATATATTCCGTAATTTCAAAAAAAAAAAAAAAAAAAAGCTCTCCTGTCCATCACAGGAAAGCCGTTATCAGATTGATTTGAGCACTTCCGAAAGCTTCGGGATCAGCTGCTGCTTGCGGGAGATGATATGCGGATCGAATCCGGAATGATCATCAAACTTCGTCTCGATGAGATCAGAGATGACATAGGAGAGTGGTCCGTAGTAGACAAACAGGGATCCTTCTCCCATCACATCGGTAAACAGCATGACCAATAGATCCAGCTTATCGGCTTCCTGTTCTTTCTCCAGGTTTGCCTTGAATTCCGGCAGGATCTTCTGCACGTCTTCCATATGGCTGTAGTTGGTCTGACCGATTGCGAACTTGTAGGAACCGATCGCATAGCTCTTGAGGTCACGGTTCAGAATCTCATGCGGCGTGGAATCCTTCAGCGCTACCGATGCGCCGAGCATCTCTCTTGCATAGGCATCAATGTTATCGATGCCAGCTCTTCTTGCCAGCCACTCTGCTGCCACGCGGTCCTGCTTCGTCGTCGTTGCCGACTTGAAGTTCAGCGTATCGCTGAGAATTGCCGACAGCAATAGTCCGCTCATATCCGCATCCGGCAGCAGACCGTTTTCCTGATACAGCGTCGAGATGATCGTGCACGTGCAGCCGCAGCGGACATTGCGATACATGATCGGATAGTCGGTCTGGATATCGCCGATATGATGATGATCGATAATTGCTTCGATGCGGGCTTCTTCTACATGTCCGATCGACTGATTCGTGGCACTGTGGTCGACGAGCACGAAGCGGCGGTGCGGATAATTCACGGTATGGAATCTGGAAATCGCACCGACAATATTGCCTTCATGATCAAGAACCGGATAGGAGCGTACACGGGTCTTCGTCATCTTGGCAGCGACATCATCGACGAATTCATCTTCTCTGAAGGTCACGAGGTCCGTGGTCATCACATTCTCCACCGCATAGGATTCGGTCACGATGCGGGCGACATGCATGGTATCGTGATCAGTTTCAATCACGGCGCAATGATGGGCAGCGGCATCTGCGATGACCTCGCTGCCCGCTTTATGACCGCAAGTCAGAATCAGGCACCTGGAGCCGGCATCGATGACCATCTTCTGCTTGGCAGGATCGGAGCTCAGAATTGCGATGCCGCCATTGAGATTGAACATGCGGGCTTCATTCTCATCGAGCGTGATCACATGCACAATTCCGGTCGAATGGAAGTCCTCTGGCCGATATACGATCGTTCCGGCAATCGTGCGGGCGATGTCTTCCAGCTTTGCGGTAGACATCAGCTGGTTCAGATCCCCTTCCGGCTTGAGACGGACATAAGAAAGATTGGAAGTCGTGCAGATGCCGCACAGCTTGCCGTCATCATCCGTCACAAACAGCGACCGGTTCTGGGTCTGCAGCATCACATGCCATGCATGATGAACTGTCGCATGGCGGGAGATGATGGCAGGCTGGTCGATATCGATATCCTTCACCATCGTTCTGGCATCCGTCAGAAGAAGCGGATTTTCCTGGTGAAATCGTTTCAGAACGAACTTGGTCTCTTCATTGAGAGGGCCCTGGCGGCATGCCTGTGCAGGTTCTTTGCAGCGGTTCAGAAGATCTGCATACGTGATGGCTGCACAGATGCTGTCGGTATCCGGATGCCGGTGCCCGGTCACATAAATGGTCGGATTCATAGAACTCCTTAGTTATCTGATATAAGAAAATACGTCGGTATTCTGATGGTCAGGCAGGTCTTCTTCCTCATCGGGGAAGCCGATCGCAATCGAGCCGATGCACGTATAGCCATCCGGAACTCTGCACAGATTTCTCAGATCCATGTGCTCCGGATGATTGAGCAGGTCTTTCAGACTGCCGATCATGCAGGTCCCGAGTCCTTCATTCACGGCCTCATTCATCATCGAGGAAAGGGCAAATGCAGTATCCACCACAGCACTGACCGCATTGTCTTTCGCAAATGCGGCAATCAGCGTCGGCGCTCCGTAGAACGGATCATCCAGACCCGTCATCTCTGCCATGCGATTCAGAATCTCCTGATTCTGAATCACTGCGAAGAACCATGGCTGTTCTTCGCTCTGAACGCTGATTCCATAAGCTTCCAGATCATGAAGCTGGGCATCGGAAATCTGTTCTTTCCGATAATGAAAGGTTCTTCTGCGCTTCTTCAGCAACTCCTGATTCTGTTCCATGCAATCACCTTCTTCAGAATCATCAGTAGGTCAGAATCTCAACTCCGTTTTCTGTCATCAGGAACGTATGTTCCCACTGAGCACTGTCTTTGCCGTCTTCCGTATAAATCGTCCATTCATTATACGGATCAATCGTGACGCCTGCCCGGCCGGCATTGATCATCGGTTCGATCGTGAAGATCATGCCTGGCACCAGAACCATGCCGGTATGAGCCTTGCCGACATGCGATACGAACGGATCTTCATGGAATTCGATGCCGACCCCATGCCCGCCCAGCTCGCGCACGACGCTGTAGCCCTTGGAATGGGCATACTTTGAGATCGCGTAGCCGATATCGCCGACCGTGCCCCATGGCTTTGCGGCAGCAGCGCCGATATCGAGACACTTCTTCGTCTCTTCGACGAGCCTGCGCCGCTCTTCGCTCACTTCGCCGATCATGAACATCCGGCTGGCATCGGAGTAATAGCCTTTGTAGATTGTCGAGACATCAATATTGATGATGTCCCCGTCTCTTAACTTCCGGTGTCTTGCCGGAATTCCATGGCAGACTTCATCATTGATGCTCGTGCACACACTCTTCGGGTAGCCCTCGAAGTGGTAAGGAGCACAGATGGCACCATGGCTGTGCGTGTATTCGACGACGATGTCATCGATTTCCTGGGTGCTCATGCCCTCATGGATCTTCGCAGCAACTTCGTCCAGGACACCGGTATTGATCTTCGAGCTTTCCCGGATGCCTTCAATCTGGGAAGGACGCTTGATGAGACGTTCCGACGGAACGGTCATATGTTTCCGGCGGCATTCTTCCATGCGTTCCCGGATATGTTCCGGGATCGGTTCGGTTTCAAAATAACTCTGAATCTGTTCTTGTTCTGTCATAGCAAATCTTCCTAATGATCTGTGCTGCCGAACCCGCCGACGCGTTCTCCTTCTGCTTCGTCATCAAGCGTGATGCCGAACGGCAGGAAGATTCCCTGCACCATTCCATCTCCGGCCGAAAGGCTGACGGTCTTTCCTTCATGCGTATCGTTCGTCAGCTTGCACCAGATGTGACCCTCATTCCGGGCAGAATAATAATCGCTGTCAATGATGCCGACGGTATTATTCAGCTGCAGACGATAGCGGAACCCGAGACTGCTGCGCGGAAACAGCATCAGCACATATCCAGGATCCATTTTAGCACGGATTCCGGTCGGAATACGGATCTCGGCCCCTGGCGCAAGTTCAAAGGAGACCGGTGCACGGAAGTCATAGCCGGCCGATCCTTTCGTTGCACGCCTTGGCATCTGGATCGATTCATAGATCTTCTCTGCTTCTGCGCTTCCGGTTTCCGGGGAAAACTCGTGCCAGTCCTCCAGGAACTGGCTGAGACTTACTTTTTCAAACTGTGCGATCCGCTCCATAATCACTCCTGTTTCAGTTCCAGCATCAGGTATTTCACGAACAATGCCAGCGCATATTCAAACGGATATACCGTGAGCTTCATATTCTCGCTCAGGAATTCCTGGTCCGGGTACAGAATCGTATGCACCATCTTGGCCGTGACTCCTGCCAAATTAAGACTCTTCATATAGGCAAGCAGCTTATCCGGAGCCAGCGAAGGCGCCGAAGGATAATCTTCCTTCGCCGCATCCGCGAACTTTGCCAGAATCAGGTCTCTGCCCTCTTTATACGTATACACCCTGGTCGGATCTGCTTCGGCAAAGTCCATCAGGTTGTCGAGAAAACCGTAAAACATCGCCTTGTCGGTAAGCACCCGGGCATGCTGCTGAGCAAGCAGGCGGTCCGTGATCACCTGGCTGCTGCGGAAGCGCTCATTGAGATTCCCGGCCAGCTTGATCTTTGTTTCCAGAATCAGAAGTTCTCTCTGAAACTGGGCAAACCAGTCCGGAAGCTTGGTCAGCTCAAACGTATACTTCACGCCGTCAAAGACATGGAATGCCTTCATCGTATCATAATATCCAAGTGCTTCCAGCTGACCGATCACCTTCGGGTCGAAGGACAGGAAGCTTCCGGTCTCCACTCTCGGGAATATATACGTGATATGGGATCGGTCCATGTAGCAAGGATGCTGAGGCTCGCTGTTGAGATCGAGGGCAATCACTTCTTCTGCTCCCATCTGCAGTGCTTCATCAATCGGCAGATTGTCAAAATAGCCCCCGTCAATATATTCTCCGCCCTTGAACCGATGAACCGGGAAGGCCGGATAGGCACTGGCCGTGGAAATCAGCCAGTCTTCTCCATCCTCTTTCATCATTTCCTTATTCACGTAGATCGGTTCCTTGGTCCGATGTCTGCAGACCACGCAGCCGAAATCCGTATGGCTTTCAAAGAATTTCTCCGGCTGATACAGCTTTCTGATATAGGCGATCAGAGGGGAGATATCTGCTCCTTTGTCTTTCAGAAAATCTTTTGCGAAGTTCATGATCTGCGCCCAGTCATTGATCATGTCCTGCAGATCCATATCAACGGAAAAGGAACCATTGATAATCTGTTCCTGCTTCAGATTATGCCACATGGTGTCCATTGCTTTGTAATCCTTCTGAACGATCAAGGCTGCATTCAGAGCGCCGATCGAAGTTCCGGTCACCAGATTCCAGTCGTCCTGTCCGATTCTCCGAAGGGCTCGCACTGCCCCGTTCTGATAAGAGCCCCGGGTACCGCCGCCAGCCAGCACAAGTGCTTTCTTCATACCAGATCCTCCCTCGTGGGTATGATAGCATACGCCCTGCGAATGTCTCTCTGCAATTGCCGCTTTCTGTCGTTTCGAAGCAGGAAACTGAGTATAATGAGGAAGCAAATTCCTAGGAGGGAAAGATATGAAACTGAGAACAGCCGTTTTCTTCGGCGGGGAATCTGTGGAACATGAGGTTTCCATCATCAGCGGACATCAGGCCATGGAGGCTCTGAATCCGGATAAATATGAAGTAATTCCGATCTATGTCGCAAAAGACCGCAAGCTCTATGCCGGAGATGCCCTGCGGGATATGAGAAATTTCCGCGATCTTGATGAAGTGAAGAAGATGTGCACGCAGGTCACGCTGGCCAGCATCGGCAGTCAGGTTGTGATCCAGCCGGTGAAGAGCGGCCTTTTCGGAAAGAAAGATCTCGGCACGATTGATGTGGCAATTCCGGTCATGCATGGCACCAATGGCGAAGACGGGACGATCCAGGGACTGTTTGAGATGCTCAAGCTTCCTTATGCAGGCTGCGATCTGATCGCCGCGGCGGTCGGCCAGGACAAGGTCCATCAGAAATATATTCTCTCCGGAGCAGGACTGCCGATCACAAAATGGTTCTGGTGCTATGGCAGCGAACTGGAAACAAAGAAGGATTCAATCCTGGATCAGGTTCATAAGCTGATCTATCCGGTCATTCTGAAGCCGGCCTGTACCGGTTCTTCCGTCGGCATCTCGATTGCTCATAACGACGAAGAATACCTGAAGTGCTTCGAGAACGCTGCTCAGTATGATCTCAAGGTCATCACCGAAAAAGTCGTGAAGCCGATGCGGGAAGTCAACTGCTCCGTGCTCGGGGACTCATTCCACGCCGAAGCATCAGTTCTCGAAGAAGTATTCCATTCTTCCGATGATGAACTGCTGGATTACAAAGATAAATACCAGGGAGGCTCTAAGGGTGCCAAAGGCGCCAAGGGATCCAAAGGCATGGCAAATACCTCCCGCAAAGTTCCGGCAGAACTTCCGGACGGCGTCACGGAGCTCATTAAGAACTATGCGCTGGAAACCTTCCGGGTGCTCGGTTCTTCCGGTGTCTGCAGAATCGATTTCATGATGGATGCTGAGACCAATACCGTCTATGTCAACGAAATCAACACCATTCCGGGCTCTCTGTCTTTCTATCTCTGGGAAGAATCGGGTCTGAAATTCCCGGATCTCATGGATCGGCTCGTTCAGCTTGCGCTGGACCGCGAACGCCGCAGATCCCGCATGATTTTCTCGTATGATACCAACCTGCTCTCGACTTACAGCGAGAACAGTGCCAAGGGAGCGAAGCGCTGAGCTTCGCTTCTTTTTCAGAAGAATAAGGAGGCAGAATATGCAGGAACCATTCTGGACCAGAAGATCCATTGTTTTCTTAGCAGCCTTTGCGGCCTGCTTTCTATGGGGATCTGCTTCGCCATGCATCAAGATCGGCTACAGCCTTTTTCAGATCGGTGCTGACGATACGCCTTCCCGGATTCTCTTTGCCGGGCTTCGTTTTTTCCTGGCCGGGTGGATGGTCGTCCTCTATGAAAGCATCCGCAATCACTCCTTTTCGCTTCCGAAGAAAGGAAACTGGCCGATGGTTCTGAAGCTCATGTGCTTCCAGACGATCGGTCAGTATATCTTCTTCTACATGGGTCTTGCCCATACTTCCGGCGTGCGCGGATCCATCATCAATGCCTCCGGTACCTTCTTCACGATCTTCCTCTCTGCCTTCGTGTTCCGCTTCGAAAAACTCACGGTCAGAAAAGTGGTCGGCAGCCTGATCGGCTTTGCCGGCGTCATGTGCGTGATCGCCGATCAGAGTGCCTTCACTGGCGGATTGCGTCTGGATGGAGAAGGAGCGATGGTCATCGCTGCCATCAGTTCATCCATAGCCGGCAACCTGATCAAGCGCTATGGTCAGAAAGAGGATCCTGCCATTCTAAGCGGCTGGCAGTTTCTGCTCGGTGGTGCTGTGATGATTCTCATCGGTCTGATCTCCGGCGGTCATCTGCATCCGGTTTCCTTCTCTGCCTGGATCCTGCTTGCATACATGGCGTTCATCTCGGCCGGTGCCTATACGCTCTGGTCGATCCTGCTACGCTATAACGATGTCAGCCGCATCTCGATTCTCGGCTTCATGAATCCGGTGCTCGGGGTTCTGCTTTCGGCGGTTTTCCTGAAGGAAGGAGAGGAAGCCTTCACGCTCTCCACCATGCTTGCAATCATTCTGGTGACGCTCGGAATTTTCATCTCTGATTCGAAGAAGCACTCCCGGAAGAACGCCTGAGGGTTCCCTTTTCAAGATGGTCTGCTATAATTCCCTTAGAAGAAAGAGAGTGATCTGAATCATGTCAACACCACATAACAATGCAGAAAAAGGCGATTTTGCCAAGACTGTTCTGATGCCTGGCGACCCGCTCCGGGCAAAATTCATCGCTGAACATTTTCTGGAAAATCCGAAACTTGTAAGCTCTGTCCGCAACATTCTTGCTTATACCGGCACCTATGAAGGAAAACCGGTATCTGTCATGGCCAGCGGCATGGGCATGCCGAGCATCGGCATCTATTCCTATGAATTGTACAAGTTCTATGAGGTCGAGAACATCATCCGGATCGGTTCTGCCGGTGCTTATACCGCAGATCTGAACCTGTTCGATGTCGTTCTGGCAACCGGAAGCTATTCTGAATCCACTTTTGCACTGTGTCAGTCCGGCGACCCTGACGACACTCAGTATCCTTCTGAGAAGCTGAATGATACGATCCGCGCTGCAGCCGCAAAGCTTGGTATCCCTCTGCATGAAGGAACGATTCATAGCGGCGATGTCTTCTATGCTGAGCCAGGCGCAGTCGATGAGAACAAGATCATCCGTGAGAAGCACTGCTTATGTGCTGAAATGGAAAGCTTCGCACTGTTCCACAATGCCAAGGTTCTCGGCAAGAACGCCGCATGCCTGCTGACGATTTCCGACAGCCTTGTCACCCACGCAGAAACTACTGCCGAAGAACGCCAGAACTCATTCACCCAGATGATGAAGGTAGCTCTGGAAACCGCAGTTCAGCTGGATCAAGAATGAGCGAACCGCCAGGTGATTCTCCTGTTTTCTGACGGAATCTGATGGTGTCTGTCAACCGGAAATTTATGAAAAATTTCCGGTTGACTCCTCCATTTGCCCATGGTATATTATGTAGGCACTGTGAAGACAGAAGCACACTTGGCAGACTGAAGAAGTACTCAAGAGGTCGAAGAGGTGCCCCTGCTAAGGGCATAGGTCGGGGTTCCCGGCGCGAGGGTTCAAATCCCTCCTTCTTCGCCATTCAAGTGGTTCGGTGGTGTAGTGGCTAACATGCCTCCCTGTCACGGAGGAGATCGCGAGTTCAATCCTCGTCCGAACCGCCATTCTAGTGCAGATGTAGTTCAATGGTAGAACGCCACCTTGCCAAGGTGGACACGGCGGTTCAATTCCGCTCATCTGCTCCATGTGTAAGAAGATCGCATGAATCTGCGGTCTTTTTTTTCGTCTGGTTCTGGTCGTATGGTTTCTGAGACAGCTGGTATTCCTTATATTCCCGCCGGCTTTCTCCATGTAATCTTTTTCATATCTTTTATGCATTTTTTCGCAATTGTCCAGAGAAACCTGGTCCATACTGCAGGATCCGTATTGATAAAATGATGCTATGTCTCAATCTCTGCTGCTGCAGCCTATCGGAATTGTCAGAACTGATTTTCCGGATAAATTCGGAATTCCCCATCAGGGGACGATTGCTGCTTCCCTGCCTGGGACGATCATTCTGAATCCGGAATATCGGAAGGAAGGCATTCTGCGCGGATTAGAATCGTATTCGCATCTCTGGGTGATCTGGTGCTTCAGCAGATCCTCCGGCTGGTCCGTGACAGTCCGGCCGCCGAGGCTTGGCGTATTTGCTACAAGGTCTCCGAACCGGCCGAACCCATTAGGGCTGGCGGAAGTGAAAATCAGCGAAGTCAATGAAGCTGACTTTACCATCTCGGTACTTGAGGCTGATCTGGCAGATGGTACACCGCTATATGATATCAAGCCATACCTCCCTTACTGTGACAGCGTCCCCTGTGCACTGCCTGGCATCAGTGCCGGTCCTCTGCCCCATCTGTGCGTCCGGATTCCGGAAGCACTGCAGGAACTGATTCCTGCGGATAAACGTTCCGTTCTGATCTGTATTCTGCAGCTTGATCCAAGACCCGCCTGCCAGCATGATCCGGACCGCATCTACCACATGGAATATGCAGGCATGGATCTCTCTTTTCAGGTTCATGATACATTCTGGAAGTAGCCGGGATTCATGCATGTGCAGAAACAGAAACAGGCAAAGAACCGCATGATTCTCATGAAATCTGAATCACAATCTCTTACATGATTTCTGAATATCCTTCACTCAGGCAGACAGAAAAAAAACAGAACATGATCTTCGCACATTCTGTCCGTCTTCACTGCTGCAGAGAACACAGCAGCTTTCTCAGTCGATTCTGATTTCGTCTGGATTCTGAACCTCCCGGATCTTCAGATGATCGCCATCCGGTTCAGCCAGGAACAACCTGGCTGGCTGACCTGGCTCCGCCGTAGTAAACGGGAACGGAATATTCGTTCCGACACCGACATTTCCTTCATGATCCATTGCGATGAGAGAGATATTTCCGCAGGAGCCTTTGCGTTTCTTCAGAAGTGAAGTCAGATCAGCGACTGCGCCTTCTGCTGCTTTCTGCACCGATTCGCCATCCCTCATGCGGCGGACGACTTCAGAGCTGAGGGCTCCCTTCATGATCTCTTCGCCTACTCCGGTTGCGGCAGCAGCACCAATTTCCCTGTCCGCATAGAAACCGCACCCGACGACCGGGGTATCTCCGACTCTGCCTGCATGTTTCAGAAACAGACCAGAAGTGCTGGTGCAGACACAGAGATTTCCGGTTTCATCTTTTGCCAGGAAGCAGACCGTATCATGGGTTTCCTTATAGGCAGACAGATCTTTCTTTGCGGCATTTTCCTTCAGATACTTCTGCTCGGATTCAGCTGTGAGGTTATTGCGGCGCTCGAAGTGATGTTCTTCCGCATATGCGGCTGCGCCGGTACCGACCAGGAAGTTATTGAATTCCGGTTCGGAGAGAGACTTTGCTATGGCTGAAGGAGAACGATAGCCTTCGAGGTCTGCCACAGCCCCGAAGCGCATTGTCGTGCCGTCCATATATCCGGCATCAAGTGTCACATGGCCATCTTCATCAGGAAGACCGCCATAGCCGATGCAGCTGAAGAGCGGATTGTCTTCGACATCCTGGCATCCCGTCAGGGCAGCATCGCCTGCTGTTCCATGATTCTTCAGAAGTTCTGCTCCCTTTGCAGTACCATTCAGGGAGAGCTTCCAGGTACCTATAATCGACCAGTTTTTCATCAGTGATTGAACGCATCCGGAAGATCGTTCTCAAGCAGAATGGTGTCTTCCGCTGCGGCATTCTGCCACAGATATGCGAATGCCTCCTTTACTGTATGCATGACTAATACCTGATCCATGTCAAACCCGGATTCTTTCAGTCCTTCATAGATCGGTTTTGTCTGAGTTTCGCCAACCAGGATCACGCGGTCGGCACAGTCCTTCATCTGGGCACCGAACGCATGATTGTATTCATTCTGCTTCGGGCCGAGATCAATCATGCCCGGAGTCACGATCCACCTCTTTGACGGCATTCCGGAAAGGACTTCCAGAGCCATATGGGAACCGCTCGGATTGGAATTGAATGCATCATCGATGAAGTGACGGCCGTTGATGATCTTCTGTTCCAGGCGGTGTTCCACCTGCTTCATGGACTTCACGCCCTTCTGGATCACCGGCCAGCTGACCTGCAGATATCTGGATACAGCGATTGCCGAGAGAATATTCAGGATATTGAGCTTGCCGAGCAGCTTTGTCTCAAACGGAACGCGTTCCTCGCCATGAACGAGCGTGAAGGAAGTGCCGTTTTCGGAATACCGGATATTCTCTGCCCGGTAATCTGCGTCTTGATTATCAATGCCATAGGATACTGTCTTCACGGAATTATGAATGCAATAATTCCGGATGAAGTCGCAGTCATAGTTCAGGACTCCGAAGCCGTCTTCCGGCAGCATCTCGATCATCTGCATCTTCTCATGGATGATGTTCTCCTGGCTTCCGAACGTTGCCAGATGCTGAGGGCCGATTGAGGTGACAACGCCGATCGTCGGATGGACGAAATTCATGAGCTCCGTGATGTCGCCGACATGATCGGCACCCATCTCGCAGATGAAAATCTGATCGATCGGCTTCAGATATTCCCGGATCGTGCGGGTAATGCCCATCGGGGTATTGTAGCTGGCCGGCGTCATGAGACTGCAGAACTGCTCCGAGAGCACTGCCTGCATCGCATTCTTCGTGCTGGTCTTGCCATAGGACCCGGTGATGCCGATGCGGATCATCGTATCGTGTTCGGCCAGCTTCTTCTTGGCATCATTGATATACCACTTCTTGACTGCGTTCTCGATCGGGGACGTGATCAGCGCCATCGGGAAGATCAGCAGCCATGGTCCGAAGTAGGACATTGCCACCATCAGCCACGTGTTGAGCCTCCGGTAGCGGACCAGCAGGATGATCTGGATCATTGCGTACAGAATGGCAAGCACCGCAATCTGGCGCTTCACACGGTCCGTATAGACAAGCGGCTTGATGTACTGCTGCTGCTTCTCTCTGCGAAACAGCACGATTGCAAGGGCTGCGGCAATCAGGATGCATACGATCAGCACTGCTTCGGTGGAAAACTTCATGCAGGAGAAGGCAACTGCAACAATGACCAGGGTCGGAATCAGTGCCCTTCTAGCTCCTCCTTCGAGGTTTTCTTCGATCCAGCTGACATAGCGGCCGAGTTCATAGCGATTCTGCTGAAACATATGCAGCGCATGCTTGGCTGGCACCAGGGCTGCCAGGATGACAGCCAGAAAGTACAGCAGTTTAGTAACGGTTTCGATCATGCATGGTCCTCTTTCAGGAAGATATCGAGTACACGGTTGAAGCGCTCCGGCTGATGCCAGTAGGCAAAATGGTCATCGCCTTCAAAGATCGCTAAGCCTGCTTCCGGCATTTCCCGTTCCATCTGTCTTCCCATTTCCAGCGGAACGGCAGTGTCATATTCTCCCCATACCAGCAATACCGGGCAGACTACCTTGTTCAGAATCGGGCTGACATCATCATTGACCACTTTGACGAAGGTAGGTCTCATGACGCCTTTTGCATTCCGGTAGTCTTCAGATCCGGAACGGTTCTGAAGCTCTTCCAGCTTCTTTGTCTGGCCGGTTATCTTCAGGAACCACTTCCCTGCTTTGTACAGAGAAGTCTTCATCTTCTGCTTCTCGGTTGGTTTCGGCTTGATGCCAGCGGCGCCGGTCAGGCACATCTTCCGCACTTCAGAAGGATGATCTGCCGCATAGCGGATCGCCACCCGGCAGCCGAAGGAATGGGCAATCAGAATCGGGTTCTCGATATGATTCTGAACAATGAAATCGGCCAGAAAATCTTCATAGTCGCTCACGCCCCATGGCTCCGGCGGAAGATCGCTCTCGCCGAATCCTGGAAAGTCGAGATTCCATACGGAAAACATCGTGCAGAGATGATGCTCGATCTGCTCCATCATCTGCATGTTCTGTCCCCAGCCATGAAGCAGGATGACATCTTTTCCTTCCCCGCTCTTGCGATAGGAGGTTCTGACCCCTCTGAATATCCCGTATTGCGTCATATGCGTTGCTATTTTATCGTAAAAACGCTCCTGCGTTAAGCATAAGAGCGTTTACTTAGCCTTGCGGGAAGACCTTGCCTTCTCGCGGGCTTCCTGTTTCTTCTCTTTTTCGAGAGCCTTGCGGGCCTTGGCAGGGAGTTCTTTCCAGATATGGAACTTCACGCCATCGGCGAGATTCTCAGCTTCGATGTGATAGCCATAGGTTGAGCATACTTTATAGACAATGGAAAGGCCGAGGCCGAACTGTCCGTCTGTTCCTTTCTCATATGCCTTGAAGAGCTTTCCCATGCGGTCTTCAGAGATCTGACTGCCGTCATTGATGACCGATAGTTCGCCGGGATGAAGCTCAATGCGGATCGTGGTTCTTGCATAGCGCAATGCATTATCTACAAGGTTCTCAACGACAATCCGCCATGGATCCTCATCGCCGTGGAACAGGACACCCTTATCCAGATCTGTCTCAAACGAAATTTCCGGACGGATGACTTTGAGTCCGAGCAGCACTTTATCGATGACCTCATTCATGTCGAGGGTATCCCCTTCCGGACAGTCATCGAGCAGATATCCCATCTTGTTCAGAGCGATCAGAGAACGGACTTTCTTCTCAAGACGATCGGCATTCTCGATGATGACATCAACGGATTTCTCAAGCGTCCCGTACGGATAGATGCCATCCTTGATGGATTCGCCATAGGACTTGATCGTTGCGATCGGCGTCTTCAGATCATGCGAGATGTTCTGAATCATCTCCTGCTTCTCTTCATTCTGCTTCTGAAGTTCCGCCTGCATCTCCCGCAGGGCATCGGCGACTTCGCCGATTTCATCCCGGCGGTTCACAGTGAGAACGGCCGGTTCATCATTCTTGATCTTCGTGATATAGGTACGGATCTGATTGAGCGGGTAGATCAGGCTCGCAATCCAGATCGTCAGCAGGATGAACAAAGCCAGTGCCACCAGCATGTTCAGATTGACGATATTGTTGACGAGCAGACTGCGGAATTCAAGTTCATAGGAACTCGGCATCAGCGAGATCATGTATCTGCCGTCAGTCAGCTTCGTGATCGTATAGAGCACCTGCTGAGAACGCTTGCCGGTTTCCGAGAACATATAATCCCCGCGGGTATCAGAAAGAGAAGGAAGATTGGCCAGGATATTGGTCTGTTCTGCTTCCGTGAATTCTTCGGGACTGAGGTAATAGAACGATCCCTGATCAGGATCATAGATCGCGCTCAGGATGTCCCCTTCTGATTCTTTCGCTCTTGGCGGCAGCGTGTCCGGATTCTGGTTCAGATACGTGACCAGCGTGGTCTGCGATACATGCAGCGTCCGATACATCTCATTCCAGGTGAACTGGTTGATGGTCGGCGAAAGAAACGTGAAAATGAACACCGTCAGGGTGAAGATGACAAGAAACAGAATGCTCATCAGCTGCTGCGTCAGATTCAGTTCGCGCAGCCACATCCGGAAGCGTTTCATCAGCCGAGCCGGTATCCGAAACCGTAAATGGTATGGATGCTGAGATCAGGCATCTTCTTGCGCAGTCTTCTCAGCGTATCGTCGACTACCCGGTCGCTGCCGAAGTAGTTGGTTTCCCATACTTTCTCAAGGATCTGATCTCTCGAGAAGGCCGTGCCTCTGTTCTTCACGAACAGCATCAGCAGTTCGAATTCCTTCGTCGTGAGGTCAATCACATTGCCGTCGCGGTCATAGACCGTGCGTTTGGATTCATCGATCGAATAGCCATCCGTCTCCAGTCTCGTCTCTTCGTCTTTATACGTTCTGCGGATGACATTATTCACGCGCAGCACAAGCTCCTTCGGGGAGAACGGCTTCGTGATGTAGTCATCGCTGCCCTTTTCCAGGCCGATGATGCGATCGAATTCCTTATCTCTGGCCGACATGAAAATCACCGGGACTTCCGGGTTCACGCGTCTGATTTCCTCGATCAGATCAAAGCCGCTCTTATCGCCGAGCATGATATCGAGAATCCACAGATGAACGTCATCATCTCCCGTATGAAGCTGAGCTTCATCAAAGGTCAGGTAGGAACGGACTTCATAGCCTTCCTTCTGCAGATACTGCTTCACAAGCTCATTGAGATCTTTCTCGTCTTCAACAATGCTGATTACTTTCTTCATGGACACTTGCTCCGCTGTAATCATATCACATTCTTTTAAGAGCCTCTTATCTCCATCGGACGGGATTGTGCGCTACAATAACCCCATGAATAAACTATTTCCTCTGGCTGCTTCGTGCAGCCTCCTGATATCGGGGTGTTCTGCTGCATCAGTCCATTCAGAACCGGAAGCTCTTTCGCTGATGATCGCTACGGATCTGCATATGCTGGCGCCGGAATACATGGGCGGAATCTCTTTTCAGAACATGCTCGCGAAGTCCGACATGAAGCTGACCGAATATGCCGATGTGCTCACGGATGCGCTGATTGAGCAGGCGGAAAAAGACCGTCCGGATGCGCTGATCCTGACGGGTGATCTGACGTTCAACGGCGAGAAGAAGAGCCATATGCTGCTGGCTGAAAAACTAAAGCAGCTGGCCGATCAGGGAATCCGGGTGCTGGTACTGCCTGGCAATCATGATATTGAGAATCCGAATGCGGCAGACTGGTCCGGGGACGAAGCAGTCAAGGCTGATGGCATTACGCCAGATGAATTCCGTTCGATCTATCAGAATGATGGCTATGCCGATGCAATCTATACCGACCCTTCCAGTCTCAGCTATGTCTCTGCCCTCAGCGAAACGTGCTGGATTCTGATGCTGGATAGCGCGGAATACGAGAAGAACAGCATGGTGAGCTATTCCGGCGGAAAAATCCGGGAAGAAACCATTGAATGGCTGAAACCGATTCTGCAGGAAGCAGAGGAAAGCGGCATCACCGTGCTCAGTGCCATGCATCATTCGCTGACAGATCTGGTTCCTTCCAGCGATGCTTATCAGATTGAAAACGCAGACGAAGTTCAGAAGCTCTATGCAAAGTATCATGTCCAGGTCAACTTCTGCGGTCATACCCATTTCCAGGCCTGCCGGAGCATTGAAGTATCCGGCATCGAAGAGACAGATCTCATGACCGGAAGTCTTGATGTCTATCAGCACCTGTATGGCACAGTGAAGCTCACCACCGGAGAATCGCTGGAATACCACGCAGAACCATTGGACATGAAGGCATATGCAGAAGAGCATCAGCTGAATGATCCGTTCTTCGAAGACTTCGATGCCAATTCTTCTGCCGTCTTCCGAACCCGCGTCGTGCAGCGGCTCACGGATCTCTTTGCGGATACCGGCCTTGATGAAGAAACTCAGAAAAAGCTTCTCGATCTCTTCGGAGAAGAAGGAGAATACCTGTTCTCAGGGCAGATGGGAACGTTCCGTTCGATGTTTGAAGGAAGCGAGGACGAAGCCCTGGTAAAGTCTCTGCCAGGAAAAGATCAGGCGCTATTCCTGGATAATCTGAATGAATATCCGGATAACATGAGGGATGTCACCATTTCCCTGAAACAGCAGTAAAAAAAGGCTCAGGCGTGACTGCCTGGGCCTGATTCCTTTATGCTCCGAACTTCCTGCGCACGACATCGGCAACCTTGCCGACTTCTTCTGCACAGATCTCATCCGTCTCTGCTTCTGCCATGACTCGGATCAGCGGTTCTGTTCCGGAAGGACGGACGAGAAGTCTGCCGTTTCCGGCAAGTTCTGCATTGACTTCTTCAATCGCCTTGCGGACTTCTGCATCTTCCATCGCATCGTTCTTGGAAGTGACTCTGACATTGACCAGCAGCTGCGGATAGATTCTGAGGCCTTCCATCAGCTCGCTGATCGTCTTGCCGGTTTCCTTCATGATCGAAAGGATGACCAGAGCAGTGACCAGACCGTCGCCGGTGGTCTCATGGGATTTGAAGATGATGTGGCCGCTCTGCTCGCCGCCAACCTGATCATCATCGCTGCACATCTTCTCAAAGACATACTTATCACCGACCTGAGTGCTGGCTACCTGGATACCTTCGCGTTCCATTGCCTTGAACAGGCCGAGGTTTGCCATGACAGTGGTGACGATCGTATTGTTCGTCAGCTTGCCGTGATCGCGCAGATACTTTCCGCAGATATAGAGCACGAAGTCCCCGTCGACAAGTCTGCCATCCGGGGCGACCATGATCTGACGATCAGCGTCGCCGTCAAACATCAGGCCGAGATCATAATTGCCATGCTTCATGAATTCCACGAAGTGCTCCGGATGCGTGCTGCCGCATTCCGTATTGATGTTGATACCGTCCGGATGATTGTTCACCATCGTGATATCTGCACCAAGGGCTTTCAGGGCACGCTCAGCCGTGAAGGAAGAAGATCCGTTTGCACAGTCTGCTGCCAGGCGGAAACCGGAAAGATCAACTGGGAATTCCGTCGTGATCCATTTCAGATAATGCTCGATTCCTTCCGGATAGGAAATGACCTTCCCGATCTCTCCGTCCGTGCGGTACTCGATGGTCGTGAGACCGTCGATATAATCTTCGATCAGACCTTCAATATCTGCCGAAAGCTTGATGCCTTCTTTGGAGAAGATCTTGATGCCGTTGTCATAGAACGGATTGTGGCTCGCACTGATCATCGCGCCTGCCGCGAAATCTTCTTTTCTGGTCAGATAAGCGATCATCGGCGTCGGGCAGTATCCTGCCAGGTATGCATCGCACCCTTCTGAAGCAATTCCTGCTGCCAGTGCGGATTCCAGCATGTCCGAAGACAGGCGGGTATCTTTCCCGATGAGAATGCTCTGCTTGCCGTCCTTTGCGAAGTAATAGCCGAGATAACGCCCGACCTGGAATGCCTTGAACGCAGTCAGCCCTTCATTGGCTCTGCCCCGGATTCCATCTGTTCCGAAATATCTACCCATTGTTCACTCCTGTTCCTTCCGATGTACTGGAATCATCTACGGTTTCACCGAGGACATTCAGCGTCAGCGTCGACTGATTCAGCGTGTACTTCACCAGGCCGCCGGAAGGCTGTTCGACTTCAAGCGGGAATTCCTGGAGACCCGGCACTGCGTCTTTCATGTCGATGTAGACATCGATGTCATCTGCGGTGATGTTTGCAATATTCTCTTCCGTTCCGAATACCGTCACGCTGGTCGTCGTGACATTGTCGACCGGCGCTGCCTTGTAGTTATTCGTATTGTTGCGGTATTTGATCGGAACGCCATCGATCGTTCTGCTTACGCCTTCCCCGAGCGTCACGGTCATCGTGATCTGGTTGATATCGCTGGAATTGACTCCGGTAGGAAGGGTGATCGGGCGAAGAATCGTCGAATCCTTCGTGATCGTGCTTGCATTCAGGGTAACGACTACTTTATCAATCTGGCTCAGCACGGATTCCGGTCCGTAGATCGTGACTGCCTGCTGATCCGTTTCAATGCTGGCAATGGCCTGCCCGTCCGGCACATCTCCGCTGACTTCAATTTCAATCGGCACTGTCTTGTTCGGGGAAGTGACCGGTACCGTCACGCTGACCGTGGAAGGATAGATGCCTGCATCGACCGGCTGCCCATTTGAATCATAGGCAATCAGCTTCGCATCCTGCGTAAACTCTGCTGTCTGGCCGCTGACATCGATCAGTGCTCTGACAAAGGCAATTGTGTTCAGCGTTTCCTTGGAAGCACGGACATTGACCTTCGTATATTCGAATACCGGAGTACCGAGCGAATAGATGCTGTCCATCTTATCCGTATTGATGAAGTCGTAGCTCAGATCAAATGTCTGGGTCGTCTTCTTTCTCAGCGTGATATAGCAGTTCGTAGGCTTGACGGTAACCGTAACGCTGTCGCCGAAGCCTTCAGTCGTCAGTTCGACTTCATGGGTTCCTTCGGTCAGACCTTCCAGGTCTGCTACCACGACTCCGCGGGAATTCACTGCCGCAGTGACGCTGGACGCGTCTCCGGAAATCGTGATATCTGCCGTTTCCGGAAGTCCGGAAAGCTCAAAGGTATCCGAGTTGTATTTTGCCGTCACAGTCACGGAACTGAGCGTGCGGGAATTCTGCATCGCATTGGTATACAGCGAAGACTGGCTGTTGTAATTGACAATCACATAGAACAGAATTGCCAGGATCAGCGAGACCAGCTTGCTGTACTTGCGGCTGAACAGCGTCTTGTCCAGAAACGCTGAGAACCAGCGCACAATGCGGACCAGACCATCTTCAACATGCTGGTAGGTGCTGGCAACTTTGCGCGACTGACTGGCGATCTGATTCGCCATTTCCGTCTTATGCTCGCTCGTTCCGCGTTCTTCCTGGCCGTTCTTGTCGAGTTCGCTCATTTCCGGCTGCCTCCTTCCTGCTGAGAAGAATCATCAGAAGTCTTACTGGACTTCTTCTTGCTGTCGATCGAGTCAATCACTTCGAACGTCTTGTCCAGATCCTCGTTCATGCCCATCAGCTCGCCGAGGTCGAGCTTCGTCGTATCAAACTGGGAATCTTGATTTTGAGAACTCTCTGATTCCTTCTTCACTTCCGGCTTCCTGGCCGAAGAGAATTTCTGATACGCTGCTTCTCTTGCTGCCCTGACCTGTTCCGGAGTCATGCGCGGAGCTGCTTCGACTGGTTCCTGAACTCTTGCTTCAGCTTCCAGGCGCTTTGCTTCTTCCGCTGCCTTGCGCTTGCGTTCGGATTCTTCAGCAGCTTTGCGCTGACGCTCGGCTTCTTCAGCCGCTTTCCGTCTGCGTTCTGCTTCTTCCGCTGCTTTCTTCTGAGCCAGCTGTTCCTGACGGATGGCTTCTTCTTTTTCTCTCAGTTCTTCTTCATGCTGACGTTCTTTCTCGAACCGCTTCACGGAATCATTTTCCGGATAGCTCGGGGCAGGTCTTGCCTTCTTGTGCGGAAGCTTGATCTCCGCTGCCTCTTCATCGAGCTTCTTCATATTCTCGTCTTCATCCGAGATGATCACTTCCGGCTGCTCTGCCGGGATGACTTCTTCAGCTTCGATCTTCTCAGGCTTCTGTTCCTTGGCTTCCTGCTTCTTGATCGCGAGTCTGGAAAGGACACCGGTATTGCCGGTCTTTCCTTCCTTCTTCAGTTCCTGGGTGTCATCGATGATGACTTCTCTCGGCTTTTCATTGTTCAGCTTGCGGCCGCTGCCGTGGACTTCAGTTTCTTCTCCGCAGATGACTCGTAAGAGATAGTCTCTCAGCTGACGGCGGTTCACGGAAATGATCTTGCCTCCTTCGGTAATGGAGACTGCTCCGGTTTCCTCGGAGACGACAATCGTCACGGCATCCGTGATCTCGCTGATACCGATCGCTGCCCTATGTCGGGCACCGTATCTGCCAGGAAGTTCCAGATTGGTCGGCGGGAAGTATGCACTTGCGCAGGCAATCTTGTCACCCTGGATGATGACTGCACCATCATGAAGCGGCGTGGAAGTTACGAAGATCGAGGTCAGCAGTTCTGCTGTCACATCCGAATTCAGCTTCGTGCCGGTAGCGATGAAATCATCAAGCGGATGATTCTGCTCAATGCAGATCAGAGCACCGGTCTGATCCTTTGACAGCAGCATCGTCGCAGTGACGATCTGATCGACCAGGTTTTCTTTCTCATTGCCAGTCAGGGTCGTGATTCTCGAGAACACATTCGTCTTGCCTAATCTTTCAAGCAGAGATCGGATTTCCGGCTGGAAGATGATGATGATCGCAAGAAAGCCCCAGTTGATGAACATGTCGGTCAGATACTGAACCGTCTTCAGACCAAGAAATTTCGCAATGCCGTCAATGATGATGACGAGCAGAATACCTTTGAAAATCTGGATCGTCTTCGTGTTCGAGCGAACCAGACGGATTGCATAATATAAAACGAGCCACATGATGAAGATATCCAGGAACATCACAGTGATAGTCCGGATATTTTCCAGGGTCAGGCTGATGTTATAACTCGACAAAGTCGTGATCTCCCTTCGCGGTGAATATTATACCATGACCTCCGCCATCCCGACATGGCTCCGGGAAAATCCCCAGGGTCTGGAAAGATGATATGATGAGAATCTGCAGGGGGAATTTTCATGAAACAGAAGACTTCAGAACTCGGCACGATGCTGATCGTGATTGCCGGGAATACCATCTATGCGCTGGCGGTGAAACTGTTTGTGATGCCAGCCGATCTGATCACCGGCGGATCAACCGGAATTGCGCTGTTCGTCAACCGGATCTGGCATATTCCAGTGTCTCCGTTTCTGCTGATCTTCAATACGATCATGCTGGTATGGGGATGGAAGACACTTGGAAAGAAGTTCGCGATGACAACCATCCTTTCCACGTTCTCCTATCCGCTTGCGCTGAGTTTCTTCGAAGTCGTTCTGAAGGATGTCGTGCTGACGGAGAATACGATGCTCAATGCGGTATTCGCAGGGCTGGGCATCGGGCTTTCGCTTGGATTAGTCATCCGTTCCGGTGCCTCCACCGGCGGCATGGATATTCCTCCCCTGGTCCTGAACCATTATTTCCGGATTCCGGTTTCGTTCTCGCTCAATGCGATGGATCTCTGCATCCTGCTGCTGCAGGCATTCTTCCATACGCCTGAGAAAACACTTTACGGAATCATCGTCGTGCTGATCTACACGATGACGATGGATAAGCTGCTTCTGATGGGGACCACCCGGACAGAAGTCAAAGTCATCAGTGCGCACTCTGCAGAGATCCGTCAGGCAATTCTTTCCGAAGTCGACCGCGGCGTCACGATTCTCGAGGCAAAAGGCGGATACAGCGGAGAACCCGAAGAGATGCTGCTGAGCATCATCTCCGACCGGGAACTCCCGAAGGTTGAGAAACTCATCCATGCCATTGATCCGGAGTCTTTCCTGATCGTGAGCAGAGTCACGGAAGTCGCCGGCCGCGGCTTCACCCTCAGCAAGCAGTACAAGAACCGCACATAAAAAGCTGGCTCCTTTAACTGAACCAGCTATACTTCCTTATTTCCAGAGAACGTCCGGATAGACACCGGTATCTTTCAGGGCCTGGATTTTTGCGACCACATCCGGCTTATCTTCCTTGTAGGTGACACCGAACCACTTGTCCGTGCTGGAAAGCATCTTCACGGAGCACTTTCCTTCCGTGACAAGCTGTCCCATCATCGTCGGAATGACATGCTCGCACTTCATCGGGTTCTCAGCCAGATGATCCTTCAGGAACTGCGTGAAGATCGGCTCTGCTTCGTCGAAGATCTTCGGTGTGAAGCCCCAGAAGTTCATCGAAACAAGAGCAGTGTCCGGAATCGTCTTCCAGCTGTCGCCGTCTTCATAGACCGCATGGCCGTCTTTCAAAGCGATCTTCTGGATCTCGACGATATGGGAGAGATATCCATCCTTCTCCTCGCAGAGACCTCTCGTGACGGTTCCGTTCTCGGTCAGCGTATTCAGGCAGCGGAAACCTACCATCGCATAATGATCATCTGAGATCTCATTCTTCAGGTAGTCATAGATCACCTGATAGGCATTCCGCCCATAGAAATCATCCGCATTGATGATCGCAAACGGGCTGTCCACGATACCCTTGCATGCAAGCAGTGCATGCGTGGTTCCCCATGGCTTGACTCTTCCTTCCGGAACGGAGAATCCCTCCGGAATATTCTGCATATCCTGATAAGCAAAAGCCACTTCCATTCCGCCTGCTTCCACGCGATCGGTCAGCGCTTTGCGGAAGAGTTCCTCATGTTCTTTCTTGATGATCAGAATGACTTTGCGGAAACCTGCCTGATAGGCATCATAGATTGAGAAATCAATGATCGGTTCACCATGGCTGCCGACGCCATCGATCTGCTTCATGCCTCCGTAGCGGCTTCCCATTCCGGCCGCAAGGATCACAAGCACTGGTTCTTTTGACATAATCCTTTTTTATCTCCTTTTTGCTTGACGTGTCCATTATACCATCCGGAAGGGCTTACAGAAGGTATGAAACAGGATTGCTGAATGTTCCTTCGAATTCTTCTTTTTTTCGGTTAAGATAGAAAGCAGAAACGAGGCCGTTATGAAAGAACTGATTCTTGCCAGCAGATCCCCGAGACGAAGAGAACTATTGCAGAAGTGCGGAATTCCTTTTACGGCAGATGCTGCAGATCTCGATGAGACCATCAATCCGGGCAATCCCCTGCAGGAAGAAATCCAGGCTCTTTCCTTCCGGAAAGCAGAAGCAGTCCTGAAAAGACACCCGGACGCAATCATCATCGGCTCCGATACGATCGTGACCATCCATGGCGAAGTGCTTGGCAAGCCGCATGATCATGAAGATGCAAAGCGCATGCTGAGAGAACTATCCGGAACGACGCACGAAGTCATCACCGGTCTCTGCATCCTGTCGGATCGCCGGAACTATCAGACCGTCACGGTTAATCAAGTATCCTTCTTTCCGCTGTCGGAAGAAGAGATTTCTTCGTATGTGGAAAGCGGAGAAGCAGATGACAAGGCAGGTGCCTACGGAATCCAGGGATTAGCAGCCAGATATGTGAAGTCCATTGAAGGAGATTTCTACTCGATTATGGGTCTTCCGGTATCGCTGGTCTATGAAGAGCTCAAAAACCGAAATTCCTATTGAAATGTGCAGATGATCTGATATGATATTAGGGCACTCGCCGCTTTAGTATAGTGGTAATACGCATCCATGGTAAGGATGAACGGGCAGTTCAATTCTGCCAAGCGGCACCATGTAAAAAGACCCTGTGAGGGTCTTTTTCTTTTCATCAATGCTCCAGATCTTCTTCCCGGATCCTTGCATAGAATGGCGCAGCCGAAGCAGGAAGTTCATGGTTATTCACTTCCAGCACTTCCTGATTCAGAAGATTCCGGTAGGATCCGTCTTTCAGTTCCGTCTTCAGGCTGGTGCTGCCATTGACTGCAAAGAGTCCGTAATAGACTTCCGGTCCGAAGGCCGCAAATTCCATTCCGGTCTCATTCGGAAATACCTGAACCGACCACACTGTTCGAAGTGTTTCTTTGCGCAGAGCATTCAGATCAGCAATCCATTTTTCCAGTTCGATAGAACGGTTCTTCCAGCCTACCGGTTCTGCTTCAAACAGAGAAGGCAGATGCGTTTCATAAGCCTCTTCGCCAGCATAGAGGAAGGCAGCCCCAGGCAATAAGAACGTGAATGCCAGCCAGTTCTTCTCGGATTCTTTGTTCACGGCTGAAGCGATGCGGCGGCAGTCATGATTCTCCAGGCACCAGATTCTGGACAGATTTCTCGGATATTCCGTCATCGTATAGTCCAGCATCCGCTGGAGCGGAAGCAGATTCCCATGATTCTCCGCACCATCCCATTCCGGGCGCAGATCATACGGATACAGGAGATCGAACGCCTGGCAAAGCTCGCTGTCGCTGACGGCATCCAGTCCCTGTGCCCGGACCATTCTCACTAACGGCATATCCACGGATTCGGCCAGCCACAGAAAGTCCGGATCGATTGCCGCGACTTCTCTGCGTGCTTCGAGCCAGAAGTCCAGCGGTACCAGGGAAGCCACATCGCAGCGGAAGCCATCAATGCCCTTCTCTGCCCACCTCTTCAGCATGGCCAGCAGTTCTCTCCGCAATCCCGTGCTGGAATAATCGAAGTCATAGATATCCGACCAGTCCGGAACCGAACGGACAACTCGGCCGGTTTCATCGCGGTGATAGAATTCCGGATGTTCCTTTACCCAGGGATGATCGCAGGCGCTGTGATGGATGACAATGTCCATCATGACTTTCAGCCCGCATGCATGCGCTCTTTCAATCAGATTCATGAAGTCTTCCATCGTGCCGTAAGCAGGATCTACAGCATCATAGTTCCGGATGGCATACGGACTTCCCAGCGTTCCTTTGCGGCCTTCAATGCCGATCGGATGAATCGGCAGCAGATAGACATAATCAAAGCCCATCTCTCTGATATGAGAAAGCTGTTCCGTAATATCGTTCAGGTTTCCATGCGGACCGAAGTCCCGCGGGAAAACCTGATAAATCGAAACTGGTTTCATAGGTTCTCCTTGTTCTTCTGATACAGGATATACATGCCCTTTCCGGCAATGTCCGGATCATACAGGTCAATGCTGGAGGTCTCATTGGCAATCACTTTGCCAAGTCCGCCGGTTGCGATGACATAGGCACTCTGGTCCTTCAGCTCCTGCTTCATGCGCTTCAGAATTCCTTCCACGCAGCCAATATAGCCATATACGACCCCTGCCTGCATGCCGGAAATCGTATTCCTGCCGAGAATGCTGGCAGGTTTCTCGATCTCGATTTCCGGAAGCTTCGCGGTGCTGCTGGTCAGGGCCTGGGCACAGATATCAAGACCCGGAGCGATGACCGTATACTGGAAGATTCCTTCTGCAGAGACATAGTCAAACGTCGTTGCCGTGCCGAAGTCCACAATGATGCAGCTGCGATGATAGGTGTAGTATGCCGCAACCACATCCACCAGCCGGTCGGCACCGACTTCCTTGGGATTGTCATTGCGGATCTGGATGCCGGTGCGGATGCCCGGACCGATGATCATCGGTTCTTTCTTCAGATACTTCTTCACGGAAGAAGTCAGCGCATACATGATCTTCGGAACCACCGAGGAGATGATGACGGCTTCGATATCAGAAGCAGAAAGATTCAGAGAATCCAGGAATTCCTTTTCGACAATCCCGTATTCATCGCTGGTTCGCGGCGTCTTCGTGGTCAGTCGGAAGCTGGATTCTGAAATGCCGTCTCTCATGAGCTGCATCTTGATGTGCGTATTTCCTGCATCAATCGTAAGAAGATAGGATTTCATGCATTACCTCCCGGATACTGCCGCAAGGATTTTCTCAGCAGTTTCTTCCTTGCTCAGCAGGCCAAGTTCTTTCTTTCCTTCCGCGCTGAAGATCGTGACCTTGTTCGTATCCACTGCAAAGCCTGCGCCTGGTTCTTTCACATTGTTCGAGACAATGTAGTCACAGTGCTTCTTCTTCAGCTTTTCCAGAGAACGCTGCTCCGCATTCTCCGTCTCCATCGAGAACCCGACGAGGATCTGCCCGACCGGTTTATGTTCGCCAAGTGTTGCAAGAATGTCCTGAGTTCTCTTCAGTTCGAGCATTGCATCGCCTTCCTGCTTATGGATCTTCTCTTCAGAAGTTTCTGCCGGCGTATAGTCTGCCACGGCTGCAGCAAGGATCATCAGATCCATGTCTTTCTGCAATGGCAGCACTGCCGCAGCCATATCTGCCGCAGAAACCACCGGAATCATATGCACGCCGCGGAGATCTTTCAGATGATTCTTTCCAGCTACCAGCGTCACCTCAGCACCGGCATTGCGAGCAGCAAGCGCCAATGCATAGCCCATCTTGCCGGAACTATGGTTTGTCAGATACCGCACCGGATCAATCGCTTCCTGAGTCGGTCCGGCCGTGATCAGAACCTTCTTTCCTTTCAGGTACGGATCCTTCACGAGCAGCTGCTTCACGGCATCTTCGATCTCATCGGCCTCCGGCATTCTGCCCCTGCCCATATCGCCGCAGGCCAGATACCCGCATTCGCTCTCCAGAACATGCATGCCATATCTTCTGCACTTCTCCAGGTTGTCCTGGGTAGCCGGATTCATCAGCATGTGCGTATTCATCGCCGGCACCAGCAGCTTCGGGCATTCTGCCGCAAGGAATGTCGTCGTCAGCATATCATCGGCAATCCCATTGGCCACCTTCGCGATCACATCTGCCGTTGCCGGCGCAATCACGAATACGTCTGCCTTCTTGGCAAGGCTGACATGATGTACATCCGGTTCATATTCCACGGAGAACATGTCGGTGATCACCCGCTGATGAGACAAGGTCTGAAAGGTCAGCGGCGTGACGAACTTCTCGGCTGCCTCGCTCATCAGCACATGGACCTCATAGCCCTGTTTCGTGAGGCTTGATACCAGCCCGCACGTCTTGTATACGGCAATGCCGCCAGTCACGCCGACGATCACGCATGGTTTCTTCTCTTCGCTCATGATGCAATTCCCATCCTTTCCATCTGAGGATTCAGCGCTCTGGCCAGAGCAGGAATGACTGCTGCAGCCAGGATGATCTCAAGAATTCCGTTGCTGGCAAGAACTGCCAGAATCACTGCTCCGACCGTGATTCCTGCGGCATTGGCATACTGAGTTCCGAAGAAGACCCAGATCAGTCCCATGACCAGCAGCGTGTGCAGCAGCGTATTGACCGCTGCCGAGATGCTGGCAGCTTTCACCACACTTCCATGATGTTTCCGGATCCACCGGTACAGTACGCCGGAGAATGCCCCGAGAATCATTCTCGGTCCGAAGGCAATCAGAATGCTGGCAAAGTTTCCATGCACTCCCCCGATCGTGATGAACGGGCTGAAGCAGAAACTCGTGATGCCGGGCTGAAACGTTGCTTTCAGCATACTGGATAATCCGAAGATGAAGCCGGTCATCGCTCCGAACCCCGGCCCGAGCACGATGCCGGAGAGAATCACCGGCAGATGCATCGTCGTGATGTTGATGGCACCGACCGGAATAAAACCGATCGGTGTAACTGCCATCAGGATCTCAATTGCGACAAAAAAAGCCGCAAGAGTCAGCTTCTGTGTTTTCTGTGATCTGTTCATGTCTTTTCCTCCTGCCGCTCCATCAAGGATGCAGCGAATCATGAAACTGCTATCTGCCGGTCATTCAGAAATCCGGGTCCGAAGATCCCGGTTTCTCTTCCGGTATTTTTATTATACGACTCTGAGAGTTTTTTCACAGTCTTTCACATGTTTTCTGATGTTCTGATCCTTGCAGACATGAAAAGCTGTGAAGAAATCAGATCCTGATCCAGGAGATTTCTTCACAGCCTCAGTGCTTCTGATTCAGTTCATGGTGCCAGCTGCACTGTTGGGATTATACATCTTATGAATCTGCTCATCGGTCAGCGTGATGCCATAGAGCTCACTGTAATATGCTTTGACATCAGCCGTGATATCGATATCCTGGAACAGATCCGGATAAACTGCCTGAGCAAGCCACTCCAGAGTCATCGGGGTATCGACACCAGGCGTGTAGGTGCGATAAGTGCCAAGCGGCATCTTGTATACACGATGATCCTGAACAGCTTTCACCGTGCTCCAGTCATCATCGCCGATGGCATTATTGTAGAGATCATCCGGCTGGGTCTTCGTGAAATTCGTAATGATAATGACATCCGGATTCCATTCATAGACCTGTTCCATCGTGATCGTGGCATTGCTGTTATCAGCCGAAACGGATTCTGCCGCATTCAGAGCGCCGACCGCATCACACCACCACTGGCCGAAGAAGCTGGAACCGGAAGTGACCATCGTATTTTCATCATACTGGTACAAGAACAGAACCTTCTGTTTCTCATCGTCTGATACCGTGCTGGCAGTCTGCTGGATCTTGTCATAGATCTCATTGCTGTAGGTATCGACGAGCGTCTCATGGCCTGCTGCGCGGCTTGGATAGATCTGATTCAGCAGTGCAATCCATTCGTTATATGTCCTGATGCAATCATAGTTCCACTTGGTCGGAGATACTGCCACTGCTGTGATCCCCGCATTTTCCAGACGTTCCCCTTCGGCCGTATTGTTGGCATTGTAGAAAACGACATCCGGATTCAGAGCTGCGATAGCTTCCACATTCAGATCATCGCCATTCATGATATCGGTATCAATATTGACGATATCCGGATAGATCTCAGAGAGGATACCGTTCTTGGCAGCGTTCATGCTCGCAGGTTCAATCGCCTTGATCGTTTCCGGAGAATCCAGATATACCGTCAGAACCGATGCCAGCGGCAGGATGCCTGTGATCACGACGCTTTCAGGATCTGCTTTGACTGTTACCGTGCGGTCAGCGTGATCAGTGATCGTGACATAGCCGTCTTCTGATGCAGCAGCAGAAGGTGATAACTCTGCTGATGCGCTCTCTGAAACTGCTGATGCGGAAGCTGATGCCGTCTCTGAAGAAGATCCGCACCCGCTCAGCATCACCATGGAAAGTGCTCCTGCCAGCAGGAGCTTTCCGCTTGTTCTGAAGAATTGATTCATCATGGTTGTTCAGCCTTTCTATTGTTTGCTTCTCATTGGCAGTATTTTCTGCCACTCGATTGTATCAGTTTAATCCCAGATTGCAATTTCAGAAACAAAAGCGTCTTCCTATTATGATCAGAAACTGGATTTCCGTGTCTTTCCCGCATCCGTCAATATTCTGATTCTGAAAGATTACCTGTTTTTCCCGGATCCTTCAGAATCACCAAGTGTGGTGTGGAAACTGGTGCAGCGCGAACGGCTCCGGCTTTTCGTTACGCCACCGCAACTCTGAAAAGCATAGAAAAGATCGATGATCCTGCATAGAAAAGCGGCATCACTTATTTGCTGAGCAGATCAATGATGCCGCCTATTCAGGAATCAGTTATTCCTCCAGGAAATCTCTGTCAGTCAGGCATTTTCCCCTGTCTGATTCTGAAGCATTCTCAGACTGAAGACCGCTGCCGTCACGGAAATCAGAAACATGCCTGCATTCCTGCTTGATAGCTCATCCGAGGTGAGAGGAACAGATCGTGCTGAAGACGGAGAATTCACGCTCCGGACCGTACTTCGGGCAGATACTGTTCCTTCTGAGAATTTCGGATACAGCACAAGCTGATAGACCGATTCTTTGCTCACCGGATCTTTCCCGGGAAGTTCAAGGGTTACGTGCTGAAACCATACCGGTACCTGGTCCTCACGGGTTCCCTGTCCTTCCAGTTCATAACAGCCAGGCGGCAGATTCCGGAATTCTGCCTTTCCTGAATGGATTCTGCGGATCTGAGGCTGAACAGATTTGCCCGCATCCTCACTCAGGCCAGCTGTGAGAAAGCTTTGTTCCGAAGAAGCATCTATCCGGCTCAGCCGGAATTCTGCTCCTTCCAGTTCTGAACAGACCGTGATCGAGCATGTTGCCTCTTCTGCAAGAGAAGAAATGCATACCTGCAGGATCAGGATCATCATGATCAGAAAACACTTATGCTTCACGAACCGAGATGACGCTTCACACCAGTCAGAATCATGCCGATCAGGATCAATGCACTTCCGGCAATCATGATGGCACGGGTTCCGCTTCCGCCGGTTTCCGGAAGCACGATGCCTGGCTTATCAATCACGTTGATGGTAAGAATTCCGCTGACGGTACTGCCGCTGCAGACGGTTCCGGTTCCATCCTGAACACCTTTCAGGGTCTTCAGTGAATGATCTCCCGGGTCCGTTCCGTATTCTGCCTGAATCTCAAAGCGCAATGCATGCTTCATCTGTTCTGTATCTGAAACCTTTGCAGTTCCTTCCAGCTTGTTGTAGCCGACCGGAGACTTGCTTTCTTTCAGAATATAGGTTCCTGAACCAAGCCGATCCGCATGGAAGTGATACCCTTCCTCGTAATTCAGCACATCGATCTTCTTCAGTGCTCCTTCTTCGAGACGATACAGCTCAAACTCTGCTCCTTCCAGACGGTTATTCTCTCTGACACTGTCCTTGTACTTATTGATATCGATCTGGTAAGTATAGATCGTTACAGCAGCCTTCGGAGTCATACTGACAGAATCTCCGGTCCCATTCGGATTGCTGGAATAGGTGAGCTGCGCTTCATTGCGGCTTCCGCTTCCTCCGATCGCTGCCTGCTCTGTCAGAACTGCACGATAGATGATCTCAATCCGGTCTTTCGGATCTCCGGAAGAATCCATTCCCTCCGCATGGCGGAAGAAGACATTCTTCAGATAATGATTGTCTTTTCCAGGCTTTACCGTGAATACCAGCTTCTGTCCTTCTTCTCCGTCAGCTAGAGACACCTCATACCAGTCCTTCGTGCTCAGCAGATGTCCGTCACTGTAGCAGAGCACTTCAATTGATTCCGGATCAATCCGAATTCCAGCCGAAGGAATATCCGTAATGGAGTAATGGTAGCTTTCATAGCTGTCATAGTTTTCCGGCAGAGTGCCAAGCAGTCTGAATTCCATCTTCTCTCCAAGCGAGAAGTCTGCAGTACTCAGCTCCTCGTTTTTACTGTCTCCGTTTGCCTGCAGATGCGATACCGTCTTCTTCAGTTCCGGCACCCGGATCTTCAGCTGCTGCTCCAGATCCTCGTCCAGGATTCTCAGAATGAACTCCGTCGAAGCTCCGCCTTCCTTCCCCTCCTGGGAACCATCACGATCCTTCAGCAGATAATAACCAGGATTCAAGTCTTTGAATTTATAAGTCTCTCCCGGAGCAATAACAGAAGCAGAGATTGCATCTCCCAGGCTCTGGCTGATTTCTCTGAGAGTATCCTTTCTGGTATCAGGATTTGTGATCTTGGCATTGAGTCCTTCTGCCCAGACTACCGGATCAAGCTTGCTGAGCTCCGAGTCAGAAGCGATCCCGCTGCCCCATTCCGGATTGCTGAGGATTCTGGTGTTCTCCTGCAGGGTAACCTGGCCAGTCAGAATCTGGTAGAGTTCGAACGTATGCGGAACGTCCTGATCATTGACGATGGTCAGAGATCCTTTTTCCGTATCTTCTGCATAAGCAGGAAGAATGGTCAGGATCATGGCGGCCGCAAAGGCGAGCAGAATTCTGCATGAGCGTGTGAGTGAAAGCATTGTTTCGGTCCTCCTTCGTGTTCCCTGCAGAACAGAAAAACTCCGGAAAAAGACTCTGAATGCAGTTCATTCAGCCATTCGGTTTCCGGAGTTATATTTCTATGATGCAGAGCTATGATGGCGAGTCAATCATGACTCGGCCTGCAATGAGACTATAGCCGAGAAGAATCTCTGTCACAATGGGTATGCGAAAGGTTTCCGGCTTGATACAAGCAGAGGAACCTGAAGATACCATTTTCATTTCCCTGAAACATGGAATCCGCTACAATAACGGCAGAAAGAAGGATGGTTATGAGATATCTGGTAGTATCAGACATTCATGGAAGCCGCAGCGGTGCAGCCTTGGTTCCGGAGCTATTCCATGAACTGCATGCGGATGCGATTCTGTGTCTTGGCGATGTGCTGTATCACGGGCCAAGAAATAATCTCCCGGAAGACTATGCACCGAAAGAAGTGATTTCAATCCTGAATCCGCTGGCTCCCCATATCTTTGCAGTACGGGGAAACTGCGATGCAGAGGTCGATCAGATGGTGCTGAATTTCCCGCTGACTGCTGACTATAATGAGTTCCTGCTCGGAAGCCATAAAGTGTTCATGACGCATGGACATGTCTATGGTCCGGATCATCTGCCGAAGCTTGTTCCGGGAGATATTTTCCTCTATGGTCATACGCATATTCCGATGGCAGCAGTCACGGAAGAAGTATTGCTGCTGAATCCGGGTTCTGTTTCTCTTCCCAAGGGAGGCCATCCGAAGACCTATGCAGTACTGGAAGAAGATGAGTTCACGATCTGCACGCTCGATCGCAAGCCTTATCTGAATATCAGATTCTGAGAAAGAAAAGCGGTTTGCATGCCTAGGTATCTGCTCAAGGATGCAAACCGCTTTCTGATTATCCGAGATAGCTGACCGCGCTGTTTCCGGCGATCTGTCCGAAGACGATGATATCCGTGACGGCAGTACCGCCAAGACGGTTGCCGCCATGAACCCCGCCGGTCACTTCGCCTGCAGCGAATAAGCCCGGGATTGCGATTCCGTCAGAATTCAGGACTTCTGCATTGGAATTGATCTTAAGGCCGCCCATCGTATGATGGATGCCCGGAGTTACCTTGATTGCATAATACGGTGCCGTATCAAGCGGTTCCGCAAAGCTGGTTCTGCCGAAGTCCGGATCTGATCCGGCTTCCGCATATCCATTCCATGTGGAGACTGTCTCAGAGAGTACCGCAGGATCAATGCCGATCTCTTCGGCCAGTTCTTCTGGTGAATTGCCGGTGAATGTATAGCCAGCGTCAATATATCCCTGAATCACAGCCGAAGCATCGACCATCTTCTGATCGATGATGAGCCAGGCACTGGCATCAGTCTGCTCAATTTCTGCAGCAGACACTTTGTCGCGGGTGCTGACCTCATCATAGAACCGCTTTCCTTCCTGATTGACCAGAATTGCTCCATCTCCTCTCAGGCCTTCGGTAATCAGATGTGCATTTCCGTCCTCATCCAGATGCACCGTCGGATGAATCTGGATCTGATCCATGTCTACGGTATCTGCACCGATTTCCTGGGCAATGACAATCCCCTGTCCTTGCGAACCTGCCGCGTTGGTTGTGCAGAAACCCGCAAGATCCGGACGGTATTCCGTGACCATATCCATGTTGGCACCGAATCCGCCAGCCGCATCGATGACTGCACGGGCATGAATGGTCACTTTGTTTCCATCTGCGCCTTCCGCTTCAACTCCTGCAACCGCCCCGGAATCATCGGTCAGAATCTTCTTTGCCGTCGCATTATACATAATTTCAATGCCGCGGTCTTCCACATTCTTTTCCAGAATCGGAACGATATAAGCACCGACCGCAAGCTTCTTCCCGTTTTCATCTTCCGGAGAATGAATCCGCTTGACGCTTGCTCCGCCAGCAGCTCCTACCAGGGTCAGATCTGCATCATGTTCATGAAGCCACTCAATCGCACCTGCGCTGTGATCCGTAAGGGTCTTCACGAGATCCGGATCGTTGATTCCATGGCCGCCGATCATCGTATCCAGGGCCATCAGTTCAGGCGTGTCGAAGTATTCTGACTGACCCGACTTCTGCCATTCGTCCCACTGCTGCTGAACGGTTTCAGCAAGAGAAGTAATGGCTTCATTGTCTGCCCAGTCTTCTGCCGCCGTCTTAAGTGTCTTTTCCACTCCGGCAGATTCCTTGAACTCCATCTTCTTCTGTTCCGGTGTTCCGGCAGCGTTCAATCCGCCAGTAGCCCGGACGGTATTGCCGCCAGCCATCGGCTGGCTTTCCAGAATCACGACCGTTTTTCCTGCATCTGCAGCAGTAATCGCTGCTGTCATTCCTGCTCCGCCGGCACCGATAATGACGATGTCAGTATCCTTGGTGATGTCTTCTGCTTTGACTGCAGCAGTTTCTGTGACCTTCAGATCCGAAGGCTTCAGTCCTGCTTCTTCCAGAGCAGCCGCTGCCGCTTCCATAATTGCGTCAGATGTGATTGTTGCCCCGGAAACCGCATCAACGGTAACACTGTTAGCCGCTACCATTTCTCCAGGAAGCACATCAATGGCCTTTGAGCCGATTCCTTCGGTTTCTCCAGGTCCCTCTGCTGTAACCGCTGTAATGGTCCCGTTTTCCAGCGTGAGCGTGACCGTGACCGGATTGCTGCTGCCGCCCATGCCGACCGCACTGCCGCTGAAGGTTCCTGATACTCCCTGTGAACCGGAATTCCCGGCCGAACAGCCAGGAAGAGCGCCGAGGATTGCGGCGATGGCAAACAGCCCTGCGACTGCAGCCTTTGAAACTGTACTATTCTTCATACTTTCCCCCGTGTGATTAGCTTTGCGGCAAGAGTTCCTGCCAGTCTTGACCGCTCAGTCAGCAGGATTGTAGCATTCCCCCGGAAGAAGGGTCAACAATATTGTCAGAAAATGATTACAGAAATGGTAAAATTGTCACATGAACATCATTGAGACAATCAGAAGTCATGAGCCAGAATTCAGCAACGCGGAAAAGAAACTCAGTCAGGTAATTCTGGAGCGTCCGGACCTTGCCGCAGATTATACGATTTCCCAGCTTGCTGACCATGCGGATACTTCCACCTCAGCAGTATTGCGCTTCTGCAAGACCTGCGGGTGCAGCGGATTCAAGGAATTTCACTTTCATCTAGTTTCCTGGCTCATCAGCCGCAATTCTTCTGATGATCTTGTGATGGACCTGGCCAGCCAGTATGCTTCAGCAGCCCAGGAACTGGGAAATCTGGATCGCCGGAAGCTTTCGCAGCTTGCACAGAAGATCCGCACCGCAGACCGGGTGTTTTCGCTTGGCCGCTTCCGCAATGAGGCCTGTGCCCGCCGTCTCCAGATCAATCTCATTGATCAGCAGATCGACTGCCATTGCGGCAGTGATGAACTGGAATATCAGCATCTTCTGTATCTCGTAAGCTCTCATTCAGCTGTCGTGTTCTTTTCTGCGGTCGGAGACATCAGAAGCTGCCGAGAAACCGCAGAGCAGATTGCCGATCATGCTGGATACAGCGTTCTCATCACTGCCAATCCGCGGGCAGAATTATCTTCCCTGACGGATGATTCGATCATTCTTCCCTCCCTTGAAAACAGAACCTTCAGCGAGCAGGCAGTCATGCTGATGTTCGTAGATATTCTGTCTGAGCTGGTCCGGCATGCTCAGATCTGAATGATTCCTTTTCAGATTGCCTGGCCGCAGAAAAAAAGAGCAGATGCACTCTGCTCCTCTGATCATGATTTCTGATTTTCTTCTGCCTAGCAGCCGAAATCAATACCTTCCATGTTCTGCTTGAGAACTTTAGCGCTCGCGAGCAGTTCTTCACGCTCTTTCTCGCTCATCGTGACCGGCACGAGTCCTTCTACGCCATTGCGGCCGACAATCGCAGGGGTAGACAGAGCGCAGTCGCTGATGCCGTAGGCACCATGCATGACCGTGGATACCGGCAGGACGGACTTCTCGTCCTTGACAATTGCCGAGCAGATTCTGCGGACTGACATTGCGATGCCATAATACGTAGCCCGCTTCTTCTGGATGATCTGATAAGCGCTGTTCTTGACGTCATCGCCGATTTCTTTCTCAGCTGCAGTCAGATCCTGGTCACCCATGCCGCGAAGTGCGAAGAAGTCAGCCAGCGGAACGCCGGAGACGTTGGCATTGGACCAGCATACGATTTCAGAATCACCATGCTCACCGACGATGACTGCATGAATGGAACGGCTGTCGACATCCAGTTTTGTGCCGAGCAGCGTACGCAAGCGGGCAGTGTCAAGAACGGTACCGGAGCCGAATACGCGGTTTTCCGGCATGCCGGATGTCTTGGCTGCGTAATAGGTCAGGATATCAACCGGGTTGGATACCACCAGCATGATTCCCTGGCAGCTGCGCTTTCTGATCTCAGCCATGATGGAGCCGAGAATGGATATATTCTTGTGAATGAGGTCAAGGCGGGTTTCACCAGGTTTCTGAGCAGCACCGGCAGTGACGACAATTACTGCTGCATCGGCGATATCGTCATAGGTACCGGCATAGATCCGCATCGGATTCATCAGCGCCGTGCCATGCATGATATCCATGGCTTCTCCCTCTGCCTTTTCCTGAACGACATCCAGGAGCACCATCTCGGTGAACAGACCGGACTGCATCAGAGCAAATGCGCTTGCTGAGCCCACAAACCCGCAGCCGACAACGGCTACTTTGCGAAGATTCACACTCATGTTCTTATCTCCTTCCGACGGATTCTCTCCGTCTGCAGGTTCAATATAGCATATGTCTGACAGATTATTAACAAATATGACTGAGCAGAAAAAAAGACACTCCCGGAATTCCGGGAATGCCCTGAATGCTTCTGATTATCTGCTGAGCTCGGTTCCGTCTGCGTATTCCAGGTTCCTGCCGGAATCCTTGCCGAAGACGTGAACGACATTGCCGCCGAACGTGAAGCTGATCTCAGAACCCATCGTGAAGGTCTTGCTGCCCTTGAGATCCAGCGTTGGAACAATGATGACGCCGTCCTTGCCCATCGCATTGATATGCAGATGAACTGCAGAACCCATCAGCTCGGAGACATCGATCGTGCCCTGGATCATCTTGTCAGCAGCACCCTCGAGCGTAATATGCTCCGGACGTACGCCGACGGTGACATCCTGCGGTGCAACATTGCGTTCTGAAAGATGCTTCTGCTTCTCCGGAGAAAGTTCGATCACTGCATTCTCAACCTGAACCGCATACTTGCCATCTGCGTTCTTCAGCAGCTTGCCATCATAGAAGTTCATCTGCGGAACACCGATGAAGCCAGCAACGAAGATGTTGATCGGGTTGTCATAGACATCCTGCGGAGTGCCGATCTGCTGAATGACACCGTCCTTCATGATGACGATGCGATCGCCCAGCGTCATAGCTTCGGTCTGGTCATGCGTGACATAGATAAACGTCGTCTTGATCCGCTGACGGAGCTTGATGATCTCAGCCCGCATCTGATTGCGGAGCTTTGCATCAAGGTTGGAGAGCGGTTCATCCATCAGAAGAACCTTCGGCTCACGGACAATTGCACGGCCGATGGCAACACGCTGACGCTGGCCTCCGGAGAGAGCCTTCGGCTTGCGGTCGAGATACTGGGTGATGCCGAGAATCTCTGCTGCCTGGTTGACCTTGCGATCCATTTCATCCTTCGGTACCTTGCGGAGCTTCAGCGGGAATTCCATGTTCTGACGCACGGTCATGTGCGGATACAGAGCATAGTTCTGGAAGACCATGGCGATATCGCGATCCTTCGGTGCGACATCGTTCATCAGCTTGCCGTCGATATACAGCTCGCCTCTCGTGATTTCTTCCAGTCCTGCAACCATCCGCAGGGTCGTGGATTTGCCGCATCCGGACGGACCGACCAGAACGATGAATTCCTGATCAGCGATCTCGAGGTTGAAATCCTGTACTGCAAGAACGCCTTCCTCAGTTACCTTGAGGTTCGTCTTCTTGTGCCCGGATTCTCCCTTCTTCTTTTTCCTGCCGTCTTCTGCGTTCGGATAAACCTTCTCAATGTGCCTTAAACTGACTGTAGCCATAAAACCTGTCTGCCCCTTTCCTTTCTAGAAAGAATTCTGAAGCTCCCGCGTGCAGGACTGTCAATCAGATGATCCGGCTGCCTTCTTTTCCCTCGGCAGTCTTCCGTACAGTTCCATCCAGCTGCGAAGCTTTCTGGCAAGAGTGCCTGTGAATGCGCCTTCCTCACACCGCCACGTCCAGTTTCCGCCGACTGTGGATGGTGTGTTGATCCGGCCTTCGCTGCCCAGTCCCAGAATGTCCTGAAACTGCATCACAGCGAGACTGGCAACGCTTTCATAAGCGCCTCTTAAGACACCCCAATTATACCCCTCTTTCTCATCAAGGTGAAGATACTTCTCTGCTCGTTTCACAAATGGCTTCGGGGCGGAATGTACCCAGCCCATAATCGTGTCATTGTCGTGCGTTCCGGCATAGACCACACAATTGCGCGGATACTGGTGCGGCAGATAGCCGCCGCCCGTATCTCTCGGATCAAATGCGAACTGCAGGACTTTCATGCCCGGATAGCCGGTGTCCTTCACCATCTGAATCACTTCCGGAGTCAGGAAGCCGAGATCCTCGGCAATGAGGTTCAGCTTGCCGAGCTTCTTTTCCACGGTGCGGAAGAATTCAATGCCCGGTCCCTTCTTCCATTCGCCCCGGCGGGCATTCTGATCTTCTGCAGGGATCGCGAAGTAAGATTCGAATCCGCGGAAATGGTCAATTCTCAGCAAATCTACCAGATTGCTCTGATAACGGATGCGCTCCGTCCACCATGCATAGCCATCTTCCTTCATCTTTTTCCAGTCATAGAGCGGATTGCCCCAGAGCTGGCCATCCGGCGTGAAGGCATCGCCAGGCACTCCGGCGACCATCTTCGGACGGCGGTCTTTTCCAAGCTGGAACAGTTCCGGATTTGCCCAGATGTCTGAGCTGTCCGGACTGACATAAATCGGCACATCGCCGATGATGCCGATGCCATGCGCATTGGCATACTTCTTCATGGAGGAATACTGATGGAAGAACAGATACTGCAATGCGCTCCAGAAGGAGACTTCCTCTTTCAGGCGGATTTTTTCTTTCTGAATCGTCTTCTCCTCATGGAGGCGGAGCGGTTCTTCCCATTCCTGGTAGGAGATGCCTCCATGTTCATACTTCTCAGCCATGAACAGAGCATAGTCTTCCAGCCAGAATGCATTCTTCTTCAGAAATGATGCGTAATCAGCCGGCGGATTCAGCTCGAGTCTTTCAGCAGCTTTGCGCAGCACGCCGAAGCGCTTTTCATACAGAAGACCGTAGTCGACGCGCTTCGGATCATCACCCCAGCTGATCTTCCGGTATTCCGAAGGCTTCAGATAGCCTTCCTTCGCCAGATCATCCAGATCAATGAGATATGGGTTCCCGGCAAACGTGGAGAAGGACTGATACGGAGAATCTCCGTATCCGGTCGGTCCCAGCGGCAGGATCTGCCACCACGACTGACCGGCTTTCTCCAGAAAGTCGATAAACTTCCGGGCTTCCCTGCCCATCGTGCCGATTCCATATCTGGATGGCAGCGAAGTGATCGGCAGCAGAATTCCGGCACTTCTTGTTTCCATAAAATACCCCTTTTCTCAATCGTTCCGAGGCCTTGATACACTTTCTCCCCGGACCAGTTCGAACGGGATGTCTTCGTGTACAGCTGCGTGCCGATAGTTCATCCGCAGCAGCATGTCTTCCACGCCTTTGCGGGCCAGGGTATCAGTATCCTGGCGGATTGTGGCAAGACGCGGAATCGTATATTTCCCGCTCTCGATGCCGTCATAGCCGATCAGAGAGATATCTTCCGGGCATCTCAGGCCCATATCCTTGATCGCTCTCAGTGCACCGATGGCGATGGTATCGCCGATTGCGAAGATTGCAGTAATCTTCGGATTCTTCTTCAGCAGTTTCTGCGTGCTTTCATAGCCGCCGCCCATGGAGAATCTGCTTGGTTCATACTGCATTTCTTCATTGAACTGCAGTCCATGTTTCTCAAAAGACTCAATGCAGCCGTGCATGCGCCGGAAGCCGACCTGGCTGCCGATTCTGGATGCGCTGCCGCCGATGATGCCGATCTCGCGATGACCGTTCTCAATCAGATAATTGATCACTTCATAGCCAGCCTTGGCATCATCTGTCGTGAAGCTGGACAGATTGCTGAAATGCAGATCTTCTGCCGTATTGGTCAGAATGACCCCCGGAACATCGATCTTTCCGAAATCCTGGCGGAAGAATTCTAGGTTTCCGCCGAGAAAGATGAAACCTTTAGGCTTGCGGGCAGCACTCAGCTGAATTGCCGCCTGAACTTCATTCGCATATTCATCCAGGAACGCTACTGCCACTTCTTCTCCGGAATCACGCAGAATCGCCTGAACCTGTTCCAGAATGCCTTCGAAGAACATGTTCTCATAGCCTTTGACGATGATGGTGACTGCCGAATTGGACTGCTGCTTCAGCTGCTTGGCATTGCTGTTAGGCTGGAAGTTCTGTTCCCGGATCACCTGTTCCACCTTCACCCTGGCTTCTTCCGAAACGTCCGGATGATGATTGATCACCCGGGAGACCGTCCCGATGCTGTAGCCGGACAGCCTGGCAATATCTTTGATTGTTGTCATATGCGCTGCCTTTCTAACTCATGCTTCCGGATACCCCAGAAACGTTTCCGGAAACGATTCAACTCAAGATCATTTTAGAGATGCAGTACCCTGGAATCAAGGTCCTGCACCTTAAGAAGAGATCAGAGGAATATCAAGCCCATTATCCCTTCACAGCGCCAGCCGCCACACCCTTGATGATGTACTTCTGCAGGCTGAGATAGAAGATGATAACCGGAATGACTGCCATGATCAGGGAAGCCATGATGGCGCCCATATCGACAGAACCATAAGAACCCTTCATGTACTGAATGATGATTGAGATCGTCTTGTACTTCTTGAGATCGAGGACAAGATACGGCAGCAGGAAGTCGTTCCAGATCCACATGGTTTCCAGAATACCCACCGAGATATACGTCGGCTTCATGATCGGAAGAACAACCTTGAAGAACGTCTGCAGCGGCGTGCATCCGTCAATCATCGCTGCTTCCTCGATTTCAATCGGAATAGATTTCACGAATCCGGTGAACATGAACACTGCGAGGCCTGCGCCGAATCCGAGATAGATGACAATAATCCCCCACGGAGTTGTGAGTCCGAGTTTATTCGCAACTAAGGACAGCGTATACATGACCATCTGGAACGGAACGACCATCGAGAAGATGCACAGCGTATAGATCAGCTTCGTCCACTTTGTCTTCACGCGGGTGATATACCAGCCGCACATCGAGGTGCAGATCAGGATCACAGCCACGGAGCCGACGGTGATGAACACGGTCCAGCCGACTGAATCAAGCAGCCCGTATTTCTCAATTGCGGTAATGTAGTTCTCGGTTCCGACACTGGTCAGCGAATTCGGGAACTGGAATGGTTTCAGGTTGATCGAGTTCTTGTCCTTGAAAGAATTCCAGAGCACAATCAGAATCGGCATGATCCAGGCTGCGGACAATACGGACAGCCCGGCAATTGCACCGGCATGATTGGAAGACTTCTTTTTCATCACTGCTGAACCTCCTTGCTTCTGGTAAAGTGCTGCTGCAGGCCAGCAATCACAACAACGATCAGGAAGAAGATCACTGCCTTGGCCTGGCCGACGCCCTCAAATCCGACGCGGCTGTAAAACGTGTTGTAGATATTCAGCGCCATCATTTCTGTCTGCTTCATCGGAGCACCGCCAGTCAGAGCGAGGTTCTGATCAAACAGCTTGAAGCCATTCGTCACAGTCAGGAATGTGCAGATCGTAATGGAAGGCATCATCATCGGAATCGTCACCTTGAACAGCTTCTGCTTGCTGTTGGCACCGTCGATTTCTGCTGCTTCCAGCACATCGCCCGGAATTGACTGCAGGCCGGCAATGTAGATGATCATCATGTATCCGATCTGCTGCCAGCATACCAGGATCACAAGACCCCAGAAGCCGAGCTTGGCATTGAGGTTCAGCGCCGTACTGAAGTAGACCAGAACGCCGGAGAAGATCAGCTGCCAGATATAGCCGAGCACGATGCCGCCGATCAGGTTCGGCATGAAGAAGATCGTACGGAAGATATTGGTTCCTTTGTATTCCTTGGTCAGTGCCATTGCCAGCGCAAATGCGATGACATTGATCAGTACCAGGGTCACAATCGTGAACGCCAGCGTGAACCAGAAGGAATGAGAGAATGTGGTGTCCTTGAATGCAGTGATGTAGTTGCTGAAGCCGACGAATTTGGCATCCGTGACTGTCGTGAACTTGCAGAAGGACAGATAGATTCCGAGAATGAAGGGAACCAGGAAGCCGATCAGAAATGCAAGCATGGTCGGCAGCGTGAAGATTCCCCAGTATTTCTTTACGTTTTTCTGCACAGAATACGCCTCCTTAGTGTTTCAGAATACAGAGAGAAAGGGCAGCTTCAGCGGACAAGTCCGCATCTGCCGCCCTTGTTTCATGATTCAGATCGCTGCTTCAGCAATCAGCCGTTGGATGCTGCAAGCTGCTTTTCAGTAGCCCAGTTGTCTACGAATGCCTGTCTGACAAGCTCCCAGTTCGCATCTGTCTGATCTGCTGCATAAACCGTCAGAGCCTGGCCGAGGACGTTCTTCCATTCCTCAGAAGGCATCGTGGTGAAGTTCCAGGAAACCGGAGTTCCAGTGTTGGCATTAGCAAGGTTGACGAGGACGTTGGTGCTTTCCGGATTGGACTTGAACGGAATGTTGAAGCCCATGCCCTCCGTGCCGTCTGTCATCATCTTGACACCATAGTCGGAAGTCACGCACCAGTTCATGAAGTCGAGCGTAGCCTGGATGTCTTCCGGAGAAGCCTTGGCATTGACGCACCAGTAGTTCTCAGTACCGATGCACAGACCTTCATTTGCATCATCAACTCCGAAGTAAATCGGGAGATAAGCGAGGTTGTCATCGCCGATTGCAGAAACTGCACCATATTCCCAGGTACCATTCTGGAAGAATACTGCTTCCTGGTTGACGAATTCTGCTTCAGACTGATCGCCGGTAGCAGTGGAGAGCTGAGAAGGATCAATCGTGCTGTTGTTGATGTAGAGATCCCAGACTGCACGGTAATTATCGAGGTAGGTTCCCTTGAGTTCATCCTCATCGCCTACGCCTGCATCTTTGTATTCATAGTAGATCGGCAGGTTAGCCAGGTGAGTCTTGAATCTCCAGTCAGAGGAGCTGTCCATACCAGCAGAAGTGAATGCGCTGAATCCGAGTTCATCCTTGCGGGCGGTGATGTCTTCAGCAACCTTCTTCAGATCATCGAAGCTCTTGATATCATCAACAGTATATCCTGCCTTTTCGAGCAGTGCCTTGTTGGTGATGAGACCATATGCTTCAGTGACATATGCAATACCGAGAATCTGATCGCCATCCTTGAGGTTGTATGCATCATTGGTCAGTTCGCCTTCGATCGCAGAACCAGTCAGGTCATAGCAGTAGTCTTTCCAGGAAGCCAGTCCTACCGGGCCATTGACCTGGAACAGAGTCGGAGCTTCCTCCTTGGACATCTCAGACTTCAGAGTGGACTCGTACTCGCCGCTTGCTGCAGTGAGAACGGTAACCGGAACACCAGTTTCCTTGGTGTACTCAGCAGCCACCTCCTGCCACTGCTCATCTGCTTCCGGCTTGAAGTTCAGGTAATAGACCTTTCCGGAAGCACCGGATGCTGCTGTTGCTGCTGTGCTTGCACCAGCACTGGCTGCCGCAGCAGTAGACGATGCTGCTGCCGAACCGGAGCTGCCGCAGCCGGCCAGCATTGCTGCTGATAATGCGATCGTGAATAACTTCTTGCTGTTCATATTTTCCTCCTATTCAGATCACGTTGTCCCATAAGCGTTGGTAACGGTTCTGTTAACGTTACCGGAAACGTTTACAGGCTACACTTATGTTATATGTAAACGCTTACCGGTTGTCAACAGGGTTTTTAAAAAAATCTTCATGAATTTTTTGTATGATCTGAAAAGATTTCCGGACAGAAAAAAGCTGCAGGTTTTCCTGCAGCCGAGGGTTTTATGACTTCCAGGTAACGGAAGAGACGATATACCCTGCTTCCCGTATTTTCTGTTTCAGAAGGTTCTCTTCCAGCGGTTCTTTCATCAGGACATCTGCCTGCTTCTCACCAAGGCTTGTTCTGGACCAGACACCTTCGATCTGGTTGAGCGCGTTGTCGACTTTCACTGCACAATTGCTGCAATGCATGCCTTCAATCCTGATCAGTGCTTCATGGGAGTAATGATCCGGATTGCGGTCATGTACCCGGACTGGTGCCGGAGAATCCGAGGATCCGCAGCCGCAGCTGCAGGATCCTCCCTTCTTCACGGAGCGCACTGCAGCAATCACTGCCGCAATAATCACCAGAAGAATGATCCAGTCTGCGGCGTTCATGCGTTAGCAGCCTGAATGCCCGTGACAGTATATCCGAGTGCTTCGATGGAGTCCTTGAGCTTTTTCTCATCGAGCATGTGATCTGCCACGATGACAGTCTCGCCTTTCGTATGAGAAGAAGTCACCTTCTTTACCTTGAAGTTCTTGCGGACGATATCGTTGATATGCGTCTCGCACATATTGCACATCATGCCGCTGACTTCCACGGTGAGCTTCACTTTTCCTCTGCCGTTATACGTATCACCGGAAGAGCTCAGGTTCTTCTTTCCTTCATGGAAGAATCCATAGATCAGTCTGATTCCGGCAATCATCAGAAGACCGATCACCACCAGCACGATGACATCGGTCTGGTTCAGTACCACATCTGTCTTCATATCCTTTTCTCCTTTCCCGAATCCTCATATGCCTGGCATTTCTTTCCTGCTTCGAGTCCTTTTTCGGTCAGGTAGATGATGCCGTAATGTTCCTTGGTGACATAGCCCATTTCCGCAAGCTTTGCGACCATGGCATGCGTGCTTGGTCTCGTGACGCCCAGGCGGGTGGCAAGCTTAACGGATCGGACTCCTTTCGCATCGGGGTCCAGATGGACCAGAGCAGCCAGATAGCGAACCTGGGCAGAAGATAATCTGTTCATCTGAAACATCCTTTCTCTTGAAAAAGCGCAGGCAGTACCTGCGCTTAAGTTCATCTCAGCTCAATTACGCAGCAGAAACTGCTTCGGAAGTCTTAGCATAGGGATTCGGACGGAACAGCAGATAGAGATACAATGCCAGGACAAGAAGTCCGCATACCGTTCCGAAGCTGAATGCCAGTTCGCCAGTCGCCCAGCCGCCGATCTGATAGACCATCAGAGACAAGCAGTAAGCATTGATATTCTGGAACGCAATGGCAAACCAGAACCACTTCCGGTTGTTGAGTTCCTTGTGCATGCTGGAGATTGCAGCGAGGCACGGAGAATCGAAGCAGTTGAATACGAGGAATGAAACCGCAGCGATGCTGGTCGGGAAGAAGGCAGCGAACTGCTGATGCATGCTGACTTCATATTCTTCAATCTCACCGACACCGGAGAGCACGCCCATCGTGGAGACAATGCCTTCCTTCGCAACGAAGCCTGCGATGGAAGAAGCGACTGCCTGCCAGGTACCGAATCCCAGCGGAACGAAGATCCAGGAAATGGCACCGCCGATCACTGCAAGGAGAGAATTCTCTTCTTCGACAAGACCGAATGTTCCATCGGCGAATCCGAAGGAAGCGAGGAACCACATGACAGCACAGCACAGGAACAGGATCGTTCCGGCCTTCTTGAGGAATGCCCATACACGTTCCCAGACATGCATCAGAACACCCTTCATGGAAGGAATATGGTAAGCAGGAAGCTCCATGACGAACGGAGCCGGATCGCCTGCGAACATCTTCGTCTTCTTGAGGATGATGCACATGATGACGACAACTGCGATGCCGGCAAAATACATGACCGGAGCGAACCACCAGACGCCGCCCATCAGATATCCGGCAATCATCGCGATGACCGGAAGCTTAGCGCCGCACGGAATGGAAGTGGTTGTGATCATCGTCATGCGGCGGTCATTTTCGTTTTCAATCGTACGCGTAGCCATGATACCCGGCACGCCGCATCCGGAGGAAATCATGAACGGAATGAAGCTCTTTCCGGAAAGGCCGAAGTGACGGAAGATCCGGTCCATGATGAAGGCAACACGAGCCATATAGCCGCAGTCTTCAAGCAATGACAGGAAGAAGAACACAATTGCCATCTGCGGTGCGAATCCGATCGGGGCTGCAATACCGCCGATGATGCCATCCACGACGAGGCTGACGACCCACTCAGAAGCACCCGCATTCTCGAGGAAGGTCTGGACAGCCGGCTGAATGATGCCGCCGAACAGCGTATCATTCGTCCAGTCTGTCACGACCGTTCCGACCGTCGAAACTGCGATGTAGTAGACGCCCATCATGACGAGCGCAAAGATCGGCAGAGCCAGCCAGCGGCTGGTCACGATCTGGTCGATCTTATCAGAGACGGACATCTCGCCGGCATGAGCCTTCTTATAGACCCCGTTCAGGATCTTTGCGATGTATTCATATTTCTCATTGGTGATGATAGATTCCGAATCATCGTCTTCTTTCTTTTCGACGGCTTCGGCAGCTGCTCTGCATGCCTTGTCATCTGCTTCTGAAAGCTTCAGTTCTTCGAGGATCTTGGAGTCATGCTCGAAGACCTTGACTGCATACCAGCGCTTCTGATCTTCATCGACACTCAGGCGGCCCTCAATCGTCTTCAGCGCATTCTCTACGTCAGCGGTATAGGTCATCTTGGCAGGCTTCGTCTTCTGCTGGGCAGCCTTGATGGCAGCGTCAGCAGCTTTCTGAATGCCTTCGCCTTTCAGAGCAGAGATCTCGACGACTTCGCAGCCCAGGCGTTCGCTCAGCTTCTTCTGATCAATCTTGTCACCAGCTTTGCGGACCAGGTCCGTCATGTTCAGCGCGATGACCATCGGAATTCCTGTTTCTGCTAACTGCGTCGTCAGATACAGGTTGCGTTCCAGGTTCGTTCCGTCGATGATATTCAGAATCGCATCCGGTTTCTCGCTGACGATGTAGTTTCTTGATACAACTTCTTCCAGTGTATATGGTGAAAGCGAATAGATTCCAGGAAGGTCCTCGATGATCACATCCTTATGATCGAGCAGCTTTCCTTCTTTCTTTTCTACCGTAACGCCAGGCCAGTTGCCGACGTACTGATTTGCGCCAGTCAGGGCATTGAACAGCGTCGTTTTGCCGCAGTTCGGATTTCCTGCCAGGGCAATCTTCAATTCAGCCATATTCTTCTACTTCCCCTTTCAGACTCAGGCTACTTCTACCATTTCCGCGTCTTTCTTGCGGATAGACAATTCATAATTGCGGACCGTGATCTCAATCGGATCTCCCAGCGGAGCAACTTTCCGGACATAGATCTCAACCCCCTTGGTGATACCCATGTCCATGATTCTGCGCTTCACAGCACCTTCGCCATTCAGGCGGAGTACCTTGACGGTGGAACCGATCTTTGCGTCTTTCAGTGTCATACTTTCAGGATCCCCTTTCCTAAACCATGATCCGGGAAGCCATCGAACGATCCAGCGCAACCCGTGTTTCCTTCACGCTGACGATCAGGTTTCCGCTGATCGTGGAAACGACCGTCACTTTTCCTCCGACGACAAACCCCATATCTTCGAGATGTTTCTTCATCTCCGGGTTCCCGCCGATCTTCTGAATACATAGAACTTCGTTCTGCGGAGCAAATGTCAGCGGCATCATCTGTGCCTCCCTTCATGTGTTAGCTAATTCTAACATGAGTTAGTTTATGCTGACTAACAATATTTGTCAATGCACATCTCTTGACAAACAGAAGATTTATTTCTGATCCTTTCAGCGCTGAAAAAAGTCCGATTTTCCATCGGACTTCGTATTCATGCATGGAATTCTCTCAGTCGGACGTGCAGCGATCCTTGCCCTGCGTCTTGGATTGATACATCAGCGAGTCTGCTCGTTCCGTGACAGTTTCCAGCGTATCTTCCGGACGGATGCAGGTGATGCCGATCGAAGCAGTCACATGCAGATGAGAACCTTCAAACAGGACATCCATGCTGCGGACTGCTTCCAGGCACTTGGCGCCGATGACCTTGAGATCAGCAGGATCATGAATCCGGTAGAGGCCCATGAATTCTTCCCCGCCCCAGCGGCCGAATACATCTTTGCGGCGATTCACTTCACTGATGGTTTCTGCAAGTTTCTTCAAAACGAGATCTCCGGCTTCATGTCCGTAGACATTGTTGAACTTTCCGAAATTATCGACATCCATGAACAGCACTGCAAACTGCATCCCGGTCTCCTTTCTCAGAAGTAGCCGGTAGGACAGCGCATTGTCCAGAGATCTGCGATTCGGGATGCCGGTCAGCTGATCATGCAGAGCCACATCGCTGAGCTGGCTCACCATCTGATCCGCAACCTGCGGACTTCCGACTTCGCAGAACTCTTCCAGTACAAACTCCAGCTGATGCGTCTCATCGAAGACCGGAATGAATTTCGTCTGAACCAGGACCCGGTTTCCGTTCTGATGACGCAAGAAGACCTTCTCGGATCGTATCTTGCCATCCTGATACGTCTTCAGATACGGACAGAGCGACGTGCACAGCCGCTGTCCTTCCTGATCGATATGGTCCAGACCGCTTTCAAAGCAGTTCTTTCCGATCATATCTTCTCTGCTTCTTCCGCTGATGCGTTCGGCGGCATCATTCCAGTACACGATTCTTCTCTCTGAATCCGCGATATAGACTCCGACCATCGAATCATCCAGAATCTGCTTCAGTTCTCTGTTCAGTATGATCATCTGTTTTCTCCGCAACTGTAGTAAAGCACATCCCGACCGGAAAAGTAATCGTTCTGATCAGTTTTCATCATTGATTCAGAAAAAGAAAAGAAGACAGCGAACTGTCCCCTCACTGCTGCTTCTCCTGCTGCAGTGCTGTCGCAAGCCGCTTATAATGCAGGAACTCTGAATTCTCATTCATCGCATCGATCTCTGCTCTCGTCGCCAGCTTCCAGTCAATCGCTTCAGACTTCTGCAGGCTGACGGATTCTTCCGGAATCGGCAGATGCAGATGATAGATATCGACGAGATAATTGTCTCCTCCTTCCGGATCATCATTGACATAGCTCCAGATCGGATCACAGACGATCGAAGAGACATCCAGAGAAGTCTCTTCATGGACTTCCCGGATCAGTGCTTCCTTCGAAGTCTCGCCCTTCTTCACGCCGCCGCCCGGCACTTCCCAGGCCCCGGCTGCCCATTTCTTGGTCAGCGACCGTCTGGTGATCAGAAAGCGATGTTCGGGATCTTCGAGGATCGCAAGCACGTACAGCATGTACTGACCGGACTTCAGAGCCAGATGCTTTCTAGGCATCACCAGACCGGTCGGTTCATGATGGATGTCATAGACATCGATGTATTCTACTTCTTCCATGTCATCCGGTACTCCGTATCAAAGCAGCTGTCATGGCCGAGATGGCATGCAGGTCCGTCTTTGATGACCTGTACGAGAATCGCATCCTGGTCGCAATCCAGCTCCATCGAAACGATATGCTGGTAATTGCCGGAAGTCTCTCCCTTGAGCCAGAGCTCCTGCCGGGATCTGGACCAGAAACAGGTCAGCTGCCTGTCCAGGGAAATCTGCAGAGACTCCCGGTTCATATAAGCAAGCGTCAGTACCCGCTTGCTTTCATAGTCCTGGACGATGCAGGGACATAAGCCCCGTTCATCCCACTTCACATCATCGAGCGTGATCATATGCGGACTGCAATCCCCTGTTCTTTCAGATACTGCTTCAGACCGGAAATCGTCACTTCATGGAAATGGAAGATTGATGCCGCAAGTCCTGCACTGATTTCCGGAATCTCATGGAACAGATCAGCGAAGTCCTGCATGGAACCGGCACCGCCCGAAGCAATGACCGGCACTCTCACGTTGTCATTGACTGCCTTCAATAGCTCCAGATCAAAGCCTTTCTTCACGCCGTCGGTATCCATGGAATTGACTACCACTTCGCCAGCGCCGCGCTTCACGCCTTCTTCGATCCAGGCAGCCGCATCCATGCCGGTATCAATTCTGCCGCCGTTCTGGAATACATGGAATGCTCCGTCTACCCGCTTGACATCTGCAGACAGCACAACGCATTGGCTTCCATAGCGCTCGGAAGCCTGATTGATCAGATCTGGATTGCGGATCGCACCGCTGTTCACGCTGACCTTGTCAGCACCGCAGCTGAGCACGCGCTCAAAGTCTTCCAGCGAAGAGATGCCGCCGCCTACTGTCAGCGGAATGAAGACCCTGAAAGCAGTTCTGCGCAGCACATCCGTGAACAGGCTTCTTCCCTCTGCCGAAGCCGTGATGTCATAGAACACCAGTTCATCCGCTCCGCCGGAGGAATAATATGCCGCCAGCTCGGTCGGATCAGAAACATCTTTCTGCGATTCAAACTGAACTCCTTTGACAACCCGCCCGTTCTTCACATCCAGGCAGGGAATGATCCGCTTAGTGATCATGCGTCCTCCTTTCCGAGTGCCAGTGCCTCGTTCAGATTTACTGCACCCGTATACATCGCCTTGCCGAGAATTGCCCCGTACAGGTTCATCTGATTCAATGCCCTGAGATCATCCAGCGAAGAGATGCCGCCGCTCGCGATGACGTTCAGGTTCTTCCGGTCTTTCAGAGATAAATACAGAGAGCGGTTGGTTCCCTGCATGGCTCCGTCTTTCGAGATATCCGTGACAATCACGGTATCGATCCCGATCTCTTCGAGATGATCGAGGAATTCATTCAGATTCGTGCCGGTGGTCTGCTGCCAGCCATGGGTGGCAATCATGCCATTTCTGACATCTGCCCCGACTGCGATATGGGTTCCGAACTGATGGGCTGCTTCCTTCAGAAATGCATCATCTTCCAATGCCTTCGTACCGAGAATCACGCGATCGATGCCGGCAGAGAGATAAGACGCAATCACTTCATGACTGCGGATGCCGCCGCCGACTTCAATCTTCAGATGCGTCTGGTTCCGGATCTGAACAATCACTGGTCCATTGCATGGCTTCCCCGCTTTCGCACCTTCAAGATCCACTAAGTGAATCCATTCTGCCCCATCTGCTTCCATCTGCTTTGCGGCAGAGACCGGATCAGAGAGATAGACCGTCATGCGGGAATAGTCTCCCTGGGTCAGACGGACTCCCTTTCCCTCATAGAGATCAATTGCCGGAAGGATGATCATAACTGCTCTCCGGCAATCCGGCAGAAATTCTTCAGAATCTGAAGACCCATCGGTCCGCTCTTCTCCGGATGAAATTGCGTGCCATAGACATTGCCGCTGGCAACGGCAGCCGTCAGCGGGATCTCATATTCCGTCTCAGCAATCAGATGGTCCTCGCAATGGAATGCGGCATAGGAGTGCACGAAATACACATATGTTCCTTCCCGGATTCCGGCAAAGAGAGGAGATTCTTTCACGAAATGGAGCTGATTCCAGCCGATATGAGGAATATCGAGCTTTCTGGTCAGCTTCGGCTCAATGGCATCCACCTGGCCGGAAATCAGGCCTAACCCTTCATGCATGCCGAATTCTGTGCTGGAATCAAACAGCAGCTGCATACCTAAGCAGATGCCAAGCAGAGGCTTTCCAGCGGCTGCTTCGTTCAGGACGACCTGCTTCATGCCCGTTTCTGCCAGCTTATCTGCCGCATCTCCAAAGGCACCGACACCCGGGAGAATCACGGCATCTGCTTCATGAATCGTATCCGGATCCCGGCTCACGACTGCTTGGGCACCGATGGAAGAAAGCGAAGACTTCAGGGAAAACAGATTTCCTGCTCCGTAATCGATAATCGCAATCATAGGTCATCCTCAAAGCGGATCTTGACCGCTCTTGCATGAGCTTCCAGGCCTTCCTTTTCCGCAAAGGCTGCGACCTTCTGATAATCCTTCTTCAATGCGTCTTCCGTGAAATACGTGAACTGCATCTTCTTGACGAAATCATCCACGCCGAGCGGGCTGTAGAATCTTGCCGTGCCGCCGGTCGGAAGCGTGTGATTCGGGCCGGCAAAATAATCACCGAGCGGTTCCGGATCAAAGCGGCCGAGGAATACCGATCCGGCATTGCGGATCAGCGGCAGGAGATCAAACGGATGATCCGTGCACACTTCGAGATGTTCCGGGGCAATCCGGTTGGACGTCTCCACTGCTTCTTCCAGCGAATGTGCCAGAATGATCCTGCCATTATGCTCAATGCTGGTCCGGGCAATCTCTTCCCGCGGCAGCTTCTGCAGCTGCACTTCGATTTCCTTCCGGACTGCTTCTGCAAGTTCTTTCGAATCAGTCACGAGGACGGCACTTGCATTGCGGTCATGTTCTGCCTGAGACAGAAGATCTGCCGCAACCCAGGCAGGATTCGAATTGCCATCGGCAATGACCAGGACTTCCGAAGGACCGGCAATCATATCGATGCCGACCTGGCCGAATACCTGTTTCTTCGCTTCCGCGACAAACGCATTGCCCGGTCCGATGATCTTATCGACTCTCGGAACAGACTCCGTGCCATAGGCAAGCGCTGCGACTGCCTGTGCGCCGCCGACTTTGAAGATCGTCGTGACACCGGCCACCTGAGCAGCTGCCAGAATATACGGATTGACCTTGCCATCTTTTCCTGGTGGCGTGGTCATCACGATTTCCTTTACTCCGGCAATTCTTGCCGGGATGACATCCATGAGCACCGTGGAAGGATATGCGGCCGTTCCGCCCGGCACATAGACGCCGACTCTCTCTAGCGGCAGAATCCGCTGGCCGAGAATCTCGCCGGGCTTATCGGCAACGAGATAATCCGATCTGACCTGATGACGATGATAGGCTTCAATATTCGAAGCAGCTTCTTTCAGAATTGCGAGAAAATCACTTCCTGCCTTTGTTACGCCTTCTCCGATTTCTTCCGGCGTGACCTTCAGTTCTGAGAGCTCGACATGATCAAACTTCCGGCTGTACTCCTTCAGGGCTTCATCACCCTTTTCCCGGACCATCCGGATGATTTCGCTGACCGCATCTTCCACGTCAGACATGGCAGTGCTGCGGGCGAAGATCTCTTCATCCCTGATCTTTCCGAGTTCATAGATTTTCATCGTCATGATCATTCTCCTTTCCCGATTCTTTCTTCCAGTGCATGTTTCATGTGGCCGATCTCCTCATGCCGGAATTGCCAGGCAACAGGATTGCAGATGAAGCGGGCACTGATAGGAACTACTTCAGAAAGCACCACGAGATTGTTCTCCCGCAGCGTTGTCCCCGTTTCCACGAGGTCGCAGATCACATCAGACAATCCGAGAATCGGTGCTAATTCAATGGAGCCATGCAGCTTGATGATATCGATATCCCGGCCAAGTTCTTCATAGTAATGGCGGGCAATATGCGGAAACTTCGTTGCAACTTTGAGCGTGCAGCTGCGGTCTTCCTCAAACCCGGCCGGTCCGCAGATGCACATCCGGCACTTCCCGAGTTTCAGATCCAGCAGTTCATAGACTTCCGGTGCATATTCCAGCAGATCGTCTTTGCCGACAATGCCGACATCTGCTGCGCCTCGTTCGACATACACATGCACATCCGTCGGCTTGACGCAGAAATACCGGACACCACGGTCCGTATTCTCGAATACCAGCTTCCGGCTGGAAGAATCCAGCAGCTCCGGGCATTCATATCCCGCAGCTTCCAGAATCTTATATACCTGATTTCCAAGTCTGCCCTTCGGCAGTGCTACATTGATCATTTCAGCATCTCCTCTGCTTCCGCAAGACTGATGGCTTCAGGGCTCTTCGAAGTTCCGGTTTCTACCTGGTATCCCTGTTTCTGAAGAGACGTCACAATAGACGCCAGCTGCTTCAGATCAGCTGCTTCCGAATAGCTGATGCGGATCCGTTTCCGTTCGGCAGGCTTCTCCGGGAAGGCGTTTTCCACCGCATCCATATCGATGGCAAAGCCTACTGCCCCGACGTGTCTTCCCATCTTCTCCGGAAGACGATCATATCTGCCGCCCGAAAGAATTGCCGCAGGCACTTCCGGAACAAGCCCCTGGAAAATCACGCCGTTATAGTAGTCCATCGAATTCACGAGCGAGAAGTCCAAATAGCAGTGATCCAGCACTCCGAGCGCTTCGAGAATGCCGGCCAGCTGCTTCAGATGATCGGTGATCTCTGAGGCACCGGCAATCTGTTCTGCTTCATGGATGCCATCGCTGAGGGATGCATGCAGTTCCGTGAAAGCACAGAGCTTGTCCGTGATCTCCGCCGGCAGTTTCAATTCCCGGATGGCCCCGGTATTCTTTGTGCGGATTGCCATCTGAAGATCCTCGCCGAGATACTCCGGAACTTCTGCCTGCTTCAATAGAAACGGAAGATACGCCGCATCGCTGATCTGCAGGGCATACGTATGCGTGATGCATGCAAGGGCATGTGCCGCAAGCGAAATCACTTCTGCTTCTTCATACGGATGAATGGACCCAATGCATTCAATGCCGGTCTGGGGAATCTCACAGTAGTGATGATTCTTCGGCCGGTAGACCATTTCGTTGTAATAGACTTTCTCATCCTGTCCCCGGTTGTTCTTGATGATCGAAAGCGTGATGTCCGGCTTCAGGGCAAGCAGGCTTCCGTCCAGATCCGTGAACGTGATGATCTGACTGCTTTTCAGGAAGTCGCGGTTTTCTGCATAGAGGTCATATTCCTCGAACTTCGACATCCGGAATTTCCGGTAGCCGGAGGCTTCGAAAAGCGCATTGAGTTTCTGTTCCAGCATCAGAGGGTTCCTTTCGTGGAGGGGATTTCTTCCGCATGCATAGGATCAATCGCGACCGCTTCTTTCATTGCATGTCCTAATGCCTTGAAGCATGCCTCGCTGACATGATGGCTGTTGGTTCCATCAAGCTTCTTCAGATGCAGCGTGACCCCGGCATTGACCGCAAATGCCCGCATGAATTCCTCGACAAGCTGCGTATCAAACGTTCCGATCTTTTCTGTCAGAAACGGCACGTCATAATAGCATCCGCCTCTTCCGGAAAGATCCACTGCACATAATAGCAGAGCTTCATCCATCGGCAGGATGATCGAAGCATAGCGATGAATGCCCCGCTTGTCTCCTAATGCTTCAGCAAATGCTTTTCCTAGGGCAATGCCGATATCTTCGGTGCTGTGATGATCATCCACTTCATTGTCGCCATGGCACGTCAGCTGCAGTTCAAAGGAACCATGCTTGGCAAACAGGGTCAGCATATGATTGAGGAAGCCGACGCCGGTATCAATCGAAGACTCCGCCAGTCCGGGATCCAGATTCAGCTTCAGCGAGATATCCGTCTCTGCGGTTGTCCGTTTTACTTCTGCGATGCGTTCCATTCACCTAGAACCTCCCTGATCTTTTCAGCCGCCTGATGCATGTCTTCGTCTGTCCCGATCGAGATGCGCACGGCATCTGCGATGCGGGGATCCGAGAAATGGCGGACGAGAACCCCATGGTCTTTCAGTTTCTGATACAGCACTTCTCCCGGAATCTGATCCGAATGTGCCAGGACGAAATTCGTATGCGAAGGAAGCACCGAAAAGCCGAGCTTTTCCAGTTCCTGGATGAACCAGGTTCTCGTGGCAATGACTTTGCGGCAGTTTTCATCATAGTATTCCTGCTCCTGTACGGCAGCGATCGCAGCCTGCTGGCTGAGTCTTGAAAGACCATACGGATTCATCGAATTGCGGATCCGCTCCAGATCGGATATCAGTGCTTCTGACCCGATGCCGTAGCCGACCCGGGCCCCGGCCAGCGATCTTGCTTTCGAGAACGTCTGCACGACGAGCAGATTGGGATACTTGTTGACATAGGGAATCATGGAACCGCCCTCATTGAAATCGATATATGCTTCATCGACGACCACGACATGATGCGGATCTGCTTTCAGGATCTCTTCGATCTTCTCTCTGGGAAGCACAAGGCCGGTCGGCGCATTCGGATTGGCCAGGATGACACCCTTTCCAAGTCCCAGGTAGTCCTTCACATCAATCGTGAAGTCGTTCTTCAGCGGAATTACCTGCATGTCCGTATGGTGCAGCTGGCAGAATACCTTATAGAAATTGTAGGTCAGATCCGGGAAAGCAAACCCGTCTTCGCCGAAGGCCATGATGGCAAGATCCAGGGTCTCATCGCTGCCGCAGGTCACGCAGACCTGAGAAGGCTTCACCCCGTAATGTTCCGCAAGGGTCCTGATGACCAGCCGGTTGTCCGGATCCTCATAAAGCCGCAGATCTTTCACTTCAGCTTCATTGATGACTTTCAGAACTCCCGATCCGGGCGGATACGGGTTCTCGTTGGTATTGAGTTTGATATAGGCCTTATCCAGGGGCTGTTCGCCCGGGGTATAAGGGCTGAGATTACGATAGCGCTGATTCAGATATTCAGACATGACTGCTCTCCCCGCATTGAAAACGCGAATCAATGCGGGCTTATCATAACATGTTTCACTGATTTATGAAAAGCTTACAGCATCTGTAAATTCTTTCATTACGTATTCAGACCAGCAAACTGCGGCTGAATCAGATCTGCAAGTACTTCCAGGGCCTTGCCAGCCATGCACAATAGTCCAAGATACCAATAGCGCAGCACATATTTCTTCATCTTCTCATGCCTCGCTTTTCTTCCGGGAATGCCTGCGGATTCTTCGCTTTCCAGTCCTCCAGCAGAACCCTCAGCATCCGGTACAGTTCGTCCTGTTCCTCCTGACTCAGCGAAGAAAACAGTTCCATATTCTCCTTCACGACCCGTTGATGATTGGCATGCTCGACTTCTTTCCCCTCCGGGGTCAGTGAAATCACAACCTGCCGGCGGTCTTCCGGATTCCGCTTGCGTTCAATCAATCCGGAGCTGTCCATTTCCGAAAGCAGCTCAGATAAAGATCCCTGCTGAATCTGCAGGATCTCCTGCAGCTCTTTCTGCGTGATCGATCCATATCGATGCAGCATGAACATCACCCGGTTCTGCCCAGGCCGCTGCCCTCTGCGGTAGCTCAGAAAGTCTCCGCACAAACGCATCGCATGAAGCAGATTCCGCGGCGATTCCTCTTTCATTGGGTGTCCCTGATGTCTTTCTTCTTCCATAGCGCCTTCATTTCTATAGGTACCTATTTAATTACAGAGGGGATCCGATCACCATCTCCTGTTCAAATCGATAGGTACCTATTATTTTTCGGGCAAAAATAAAACAGCACCGAAGTGCTGCCAGAAGCAACAATCTCTGAAGGTCAGATCTCCGACTTCAGAATCCGCTCATTGCTTTCTGAAGAAATCTTTCCGTTCTTCCGATAGAGACGGGTCACTCTGCCGCTGATCAGGCTGATGATCTCATACGGAATCGTATGCAGTTCCGCAGCCATCTGCTCCAGTGGAATATGCGATCCGAAGATTTCGACGACGCTGCCGATCTGTTTCTCCTCTGGAAGACGGATCATCGTCTGGTCCATGCATACCCGGCCCACAACTTCAGCATAGCAGCCATCGATGCAGACCTTTCTGCCCTGGTTCGCTCGGATGAAGCCATCTGCATAGCCGATCGGAATCGTTCCGATCCGTTCGGTCGTCTTTGTCTCATAGGTTGCCCCATAGCCGATGGTCTCACCAGCCGGAACAAGCTTCGACATGACCAGCTTCGTATACAGCCCGAGTGCCGGCTTCAGATCTTTTTTAAACCCGGAGATGCCATACAGCGAGATGCCTACCCGGCATGCATTGCTGAGAGAATCCCGGAAGAAGATCGTCGCATCGCTGTTATCGCAATGAATCCATTCAAACGGATAATCCAGTGCTTTGACGGCTTCGGCAAACTTCAGATATTGCCGGTCGGTCATCTCCCTGCTCTTATCCGTGCAGCAGAAGTGCGTGAAGATGCCAGTCAGCTTTACTCCTGCATGGAGCAGGATATCTCTCGCTTCTTCCATTTCCCGGATCTCCCGGAAGCCGATCCGGTTCATGCCGGTATCCACCGCAAGATGCACCTTCATGCCCGAACAATCATGCTTCACGACTTCTTTCGCCCAATCCAGGGAGAACGCAGCCGTAGAGATCCCGTTCTCTGAAAGCACCAGAGCATCTTCCGGATTCACCGCACCGAGAATCAGAACCTCGCCGCCATATCCCTCATTGCGAAGCATCATCGCCTCATCGAGAGAAGACACCGCAAGCATCTCTGCCCCGGCATCCAGGCATGCCTTAGCCACCTGGATATCTCCGCATCCATAAGCATCTGCCTTGATCACCGCAATGATCCGCTTGCCGCAGATCTGATGGATCGAGCGCACATTATCTGCGATCGCATCCAGGTCTACTTCCATCCAGGTATCTCTGTACATTCTTTTCATCCTCTTATCCTGCAATTGTTCAGTATACCACGATCGATCTTCAGCGTTTTTTCTTCCATCCCACATACCAGTCATAGAACCGGGAACCGGTATGTCCTTCTTCCGGATAAGACCCCTCCGGAATATCGATGATCACATGCCCGCCGCAGTTGATCAGCCTGGTACCGGAGGGATGTTCGCGCTCCCGCTGAAACTCTGAGGTATATGCCTGATGCACATGACCATGCAGGAATACCTGCGGATGATACTTCATCAGCAGATCATTGAAGCAGTCAAATCCCTGATGCGGCAGATCCTCCAGATCTCCGTAACCCTTCACCGGCGCATGGGCCACGACCACATCGATGCCATTCATGAACCGGATCGAACGATCCAGCTTCGCAATCCGCTTCTTCATCTCTGCTTCGGTATACATGAACGGACCATTCCGATACTTCCTGCTTCCGCCAAGACCCAGAATTCTGAGGCCGTGGAAGTCATAGACCTGTCCGTCAATATCAATGCCGCCTTCCGGCGGATCCTGGACATACCGCTGATCATGATTCCCCGGGACATACAGCAGCGGCTGGTTGACCACCGTCGTCAGAAACTCCAGATACTTTGCCTTCAGGTCTCCGCACCCGATGATCAGATCCACGCCCTCCGTCATACGAGGCGAATAGTAATCCCAGAGGGAAGCTTCTTCTTCATCTGCTACCGCCAGAATCTTCATGATCTTTCTTTCCTGATTCCGCTGATCTCCATGACCCGCTTTGCCCTTTCATTCAGCTCGTCAGGATCAGGGATCGACCCGCGGATATTATCATTGAGCCAGTTCATCTCAATGATCTTCTCATTTGGAAGCTTGCCGGCCCTGGCATCCTGGATCAGTCCTTCCTGGCTGCGCAGCTCTCCCGCAAACGGATTCAGGCTTCCCTCCATGACACTCTTCCGGAATAACTGCACCATCTTTCTCGTATAGTATGAAAGCTGATCCGACAGCACAACATCAATCACACCCGCAGACATGCCATACCAGTAATTCAGGGCTGCCGGCGAAGAGACACTCAGATCTTCATCATATGTTCCGCTGATCACCGTCTTCAGAATCAGCTCGTAATACTTTCCCCAGTTATAGGAAGGAGCCGCCAGATTCAGCACACTCCCATCTGGTTCCATGCGGTATACGCCATATTCCGTATTATCTTCTTCCGGCTTGGCAAGATCCGGACCAGAAAGCACAGAAATACCTTCATCCTGGAATTCCCGGCGCCAGTCATGCGCCTTGCTTGAAGACCACTTCAGCGAAATCTGAATTTTCGGATCAATCATCGCTGCCCCGATCGCAAACGCATTGATGCTCGCCAGTTCACCATAAATCGGACTGTCTGCCACATAGCCGATTCGATGGCTGTCTGCACACGAAGCCGCCAGCGCTCCCATCAGGAACTTTGCTTCATAGACTCTTCCGTAATACGTTCTTACCGACTTATGCGGCAGATTCACGGAGCAGTTCAGGAAGTGGATATTCTGGTAATGGAACGCCGCCTTCAGCGTCTCCGGCATCTGGACTGGCGAAACGGTGAAGATCACCTCCGCACCATCCTGCACTGCCTGATCAATCGCCTTTCTTACTTCCTCATCGCTGTCTGCATTGAAATACGCCCTGGTAATCAGTCTTCCCTCCAGGGCATTGGACACATAGAATCTTCCGATCTCATGATCATTGACTAAGCCGCTGGAATCCGGATCCTGATCATAGATGAAGGCCGCATGAAGCGGTTTCTCTTCGGTAAAGACAGTCGGTCTCCGCAGGAGATTCTGTAAGAAATTGCCCGATGCAGGCTGCTTCTCCGAAGGACTTTCCTGCAGGGAAAGCGGATGGTCTTCTGCCGTCAGCCTGAACTCCTTCAGCATGCGTTCGAGCCGCTTGGCCAGCACGTTTCTCGGCTGATCGAGCAGGCTCTTCAGCGAATAGAAATTCAGATAAACCAGCAATGCATCGCCAGCCGTCAGGTTCCGGACTTTATCTCCGACCACAGATTCATATAAGGTCTCCCACCGATAGCAGGCCCCCTCTACCATATGAACCGTATCGCTGCTCCATGGCACCGTATGAGACCCTCCGACCCGGTCGATGAATTCTGAATAAGCTCCTTCTCTTGTAAAGGAAAGCTCATAGATCGGACATACCTTGAAGAAGTCCATGAATTCATAGTAGATCCGGACATCTTTTTCATTGGTGCGGGCTGGGATGATGCGGGTGACTTCGGCTTCGATCTCCGGCATCTTCAGATACTTCATGACTGAAACCCGCTTGTTTCCCTCGCGCACATAGAACTTCATCATGTACTCATAGACGATGATCGGATCGCTGATTCCTTCCGTCATCTGATACTGATAGACCCGCATCCACTTGCCGGCGAATTCCGTATCCGCATCCAGAATCGGCATGAAATCCGATGCAAAGGCAATCTGCCTGCCGGCCGTCTTCGTGCCTGCAATCGATGAAATCGGAATATCCCTGAGTCCCAGCGACACCTGCGATAGTGTGCTTCCTTCTTTTCCGAGAATTTCATCCAGAGCCGGCAGATACGGATACTGTCCGGCTGCTGCTGCCCGATGCATGGCCCGATCCCCGAGTTTCTTCGCTTTCAGATATTCTTCAAAATCCATAATCAGAAAGTCCCCTCCCGCGTCCATCTTAGCATCAATGAGCGCTGATCAGAAGCATTGACAGCCTAACATTCCTCCGGTACATTAGCTGTAGTTAGAGCAATCTAACTAATTGAGGAGGACGATATGCCGGATGAGATGGTCGTGCAGTATTGTGCTCCGGTCCTGACCGGGCTCAAGACTGCGAATCTGTTTTCCTTCCCGTTTTCTGATTCCGCCGGAATGATCTCGGATCTCAGGCAGCTGAATCAGGAACTGAATCACAGTGTCCGGGTCTGCCCGCTCGGGGAGAAGAAAGACCGCACGCTCATCTATATGTACCGTCCTGACGACCTCCGCGAAGACCTCAGCAGGAAAGAAGCCAGAGAAATCCTCGAACCGCTTGGCTATGACCCCGAGCAGATGGAACAATGTCTCATCCAACTGCAGGAACGGCTTTCTGATCAGAAGGAATTTCCTCATGAAATCGGACTGTTCCTGGGCTATCCGCCGGAGGATGTCCGGGGATTCCTCGAGCACAGGGCATGCATGTACTGCGGCGTGTGGCAGGTCTACAGCAATGTCGATGAAGCAATCGCCTGCTTTGAAGCCTACCGCAGATGCACGCATGCGTGCATCCTGCAGCTGGAGCGCGGAGTGTCCTTATGCCAGCTGGCAGCTGGAAAAACAAGAAAAGGAGATCACTTATGAGCAAAGCAGCAGTTATCTACTGGAGTCAGTCAGGCAACACTGAAGCAATGGCAGAAGCAGTCGCAGACGGAGCCCGCAAGGCTGGCGCTGATACGGTATGTGTCCGCGTTGATTCTGCAGACGCATCCACAGTAAGCGATGCGGATGGCGTTGCCCTGGGATGCCCGGCAATGGGGTCTGAAGAACTGGAAGAAGGAGAATTCCGTCCGTTCTTCGATTCCATCGCTCCTTCCCTTGCAGGAAAGAAAGTCGCTCTGTTCGGTTCTTACGGATGGGGTGATGGCACCTGGATGAAGAACTGGGAAGCAGAATGCGGAAACTATGGAATCGCCTTAGTCTCTGAAGGCGTCATCGCCAACAACGCCCCGGACGCAGATGCATTATCCGCGTGCGAAGAACTCGGCAAGGCGATTGCCGGCTGAGCAGTTCTGAATGAATCCATTCCTGGAAACCGGTCTGTGAAAGACCGGTTTTTGCATGCATGAATGCTCTGGTCATGAACTGGAAAAGAAGTGATGAAGTTCCTGCATGCAGGAATCAGAAGTCTGGCTGCAGAGCAGAAAAAGAAAGACTGAACTCTGAAGATTCAGTCTCGTGTTCCGATATCAGATTTTTCTCCAGTCAATTACCCCGTCCCGTAAAGGGCCGAGGCTTGTGACTGCCTCCACCAGTACAAGCGTGCTCATATAAGCCTCCTGGTTTCTGCTAGCGAGGATTATACCTCCTGTGGCGTCACATCGCCGGATG